>Ga0213882_10000121_pt1 | contig 35519 bp, 36 predicted proteins | sample BarmaccoBMER_R09_FD_160106 | JGI IMG/M metagenome (GOLD analysis project Ga0213882, IMG submission 160106) | Barbacenia macrantha exposed rock microbial communities from rupestrian grasslands, the National Park of Serra do Cipo, Brazil - ER_R09 ...
CCTTCTGGTTCAGGGCATACTGCGTCGGCGCGTTGCCCGGCATGGGGTGGTAATCGTTGCGACCGTCGTAGTTGAACACGATGTGCCGCGACGAGCTGGGGTTGCGCGGGTCCAGCCCGGTGTGGCTGTTGCCCGTGTAATAGATGTTTTTGATGTAGTTGGCCGGGTTGTAGGTCGAGCTCCCGTCGCTCGTGGTCCAGGTCGGAGTCTGATAATCGACGGTCAGCAAGTTTCCATTGGTGTCCTCGATGTTGTCGACGTACCACTGGAAGACGTACTGCTTGTTGACACCGTATTGCCCCCTGGCCGACAGCTGCTGCGAATCCTGGTTGTAGCCGAGCCTCGAGGTGGTCCCGTCCTTGGTCTGCACCGTCCAGTAGCTGCGCGGGTCAGGCCCATTGGGTGCGCCGCTCAGCAAGTGGAAGCGTAGAAACTCATCAGGGTCGCTCTTGAAGGCGGTGTGACTGTCGTCGGTTGCAAACAGCTGATACGTGCTGCTGCCGACAATGTAGTAGTACTTCCAGTTCGGATCGCCGTTGCCGTCAGTCCCACCCGCGGGCGCGCGATAGATCCGTTCGGGCTCGATTGACCAGCCCAGGCCGACGATCGAGCCTTGCACGTCGACGCGTGTGTTGTCGTAGTCATTGCCGCCAGCCTCGATCAGGTTGGTGTTGACGATCTCGGTAGTGGCCGAGGTGTAGTGCAGGCTCAGCTTCGGCTGCATACCCTTGAGGCCGGGTGGGACTTTGATCGGGATGTCCACCGTCGCATAGCCGGTGCACAGATCGACGGCCACGCCCTCGATGTTGGGCGGCGGCGCCGGATTCGCATTATCGTCCCCACCGAAACCGACGTCGGCCAGGTGCGACACGCTGGCCACCAGTTGCTCACGCGAAAAGTCCGGCTGCGCGGCGATGCATGTCCACGCCTGGGCCGATTCGTCAAAGGAGAACAGCGACGGATACGTGTAGCCCCAGTCGGCGGGTGACAGGCCGCTGAAGTCGAACGTCAGCTGCAGCGGCTGGCTGAGCTGCCGAACTCGCTGGCGTGTGGCCTGGCTCCACGCCTCAACGCGAAAGGCAGACGCAATGTGAAAATGGGCCGGGATGGGCGGCGAGTCCGCCAGCGCGTTCGGACCAGCTGGGTCAGCCGGCGCCGCGCTGCTGAGTGGCTGGAGCAGCTCCACCTGCAGCGTGACCGCTTCGTCAAATACATCAGCGCCCAGCACCAGGTGCACACGATCGAGCTCGACCGAGGTGACTTGCCCCGGCTCCCAAATGACCTCGACTGGCGGCGGTACGGGTTGAGCAGCATCGCCACCTGGCGGTGGAGTTTGCGACGACGTATTGTCAGCAGCTTCGTTCGACATGCACGACCATCCCCTACACGCTCCGCTCAGCGCAGCACGCGAGCGGCGTGTTCGATCAACTTCAGAACACACAACACCAATCAGCAGCGCCGTCGCTTCACGGCGCGGCGTCACTCTGTCTTGGCTCTGGCTACACCGTCCGTCCACTACCGCGAATCGGCGGACGGATCGGTCCCGCTACTACGACGCGGCGCGCTACGGCGCGTAGTAGCTCTGTCTAGCGACGCCATCCGTGCCGATGGCCGTGACGCCATTCACGTGGATCTCGCCCGTGCTCGTGAACCGTATCCTTTCGACCTGATTCGGCCAGAGGCCCGCCTTGATGATCAGGTCCTTGCCATACGCGCTGGTGGCGAGCGAGACCGTATGCGACTGGTCGGCACGCAAGATCACCAGCGCATCGGCCCCCTCTGAATCGGCGCGCACCGTGATGTTGTTGTCTGGAGTATCCAGCAGAATGCCGCCATTCCCGACATCCAACCTGGCCAGCGGCGCGGTGGTGCCAATTCCAACTGCCCCGCTGGTCTGGATCGTGACAAACTCGTTGTCGGCGTCCCAGCCCACATTGCCGGCGTGCAACCCGAGCACACCCGCTGACTTCAGCCGCGAATATCCATTTTCACTGTCGGTCCACAAGTCCAGTTCGATCGTGCCATTACTCGCCTTCCAGCGCAGCGATGGCAGGTCACCTGGCCCGCTGCCACCTGCGATCAGGTTGACGACCTCCTGGGCACCTGGTCCGGCAGCCACAATGTCGGCGCGACCGACCGGCGTGGGCGTGCCAACACCCAGGCTGCCCTGGACATACACGTCGCCAAAGGTATCAGCCGGCGCCAAGGGTCGTGCGGCGGCACTGTTGGTGGCTCCGGACTGAGCAGCCTTTGAAGGGCCGAGTGCAAGCTGCAAGTCCTGCAACGCACTATTCATTTGCACCAGGCTCGCGTGAAGTTCCGTGACCTGGCTCGCCAACGTCTGTAGTTGACTCTGAGCAGCACCATACTCTCGTTGGACCTCGCTCAGACGAGCACCCAATTCTTCTTGCACCTTCCACCTCCGGACACTTCAATGGAATTCGCACGATCACCGCGACACAATCAGCTTTCGTGACATCGCGCTGGGCTACTCCAGCGACCACAATTTCTCTATGCCAGACGCCGCCCTACCGTCGGCTCATCTGGTACTCATGCAAACCCACGTGTAACTGCTAGAACGATTGACCGGCCGCATTCCGGAATTGCGGGCTTGTTAGCTGCTACACCGGTCAGAGCTCGTAGTTGTCGACGATTGCCTTTTTTTACGGGGTGTGGCAGAGGGGCCGTGTCAGCGCTTACATCAGTGCGGAAGAGGCAGCATGCGTTGGCCGACACGAGTGGCTGGCGTTGCGTACATCGCCGCGATTAGCTTCGAGCCGTCGATGGACGATGCTGTTTGGCCGGGCAAAGGAGGGTGGGACGCTGAACTCTCCGAGCTTCCGCGAGTTGCTGAAGTGCCAGGGCATCCGAACGCGCCTTGGCCAAGCGACGTTGCCCGAAGTCATGACGGTCAGGCCGCATCCAGGGCCGCGGAGCTCGCAGCGGTCCAGGCGGCATGGATCTATACTGAACCCAGCCAATGGTTCTGTGTAAGTGTGGGTGCGGTTCTACGGTGAAGCGCGGTCGCGCCTTCGTCGATAAGGAGCACCAGCTGGACTGGATGAACGCCGGGGGCGCTCGAGAGATGAACGCGCTTCAGCCACTGGAGGCAAAAATCAAAGGGGGATCAGTCGCTGGTCAAGAGGCAAGCACATCCGGGCGGCTCCGTGAGGCGAGTCTACAGGGAGCGGCCCGCTCGCGAGAAATCGCCAACCGGTACCGCGCAAAACGAGGCGACGCCGCGAAGCGAAGGAAGCTGGACAGCTGATGGGGAGAAACCTGCGGAAGTCCGCCACACGTTCGAATCCCGCTATAAGCCCGAAGGTTGCTGGGTCCCATGGTGCAGAGGCGTTCGCACGGGAGTTCGACACCAAGCTTGAGGCCATCCTTGATGAGAGCAGGCCTCTGGTCGAGGCACTCCAGCCGTCTCTTAGTCTGAAGCCCACGCCCGCAGGTGTTGACATTAAATGGAGTCCGACAGGGCAGTCAGCTCCACTTGTCGGCAACCGCGCGCGAGACGTGCTGGTAATGGCCGAAACAACGCTCGAGCAATTGGCGGGTTTGCTGCAGATGGTCGCTCGCCACGGTGAGCTAACCGGTGATCCGCGCGCCGAGATGCCTGAGTTTCTGGCCCGCCGCGTGAAACAGGTGACGGAATTCGCTCACGGTTTGGAGCGCGCGCTCGCGACCGTACGACCTCGCGACGGAGCTGCCATGCCAGGCGTGGTTCAGGACGGCTTGGTGACTATACCGACGTACCAGTCGGTATGGGGTTTTGTCGAAGCCATCCACCACGCGAAAGTCGGTAAGGGCTGGACGGACGGCAATGGAGCGACTGCTCCCATGTACCGATTCAATCTGCGCCACGCAGGCGAGATGTATGTGTCGTACCGGGGCTCAGATGACGACTTCAGACCACGTGACGAGGTCCGGGCGGCGCTGTGGGCACAAGTCCGCGAACTGGACGATCTCGAGTCGGATACGCTCCTAGTCTGTCTGGCTCACTGGGCGACCCATAGCAGGGGTCCGGATGAGGCCGTCTGGGTGAATGTGAATGCCGTACTTGACGCTCGCAACATCCAACGAAAGCGATACGCCACCGAGGGAAAACGCTGGACACACGGCCATCGCCAGGACGACCGCGTCGACGTAGGACGGGCTTTCACAAGACTGGACCACCTGTGGTTGCAGATGGTCGATGTCGAAGTCGTGCCCGGCAGTAAACGACGGAAACCACAGCGAATAACTGTCGAGAGCAAGGCGCTGGCGATGACCGATCGGATGAACCAGTACGACTTGGATGGCCGTCCGGTGCCGGCCGCCGTCAGGGTCATGCCGGGATCTTGGGCACGGGAGTACTGGGAGCGGGATCTCAAATGGCGTGGCCTTCTGGCTCAGAAAGCGCTGGAGTACGACCCATACCGGCAGCAGCCCGAGAAACGCCTCGCGAAGTATCTCGCGTTCCACTTCCGCATCGACGCCCACAGCGCACGTGAGGTCCTGCGTCGACGCGTTGAAGAGTTGCTCGACAACGCTGGCATGCTCGATGCCGCCGGGCAGCTCACTGATTCTGCCAATCCACAACGCGCTCGAGGGCGGTTTGAAGCTGCGTTGGACCGGTTACGAGAGGACGATGTTATCAGTGGATGGCAGTACGATAGAGAGCCGCTGCTTCCCTCAAAGCAGTGGGTGAATGAGTGGCGGCGCTGGACCGTGATCCTCCAGCCGCCATCCAGTCTCAGGGCACGATACCTTGCTGGTGGTCTCGGCAACTTCGCCGTTGGTCCGCCTGCCGACCCTAACAACTGAGTTGCCGGCATGCAACCGGTACGCTATCGCGTGTCTACCGGTACGCCATCACGTGTGAACCGGGACGCTATCGCGTGGCTATCCGAGTTCAAAACGTGCCTTAATAGGATTAAGTAGCTAAGGAGTGCTGGCGGCCGCTCGTTGCGGCCGCCACACTAGGCTTCCGAGCGAGCAACGATCACGCCCGGGAGTCGGACCTCTGTCGAATTCCAACGATCGAGTATTTCAGAGAGCTAGCAGTTCAGTTGCAGCACCCGTTGATCGGCCGCGCCTCCTAAAGTTGGGACAGCTCCTCGATGAAGCCCAAGCCGACGCCGAGGCAGCTCACGACGCGTACACCGCGGGTCGGCCGCGGGGACCGATTACGGGCCTTGCCTGTCTCGATCGCGAGCTAGGCGGCTGGCTGCAACCGGGCTTGCACATCTTGCACAGCAACAGTGGCACGGGCAAGACCGCCCTCGGCTGGCAGGCGGTTACCACCGCCAGGCATCCGGCGGTCTTTGTGTCGTGCGAAATGGGCGCGCTCGAGCTGCTGCGACGTCTGACAGCGCGTGCGACCAATACGTACCTGGGCCGGTTGAAATCGGGGGAGTTGCCACCGGCCGCGGCCCGTCAGCTCTACGAGCGGGGCGTGGCTAGTGCCCCGCATGCATACCTGGTCGATGCCACCCTCGCCTACGCATCGCCGGACTACCTGCTCGAGGTGGCCAGTCTTGCCAAAGGCCAGGGCGCGGACTTCCTGCTGGTGCTCGATTCGTTGCACTCGTGGGTCGAGATGCTGCCTGACGAGCGAGCCAGTGAGTACGAGGCGATCAACGAGGGCCTCGCCAGCTTGCGGCTGCTGGCCAACCAGCTGGTGTGTCCGGTACTGGTCATCGCCGAGCGCAACCGCAGCGCGATGAAGGACGGCGGCATCAACGCTGGCGCCGGCTCGCGGCGCATCGAATTTGGCAGCGAGAGCGTGCTGAGCCTGGACCGCAAAGGCAAGCCTGGTCCGACAGGCTCAGTGACTGTGGAGATGGTGCTGGACAAGAACCGGCACGGTGCGAGTGGCAGAACGATCACCGTCATCTTCGACGGTGCGACCCAGCGCTTTACGGAGGTGGACAACGGTTGATGGTGATCGCCGAACGACCCGTGCTCAGCCTGGCCGAGCTCGAGCTGCACGATGCGAACCCGAGTGGGCACGGTGCCGAGCGGCGCTTCCTGTGTCCGTTTGCGGCGTGTGCTGATCATCAGCGGCGCGAGCACAAAAACCTGGCGGCGAATATCGAAAGCGGCCTATGGGCGTGCAAGCGCTGTGGTGCGAGCGGGAAGCTCACTGAGAAGTGGGAGCAGCGGCAGCCGGTGCGCCCGACGCGAGTGCTGCGGCTGGGCCCATACGAGAAAGCGCGGCGGGCCATGGGACTGGCCGGAACACCGGCCGGCAGCTCACAGCATGCGCACGTCGGTACAACGACGCAGGTGGTGGAGCGCAATGTCGACACCGGTACGCCACCAGGTGTCGAGAGCGACGTGGATGAGCATCTGTCCGCAAGCGCGCGGGAAAGGGTGCCTGCGTGGCGCCGCCGCTGGGAGCACGCCGTGCCGGTGGCCGGCACGCCGGGCGAGACGTATCTGGCCAGTCGCGGCATTCCGCTCCACATCGCGACGGCTGCCGGCGTGCGCTACCTCGAGCGCTGGGAGCACTGGACCAGGGACGAGCACGGCGACTGGCACCTGGAAGGGTCCAGTCGGCGGGTGGTGTTCCCGATCGTCGACCGTGTCGGCGAGCAGATCGGCATCCAGGGCCGCAAGATCGTCGATGGCGAGCATGGCGAGAAGATGCTGACCAACGGCCATGGCGGCATTTTTGCGGCCGGCACGGCGTGGCCGCTGACTGAGCAGCTCGAGCGCGTGGCCGTCGTCGAGGCGCCGATCGACGCGCTGAGCCTGGCCGCGGCCGGCATGGTCGCGCTAGCGACGCAGGGCACGAGCTGGCCGGAGTGGCTGCCGCTGGCGCTGGCGTTCAAGAAGGTGCTGCTGGCGCAGGACAACGATGCGCCTGACGTGGCCGGCGAACGCGCGGGTGATCTGGCGGCGGCGAGCATGGTGCCGGCACTACGGTCCTATGGCGCGGAGCCGGAGCGGTTGCGGCCGAAATCGAAGGACTGGAACCAGGACCTGCAGGAGCTGGGGCTGGAGCAGGTGCGGCGCGTCATCTACGGCGATCGCGCGATCGCGCCGCTAGCCGCGACGACGACAGCTGAGGCGCCCGTTGAGGCAGGTCCGGCCGCGCCGACAAGCCAGGCGCGCGCCAGTGCGACATCTGAAAGATCAGGAGAAAGCACCGTTGAGACGTCGTGCGCAGGCGCGGAGCCGATTGCGGCTGGCGAGCGAGCTGAAGTCGAGGAGCTGTTGGGCTGGTTGCAGTCTGCGGACTTGCCGTCGGCGCCGGTTCGGCTGTGGCCGTGGGTGAGCGTCGCCGACATGCCACGGTTTGTTGGCAGGCTGCAGGCCGAGTTGTCCGCTCCCGTAGTTGGCCCAGGCTGGCGCGCGGCCGCGGAGGATCTGCGCCAGCTGGCGCGTCTGTATCACGGTCCTGCGAGTGAGGGTTGCGGATCAGCGGGACTGGGGCGTGCGCCACCAATGGATTGGCCTCCGTCGGCGACATCGACTCGGCTGACGGCCACGCCGCAGGTAGTCGCCGATGCAGGAGCTGCTGGCTCGAGTGTCGGGTAGTGCACGCCTGCGCTTGTGGCAGCACGCGGCGCTCGAGCAGTTCGTCAACCATCATCAGCCGGACTTTCTGGCGGTGGCCACACCGGGCGCGGGCAAGACGACGTTTGCGCTGGTGGCCGCGCGCATAGCCCTGGCCGAGCGGCCGGCGCCGGTGGTGGTCGTGACGCCGACGGCGCATCTGAAAATCCAGTGGGCGCACGCTGCCGCGCGGCTGGAGCTGCACCTGGACCCGGCCTGGTCGGCAGCCAGTGGTGGACTGCCGGCGGATATGCACGGGGTGGTGACTACCTATCACCAGGTGGCGCTGGACCCGGCCGCGATTCGGCGGTTGGCACACCAGGCATTCGTGATTCTGGACGAGGTGCACCACGGTGGCGAGGATCGCGCCTGGGGCGCGGGCCTGCAGGAAGCCTTCGGCGGTGCCGCGTGCCGATTGAGTTTGTCCGGGACGCCGTTTCGCAGCGACACGCGAGCCATCCCGTTCGTGCGCTATCACGGCGATGAAGCGGTCCCCGATTTCGAATACAGCTATGGTGACGCGCTGCGCGACGGGGCCGTCGTGCGACCGGTGTACTTTCCGGTGGTTGGTGGTGTGATGGAGTGGAGCGCGCCCAGTGGTGCGATCTACGCGGCGTCCTTCGAGGATCCGCTGCGGATGGAGCTGGCCAATCAACGCCTGCGCACCGCGCTGTCGATGGAAGGCGAGTGGCTGCCCGGGGTGCTGCGCGACGCGGTCGATCGATTGAAAGAGGTGCGGCGCGCTCAGCCCAATGCCGGCGGACTGGTCATCGCCAGCGACCAGGAGCACGCGCATCGGATCGGCGAGCTGCTGCGCTGGGAGTTCCGCGTCGAAGCCACTGTGGTGAGCTCGGACGACCCGACGGCCTCAGAACGCATCGCGTCATACGCGTCGGGAACGAGCCCGTGGCTGGTGGCGGTGCGCATGGTGTCCGAAGGTGTCGACATCCCGCGCCTGCGGGTGGGCGTGTACGCGACCGCGACGACGACCGAGCTGTTCTTCCGCCAGGCGGTTGGCCGCTTCGTGCGCTGGGAAAGCGGCAGCGGGCTACGCAACCAGCGCGCCTGGTTGTACATGCCCGACGACCCGCGTCTGCGCACGTGGGCGGCGCTGATCACCAAACAGCGGCGCCACTCGCTGGCGCGCGCCATGAGTCGCTGCTCGGGCAATAGCAACGGCGAGCGAAACGTGGCAGCCAGTCTGGCAGACGACGAACTGGCGCAGCTATCGCTGTTCGCGCCACTGTCGGCGGTGGCGACCGAAACGTTGTCGGTGAGCCCGTGGCACGAAGCGTTACCCGAAGACTGGTCAGTGGATGATCGTGCGATCGAGCTGCAGCTGGGGCCGCCACCCAGGTTGGCTGCACCGACCGTGGTCGCCGACGGTCGGACGCGACGACAAACCAAAGATGCCCTGCGCGGCGCGAACGCGGCCGCGGCGCGCGATCTGGCGCGTCGGACCGGGCTGAGCCATGCGCAAGTCAACGCCGAGTTGAATCGTCAGGTTGGCCTGCGGGGCATTGCCGAAGCGACTGGTGATCAGCTTGAAAAGCGACTCGAGCAGGCCGAACGCTGGCTAGCGAGGACGGCATGAGCAAGGTCATTGACGTTGCCGGAGCAGGCATGGAGGAGAGGTACCGATGAGTTTCGACATCCAGCAGCCCGTGTTCAGTCCCGACGGTGAGTACCTGGAAGACGCCGCCATGCAGTACCGCGACGTACTGATAGAAGGATTTGCGGAATCTGCGGAGGGGCAGGAGTTGGTGCGTCAGGGCGGCACCATCGGCTGGGCGGACACTTTGATGGAGCTGGGGATGGGCTACCTGGAGGTGACGCCGGCGACGATGAAGGCCGAGCACATGAAAGAAGTCCTATTCGAATTGTTCCCCCGCAAAGTGTCGGCGGAACCGGGGTGCGGACAGGAGATCGTCACAGAGTTGCGGGCCTTCTGGGAATTCCTGCAGCGCGAGTATAGTCTGGTCAACGCGGAGGCTTGCCTGCGAGTACTGACGACCGCAACGGCTCGCCGCCTGGAGCAGGCAATGCAGGATCCGGCCAATTTTGGCCTGGCCAAGGCGTTCGTAATGCAAGGCTGGGCCTCGGGCTTTGATATGAGCACGCCGGAGGGCATGCAGGCCTGGGCGGACACGTACAACGCAGGCCTGCGGATCAACGCACCACGACCCGTTGAAGAGGTGCCGCGGGCCAGCAGCACGACAGGGCGTGCGACCAGGACGGCCACGGCGGCACGCCGCAAGCTCGCGCAACGCAGTCGACGAATTAATCGGAAGAAACGCTGACGACTATGAGTTAGCCGAAGATCTGACAACCACCCCGCAGCACGATGGGCTTCGCGTCCAGCGAGTGACGCAGCAGCACCGAGTGGGTTCGGTTCCCCTGACCCATACCATGCCAGTCCAATCGTGTCACCCACGGTTCACCGCGAGGGTCCGTATCGCTTCTATTTCTTCGCTGGCGATCGTCTCGAGCCGCGCCACGTGCACGTTGAGGGCGACGATGGTGAGGCGAAGTACTGGCTGGAACCCGTGGCCCTGGCTGACGCCGCGGGCTATAGTGCTCGCGAGTTGCGCGTGATTGCGCGCATTATTCAAGCTCACCGCGACGATTTCCTGCGAGCCTGGCATGAGTTCTTCGGCGACTGACCGTCTCTCGACCGCCAACCCGCGGCGTGTGCTCGTCGAGCCGACGCCGGTAGTCGGCGTGCGCTTTGCAGATGGCCGCATCTATCTGGCCATGCAGGACGGACGGGAGATCGGCGCTCCGATCGAACAGTTCCCGCGACTGGCCAACGCCACCGATATGCAGCGCGCCCACTGGCGCTGCATCGGTCGCGGCCTCGGCGTTCACTGGCCCGACATTGACGAGGACCTGAGCGTCGCCCACCTCCTTGGCCTGAGCGACTGACGCTGAGGCGCTGCGCTACCTGTCGAACAGATCGGGCGCTTGCTGGCAGCCGCGGCACGGCGGCAGCGCCGTCATGGCGGCGGCTAAGTGCAGCACGCTGGACGGGTTGTCTTTGGGATCAAAGGACATGCGGGCGACGAACGATATCGCAGGATTTTGTCAGTAGACCCAGCATCGGTCTGCCAACTCGGACACTTGGGTCAGCTTCTCCGCGCAGCCCGCAACGTCAAGCTGACGTGCGCTGCATGTCGTCGTCGCGGTGGCGTTCGCGGTAGGCGCGTTTGAGGGCGCGATTGCGACAGCGATCGGAGCAGTAGCGGGCCTGGTAGGCGCCGCTGACGAATGGGCGGCCATCCTCGTCGCACAGCAACACCCGCTTGCCGCTGGTCAGGTCCAGGTAAGCCATCATGGCCAGTGAGGCGAGCAACGACTTGGAGTGGAACGCGCGCGTGCGCCCACCCCGCGCGTTGCGCGCGAGGGCAGGATGACAACCTGACAGCAAGCTGAAGAACGTGCGATTGGCGCGCCCGCGGCGGTAGTTGACCTGCTGTTGCTCGTGCTCGGAGTCGTCGTCGCCTGGCTCAGCGTCCAGGTTCTGGAGTGTCTCGCTGAACAACGTCGCTGCCTCGAGAAAGGAGGACAGCGGCTCGCCGTAGTCCTCCCAGAACGCATCGGACAGCGGGGGTGGATAGAAGTGGTCGCGACGATGCTTTGCCTCAATGTCGGGGAAGAACGGTCCCCAGGCGAGCTCGATCGGCAGGGTGGCCCAACTGGCGTCGTCGATGGCGCGGCGCAAGACCGATGGTGCCTCCCAGATCTCAGCCCGGAGGTTGAGCGGGACGGGCTCGCCTTCCCGCTTCGGGGCTTTTTCCAATGCGGGTGTTTTGGTCTGCCACCAGGCGTCCATGCCGACCTGCCAACCATTCGGACCCCACTGGTAGAGCAGTCGCGTCTCCACGAGCGGGATGCCAGCGAGCTCGAATTCGGGCATGGGCCCCCAGCGCGGGGCCAGGTAGGCGACCTCCGCTTCATGTGGAAGCAATCCGAGCAGGCCGTGTTCGGCGCACCACGCCAGGAGCGCCAGTTCCCTTTCGGGCTCGAGCTGTGGCGGTTGGTCTTTGGTGGCCGTGGGTCGCAGCCGAATGCTCCAGACCAGGTCGAGCAGCAGCTCGTAGGGGGCTTTGCCACCCGAGTTGGCCCAGCCGCTGCGGGCCTCGGCGTACCTGGCCCACGGATCGTAGGCCTGCAGCGTGGCGCCCGGGCAGGGGCGGACAACACCGTTGCGAATCTCGTAGCGATCGAAGTGCCACCAGGTGCCCAGGACGTCGAAGCCGGCCTGTGGGTCAGGCGGGGGTCCGCTAGCGTTCACCGGCGTCCACCGGCGCCATCATCCGTGGCGTTCCACTGGAATGTCAATAGGCAGGATTGACAGTCCCAAGTATTGACGTAGACAACGACGGCTGCCATGCTGTTTGGCGAGCTGTCCGGCTAAGCGAACCTCTGAGGTTGGGTCCGTCGTGTCAGGCAACTACGGAGCATTGCTACCTTCCGAGACTTCGATCACAAGTCACGGAAGGTTGACGCGAGCCCACCCGCGAAGTGTGGTGACGGTGATCGGGTCCTAGGCATGCCGCGCCCGCTCCACGGCGACGCCTGTTCACATCCTTCGCCGACATGGAGACCAGCCCGCCAACTCAGGCACACCTCGCGAACATTCGGCTGGAGCATTTGGAAGGCCCCGCTCAGACGGCGCGCGCCAGCGGCAATGACCGCGTGACGTGAGTGCCTTGGGGACGCTACAGACGCGAGATCGAGCTCTAGGAGCGCCTCCGGTTCGCCACCGGGGCCTGGGGCTCGACCTGCGGGAACCTGCGTCCTGGCGGAACAGAAATGAACCGGGTGGCACCGAGGAGTAGTTGCGTATGGTTCGACGCAGGGCCAACGTGCCGACGAGGTGGGATCTGCGGTGAAGCTCGTTCTACTCATCGCCATTCCTGGCGATAGGGCGGTGACGTTTGCCTAGCCGTCCAATGGCCGCGGCTGCTGGCGTGGGGGTGATTCGTCTGGCGGACTGTCTTGGCTCGCCAACCCGAGCCGACACGTGGCTGGCACAGGTGGCCGGGGCAGTACCGACCACGGAGCGCATCGACCTCGACGTGGCGCCGGTGTCGTTCGTGTGTCCGTACGGCGCCGCGGTGCTGCTGTCGGTGTGCCAGCACCTGGCGCGCGAGCGCGGGCGGCCGGTGCAACTGGTCGGGCTACAGGAGCACGTCCACGCGTACTTGCGGCGCGTGGACTTCTTCAAAGCGGGTGCCGGTGCCGTGGTCGCCGACCGCCCCCTGCGCTGGGGAGTTGAGATCCCGCGCAGCCTGGCCTCGCTGAACGTCCTGGAGCTGACGGTCGTGCGCAGCTTGCGCGAGGTCTACGATGCGACGGCGCGCGCGCTGCGGATCCTCACGACCTGGTTAGGCCTGGACGCGGGCGTGGCGCAGCACGTCGGTTGCTGCATCGCGGAGGCCTGCGAGAACGTGATCGAGCACAGTCGCGACAGTGGCGTGCTGGTCGCACAGAAGTACGAGTTCGCCGGCTGGACGGAGGTGCAGTTGGCCATCGCCGATCTTGGCATTGGCATCCGCCAGTCGCTGCACACCGCGTACGCCGGGCTGGATGAGACGCCAGCCGGCTGGATCAGGCGCGCCGTGGCTGGGTTGAGCTGTCGCGGCGATCGCGGCGGCGTGGGGCTGAGCGAGATCCGCCGCCTGGCGACCCAGACGGGTGGCAGTCTGCTTATTCGGTCCGGGGCCGGGCGGGCGATGTACGCGCCGGGGCACGCGTGGTACAGCGATCTGCAGGCGGACGTGGGCGGGTTGCCCGGCACGCAGCTGGCCGTCACGCTGCGCAGCATGGGTGGTACGGGTCGGCGCACAGAGGTACAGTAGCGTTCAACGATGTCCGTTGAACTGGGCATACAGCCCAGGGTGTTCGCGCTCAGCGAGTTATTCGGGGTGCTGGACGTGCCAGGCCCTGACCTGCTGCTGCGCGCCTACGGCGAGCAGGCTTTGCCGGTGCTCGAGGCGAAGCTGCTGGGTGTGCCCGAGGGTCGAGCCCTGGTGCTGAGCTTTGCAGGTGTGCGGATCATGACGCCATCGTTCGCCGACGCGACGATCGTCGCCTTGCTACGAGGGCTGCGCGAGGGGCGCTACGAGGAACGCTATCTGCTGCTGGCTGAGCCGAACGAGGAGACGCTGGTCGGCCTGGCGGGCACCTTCGAGCGCCGGCTGCACCGTTCGCTCAAGCTGGCGATTGTGCTGCGGTGCGCGGGCACGTATCGGCTGTTTGGACCGGTCGAGCAGAATCTGCAGGCGGCGTGGCAGCTGGTAGCCGAGCGGGGCACGCTGACCGCTCGCGAGCTGGCCGACGAACTGGAGCTGGAGATCAACACGGCCAGCATGCGGCTGTGGAAGCTGCATAGCCTGGGCTTGCTGGCGCGGCGCGAGGAAGCATTGCCGAACGGCCGGCAGCACATCTACACGTTGCCGGCGTAAGTAGCTGAGGCCCGTGCCAACCGCGAGGATGCCGGCGGCGTAAACCAGACTTCACCTGAAGGTGTTGAACTTTCGCTAGACTTCAACGATAGTCGTTGATGTCATGGCCGCCGTACATGTGGCAGGTGCTGGGGAAGCTGAGCCGACCGAGTCATTCGTTCGGCGGTTGGCGCAGGAGGTCGTCACCCTCAACGCCGAGTGCGTTGGCGAGTTTGGCCATGGTGTTGATGCTGGCCAATCCTCCGCCCTCGATGCGCGCGACTGTGGAGAGGTTCACGCCGGCCTGGTCAGCGAGCTGTTGCTGCAGGAGCATCCGCCTGATGCGCCAGTAGCGAACGCCTGGGAGAGCGACCAGCGTTCGGCGCGGGGGCATCGTGTGGCTACCGATCGTAGCGACCTGGGTGCGTTCGCGTCGTGGACACACCGCGCGCCTGCAGATTACGCTTTCTATGTGGCGTCTATAAGGCGTCTGTTGTGCTTATTTGCCGTTGTGGCCCTGCTGCACGAGTCCGTGCTGCCGGCATGGGCTGAGAGCCGCACGCCGCCCGAAGCAACGCAGCATGCCCTCGACGAGCTCGCGAACTGCCGCGCCCAGAACCGCCCTGGTGCGGGCCAGATTTGCCCGACCGAGACGGCCACGCCATCGCCCACGCCGCGGCCGACGTCGACCCCGCAACCAGCGGCGTCAGCTACGCCGGTCCCAGTCGACGTTTCGCCAGTCGCCACACCGCTGCCCGTGATGCCTGTTAGTGGCAATGGCTACACGCGGCCACTCGACGATTACTGGCTCGAGCTCGCGCTCCAGCAGGGTCGCTGGGCGGTGTACCAGGCGGACGATTGCACCCCGCGCGTCGACCCGTGGGTCAACGTCAGAACGCAGGTCCAGGACACCGGCGAGGTGGATCTGATCAGCGAGGTGGCGGACTGCGGTCTGGTTGTCGAGCAGTGGCTCTCAGACGCTCCGTGTTCGGTGAACGACCAGGGCGCGTGCGACGTATCGGCTGACGCGTCGTTCTGGGACATGCTCAGCCACCTGCCGACGCCGACACCGACACCTACACCTACATCGGCGCCACCCGTAGCCCCGACGCGTGCCGCGACGCAGTCGCAAGCTCGACAACCTGCGGCGGCGGTTCCACAGGTGCAGCTACGGACAGTGGTGCAGACCGTGGTCGTGGTCGTGCCCGCGGAGCCGGAGCCAACAGACACGCCGGTGTCGATCGCGACTCCGTCGCCCTCTCCAACACGCCCGCCGACAGTCGGTCCGACCAGGTCGCCGACCGCGACTTCAACGTCGACCGGCGAGCCCACGGCGCTGCCCGCAGCAGCAGTAAGCGCAACACCAGCACAAACCGACTCGCACATCTCGAGTACCTCAGCTGGTCGCTGGGACTGGCTCGGATTGCTGAAGACGGTGGCTGTCGTGGTGCTGATTGGTGGCGTTGCCGTCTGGCTACTGACACGACGCAAGGTCGTGCGCTGGGGAGCGCGGCCCATTCCAGCGGAGGAGCCGCATGCCGATTGAGCATTTTTTACAGACAGCTGGCGACACGGTGACCACCGGTGGCGATGCTGGAGGCGCGCCCGAAATCACCATCGACCTGGGCGGCCTCGCCAACGCCATCTGGAGCTCGCTGCTGGATCATCTCGGCGAGCTGGGCACGGCGATCTGGACGAATCTCGCGCCGCAGCTGCCCACGATTGGCAACGCGATCTGGACCGACCTGGGTCAGTGGATGTACGGCCTGATGCGCGGGCTGCTGCTGACGCTCTGGAACGCCACGCTGCTGCCGATCCCGCACACCACGACCGACGAGTTCGGACCCGTCCAGGCGATGCTGCCTGGCACGGGCGCGCTGGCCGCGGCGGGCATCACGCTCGCGCTGGCGCTGCTGGGCGTGCGCACCATCCTGCACGGCACGACTGGCCACAGCCTGCTGGCTGACTACCTGCTGGGTCGCTTCATCGTGTGGGTGGCGGTCCTGTCGATGCTGCCGTGGATGATCAGCCACGCGATCGACGCCGAGCAGTCGTTGGCGCGGTCGGTAGCTATCGGCGACCTGGGCGGCATCCTGCCCGAGGAGGTCGCGCCGAACCCGCTGGCGATGTTCCTGATGATCGTCATGGGCCTCCGCCTGTGGCTGAAGCTCGCCTCGAACGTGGTTCACGTCGCGGTGGCCATCGTGTGGAGCCCCGTCGCGGCGGTCTGCGGGCTGATCCCCGAAACGCAGCACATCGCGAGCCTGTGGCTGCACGAGTTTTTCGGGCGGCTGGCAGGCGCGGTGCTGGCCACGATCGCCACGGGCGTGGGTCTGGCGTTGGCGTTGACCAACGCGGGCGGACATAACGGCGATTTCGCCATCTTCGGCGCGGCCGGCGCGTTCGTAGCGGCCTACGACCTGGTCGACTGGCTGGCCAAGACACCGGGCAGCAGCGTGGGCGGCGTGCTGGGCGGTATGGCGCGCACAGGTGCCGCGCTGGCCGCCTTTGCGCCGGTGTTTGGCAACGGTGCGGCTCTCGGCGCGGGCGGCGCCGCGGCCGCTGGATCGACGTCATCATCGTCTGCTCCCGCCCTGCCAGCCGCCAGTTCGCTGGCGACGTTCTACAGCTTCGATTGAGGAGGTTCTTTCGCCATGCCAACGTCGACCATCGTCGGGATCATGTCAGGCATTTCCCAGGGGTTGCTGGCCATCGGCGGCGCGTCCATCGTGCTCACGCTGGGCATTGCTGGTCTGTGCACGATGTTCGCCTGGATGGACCAGCACATTGGCGGCTTCGTGAAGCGAGTCTTCACGTCGGTGCTGCTCGGCGGCGCGATCATGGGTGGCGCCGGCGCGATGGGCGTGTGGATGGCCAGTCAGTTCGGGATGGGCTGACATGCCCGAGCCCTTGGAGGTCGAGCAGCCCTACCAGGTGCCGTCACATCTGGAAACGCAGCAGAGCTTTGGACCGTTTCCCGCGCGGTTCATCCTGCCTCTGATGTGCACAGGGATGTTCCCCGGCGTGCCGTTGGGAGTAACCGCGTACCACGCAACTGGCGGCCTCCTGCCGCCCGCAGTGGCGGCGGCCATGCTGCCAGCGCTGGTTGTGTCGCCAATCGCGGCGTGGTGGCTGGATCCGCCCTTCGAGCACGGCCTGGCCAGCGCCGCGGCCTTTGTGAAGCGGGCGTACGTGCGCCCGCAACCGCCGAAACGCGTCCCGTCGATTGTGGTGTACCGCATGCCCACGCTCAACCTGGAGACAGCGTCAGCACCGCTCCGGCGGCAGGCGCGCGCGCAGTGGGGCGCGATCCTCAATGGCTTGACGCACCCGGTGAAGATCATCGTGCGCGCTCGGCCACTCACGACGCTGCCCGTCGTCGAGCAGCTGCGCGAGCACCCGCAGCTCGTCGCGCGCCGGCTCGGCGAGTGGCTCGAGTCGCAGATGGTCCAGGCCGGACTCATCGAGCGTGACCGACTGCTGGTGATCCCCGCGGACGACGATGCCGAGCTCGAATTCCGCGCGGAGGCGATCGAGAAGGTGCTGCGCCAGGCGCGCCTGCAGGCGGAGCGCATCGAACCTGACGCGCTGCCGCTGCTACGGACGCTGACGTGGGACCCGAAAGCCACCCAACCGCGCGAAGCACCCGAGGTCATGGAGGAAGGTACGGCCGAACTGGTGGCCGACGGATGGTGGACACGCGCCTACTCGCTGGGGCAGTTTCCGTCGGCAATCCTGACCAACTGGTGTTCGTCGCTGCTGGCAGGTGACGAGGCCGTCGACGTGGCCATTGACGTCGTGCCGAAAGATGCTGGCGACGTCAAAACGTGGGTGCTGCAGCCCAAGATCAACCAGCTATCGACATCGGCGCCCAGCCGAAAACGCCTGATCGCGCTCGAGCAGCTGAACGCGCTGTACGACGCGATCGAGCGCCGACGCGTAGCGCCGTTCGAAGTGGCGGTGACGGTGCTCGTGCGCGGCAACTCGCGCCAGGACCTGCGGAATCGGGGAAAGAAAATCGAGCGTCGCGTGAAGAGCATGGGCGGCAAGCTGCACCTGCTGCGCTGGGAGCAGGCCGCGGGGTTGCACCAGCTGGACCCGTCGACGACCAAACCGATGAGCCGTCGGACACATCTGATCGAGACTGGCACACTCGCGCGCACCTATCCGTGGTCAGACAGTTACTTGCAGCTGGAGAACGGGGTGATCTGGGGTGAGGCAGGCCAGCGGCCCTGCCTGTTCACGCCCTACTCTAAGACCAACAAGGGCCCGCATATGTGCTGGTATGGCGCAACGAACGCTGGCAAGAGCACAGGCGCGCACATGCTGTGGTCACGGCTACACCTGATCCAGAACATCCGCATCTTCGGCATCGACCAGGACGAGCAACACGAGCACTGCGGCCGTTTCCTCGAGTACCTCGGTGGACGCAAGCTGACCCCTCGAGACGCACTGGATACGGCGGAGATCGAGCTGCACCGCGATGACGGCGTGGTCATCCTGGACTTGAGCGAAGTCGCCGAGGACCTCGTCGGCGCGATCTTCGCGGCGTGGGCCAGGGTGGTCAAACGCCACATGCTTGTCTATCCAGGGCGCTCTATCGTGTTCGTCGACGAAGCGGTGACCGTCAGCGAAGATCCCGCCGGTGACCGCGCACTGCGCGATGTTTTCCAACGATCGCGGCACTGGGGTCAGTCCAGCCACGTACTGACCCAGCGGCCGAGCTCCTGGTTCGATACACGTGTCGGGCGGGCGATCCAGGGCAATAGCGACGCATGGTGGTGCGGCGCGCAGTTGCCGCGCGAGCTCGCGGAAGTGGCCGAAGCGCTCGAGCTCAGCGATGAGGAGCGCAGCTACGTCCGCAACGCCGGCATCGGCCAGGGACTGTTGGTCAGCGGTCAGCGTCGGGTCGCGCTGGACCTGTTTGACAAGCTCTCGGCCGAGGAGTATGCCGCTTTCCACAGCGATCCCGTTCTGGTGGCCGCGGATCCGATTCCATTTCGACGAGAGGCATCGGCATGAAGGTGCAGCCAGTGATTGTCGTCAGCCCACTGGCGTGGTTGCTGATCACGTTCTGGAAGCCGATCGCCATCGCCGTCGTCGTGTTCACGGTGCTGGTTGCGCTGATGTTTCCGCTGGTGCGTCAGATGGCGATCGACAGCGCCAGGCGGCATGACGCCGCGGTGCCGACGATGCTCATTCCCGAGACGTGGCGCGCATCGCTGACACAGGCGGCGCTCACGCCGACGTTGACTCCGCCATGATCTCGGCCCACGTCGCGAGGTGGACAACGCGCCAGTGGCTCGCGTTGATCGTGGCGCTGCTGCTGGTCATCATCGTCATGCTGCTGCTCATCATCGCGCGACCACGACCAACAGCCGATCACGCCGTCGTGCGGATCGTTGATGGTCCCACTCCGATCTCAACCGTCGTCGTGCCGTTGCGCTGATTTGTGACGCGCGTGCGGCGGGCAACAGCACGTCTTCCAAACACCTAGCCAACGCCTTGCGCGGAGGATGCCGCCAATGCCTGAGCCATTGCTGCGCCTTCTGGTTTATTCATGGAACGGCCTGCCCATCGCGAGTCTGGCGATCTTCGCGTGCGGTGGGTTGATGTACCTGGTGCTGCATGGGGCGACGCCGCCGGCGTCGACCACGACGATGCGCATCCGCCGCCCGGGCTGGATTGCGCGCCGGCGAGCGCGCGGCGGCATGCGGCATCCGGGCGGAAGGGTCGCTGTCGGGTACCGATCGGCCACGGGCGCTGAACACTTGACCATCGCCGAGCTGGCCGGTCACGGTCTGGCCGTCGGCGGGCCAAAGTCCGGCAAGACGACCTTTCTGCGACTGCTCATCGAAGCGCAGAACGGTCGACTGCCGATCGTGGTCATCGATCCGAAAGCCAGCAAGGAGTTTGCCGACACCGTTCGTGCCCTGGGCGGCCAGGTGTGGAGGATCGATGGCAAGCTGCCGACCGATCTGCTCGATCCGCGGCCCTGGCAGGTGCCCGACCTGCTGCTTGAGGCCGAGGACTACTCGCCCGATGCGCGCGTGTACCGCGATGCAGCGCACCAGCGCGCGCTGTGGGCGGCCTGGTCGCTGGCTCTGGACGCACATCCGATGGACCTGGCCGAGCTGCGCCGTCGGCTCGATCGCGAGGTGCTGACAGACTGCCTGGAGCGTCACCGCGGCCGTGATACACGGATCGCCGAGTGGATCCAGCACCTCGAGCACCAGCATGGCGGTGTCGAGGATTCGGGTGCCCGCGGCCTCGATCGAGCGCTGGGCACGCTGCTGGACGGGCCGGCCTTGCGGGGATCGCTCCGTAGCTGCCCCGAAGCCATCCGCCTTGAGGATGTCATCGACACGCGCGGGCTGGTGCTGTTTTCGCTCGACGAGATGACCTACCCGCATGGCACGCGGAAGATCGCGGCCTGGGTGCTGCTGGCGATGGGCCGGCTGGCGCGCACGCTGCCGCCAGCAAGCGAACCCGGTGCGCCGCGGGCGCTGCTGATCGCCGACGAGATCGGCGCCATGGGTGGTGCAGCACGTCACCTGCGGCCGCTGGTCGGACGTGCGCGCGAAGCCGGCCTGGCGGTGGTGATGGCGACGCAAGGCCTGACGGACCTGCGGTCCGCGGAGCCGGCGCTGGTCGACCAGGTCCTGCAGGACACCGCCTGGCAGCTGGGCTTTCGGCAGGGTGGGCCGGCAGATGCGCGGATGATGCAGGACCTGTTTGGCATGTCCTGGGTTGAGGACATCGCTCGGTCGAGCAACGGCGTCGCGACCTACCGCCAGGTCGAGCGACCGCGGGTGCCGATCGACGAGTGGATGAACGGGATGCACCCGGGCGATGCCTGGCTGCGAGTCGCGCCGATCGATGGCCGCTGGCGCCAGGTGCGGGTGCGCGTGGCGCTGCCCCGGCCTGCGGCCGGCGGCATGTCGGTCAAGGAAGTTCGGTCAACGAGTTCGGTCAATGGTTCGGTCACTATGTTCGAGTCTGACCGACACGCATTGACCGACGGCGGCATGACCGAGCGTGGGGGCGCGGAGGCGCCGTCGAACATCCCACCGGGCGTGTCACCCCGAGAGCTGCCGGATGTGCCGCCGCACTGCCCGCCGGAGCTGCTGGAAAAGGTGGGCGCGGACGTGCTCGCCAGGGTGGAGAAGCTGTGGCCGAAGCGACATCACGAGCTCGGGCCGTGCCTGGTCTGGACGGGTGCGAAGGGTCCCGATGCCGAGAAGGGGCCATATGGGCGGCTGTACGATGCGCAGCTCGGCAAGACCGACTACGTGCACAAGGTCGTCTGGCGACGGGTGTATCCCGACCAGCCGATCGAGCGTGGCCAGGATGTCGACCACAAGTGCGAGGTGACGCTGTGCGCGCGTCCTGACCACCTGCGGCTGCTGACGAAAGCAGCCAACGTCAAACGCCGCGGAGCGACGCGTGGACCGACCAAACGCGCCGACGATCCCGCCGAGACTCAGCCGAAAACAGGCAATAGCGCCGCGACGATGCAGTTCGCGATCGCTCGGTTCGTGCGCATCGACCGGCCACAGGTCTCGGCCAGAACGGTCAGCCTGGGCGAGCTGGTGAGAATGCTGAACAGGTTCGAAGTCCTGGACGACAAGCGCTTCGGTCGCTGCTGGTCCCCGACGAAGTACGCCGACGGCGCAACGTCGCGCGGCAATGCCGGTGTCGAAGCGGTCAGCGCGCTGGTGTTCGATTGCGACCGGGTGCTGCCCGATCCGAAGCGGCTCGAGGGCGTGTACTGGATCGGGCACACCACCTGGTCGCACAAGCCCCAGGCACCGCGCTGGCGCGTGGTCATCCCGCTTGCTTACCCAGTTCCCGCACAGCAGTGGAGCGACGTGTGGCGCCGCGCGCGCGCGGCGCTGTGTCCGGAGGCGGATCCAGCGTGCAAGGACCCCAGCCGCGCGTACTGGCTCCCCAGCCACGACGGTGGGGTATCGGCGAAAACGAGACGGCATGAAGCGCCGCTGCTGGACCCGTCGACGCTGCCGACGTTACCCGTCGAGCCCCGGCCACCTAGTCGACAGCGCACGCCTGTGCGAGGGGAGCGCGGCCAGGCGTACATGGCGCAGGTCCTGGACAACCTGGCCGCGACGGCTCCGGGTGATCGCAACGCCGCGCTCAACCACGCCGCCTGGACGCTCGGCGGGTGGATCGCCGCCGGCGCGCTCGAGCAGGCTGAGGTCGAGGACGGGCTCTACGCCGCGGCTGCACGCAATGGCCTGGTCGGCGATGACGGAGAGCGACAGACCTGGTCGACGATCCGCAGTGGCTTGAGTGCCGGCCTGCAACAAGCGGCCGACCTGGACGCCAAGCGGTGATCCAGCGTCACAGCACCCAGTACGAAGCGGTGCTCGCGTCTGATCGCTGGCGACTGCTGCGCGCAGAAGTCATCCGCCGCGCCGGCTACCGCTGCATTGCCTGCGGGCGCGGCGGCCGGCTTGATGTCCATCATGCCCACGGGTATCAAAACCTCGGCAACGAGCGGCCAGAGGAACTGCAGGCGCTCTGCCGTGACTGCCACACCGCCGTGCACGCCAGTCGTCAATTATTCAACGCTGGATGTTTGAAGGTGCTGTTGTGGATCGTGCTGATCGCGATCGCCATCCAGGTGATGTCGTGGTTAATCGTGTCCGTGATGCATGGACTGACTAACTCGTGATTCCGCGCACGGGTCGGGGGAGCTTGCAGCCCCCCGCCGCCAGTCGTTGCGAGCAAGCTCGCACTCCTTCCCGCGGCGACCCCCCCGCATGATGGGCGCCTGCGGGCGCGGCGAAGACGATGCCCAGCACCAACTTCAGAGTGTGGATACCCCTTGCGCCGACACGTGTCAACGCGCACGCGCGTCCTCCGCTTCGCTGCGGCCCTTCGGGTGACACGCGCCGACCCAAGGCGTACGTGTCGCTAAGAAGTTGGTGCTGGGGAAGGTGTGTGACTGTGACTGTGATGCTGGTTGACATTCGATGTGGCGTGGTGGTCTGTGCAAGTCGAGCGAGCACTGCCTAATGCGCGGCAACGTGGCGCCGTGGACCTGTGCTGCACGCGTGGATGGCAGAGGAGCGCGCGAAATGGGCGAGAGAGGACGTTTTGTGACGCAGACTGTTATGCGAATTGGGGATACATAGTGTGATTCTGGGTGTTATTAACTAGGTATATGGCTGGCATCAGCACTGCGCGTCCCGACTACGTCGCGCACGACCGCGCGATTCGAGCGACGTTTCCTGAGGTTGTGGCTCAGTTACGCAGCATCCTCGGGGCGAAGCTCTGTGCTTACGTCGGTTCCGTGAAAGAAACACGGGCCGTAAACGAGTGGGCGGACGGCAGCAGGGTGCCCAGCGATGACACCCAGCAACGCTTGCGTTTAGCACTCAGGATCGCTCTCGCCATCTCGGACACGGACGGCCCTGAAGTCACCCGTGCATGGTTCCAGGGATTGAATCCCCAGCTGGACGACCACTCGCCGGCGCGCCTGCTTCGTGAAGGAGATCTCACAGAGGTTGGGCCTGCCGTCATCGCAGCAGAGCGCGCGTTCCTGATAGGTGGGTGAGCAACGGGCTGGTACCCGTCCCGCCAGACCGCCTGCTCTACCGCGTTGGACGCACCCCTAACGCATGGGCGTGGCCTGACTGGAGGTTCCTGGGACCTGACGGCACGTTCGGCAACCGCTGGGACGACCCTGATGGGATCTATCGTGTCCTGTACGCGTGTTCGCAGCGGGTGGGTGCGTTTGTCGAGACACTGGCGCGCTTTCGGCCTGATCTGGAGGTCGTTGCCGGACTGCTGGAAATCGATGGCTCAGACGACGGGTCACCGCCAGGGGCGGTGCCTCGGAGTTGGCTGGATACCAGAGCGTGCGGCGAGGCGACTGTCGAGGGCGTCTTCGCTGATGTTGGCGAGGCTCGCTCGCTGACCGTCCTGCGAATAGCGCTGGCAGTTCGTGCACTCTACTACGGGCTCGCGGACCTTGACGGTGCGACAATCCGCGTCAGTGCTCCGCGCAGGTTTACCCAGGAGATCTCACGTTTTGTTTACGAGTCGGACGACGCGGGGAAGCGGTTCACCGGGATTCGATACCTTTCTCGACTGGGGAACCAATTCGTAAACTGGGCGATCTTCGAGCCCCCACCGGACATTGATTCGCCGCTCCAGACCATGAGCAGCGACGCGATCCAGGCAGAGGACCCAGATCTTGCCGAAGCTGGTCGCATCCTGGATATCGAGTTCAGGTAACAGGTGTGCGCACTATCAGCGCGCCCAAGAGTCGTCAGGAGAGGCGGGACAGGACAGCGGCCAAGTGACGCAGTTCGCGTTTCTCACGCGTAGATAGAGATCCGGATTCAACAGCGGCCAGCTCGTCGGAGAGCGCGCGAAGACGGCTTGCAAGACGGGGCGGTGTTGGCCGCGACTGTAAAGTAACTTTACACTCGGCCACAGCCTGACGAGCATCGCTCTGGCCCCAGCGCTCAGCGATTGCTTGCTCGACGAGTTGCTTGCGTTTGTCTTCAGATGCCCGCAGCAATTCCTCAGCCGTGCTGACTGTGAGTTGGTTGGTCAGCACCGGGTCGGCCAGCACTGGATCCTCAAACACGCGCAGCCGCTTCGAGACGTACATCGGACTGCGCTTGACCGCCTCGCCCACCTGACGAGTCGACCATCCACGTTCACGCACTAGAACCTCGAGCGCCGCAGCTTCCTCTCTTGGCGTCAGGTCCTCGCGCTGCAGGTTCTCGACAAGCGTGAGGATGTAGGCCTGGTCGTCGGACTCCTCTCGCACCATCGCGGCGATCTCTGTCCAGCCGAGCGTCTTTGCTGCCTCGAGCCGGCGGTGACCGGCGATCAGTTGATAATCCGTGCCAAGCCGGCGTACGACCACGGGCTGCATCAATCCGTGGGCACGAAGACTGTCGGCGAGTTCGTCGATGCTGTTCGGGTGCTGGCGTGGGTTTCGCGGACTCGGCTGGATCTGGTCGACCGCTAGCTGATAGACGATGCGGTCGTTGACCGGTGCGACGGCTGCCGCCGCAGCATTGACGACCTGGAGCGAGATGGACGCTCTACGCTGGCGTGGCGACACTGGGAGTAGTCACGAGCGTGTGCTCGATCGCTTCGGCTACCGGCGCATAGGGATGACCGTCCAGTCGGTAGGCCGCGAGGGTAGACAGGTTGCCGACGGGCGGAAACACCCGCACACCATAGGCCGACGCGAGTTTGTGAAGCTCAGCCATCCACTGCTTCGACTCGGCACGGCGGACGTGATGCATCGTGGGCAGGAAACCTATCAACCGCGCACCGTTGGCCTGGTCGAGCCATTCCATGAGCAGCGGCAAGGCGAGGACGCTGCCGGCCTCTGGACCCTTGACGGGGACCAGCGCCCAGTCGGCTTCGCGGAGATAGCCCAGGGCTCGAGCGGAGTCGACTTCGGGTGCTGTGTCGATGATTCGGAGGTCAACATCCTCGTTGTCGCCGAGGTCCAAGCCGGGGATGTCGAGTGGGTAGACCTGCCAGATGCGGCTCAGGTGCTGGCCCTGGTCGCGATCGATCAGCGCGACGCGATGACCGCGGAGCGCTAGCTCGGCGCCGAGCATATAGACCGTGGTCGAACGACCCACGCCACCCTTCGGGTGCAGCACTGTGAGACTCGTCGACATTGCTGGGAAAAAGATATCCGGCGCAGGGTGCGCGATGCCGTCGCATTCGAGTCACGGCAAAGCACTCGGATGGCGTCAGAGGGGTTACGGACCAGTGGTCGTCGTCGTTGCCAGCGCCGTCGGGTAATCGGAACCCCCGACCCAGACGTTCACGGTTCGCTGGATTGGAATCTGACGCGGATCAGGCGGCCAGCGATCACCCCACGTGTTGCCGTTGTGGCCGCGACGCGCGCCGATCACGTATGCGCCTTGTGGCTCGCTGGCGAGCATCGACACGGCCAACGGACTGCTCGGCATCTTGCCCTGCGCATCGGTGACACGGACACACCACTGCTCGGAGTCGGCGCGCAGATCCAGGTGCAGCTGCTGATCCGGTCTTGGCGTGACCAGATGCAGCGGAACATCCGCGCTCTGGCGAAGCGGGGTTGCATTGGCCGAGGTCGGGGCGGGCGCGTCGGATGCAACCAGGGTCACGAAGGCGCGCAAAGTTACCGACGCGCTGGTGTCGAACGGGAGCTGGACGCGGTTCGAAAACGCCCACGTCTGGCCAGCAGGAACAAACAGTGCGCGAGGATACGGGCGCGGCCCGTTCTCGGGATCGCGAAAGATACGAGGATCGGGCGTGGGACGCTGGCCGGTCACCTGCGAGCTGTCATCTTGCGCGAGTGCAGAGCTGCTGTAGACGTTCAGGTCGTGAGCCGTGGTGTTCTGAATGCGAATCTCGGGCGAGATCAGCGCACCGGCGACGAAAGTGGTGCGCGGCAGACGGAGCTCGGCGAAAACGCCTGGCTGGATGTCGCCAGCGGCCAACGTGATCCAACCTAATTGGGATTGGAAGATGGTTGGTACCACCCCAGGGGTGATCTGCAGTGGCTGTGGGTAGGGCAGCGGCACACTGACCACCTCGTTACCGAACTGGCACTGTGCGGGCGGCAGCACCGTCGGGATCGGAAGAGAGGCGTGGGACACAGCCGTCGTCGCGGGCACCGTGGGAGCTGGCCCAGGCAATTGTGCATGGGTGGGCGTGGGCGAAGCGAGGCTAACTGGTGCTCCTGGAGCGGAGGCGGGCGGTGACGCTGGTGTAGGTGTACCGGGTGGCCGGCTGAGGGCCGGACCGCTGCTATTCACGATTGGTGTCGGCGCAGGCAGTGGAGTACCGGCCGACTGAACCCCTGCCAGAGGTGGTGCCAACGTTGGAGGTGCGGCAGGCGTTGGGGGAGCGGCAGGTAAAGCCGGCGGTCGCATCGCCGTAGGGGTCGCGGCGAGGGTTGGCCCGCGCGTTTCCGTGGGCACCGGATGCCAGCTGACTGGCGTGGGTGTTCCATCGTGCGCGTCGTCAGTGCTTGCTAACTGGCCGACTCGTGCGGCATTCGGACCGCACGCTGCACTGCTCAGCGCCAGTCCCAGGATGAGCCAGCCAAAGTTCGTGACGCCCCAACGCACGCCAGTGACTGTCTTCTGGAATCTTGGCTACGGGGGGTACTTCTACGCGTGGCCGGCATGACGTCGGCGCGCGTCATCACTGTTGCGGTTCATGATCCGTCTTCGTCGCTCAAAGGATGATCCGACATTCAGCGGGTTGCGTCCACATGCGGGGTCATCGACGCCGCGCGCGGCGTGCACAACCTCAGGCGGTGGCGTCGCCTGCTTGCTGCTCGAGCCAGGCGAGGATTTTGTCGGCGAGTGGGAACACGTGCTCGACGCGCACCTCCTCGTGCATTTGGGCGAACGCGCCGACCAGCTGCGCCGCGGTCTTGATCGCGACCTGACGCCGAATCTCCGTGTCGCGCGTTGTGGATAGGACGGGTGCTGGTGCTGCACCGATGATCCTTAGCGAGTTGATCCAGGCGCCGCGGTCGGATCGCTCGATCGTGCACTCGACGAGCTCGCCAGGCGTGGGCATTTCAGCGACCGGATGATAGTTCGACACGTTCAGCCACTCGCCGGCCACCTTGATGCCCGTGCCCTTGGCGTTGACCTGCTCGACGGTGCCGCTGATGGTTTCAAGCTGCTTGGCCATTGGTGCTCTCCTGGTGTGTGCCTGGCGGACGTCCACGTTTGACGTGCATGCGCGGCAGGTTCGGGTAGACGGACACGGCAAAGACGTCGCTGACGACAAGTTGGCCACCACACGGGTCGCAGCGCAGGCCGCGGGGGATGAGAATGCGCGCGTCAACACGAGCGACTGTGAGCGTTCCAACCGCGCGCCCGCACATCAAACACGCGAGCTCGACCAGGTGTTGAGTGGTGCGCTGCTGGTGGCAGGCGCAGCTGGCGCCGAGGACCTCGTCAGCAGTGGCGGCAACGATCGTTGCGCCGCAGTCCTCGCAGGTGTCGGTGTAGTTGCCCGAGGTGACCCGTCGGGGTTCGATCGAGGCGGCTTTGGCGTGGCCGGTCATGCTGCGCGTCTCCAGAGGGAATCGGGAGCGGTAGCGCGCCGCCCCCTCGTGAACAGACGAAGCTGACGGATACCAGGCTTGCGCGCGCGGCAGCGCGGACAGAGCGTGGCGCCGTGCCCGTGTCGGTTGTGCCACCTGCGCTCCAGGCCACGATCGCCTTCGACGTGCAGGACGAGCTCGACGCGGATGCCAGCGGCGACGACGGCGCGCACCAGGGGCGAACCGTGGCCAGCGAGGTGCTCGGCCAGGCGTCGGTCGACGTCACCGTCGAGGGCCACGCCGACGTAGTGGCGGGCGTGCCAGAACGGGCGCTCGAAGTGCAGCAGATACACGCGGGGGCTCATGCCGAGGCCTCGGCCAGCGCGGCGGCGTGCGCGTAATTGGCGGGCTGGTCGAAATAGGCAGCGAGGTCCGCCGCGGCGTTGGTGCATCATCGGCCGGCGTCTGGTGGTGATCGCGGGGACGCAGCGACTGGAGTTCGAGTGCGGCGGCAGCCCACGTGCGAGTCTTGGCCAGCACGGCCGCGGCGGCGCGGATGTCGACTTCGCCGCAGGCCTCCTGCCAGCGTTGCCGCGCGCGCCAGACCAGCTCGGTGGCGGTGATGTCGATGACGGCCCAGCACAGCTGACCGTGCTGGCCAGCCTGGCAGGTGCAGGACAGTGGCCGCAACGTGGCGGTGTCGATGGTGATGCGGTGGTCTGGCCCGGCATGACGTGACGGACGAACCAAGACGAGAGCGTTAGACTGCTGATTGCGCATCCCAGGGCTCTCCAGTCCAGATGCGAACGGCCACCGGCGTGTTCCAAGCGCGCTGGTGGCCACCTCGTTTAAGCGGTGGCGCGAGATCGGCCCATTGGCCCTCCGAGTTGCTGAATCATGCGTTCAGTATACTATCAGTGCAATGCTAATGCAATACTTCCTAAACTCAGTTATAGCACGAGTGTGCTAGACTCGCGTCATGACCCTACTGCCGAGGACATGCCTATGACGTCACTCGCCGTGCTCCGGCGACGCAAGCTGCTGACACAGCGCCAGCTCGCCGAACAGGCGCACGTCGCACCCAGCACCGTCTACGTGCTCGAGGCGGGGCGGCGGACACGCCCGCGCTTCGACGTCCTGCAGAAGATCGCCCGCGCACTGGATGTGGATGTCGAGGAGGTCGACGAGTTTCGACGCGTGATCGAGGGCCAACTTGAGGCGGCGGCGTGATCAGCCTGGACAGCACACACGCCGTCCGCCTCGTTAGTTCGCCGTCACCGGCGCTAACGTTTCGAGCGTAGCCGATCCAGAATGAAGCAAGCCATGACTGTCAAGGATGGTCTTCACCACTGGTCGACGAGTTCGCCGCCGCCGCCACGAACTAAGCAATTTGGCCGGAGGCCAGATAAGCCTGCGCATCCTGTATTCGTGATGACCGATCAGCCGTGTCGGACTCACGCCGGCACCATTGGCACGGACGCTCGATTGAGCTGCCAACCGATCAAGACTGAGGCCCAGCTCGATGGTCGCGCGCGCGTGCGCTGCGGTGCCGAGGATCAGCCCATGTGCCCGGTCGAGGCATGCGAGCTAAGCGCGCAGCTCTTCGAGTGCGTCGATCGAGGCCTGCGCCGTGCGACAGGGCAACCCAGCACAATGTTTGACATAGGCACTCGTCACTGAGCGCTCGGTGCCACCGCAACAGCCCGGTGTCCAGCTGGTCTCACCGCGGAGAAACAATAAGGAGGAGGACTGTGGCGTCGAAGACCGTCTTTATCGCGTTCGCCAAAGAGGACGAGTCGAGCAGAAACCTGTTCACTGGCCAGCGCGTGCACCCGAAAACGCCGTTCCAGTTTGTGGATATGTCGGTAAAAGAACCCTACTCCTCGGAGTGGAAGGAACGCGTGCGCACCCGTGTCCGCCGTTCCGACGGCGTGATCGCACTCATTAGCAGCAGCACTCCGAGAGCGACGGGCGAACTGTGGGAGATCAGCTGCGCGATCGAGGAGGGCAAGCCGCTGATGGGGATTTGGCTCGAAGCCGGATACCGCACCAAACCTAGTCAACTGGCCGGAGCTCCATGCAAGACATGGACATGGGACAATGTCGCCGATTTTATTGACGGCCTCTAGCGCGGGTTCGCCGTGAAACGAGCGCTGCTGGTCGGAATCGACTACTACGATAATTTCGCACCGCTACATGGATGCGCCAACGACGCGGCGGCGCTGCATCCATTGCTTGCCCGCAACGAGGATGACAGTCCGAACCTGGAGTGTCGAATCGTCGTATCACGAGATGCGGGTAGCCGGCTGACACGTGACGGACTTCTCGGACTGGTTGACGAACTGCTAGCCAGCGGCCCAGACTTCGCGCTCCTGTACTTCGCTGGCCACGGTGCTCCAACCAATGGCGGCGTCGCCTTGGCGACCTCGGATGGCACTCAATCCACTCCTGGGGTCATGTTCTCAGAGATCGCGGACCGCATCAACATAAGCTCGGTGGCGGAGATCACGGTGATCTTGGATTGCTGTTTTTCAGGCGGTGCCACGACCATCGAGGCGCTCAACAATGGACTGGCGAATCTCCGCAAGGGACTGGCGGTACTCACGGCAAGCCGCGACGACCAGCCTTCGATGGAGACCGCGAGCGGTAGAGGACAGTTCTCCAGTTATCTGGAAGGCGCGCTCGATGGGGGTGCGGCCGATGTGCTCGGCCACGTCAATGTTTCCAGTCTGTACGCTTACCTGTCCGAATCTTTCGGGGCATGGGAACAGCGGCCGACTTTCAAAGCGAATATCGACCGGCTGCATGACATTCGCATGTGCAATCCGCGGGTGCCACTCCCCGTCCTGAGGAAACTTACGGAATGGTTCGCCAGCCCCAATGCCGACTACGCGCTAGATCCCTCCTACGAGCCGACCGCCGACCCGAGGGGACATCCGAATGAGACGATCTTCTCTGGCCTGCAGCAGTACCGAGCCTGCCGCCTGATTGAACCAATCAACGAAGAGCACCTGTATTACGCAGCTATGAACTCCACGGGATGCCGCTTGACAGCGCTGGGGAAGCACTATTGGCAACGTGTCAACGCGGGGCGGGTATGACGCGAATCGGTATCGCTGGGCATCAGGACCTCCCGCATGCAGCGATGGACTATGTCACCACCGGCATCCGACGGATCCTGTGCAGCTACGACAACATAACTGGCTACAGCAGTCTCGCGGCCGGTGCCGACCAACTCTTCGCTCATGAACTGCTCGCGGCCGGCGGCCGGCTACATGTTGTCATTCCAGCAGTCGGCTATCCCGAGACCTTCAAAGGTGACGATGCGGCAAGCTACCGCCAGCTTCTGTCAGCTGCATCGGAGGTTAGTCGGCTGCCGTATGCCTCCCCCGGCGAGGCTGCGTACGATGCGGCGGGCCGATGGATCGCTGAGCACAGCGACCTTCTCATCGCTGTGTGGGACGGTCAGCCCGCCCGCGGCCTGGGTGGAACTGCCGACGCGGTGGCGTACGCCCGCGAACTTGACCGAGACGTTCGCATCATTTGGCCAGCAGGCCTCGCTCGGCGATAAGAAGACGAGCTCTGCCACCGCCATACAAGCTCGCTACATACTGAGATGCGCACTCGGTTAGAAGCGGATCGGTACGGCAGCGGCCGGATTGTTCAGCGCCTTATCGACGACACGCGCATAGCGGGCGGTGGTGCGCGGGTCAGCATGGCCGAGCAGATCCTGCACGGCGCGCAGGTCGTGGGTGTACTTGTACGCGAGCGTGGCGCCCGTGTGCCGCAGCGCGTGATTGGAGAGACCGGGGCGCTTGAGGTCGAGCCGACTCAGGTGGGCGTCAACGATCTTGCGCACGCCGCGGCGGCTGAGACGTTTTTTCCCAGCGCGATTGCCAACGGCGGTCATGAGGGGAAGACCGAGCGCGTCGGCGAGGACCTGGCCACGGGCCTCGAGGTAGGCGTGCACGGCCTCGGCGACGTCCTGGCGCAGGTAGATCACGCGGTCGTGGCCCTTGCCGCGCACCAGCAGCGCCCACTGCTGCTCGCGCGGCTGCAGGTCGTCGGTGTTGGTGCGGGTGATCTCGACCGTGCGCAGCACTTGCAGGCTGAGCAGCGCCAGCAGCGCCTTGTCGCGCAGGTCCTGGACCAGTGGCTGGCCATGTCGGTCGACGCGCTGGGGCACGGCCCGCAGCAGCAGCGCCAGCTCGCCCTCACTGAGAAAACCGAAGTCCTCCGCAGCGCGTTTTCTCAGAGGCGCCCGCACGCCTGCGGCGGGGTTGTCGCTCCGTAAGCCGGCGCGGATCGCGGCGTCGTAGAAGCGGCGCACGAGCGTCAGCTTGATGGCCACGGTGGCTGGCTGGCAGCCGGCCCCGATGAGTGCTTCGCGAAAATCCTCGACGTCATCGAGCGTCGCCTGGCTGAGCTCGAGCGCGACGCCGCGGCACCAGGCCAGCCAGGTGGCGACGTGCACGCTGTACGTGGCGCGCGTGTCAGCGGCCGCGTCGCCGCTGGCCACGTTGCGCTGCAGAAAGCGGGCGAAGGCGGCGAGGTAGGTGGCGTCCTCAGGTGACGCCGGCAGATCCGTCGCGGTGGCGGACGGGAGCGGCAGTAGCGTACGCCGCGTATGTTGCGGTTGGGCGCTGCTCACGCCGACCATTCGCGCGGGCCGCGCCGCAGCTGAAGTGGCGACGATGGTCGCCAGAACGCGTTACGCGCGCTCCCGCCAGCCTCGTGGATCTCGGCTGGCGTGGAAGCAAGCGATGAGCGTGACCTGGTCGTCGTCCACAGTGAAGTACAGGGCGTACGGAAAGCGGTCGAGCACGAGCGCTCGTCGAACGCGGCCGCGCCAGACGATTGGGAAAGCCAGTGGATTCTGGGCAATGCCGAAGACCGCGCGGTCAAGCGCCCGTCGAAAGCGACGGCCAAGTGCCGCGGAGCGTTCGGCGTACCAGTCCTGGGCTTCAAGGACGTCGTCACGGGCAGCAGCGGTGAAGACGATCTTCAGGGGCAACGCCGCTCGAGCTCGGCGCGCAGTTGCTCCCAGCTGACGCCTTCGGCGGGATCACTCTCGAGGCTCTCGAGCCGACGATCGAGTTCGTGCTGCTGCGCATCGCTCAGCGGCAGAGGCTCGTGCTCGAGGCTGTCCCAGAGCTGACCGATGAGCTCGAGTCGCTCGTCGACCGAGAGCCGGCGGATCTCGTCGCTGGAGAGCTGCACACGGCCAGTCTAGCGCGCCAGTGTAGGTCCGACAACGCCCATTATGGGAACTAGAACGTCGGATCCCACCTCGCCGAAATCGGCAGCTTCGTCGCCCCTGTCGCGGGTCTTGCGACTGTCGGTAGTCCTCGCAACTCCGAAAACCAGGTTCCGCTACACTGCGGCTGTTCGCTCGATCCTGTCCGACGACATTAAGAGTTGCAGTGGCGACAAAAGTGCTTGCAGTGGCTGCCCGGCTGATCTCGCGGGCGTGCCCCTGCTGCACTCTCTGCTGTCCTCGCGGTCCCTCAGCGCAACATTTCGTGTCGTCCGCTGCAACGATTTCTGTCGCGAAAGTGGCGTCTGCCGAGTTCGAGGCCTCGCACTGCAATGCCTAATGTCGTTCGTCAACCCGCGTCCGCCGCCGAACTCGCGCCACGTACTGACGCGTGGTTGAGCGTGCCCGAGGCTGCACGTGTGCTTGGCCGCCATCGCACGCGTGTCTACGAGCTGGTTCGTTCTGGCGACCTGGTCGCCGAGCAGACACACGGCGGACTGCGCGTCGAGCGCTCCAGCCTCGAGCGCTGGCTGGTGGCGGGCGGCACGCCCGGCGGCCCGCTGAGCGCACCCAACGCCTGGGCCGTCATTGGCCTGGCCAGCGGCGACGTTTCTCTTTGCCAGCGCACGCTCGGCCTGCTGGCGCGCGCTGAGGATGCGTCCCGCGCCCGAGCCCGGTCGGCGAGCCAGACCCTGCTCGAGCTGGCGCCGCGGCTGCGGCGCCGCGCCACGCTGCATGTGCAGCACGTGCCGCCGGACGTGCTGACCACGCTCGAGCGGGACGCCAGCCTGGTGCGCAGCGGGGCGAGCGCCGCGGCGCCCTACGCCTGGGACGAGCTCGCGGCCGACATGCCCTGGACGCTGGATGCGTACGTCCAGGCCGAGTGGTTGCGTCGGCTGCAAACGACACTCGATCGAACGCGCGCTGTGCCCACGAGCAGGTCCATCCTGTTGCGCGTCGTCGACGGGCCGTGGCCGTTTCCGACGCACTGCCAGCTGGCCCCGCAGCTGCTGGCCGCGCTTGACCTGCTGGACTATCCCAACGCAGCCGCGCGGCGCCGCGGTCATGACGTGTTGCACGGCCTGGCCACCCTGGAGCCGTCCACGGTGGCGCGGCGGACCGCCAAGGCGCGCGCCCGGCTCGGGGCGCTGGTCGGAAAAACCCTCGGCGGCGGCGCCGATCGCCCGCCGCGTGCGGTGCTGGATGGCGATCCACGCACCGACACGCCGGCGGCCGCGGCCCACATCGTCGGCGTGCTGTGGGTCAGAGCCAGCCAGGGCGCCACCGTCAAGGAGCTGCGGGCGGCCACCGGCATCACCCGTGAGCGCTTGGAGGCCGCCTACGCGTACCTGCTCGAGCATCCGCCGCTTGGCCTGCTGGTGCAGCGTCAGCGCGACGAGCTGCAGCTGGTCTCGGCGCCGGAAGTGAGCCGCTCGGTGGAGCGCGACCTGGGCCATCCGCGTCCGGTGCCACTCTCCAAGCCCGCCATGGAAGTACTGACCATTGTCGCCTACAAGCAGCCGATTGCGCGCGCCGGCATCGAGCACATCCGCGGCGCCAGCAGCGACAGCGCGCTCGACACGTTGCTCATCCACGGCCTGGTCGCCTTCGACCAGCACCACCTGCTCGTCACCACCCGCGCGTTCCTCGACTTCGCCTGTTTGCGCGAGCTGGCCGATCTGCCGCAGCCGGAGGATGTGGACGTGGAACAGATCCGTCAGGAGTTCGTCCAAGCCAGCTAGCAGCGACTCCTCGCGGCAGTTTGTCGAGCGGTTGCTGCTCCACGATGCTGCCGGCCCGGTTGTCACCTGCTGAAACGGTTGTGCGCGCATGCCATGCGCCGGATCCCGACGTTTGCAGTTGGAATCCGCCCCTCCCGCAACATGCACTCTCCGGCCGAAGAGGCCCTCCCTAGGGCTGGTCGCCGCGATCGAGCTGGTCGATGGGTCGGCCCTGGACCTGGTCGATGTTGGGCGTGCGCGGGTGCCCGAGCTCACTCGAGGGCCTCAGCCCCCGGCAGCGGCCCGTCACGCTGTCGGGTCCCGGTTCGACCGCTGATTTCCAACTGCCCCGTCCGTCGGATCGTCGCGGCGTGTGCCGGTCGTTGCCGGCCGTGATGAGGTTTGGGACGACCACGCCGAACCCGATGCGCGCGGTCTGGTGGCGGTGCTGTTCGTCGCGGGCCATCCCGCTTGTGACGCCGGAC
>Ga0213882_10000122_pt1 | contig 35130 bp, 32 predicted proteins | sample BarmaccoBMER_R09_FD_160106 | JGI IMG/M metagenome (GOLD analysis project Ga0213882, IMG submission 160106) | Barbacenia macrantha exposed rock microbial communities from rupestrian grasslands, the National Park of Serra do Cipo, Brazil - ER_R09 ...
AATGGCCAGATCAACGCGACGGCGACCGGCCGTTCGATTTCGTTGTCGATCGGGTCCACGCAGGCCACCGTTGACGGGCAGCCACAAACGATCGACGTAGCGCCGTTCATCGTCGGAGCGACGACGTTTGTTCCGTTACGGTTCATCTCGCAAGCGTTGGGTGCGTCGGTCAACTGGAACGATTCAACGAGCACGGTAACGATTCAGGGCGGCGCACCGCCCGCGGCAGCGCCACCGCCGCACGCCGTGCGCTTCGTCAGCGTGTCGCCGACCGGCACGGTCTACAATCCGACGCCGGTCTTGCGCTTTGCGTTCGATCGCCCCGTGCGCGTTGAAGGCTGCCGCGTCTGGATCGACGGACGAAACGTCACGCTCGGTTTGCAGCAAGTCGGACCGGCGAGCTTTACGGTGACCGCGCCCGTTCCGCTCGGCTATGGGTCGCATCGCGTTCGCGTGACCGGCATCACTGCGGGCGGAGCCTCATTCGAGCTGTTCTGGACGTTCGTTCGCGGATAATCATCCTCGTCGACCGCCGCTTCGCCGCGCTCTGATCACGGGCGCGGCGAGTGGCCTCGCCGCCGGCATAGCGCCGGCCCTCGCGCGCGATGGTTTTGCACGCATCGCGATTACCTATCGCAACACGTTGCCGCACGCGACGCTCGCCGCGATCGAAGCCGCGGGCGCGCAAGGCGTCGCGCAGCGGCTCGACTTCCTGGACGATGCGGCCGAGGTTGAGAAAATCCTGAACGAAATGATCCGTGCTTTCGGCCCGTTCGATACCCTCGTTCACGGCGTCGGGCCACTGGTTGCGAAGCGCTTCGCGGCCTCAACGCTCGAGGATTACCGGTTGGCATTTGAGGGCAACGTGCGCAGCGCCGTGCTCGCCGCTCGCGCGACGCTGCCGGCGATGCGGGTCGCCGGTTTCGGCCGCGTCGTCTTCTTCGCCGCCCACGGCGCGGCAAACAGTCGTTCGTTTCGCGGCCTTTCGTTCTATCAAGCCGCAAAGAGCGCGTTGATCGTCTTCGCGCGAACGCTGGCGATCGAAGAAGCGCCGAGCGGCATAACGGTCAATCTCGTAGCGCCGGGCGACATTTCCGACAAGCGCATCGACCGCGTGGAGGCCCGCAAACGTACGGCGCTCAATCCGCGGGGTCGCGCCGGAAGTTATGAAGACGTCTCGGATGCGGTGCGATTTCTCGTCGCCGAAGAGCGTGACTTCATCACGGGCGCCGTCATCGAGGTGACCGGCGGTTTGCAAACCTCCGCGGAGCGAAAGGCACAGGACAAATAAAGATTCGGCTCGTAAGGTCGAGCCCACACGATGCGCGACGAAACATACGAACATCAGGTCTTTGCGCTGCCCGGCGCGCGTCCTCAATACGGTCCGGATAAAGTCGTTGCCGTCGAAGAGATCGACCTCCATTGCACGCCGCACATGGACGCGGAATCGCTTGACGGCATCTGCACGCTGACGCTGCGCGCACTGGACGAGCCGGTATCGCGGTTGGCGCTCGACGCGGTAGACTTAGAAGTGCTCGAAGTCAGCGCCGTTGCGAACTCGCATGCGAGGCCGCTGGCGCATGCGGTACGGCGAGGAAAACTGGAAGTTGAGTTCACGCCGCCGATCGCGCCGAACGCAGCCGAGAGGGTCCGGGTGCGCTATCGCGCGAGCAAACCGCGCCACGGGCTCTTTTTCGTGAAGCCGTCGGCCGCGCGTCCGCAGACGCCGGCGCACGTTTGGACGCAGAGCCAAGACCAGTACGCCCGATATTGGTTTCCGTGCCTGGATTATCCGCACGAAAAGCAGCGAACGACCACGACGATCGTCGTGCCGAAGGGCACGTTTGCCTTGGGCAACGGCGAGCTCGTGGAACGCCGCGATGAGGACCAACACACGGTCTTTCGCTATCGCCAGGAGATTCCGCACAGCACCTATCTGATGACGCTGGTCGCAGGGCCTTTCGTCGAAGTTGCGTCGGGGAAGGCCGGCAAGAACGCCGTCCCCATCTATTACTACGTCCTTCCCGGGCGCGAGGCCGACGGCGAACGCGCCTTCGGCAACACGTCCAAGATGCTGGACGTCTTCGAAGAACGAACCGGCACGCCGTACCCGTACCCGCGCTACTCGCAAATCGCCGTTTCGGACTTCATCTTCGGCGGAATGGAAAACACTGCGGCCACGACCCAAACGGATCGGACGTTGCACGACGAGACGGCACACCTCGATTTTTCGAGTGACCCGCTGGTGGCACACGAACTGGCGCATCAATGGTTCGGCAATTTGCTGACGTGCCGTGACTGGGAGCACGCGTGGCTGAACGAAGGCTTCGCGACCTTCATGGAAGCCGTGTGGCGCGAAGCCGATCTTGGCCGGGACGAGTACCTCTACGACATTTTCGAGTGCTTAACGTTCTTCCTCAAAGAAGAGTCGGAGCGATATCGCCGTCCGATCGTCTGCAACATGTTTCGGGATCCGATCGAGATCTTCGACCGGCACCTCTATCAAAAAGGCGCCGCGGTGCTGCACATGCTTCGCGGGGAGCTCGGTGAGGCGCGGTTCTGGCGCGCGCTGCAACGGTACGTCCGAACGAACGCCGGCAAGAACGTCGAGACCATCGATCTGATTCGCGCCATCGAAGAGGCCACGGGCCGTAACCTTCGCGGCTTCTTCGCGCAGTGGGTCTATCGCGAGGGACATCCGCGGCTCGAGGTGCGCGTCGTCTGGGACCCGCGGCGCCGAGTTGCAACCGTAACGGTGGACCAAAAACAGGCGATCGATGCGGAGCATCCTGCGTACGAGTTCGACGTCGAGATCGAACTGTGCGGCAATGGACAGCAGCGCCGAGTATCCGCGCATATCGAGCGCGAGCATGAGACCGTCGCCGTCGCGCTCGACTTCGAACCGGCACTCGTGCGCTTCGACCCCGGAGCGTTCGTCTTGGCCGACGTCACCTACGAGTTCGGGGCCGAACTCTCGGCGGCGGCCCTGAGCGGCGACGAGAACGTCGTGGGGCGAATCCGCGCGGCGCGCGAGCTAGCCAAGGACGGCGGCCGGATAGCGCGCGATGCGCTGGCCGAGGCCTTCGTGCGCGACGAGTTTTGGGGCGTTCTAGCGGAGGCGGCCGCGGCCGCCGGCGCGACACGGGCGCCTTGGGCGCGGGAACTCTTGATTTCGGCCCTGGAACATCGCCATCCAAAGGTTGCGCGAGCGGTCGCGACGTCGCTCGGCAACTTCCGCGACGCCGAAGTTGCCACCGCGCTCATCAAGGTTGCGTCCGAGGCGCGCTCCTACTTCGTTCGCGCGGCGGCGCTCGCGTCGCTCGGGAAGACGCGGGACCCGCGCGCGTTCGATATTCTGGCGGCGGCCGCAAAAGCGCGAACGTGGAACGGGACCGTCGAAGCGGGCGCGATGCACGGTCTGGCGGAATCGGCGGATGCGCGCGCGCTTCCAATCGTCGCGGATGCCTGCCGCAGCGGCCGCGACGCCGGCCTGCGGCGCGCGGCCATCGGCGCGCTCGCGCGGTTGGCGGAGCTGTGCGAACCCGAGCGAACCCGAGCGGTCGAAGAGCTGACGACGCTGCTGGACGATCCCAACGTTTTGGTTGTGGTGGAGGCGATTGCCGCGGCCGAGAAACTCGGCGACGAACGATTCTTGCCGGTGCTCGACCGCATCGCAACGCAAGCCGCCGACGGCCGCGCGCGGCGCGACGCCGTTGAAGCGGCTATTCGCATCCGCAAGAACGCAAAGGCGCCGGTCCAAGTGCTCGGCCTGCGCGACGATCTCAATGAGCTACGTGAAGAACAGCGCAAGCTTCAGGAGAAGATCGAATCGCTCGCGCGCTCGTAAGCGCGGAGCGTTTACGGTCGGCCTGCTCGGCTTCGGGCTCGTTTGGCTCATCGCACACGCGCATTCGACGTCGAGCGCGCCGCAGGCCACGGTTGCGACCCCGCCGCTGCTCAAGCCCGTTCCCCCTTCGGCGCCGCTGCCGGTGTGGAGCGGTTCGGACCGCTCGCGCGTCAAAAAGGATCTCGCTTCGGCATTCGCTCCGGCAATCAACGGCGCTGCGGGCTGGAGCTTCGCAGTCGTGGATTCCGTGGGGCGAACGCTGTTCGACGATCGTGCGAACGACGCGGTCGCGCCTGCATCGGCGCAGAAGTTGATCGTCGCGGCCTCGGCGCTCGACGCGCTTGGAGCCGGGTATCGCTATCACACAATCTTCGCCGACCGCGACGGCATAGGGTCTGACGGACGGATTGCCGGCGACTTGTGGTTGATCGGCTCGGGCGACCCGTCGCTGCAGTCGCAAGACGTCCGCAACGGCGTTGGGACGTTGTGGCGATCCGGCCTGCGACGCATCGACGGCTCGCTGCGGGTCGACGTCTCGGCATTGCGCGGCCCGGAACTGAACTCCCATTGGGAGCGCAGGGATAACGGACAAGATTACGCCGCCCCGGTGAGCGCGATCTCGCTCGACGGGAATACGATCGAATCGCAGCAGAACGCCGGCGGCTCCGAAATCAAAGTGTGGACGCCCGTAGCGAACGCCGCGCAGTACGCCGCAACGCAGGCGGGCGCAATGCTCGCGGCGCGCGGCGTCTCCACCGCGGGCCGCCCGTCCATCGCCGCGGCGCCGCTCGACGCCGTCGTGCTGTGGGACCATCGCTCGGCGCCACTGGCGGCGCTCGAGGCACACATGCTGTTTGTATCGGACAACCACTACGCGGAACAGTTGCTGCGGACGGTCGGCGGAGAGATCGTGGGCGACTCCGACGATGCCGGCGGGATCGCTGCAGAGGAGCAGTTCCTGCAGCGGCTCGACGTTCCCATGCCGGGGCTGCGGCTCTACGACGGTAGCGGGCTCTCCCCGGACAATCGCGTCGCGGCAATAACGTTGGCGCGCTTACTCGCGCAAGAGGAGCCGAAGCTCTATCTTTTACTGCCGCTGGGCGGCCGTCAAGGAACGCTGGAAGATTACGATTTTACGACGGCGCTTGGGCGGGTTCGCGCGAAGAGCGGTCACCTTTCGGACGTCGCCGCTCTCGCCGGCTACGTTACGACGATGCATCACGGGCGGATTGCGTTCGCGTTCATAATAAATGGATCGCGCGGCGACCCCGACGCCGCGATCGTACGCGCGGTCGACCGGCTGGCGATGCTGTAGCAGTGGTAGACGCAGCGTTTCTAGCGCGGCTCCTCAACCGCGCTCTCGCCCGAGGCGGCGATTTCGCCGACGTCTTCTGCGAGCGGCGCTCGACGCTCTCGTATCGGTTGCAAGAAGGTCAAATTCACGAGGCGTCATTTGGCGTAACGCTCGGCGTCGGCATTCGCGTCGTGGTGGGAGAGTCGGCGGGATACGCGTGTTCGGATGACGTGCGCGAGGATGCGCTAATGCGCGCTGCCGACGCGGCGTCGCTGGTTGCGCACGACACGCCCGCCCGCGTCGTCGCCGTGGCCGAATTGCAACCGCAAGCAATCGGCTCGCTGTACGCCGGCGAGCATGCCGAGGAGGATCCGGCTCGGTACGTTGCGCTGCTCGAACGCGCCGATATCGCGGCTCGCCGGTACGATCCCAGCGTCGTTGCCGTGAACGCCCAAGTCAGCGACGAGTTGCAAGAAGTGTGGATTGCGAGCAGTGACGGAAAAGTGGTACTCGATCGGCGACCCCTCGTAACGCTCGGCATTCAAGTCGTCGCGAGCGATAAGCGAGAGCGCGGCTCGGGATATGCCGGCGATGGCGGCCGAACCTCATTGCGCTACTTCGACGAGCACACTCCGGAGACTCTGGCGAGCGATGCCGCTCGCATCGCAACCGTCAACTTACGCGCATCCCCGGCGCCGGCCGGAGAGATGGAGATGATCGTCGGCGCGGGCGGAGGAGGCGTGCTGTTGCACGAGGCCGTGGGGCATGGACTCGAAAGCGACTTCAACCGGCGCGGCACGTCCCTGTACAGCGGCAGAGTCGGCGAGCGAGTCGCAAGCCGGCTCGTAACGATCTACGACGACGGCAACCTGAGCGAAGAGCGGGGCAGCCTGAACGTGGACGATGAGGGCATCGCCGGACAGCATAACGTGCTGGTGCACGAGGGCGTGTTGCAAGGCTACATGCAAGATCGCCTCAACGCGAGGTTGATGGGAACCGCCTCGACGGGCAGCGGCCGCCGGCAATCGTTCCGTTTCGCTCCGCAGCCGCGCATGTGCAATACGTACATGCCTAGCGGGGACTCGAGCGTTGAAGACATTATCGCGTCCACTCGGCGCGGTCTTTACGCGAAATCGTTTGCCGGGGGACAAGTCGAGATCAGCAAGGGCGACTTCGTTTTCATGGTCGGCGAGGGGTATCTCGTCGAAGACGGCAAGGTGACCGTTCCCGTGCGAAACGCCACAATTGTGGGCAACGGCCCGGAGATCATGATGAAGGTCGTTGCGGTCGGCAACGACAGCCGCTTGGCGCGGCGGCACTATACCTGCGGAAAAGGGGGACAGTACGTCCCCGTGGGCGTCGGGATGCCCACGGTAAAGATCTCTTCCATCACGGTCGGCGGCACGCAACATGGATGAAGAACAGGCGCTGGATCTCGCCGCGCGCATCCTCGAAGAGGCGCGAGCCGCCGGTGCGGAAGGCGCCGAAGCCGGCGTGTCCCTCGCGCACCGGATGCACGTCGAGGCGTTGTCCGGCGCGATCGCACGACTGGAGAATTCGCACTCGTGCAGTCTACTGTTGCGGGTCTTCAAAGACGGAAGAAAGGCCACGCTGGCTTCGTCGGACGCCTCGGCGCAGGGGTTACGCGATGCGGTTCGCCGCGCCGTGACCCATACGGAACTGGTAGCCCACGATGGCTTCGCCGGTCTGCCCGGCACGACGGCGACGGACGTGCCGTCGCTCGATCTCGACGATCCATCCCTACGCGCTCGCGTGGACGACGAAAAAACGCACGAATCGCTGGAGTTGGAGCGGCTGATTCGCAAAGACGACGCGCGCATCGTCAACTCGGCCGGCTCGCATTACTCGGACACGAGCGCGGTGACGGCGCTCGCAAACTCGAACGGATTCTCTTCGTCCTACACGTGGACGCGCGTCATGCGATCTTCCGCACCGGTTGCGCTCGACGGCAGCGTCAAGCGCGTCGGTCACTACGGCACCGCCGGACGCCACCTTGCGGACCTGGAGTCGCCAGAAGCCGTGGCGTCGCACGCCGTGCGCCGAGCCGTGGAGCTCTTCGGCGCGCGCAAGCCTTCGACGATGCGCGTTCCCGTGATTTTCGAGCGCGACGTGGCCGCAAGCGTGCTCGAAGATCTGTTCGCGGCGGCGTCGGCTGCCAACGTTGCCTTAGGCAACTCGTGGCTGGCCGCTCAGATCGGACACCGCGTCGGGAGCGACCTCGTAACCATCCTCGACGATGGACGGTTGCCGGGCCGGCTTGGCAGCGCGCCGTTCGACGGCGAAGGCGTGGCGACGCGCCGCACGAGCGTCTTCGAGCGCGGCGTGCTGCGGACGTACCTCTACGACACCTATTATGCGCGCAAGCTCGGCGCCGAGAGCACGGGCAACTCTACGGGTACGGGCATCGGCCCGACGAACTTTTACTTGGAACCTGGTGCGGAGACGCTCGAGCAACTAATCGCGCGAACGCAATGCGGCGTCTTGGTGCTCGACACGATCGGCTTCGCCACCGAACACGCCTCGGGCACGTACAGCCGGGGGGCTCGCGGGTTCTTCATCGAAGGGGGAGAGGCGGCATATCCGATCGATGAGTTTACTATTGCAGCGCGCTATCCCGAGATGCTGGCCGGCATTGACGCCGTCGCCGACGATCTGCGCTTTGACGGCGCGGTGGTCTCACCGTCGTTTCGGGTCGCCGAAATGACCGTCAGCGGAAACTAGCTCGAAATGGCGACGATCGCTCAGCCGGCAATCAGCCTGACGCTGATCTTGCGCATCGAGATGCCGAACGAGTCCGGCGCCTTCGGCATGCTCGCCAACGTCATCGGCGATGCCGGGGGCGCGATCGGTGCGGTCGACATGCATTCCGTCGCTAAAGGGCGCGTGATCCGGGACGTGACGATCGGCGTCGCCTCGGAATCCGTGGCGAACGACGTGCGGCGCGCCGTCGAGTCCATCGATGGGGCGCGCGTAATTTTCGTCAACGACTCGACCTTTCTGGCGCACGTCGGCGGCAAGATTCGTGTGGATCCGAAGGTCGCGATCAAGAACCGGCAAGACCTGTCGACGGTGTACACACCCGGCGTCGCGCGCGTCTCCATGGCCATCGCCGCCGATCCCAGCAAGGCGTTTCAGCTGACGGTCAAGCGCAACACCGTTGCGGTCGTAACCGACGGCAGCGCCGTCCTGGGACTCGGCGACATCGGGCCGCTCGGCGCGTTGCCGGTGATGGAAGGCAAGGCGATGCTCTTCAAGCAGTTTGCCGACATCGATGCTTTCCCCATTTGTTTGGACACCAAGGACGTCGACGAGATCGTGGAAACGGTCGTCCGCATTTCTCCCGTTTTCGGCGGCGTCAACTTGGAAGATATCAGCGCGCCGCGGTGCTTCGAGGTCGAGGATCGGCTGATCGAAGCGCTCGACATTCCCGTGATGCACGACGACCAGCACGGCACCGCCGTCGTGATCTTAGCAGCGCTGATCAACGCGGCGCGCGTGGTTGGGAAGCGTTTGGAGGATCTGCAGGTCGTCGTCTCGGGCAGCGGCGCCGCCGGAACGGCGACGATCAAAATGCTGCTCGGCGCCGGCGTGCGGGACGTGATCCCAGTGGATCGCGGGGGCGCACTCAACCGCACCGATCGCTACGAGAATCCGCACTGGCGGTGGCTCGCGCAGAACTGCAATCGCGAGAACCGGCGCGGCTCGCTCAGCGAGGTGCTCGACGGCGTTGACGTCTTCATCGGCGTCTCCGCGCCCGGCATCTTACAACCGGAGTTCATCGCGGGAATGGCGAGCGACCCGATCGTCTTCGCGATGGCGAATCCGACGCCGGAGATCATGCCGGACATCGCGGCCCCGTATGCCGCCGTTATTGCGACCGGGCGCTCCGACTTTCCGAATCAAGTCAACAACCTACTCTCGTTTCCTGGGATCTTCCGCGGCGCGCTGGACGTCCGCGCCCGGCGCATCACCGAGGGCATGAAGCTTGCCGCGGCCTACGCCATCGCGGCGATCGTCACGGAAGAGGAGCGCAGCGCCGAATACGTGATTCCCAGCGTCTTCGACGCGCGCGTCGTTGACGCGGTCGCGAAGGCCGTCGGCGCGAAGGCGGTGGAAGAGGGCGTCGCCCGCCGCATCCCGACGAAAGACCAAACCGAAGACTCCGTCACGATGTCATCCTGACGTCAGGATGGCAATTTTCGCCTTGATATCAGGGTCCGCTCTTCGGTCCGGATGCGCCAAGAAAGCAGCGAGGCGTTGAGGATCGAGAAGACGATCGCGATTTCGACTGCGCCGAACGCGAGCGGCAGTATCGCGATCTCCGCGCACACGACGATGTAGTTGGGGTGACGAAAAATTCGGTACGGACCGCGGCGGACGAGGGGTTCGCCGGGCACGCTGATAATGCGCGTGGTCCAATACGGTCCGAGCGCCGCGATTGTCCAGGCGCGCAAGAACTGCAGCGCCGCGTATAGTCCCAGCAGCCACAAGTTCGGGCGCGCGGAGGCAGGGATGAAAATCGCCATGCTCGCGAGCCACGCCGCGTGCAGCACCACGATGAACGGATACTGGATCGCGCCGGTTTCGACGCCGCCGCGCGCCAGCAGCCGGCGGGTGTTGAGCGCAGAGTAAAAGAGCTCGACGAGGCGCTGCAACGCAACGACCGCGAGGGCGATATAGAGCGCCGTCAAGTTGGGGTGTTTTCGAGCAGCGTGAAGCCGGCGGTGAAGCCGGGACCCAACGCGGAGACCAGCGCGCGACGCCACGGGCCGTCGCGCAGCGAGCGTTCGAGGACGAACATCACCGTCGCCGCCGACATGTTGCCGTAGTCGCGGAGCACGCCGCGGGCGTCGGAAAGCGTTCCCGGCTGTAGTTCGAAGGCGACCTCGAGCGCGTCGAGCACCTTCGCTCCACCGGGATGGCAGATGAACCGGTCTACGTCGCTCAACTTGAGATCGTACTGTGCTAAGAATGCGGCTGCGACGTCATGGAGCCTGCTCGTCACGAGCTCGGGAATGTCGCGGGAGAATATTGCGCGTAATCCGTCGTCGGTGACGTCCCAGCCCATGATGTCCAGCGAGTCGGGCCACGTATACTCCCCGTTTGCGATGACGCCGGGACCGGCACCGCTGCTGCACAGCAGCGCGGCAGCGGCGCCGTCGCCAAATAAGGCCGTCGCAACGATGTTGCTCTTCGTGAAATCGTCGCGGCGAAATGAGAGCGCGCACAGCTCGACCACTAGGAAGAGGACGAGCGCGCCCGGATTCGCGCGCGCCATCGCCGCCGCGCGAGCCAAACCGATCGCCCCACCCGCGCAACCGAGTCCGAAGATCGGCAGACGTTCGATCGTGCGGCGCAAGCCCAACCGCTCCATGAGCAGCGCATCGAGGCTTGGCGTCGCGATGCCCGTCGTGGAGACGGCGACGATCGCGTCGATCTCTTCGCTACGGCGACCCGCGCGGCGCAGAACGTCGCGCGTCGCCGATTCTAGTAAATCCAGTGCGGAATCCAAGTAGACGCGGTTACGCTCCGGCCACCCGTGCAGATCCTCGTACCATTCGATCGGCACGCACGAATAACGGCGCTCGATGCCGGTGTTGCCGAACATCGGCAACAACCGCACGATCTCCGGCGATCGCGGGCCGAGCGCCAGTTCGATGCGGCGCATCACCTCGCGTTGTCCCAGCGCGTACGGCGGAATCGCCGTCGCCACGTCGAGAACGCGGGCGCGAGCCCTCATCGGGCAGCGCTCTGCTGCTCCGGCAGGGTCCGCGCAGCGTGCATGGTAATGCCAACCTCCCGTGTCGTCTAGGCCGTTCATAGCGGCGCTCGGCGTCGCCGCGCTTTTAGGCGCCGGCGGCCGCCCGGCTCCGTTAATCGTCTATTCGGCGCCGGCGGGAACCCGACCAACCGGCGCCGATCGAATCCATCCAAGCAACGCCATCCTTCCCGATGGCCGTCTCGTCGCGCCCTCCGGGGCGAACGCGTTCATCGGCGCGCGTCCATTCGCGCTCGCGCTCACGCCCGACGGTCGCTTCGCTATTCTTTCCAACGGCGGGGCCGGCTCTTCCCTCAGCGTCATCGATACGCGAACGATGCGCTCGGCGGCTGTAGTCCGCGATCCCGCCGGCGCCATCTTCACCGGCGTCGCGGTCTCCACCGATCCGGAGGACCGCGCGCGAACCGTCGTGCTCGTATCCGACGCGGGCACGGGCGTCGTGCGCACGTACGCGCTCGGCACCGACGGGCAACTCACGAGCTCGGGCTCGGCGATCGCGTTGCCGCCTGATGCAATGCACGCATCGTTCCCGACGGGCATCGCCGTCACGGCGGATGCCCGAACGGCGTATGTGGCCGACACTTTAGGCGACCGGGTCATTCCAGTCGACCTGGCGCAGCGTACGGCGCTCCCGGCGGTTGCTGCGGGCAACTTCCCGATGCACGTCGCTGCAAGCGCGAATCAGGTCATCGCCAGCGCGAGCGGCCTCTCGCGCTACTCGCCGGTTGCCACGCCCGTCCCGTCGCCGCAGTTTGCCGCTCCGACGTTCGATCCGTCGGTTTCGTCGTCGCTCACCGTCTTTGAGCTGCTTGCGTCGAGCGCAATCGGCGATCCGGAGAGCGTTCCGATGGACCGGGCGCCGGACGGCACGGAGGACGTCGGCGGCGCCTCGCCCGGCGCGACGGTCGTAAGCCGCGACGGCCAGTATGCGTACGTCGCGCTCGCCAACGTCGACCGCGTCGCGGTCGTCGCGCTCCATCCGCAGCCGCACGTCGTTCGCGGGCTCGATCTGCGTTTGTATCCGGGAGCGCCGTACGGCGCGCAGCCGAGCGCCGAGGCGCTCAGTCCCGACGGCAAACGGCTCTACGTCGCGCTCGCGGGCCTCAATGCCGTGGCGGTCTTGGATGCGAAGCGCGCCGCGCGGTATCGTTACGGGCTGATTCCGACCGGCTGGTATCCCACTGCCATGCAGCTGTCGCGCGACGGCCGTTATCTCTACGTCGCCGCCGCGAAGGGCGTCGACGGACAAGGGACGTTGCAGCGCATTGACTTGAAGCGAACCTACCTCGTGCGGGCGACGCTCGACGCGCTACGCTACAATCGAACGCCGCGCGTCGCCCGGTTCGACCCCGTGATTCCGCCACTGGGCTCGAACAGACGCAGCGAAACGATCGATCACGTCGTCTACGTCGCGTTTGGGTCGCAGAGCTACGACGCGATGCTGGGCGACTTGACGGACGCATCGGACAAAGCATACGGCAACGGCGACCCCGCACTGAACCGATATCCCGCAACGGTCACGCCGAATCTGCACGCCTTGGCGCGCAGCTATGCCCTGGCGGAAAATTTTTACGCGGCGGATGCGCTTCCGGAAATCGCGAGAGAGTTCGCACTCGCGGGCGGCGCCACGCTCTATCAACAGAGCATCGCGTTGGCCGGCGCACGCGCGGGTTCGCTCGGCGAGCTCGGAGACGATCCGGAAGATTACGGACGCGGCGGCTACATCTTCAACGCACTCGCCCGCGGCGGCTTAACGTACCGCGACTATGGCGCGCTTCTGCAGCTCTCCGGGTTCGACGGATCGGCGTACCATCTGGACGTGCCGGCGTTGGCGGCGCTCAGTGGGAACGTCGACCTGCAGTATTCGAACGCTGCGACCAAGCCGCTCGAGAAGCCGGTCCAGAAGCCGAACGAGAAACGGAACGAGAAACCGAGCGCGCGTGCGCCCGAAGTTGCTACAACCCCGAGCGCGTCAATGCGCGCGGACGAGTTCGTTAACGACATGCAGCGCTACGTCGCGAGCGACCGGATGCCGAACTTCGTGTACGTCTCACTGCCCGCCCCGGCGGACCTCGCGGCGGTCACCGACGCGGACCGCGCGCTGGGGAAGATCGTCGAGTACATTTCCCACACGCCGCACTGGAGTTCGACTGCGATCTTCATTGTGGGCGAGGGCCTCGACGGAACCGCTCTCGATCACGTCAGCCCGCTGCGCAGCTATGCAATCGTCGTTTCGCCGCTCGCCAAACGCGCCTATCTGGGCGACGCGCATCTCAGTGAGGCCGGCGTTCTGAAAACGGAGGAAGAGATCTTCGGCCTGCCCGCACTGAGCTTGAACGACTTGCTGGCCTCGGATTTCAGCGGCTTCTTCGCGACCGCACCGGCGCCGGAGCCGTTTCAAGCCCAATGACGGCGCATCCGTTGAGGTTCGGCCCTCGCCTGATCGGCACGCCGACGGGCCGTTTGGACGCCGCCGTCTTAGTGAAGCCCTCAGCGCGAATCGCGGACGGTAAGGCGCTGATCGGAGAGCCGGCGCCGATCTACTCCCGTGCGCTCGAGCAGCACGACGTGCTGCGCAAGCGGCTCGAGTACTTCGGCGTGAAGGTAGAAATCGTGGAAGCGCGCGGCGGCGATCCGGCCGAGTGCGCGGCCGGCGACGCTGCAATTGTCTTCGAGGACGGCGCCGCGATCATGCGGCTCACATCGCCGGCGCGACGCGCCGAAGCCGATCGCATGGAGGCGGAGCTCTCGCGGCTCGACGTGCCGCTCGCCGGACACGTTGCGGCACCGGGCCTGCTCGACGGCAACGACGTCATGCTCGTCGGCGAGACGGCGTTCGTCGGCGTGGGAGACCGCGGCAACGAGCTCGGCCGCGACGGTTTTGCGAAGCTGGCCCAGAGTCACGGCTACCGGGTGGTCACGGTTTCGCTCGCGCCCGGCGTCCGGGCGTTGCGCGCGGTGATGGGTGCCGTTGCTCGAGATACGATCGTGGTCGGATCGGGCAGCGCCGAGCTTAATGCATTCGCCGGCTTCAAGACGATCGTATTGGAACCGGGGGAGGATATGGCCGCGGGTGTCGTGTGCCTCGGGGAGCGTCACGTTTTGGCAGACATTCGGTATCGCACCGCGATCCCAATGATGCGCCGCGCCGGAATCACGGTCGAGGCCATCGATCTCTACGAGTTTACCAAGCTCGGCATCACGCCCTCAATGCTGGTACTCGCGCTCAAGCGCGAGTAGCACCGATGCGGATCGCCGCCCTCTCCGACATTCATGGCAACTTGCTCGGGCTCGATGCGTGCCTCGCGGATCTCGCTTCGCAGGGTGGTGCGGATGCAGTCGTGGTCGCGGGCGATCTTTGCCTGGACGGACCCAAACCTAAGAAAGTGTTGCAGCGGCTCGAAGAAATCGGCGCTGCGTGCGTGCGCGGCAACACCGATCGCTACATCGGTGACGACGCGTCCGAGGAAAAGTTCAGCCAAATGGAAGCCTCACAGATCGCTTGGACTCGCCGCGAGATCGGCGACCGCTGGTGCTCCTGGCTGCAGGCACTCCCCTTCGCGTTGCGCATCGGCGACGACGCCAACCAACTGCTGATCGTGCACGCCAACCCTACGACCGACGACGAACACCTATGGCCGGACGCCGGCGATGCCGAGTTGGAGCGGTTGATCGGGAGCGAGGCGGCCGCGGCGATCGCGTTCGGCCATCTACACTTGCCGTACGCGCGAATGTGGCGAGGGAAGGTGCTGGTCAACGTCGCTTCGGCCGGCTTGCCGAAAGACGGCGACCCGCGGGCGGGCTATGCGATCCTTACGGAGCGTCCGGGCGGTTGGGAAGTGAAGCACCGGCGCGTCGCCTTTGACACGAAGCGCGTTGCAACCCAACTCGCGAATTGCGGGATTCCGGGGAGTGACGAACTGATCGCAACGCTGCGTCACCACCGGTATAAGAAATTAAAGAATTATATCCCGTAAACTCACGACCCGTTCGGCCACCTGCCATAGATGTGGAGCGGCTCGTAAAATGCTACGGCACTTTCACGGCGGTCGACGGTATTTCGCTGCAGGTGCGCGAGGGAGAGTTCTTCGGTTTCTTGGGGCCGAACGGCGCCGGTAAGACGACGACGATCAATGCGATCGCGGGGCTCGCGCACAAGAGCGGCGGCAGGATTGCCGTTTTCGGCCACGATAACGAGCGCGACTGGCGCCGCGCGCGACGCCTCGTGGGACTGTCGCCGCAGGAGTACAACTTCGATCGGTATCTCTCGCTGCGCGACGTGTTGATCTTCGCCGCGGGCTACTACGGAGCGCGGGGCAAGGCGGTCGCCGAGCGCGCGGACATGCTGCTCGATCGCTTCGGTCTCACCCCACACGCGCACCGCGAATACACGAGGATCTCCGGCGGCCAAAAGCGGAGGCTTTCGTTGGCCCGCGCACTTATTCACGAGCCGCGCCTGCTGATCTTAGACGAACCGACCGCCGGCGTCGACGTCGAGCTGCGCTTGGAGCTTTGGCAGTGGCTGCGCGAACTGAATCGCGAAGGGCTGACGATCTTCTTGACGACGCACTATCTCGAAGAGGCGGAGAAGCTCTGCCGGCGGATCGCGATCATCCGCGGCGGCAAGATCGTCACGGAGAAGCCGACCGAAGAGCTCCTCGCCGCGGGCGAATCGTTGCAAGACGTCTTCCTGGAGTTAACGCGCAATTAATAGGGTTGCACTTTGGACGCTGACCAAGCGCGAGATCATTCGCAGCCTCAAGGTGATCAACCAGGTGATCTGGCCGCCGATCATCACGACGCTCTTGTACGTCTTCGTCTTCGGACTCGCGCTTGGAAGCCGGATCCCGACCGTTCAGGGCGTGACGTACGCGCAGTTTCTCATCCCGGGGCTGATCGTGCTGCAGGTGATCGACGCCTCGTACGGCGAGTGCTCGAGCTCGCTCTTTCAAGGACGCTTCATGAACTCGATCCAGGAGCTGTTGATCGCGCCGATGTCAGCGGCTGAGATCGTGGCCGGATTCATCCTCGGCAGCTTAGCGCGCGCGCTGCTCATCGCGGGATTGATCACCGCACTCGGCATTTTGCTCGTCCACAGCGTTCCGCGCGACTGGACGCTCTATTTGATCGTGATCGCGCTCGTTTCGGTGCTCTTCTCGTCGCTCGGGCTCATCTTCGGGCTCGTCGCCGAGAAGTTCGATCACATCGCGATTCTCACCACGTTCGTCATTACGCCGCTCACCTTCGTCGGCGGCGTCTTCACGTCCGCGAAGATGCTGCCGCCGACGCTTCGTAATCTCGAGCTGTTCAATCCGATCTTTTACACGATTGACGCGTTTCGGCGCAGCTACACGGGGGAGAGCGACCTCGCGCCGGCGTTTTCGCTCGCGATGATCGCGTTGCTCACCGCCGTCGCGCTCGGCATCGCGCTGCGCTTGACCGCGACCGGGTACAAGCTGCGAACCTGACGCTAGAAGAAGGGGTTGTGCTGCTTTTCGAGCTCGATCGTCGTCGGCGGCCCGTGCCCGGGCATCACGACCGTATCATCGGGCAGCGTGAAGAGCTTGCTGCGCACGCTGTTGAGAATGTCGCCGTAGGTGCTCGCGTCGCCATATGCTCCGCCGACGCTCGCTGCGAAGAGGGTGTCGCCCGAAAAAACCGTGCTCTGAAACAGGTAGCATGACGAACCGTCGGTATGGCCCGGCGTGTGCAGCATGCGGATCGCCGAGCCGTCGCCGAACGGCAGTGCATCGCCGTCGGCGACGAGCGTCGCTTTCGGGGCAAGAGCGCCGATGGCGTGCACGTCGAGCTTGTGCATGACGATGCGCGCGGCCGGAAACGCCGCGGCGACATCGCTTGTCGCGTCACAGTGGTCGGGATGCTTGTGGGTGATCAGGATGTACTCGAGGCCATAGTCGCCCTCGCGCAAAATGCGCAGGAGGTTTTCGGGGATCCCCGCGGGATCCACCAGCGCGGCGCGCCGGCTGCCTTCCAAGAAGAAGACGTAGCCGTTGCTCGGATGGGGATGCTGTGCGTGGCGGCGCACGTCGGGCAACTCAATCGGCGGCGGCGCCCAACGCTGCGCGGCGCTGTCGGCGAGTTTTCCGGGATCCAGCCGTAAGATCGTCGCAACCTCCCGCGCCTGCTCGTCCGTCGCGCTCCCCTCGTCCTTGAGCCACTGCGAAATCTGGTGACGGGAAACTCCGGTGGCTGTCGAGAGCTCGGTCTCCGTGACGTTGACCCCGCGCATCGCCTTGCGAAGGATGTCGCCAAACGTGTCTTCCAACGGAATCGGTTGACTCATCGCCGGCACGTTCGACTGAAGCCCCGCAAAGCGCTGCAACCGGAACGGACTGGGTGAAGTCGAAAGGCTCGGAAGTGGAACGCGTGCTCATCATCGGCTCCGGACCCGCCGGATTAACGGCCGCCGTTTATGCTGCCCGAGCGAACTTAAAGCCTCTCGTGCTAGCAGGCGGGCTCTACGGCGGCCAGCTCATGCTGACCACGGAGGTCGAGAACTATCCCGGATTCGTTGAAGGCATCATGGGCCCAGACCTGATGATCCGGTTTCGCGAGCAAGCCGAACGCTTCGGCGCGCGCATCGAAAATGTGGACGTCACCGCCGTGGATTTCTCGAAATCGCCTCTGTTGGTGAGCGCGGGCGACGCACAGCACGTCGCCGAGACCGTAATCGTCGCGACCGGCGCGAGCGCGCGCTGGCTCGATATTCCGGGCGAGGAGCGGCTGCGCGGGCGGGGCGTTTCGAGTTGCGCGACGTGCGACGGAGCCTTCTTTCGCGAGAAGCACATCTTCGTCGCGGGGGGAGGCGACTCGGCGGCGGAGGAGGCGCTCTTTCTCACGCGATTCGGGCGACGCGTGACGATCGTTCACCGTCGGGATCGCCTGCGCGCGAGTAAGATCATGTCGGACCGCGTGCTTTCGCACGACAAGATCGACGTGATGTGGAATACCGTCGTGGACGAGGTCGTCGGCGACTCGCACGTCGCCGCGTTGCGCCTGCGCAACGTCGGCGACGGTTCGGTCATCGAGGTTCCGGCCGACGCGCTATTCGTCGCAATCGGTCACACTCCCAACACGGCGGTTTTTGCGGGACAGCTCGATCTCGATGAGCACGGGTACATCGTCTCACCCGACGGAACGTCCACGAACGTCGAAGGAGTATTCGTCGCGGGCGACGTCTACGACGTGCGCTACCGGCAGGCGATCACGGCCGCCGGAGCGGGTTGCCGTGCCGCGATGGATGCGGAAAAATACTTAGAAGCGCTGGAGTTCAAAGTAAGTCCGCTAGCGCGCCTCTGAGCTCGGGAAAAAGAAATTCGTAGCCTAGCTGCTGCGTGCGGCGCGGCACGACGCGCTGGCCGGTCAACAGCATTTCGGCAGCCTCTCCCAGGAGCGCTTTCAGCGCGAACGTCGGTACCGTCAGGCGGGTCGGTCGGTGCAACGCGGCGCCCAGCTCTCGGGTGAAGGTCTCGTTCGTGACGGGATTGGGCGCACAGGCGTTGAGCGCGCCCGACGCCGCGTCGAGCGCGGTCAAATAGATGCGGACGAGATCGGCGACGTGGACCCATGAGAGCCATTGCCGCCCGCTGCCGACGCGCCCACCCATTCCGGCCCGAAACGGCGGCAGAAGCTTGGACAGCGCTCCCCCGTCCGTGCCAAGCGCGATTCCCGTGCGAACGATCGCGACGCGCAGGTCGAGCTGCTCGGCGCGACGCGCCTCGCGCTCCCATCCAGCGCAAACGCGCGCAAGAAAGTCGCCGCCGGAAGAACTCTCTTCGTCGAACGTTTGTGTTTCGCTCGTGCCATAATACCCGACGGCGGACGCGCTGACGTAGACCGTGCAACGGCGCGGGCGCGCCGCGAGCGCATCGAGAAAGCGCCGCGGCGCTTCCACGCGGCTGGCTTCGATGCGGCGTTTCACCTCGGCGTTCCAGCGCTGGGCCAGCGGCTCGCCCGCGAGATTGACGATCGCGTCGTGCTCGGCGCCGGCCGACGCCGCGGCTTCCGGATCGCGCAGCGAGATCACCGTGACCTCGTCCCCGCGAGCGCGTAGCGCCGCCGCTAAATGTCTGCCGATGAAGCCGGAACCTCCCGGCAGCATGATCTTCATCGCTATATTCCGCCGATGAAGCGGCCGGGGTTTAACGTGTTATTCGGATCGAAGCGCGCTTTGAGTGCGCGCATCTTTTCGAGCGCGTCGGGCGGCGCGCCCCAGACTTGCAGATTGGTGCGGTGCGGGTGCGCGCAGGCGACGACCTGCGCGCGAGGCTCCAGGTCGTGCAGCGCGTCGTCGAAGTTTTCGAGCTTCGCGCCGAGGCGCCGCGAATCCGAAGCGCTGATCCGCAGCAGAAGGTCGCCGTTCATCACGTCGGCGATGCTCTCGAAGCGCAGGCCGAAGTGCCGCGCGAGCTCTTTGACGGCGACCGCCGACGTCTCGGGGTCTTGGACGGGTTTCAACACCCGGTATGTGATCGAGCGTTCGCCGAGACTCGCGACATACGCGTCAACGATCCGTTCGAACGATTGTCGAGCTCCCGCGTCAACGACGAACGTGTCGGGTACGCCGGCGCGACCCAGCGCCGAGCGAACGTCGCGCGTGGCGCGCTCCAGCGCAGGTGCGCTGCCCTCCAGCAGTACCGCGATGCGGCCCTCGGCTCCGTCGTCGCCGCCGATCGCCGCGCGGAATCCGTCGATCCAGAGCGCAGCCGCCGGCGCGATCGCGAGCGCCGCGATCTGCACGCAGGCGCGCGCGCGCGTATGCTCGGGCAGCGGAGCGAAAAACATCCGCGCCTGCGGCGGCAACGGCATAGTTTTCAGATTCGCTTGAGCAAGCACACCCAGAGTTCCGAACGATCCAACGTACAGCCGGCTCATATCGTAACCGGCGACGTTCTTCACGACCATGCCGCCCGCTCGCGCGACCGTACCGTCGGCCAGCACGACCGTGGAGCCGATCACGTAATCGCGCGGGCGGCCGTACAGATGGCGCCGCGGCCCGAGCCATCCTGCGGCCAGCGTGCCACCGAGCGTGGCGCTTCGCGCCTGCGGCGCATCGATGGGAACGAACTGCGACTGCGTCGCGAGCAACGTCGCGATGCTCTGCAAAGGCGTGCCGGCGAGCGCGGACATCGTACAATCGGCGCGTTCGTTGCGAACGACGCCATTCAAGGCCGTCGTGAGCAGCGTCACGTCGGCGCGTTGCGGCGGTAGCCCCATCCCCGACAGCGTGTCTCCGCCGACGATCGTGACTTTCTCACCCGCAGAATCGCAGCACGCGAGGATTTCGCTCAACTCCTGCGCGCTCGCCGGCGCGACGCGACCCTCGAGTGCTTTCACTGCGGCGTCACCTCGGGACAGCGCGCGCCGCTCGGAAAGATCTTTTCCGGATTGAGCATGCGCGCGGGATCGAAGACGTCGCGCACGCGTCCCATCGTTGCGAGGTCGGCGGTCGAGTAGACGCGCGTCATCGCGTCGCGTTTCTCCCAGCCGATGCCGTGCTCGCCGCTGATCGTTCCGCCGAGCTCGATCGCGGAGTGCAGGATCGCGTTGCCGGTATCAACCACCGCCGCGACCTGTTTGCGATCGCGTCGATCGTACATCAGCAGCGGATGCAGGTTGCCGTCGCCCGCGTGGAAGACGTTGCCGACGGTGACGCCGTTTTCGGATGCCGCGCGTTGTACGGCGCACAGCGCCTGCGGCAACTTAGTGCGGGGAACGCAAACGTCTTGCGTGTAGTAGTTGGGGGCGATGCGTCCGGTGGCTCCGGCCGCACCCTTGCGTCCCGCCCAGAGCGCCGCACGCTCGGCCTCCGAGCGCGCGCTCTTCCACGACGTCGCACCGTGCCGCATCGCGATGGCATGGATCGCCGCTTGCGCCGCGTCGGCATCCTCTGTCAGACCGGCGTACTCAACTAGCAAAACGGCGCCCGCGTCGGTGGGATAACCGGCGTGAAATGCGGCTTCGACGGTTGCGGTGATCACCGCGTCCATCATCTCGAGCGCCGTCGGCAAGATTCCGGCCGCAATGATCGCCGACACCGCTTCCGACGCGGAGTCGATATCGCCGAAGGCCGCGACGCATACCCGCACCGTTTCGGGGAGCGCCATCAGCCGCAGCCAGGCCGAGGTAACGACGCCCAGCGTTCCCTCGCTGCCGACCAGCGCCGCGGTCAGATCGTACCCCGTGTCGTCGAGATGCGTCGAAAATACCTCGCCGCGGTCGTCAACCACTTCCAAGCCCACGACGTGATTGACCGTCGTTCCGTACGAGAGACAATGTGGGCCCCCGGCGTTCGTCGCGATGTTACCGCCGATGGTCGAGATCTGCTGCGACGAAGGGTCCGGCGCGTAGAAGAGGCCGCTTGGCGCGACCCGGCGGGAGAGATCTGCGTTGATCAGTCCGGCTTGCACGCGCGCGCGGCGATTTCGCAGGTCCAACTCGAGGATGCGGTTCATGCGCGCGAACGACAGCGTGATGCCGCCCACGATCGGGACCGCGCCTCCACAGAGTCCCGTGCCGGCTCCGCGCGCGACGATCGGCTCGCCGCAATCGCGGGCGATTTTGACGATCGCGCTGACTTCTTGGGTCGAGGCCGGCAAGACGACTGCCGTAGGGCTGCCGCCGTCGGTATATGCATCGAAGGAGTAAACTGCGAGGTCTTCGGGCGCCGTTTTCACCGCGTCGCTGCCAAGCGCACCGATCAGCCGCTCGAGGAGCACGCCTGGACGTTCGCCGCCGCCTTGACAATCCATATCCCATGTGATTGGATAGTCGGACAAAAATGTCAACGTCGCGCTCGTACTGGTATTCGTTCTATTGCCTCCGTCGGAAACGTCGGTGAGGGACGTGTTGGTCACGCCAACCCCTGCCGACTCGGCGGGGGTTCGTTTTTTCCGGGGTATCCGCGGCGCGATCACGAGCGACGCCGACGACGCGGCCTCGATCGCGCGGGCCACAGAACGCCTTTTGAGCGAAATCAGGCGCCGCAACGGTATCGAGCTCGAGGAAATCGCTTCGGTCTTGTTCACGCTGACCCCGGATCTGCGCGCCTGTTTTCCGGCACTCGCGGCGCGCGACATGGGATGGGTCTACATTCCGATGCTGCATGCTTTGGAGATCGACGTGCCGGGCGCGTTACCGCGCTGCATTCGCGTGCTCATGCACGTCAATACCGCGCGAACGGCTCGTGAAATCGAGCACGTCTATCTCGACGGCGCAACCGTGCTGCGCCCCGACCTGGTGCGTCCGCAGTGACCGCCGCCGTCGGCGTTCTCGGTGTCGGGTTGATCGGCGGTTCGATCGGTTTGTGCTCCCGCCGGAACGGCGCGCGCGTCGTCGGCTACGATTGTGACCCGCCGGCGTTAGAGTCTGCGCTCGCCGCCGGCGCCATCGATGCGGTTGCCGATGCGCCGGAACTGTACGCGCGAGCCGACGTCGTCGTCATCGCCATGCACCTTGAAGCAACGCTGCGCGAACTGGAGCGCCTCGCGCGCAACCCGCGCGGGCAAGGATCTGCATTGATCCTCGACGTCTCGTCCGTGAAGGTCCCGGTTATGACGGCGGCGGCGGGGATAGGCAGTTTCGTCGGCACCCACCCGATGGCAGGGTCGGAGCGCGCCGGCGTTCTCGCGGCGCGGGCGGATCTTTTCCAGGGCGCCGCGTGGGCATACGTGCCGACCGGACGGGAATCGCTCGATGCGCAAGCCTGCGACTTCATCCGCTCCTGCGGCGCAAACGCGCTCGCAGTTGACGCAGCGGACCACGATCGGATCGTCGCGCTCACCTCGCACGTGCCGGCGATACTGGCATCGCGCTACGGAGACTTGTACCAGGGGGAAGGCGATGCACGGCAGCTCTGCGGGCCGGTGGCTCGCGAGCTGCTGCGCATCGGAGAGCTGAATCCGGCGATGTGGCGGCCCATTCTGCGCGCAAACGGCCGCAATGTCGCGCCGCATCTTCGTCGCCTCGCGCGAGAGCTGGAAGCGGCCGCCGAAACGCTATCTTAGTTTTTGTCGGCCGCCGTCGTGCCGAGCGGGAGGGGGAGGCCGCTCCCGAGGACCGCAATCGCCGAACCGCCGGCCGGGTACTTGTAGACCCCGCCGTCATTGTTTCCCGCGTCCGCGCAATAGACAACGCCCGTAGCGATCCAGGTCTGCGCGCAGTCGCCGGAACCGGTGAGCGATACGGTGCCCTTCAACGTGGCCTTCGTGCCGCTAACCGTGTATTGATACATCGCAGCCGCATTCTGATCGACGACGGTAAGATACTTGCCGTCCCACTGCACCGAGCCCGGGAACCCCACGGCGTTGCTCGTGGAGATCGTTATGAACTTCTTGCCGCCCTTCGGGAGCTCGACGAGCGCGAACCCCGAGCGGTTGCCCGTAAAGCCGTCGGCGAAAAGATTTCCCTGGGCGTCGTAACCGTCGAAGAACTCTTGGTCCAACGGCGTCTTGTAAACCTTGGGCGTGCCGGTCGCGTTCTTGAAGATCACGACCTCACCGCCGCCCGTGTACGACGACGTCGCATACAAGATCCCGACTGCAAGGTCGCCGCTGGTATTCATGGCGCAGCTGGATGGAAAATGGTAGTTGACGGACAGCGTCCTAAGCGGTTTCTCGGGAACCCTGTATTCCGTGATCTGAGTGGGACCACCGACGTTCCAGAACGTCTTCTTCCCATAGCCGTAGAGGACGTTCGTGCATCCTTGGCCGCCGGCGCCATTGATCTGACCGATCTGGTTATCGCTCTTCGGATAGTTGAAGATGCCGGCGTACGTACCGTAGTCGTTGATGATGTACTCGTGAGGCCTCGGTTTCCTATGGAAGTCAGGAAGAATCGCTGCGTAACGGGGCAGCGGGCTGGAGCTCAGGCGCGCGGCCGTTACCGGCCTTCCGTTCACGAAGAGCGTCCGACCGACGTACGTGCCGCTGAAGCCGGCGTTCGTCGGCGCGACCGCCAGTCCGCCGCACGCCGAGCATAACGCGAGTGCAGCCAGAGCACCGGCGTATTTCGCTAAACCAATCGCGTTCATTAGGTCACTCCTTTTTAGGGATAGAGAAGATAGCTCCGGCGCAGCGCTTCGAAGCCGTCCACGGCCAAGCGCCACTGCCCCAAGATTGCTTCGGCCGGCTCCCCGGCAAGGAAGGACTGACGGAACGAGTCGGTTCCCCAGTCGCGGTCGAGACCCGAAACGCTTCCGACGTGGATCGCGTGCGGGAAGAGATCGCGGACGGCGACGGCGACGTGCACGGCCGTGCGCACCGCGAGAAAGCGGCGTGGGGCAAAGATGACCAGCTCCACGCCGGTCAACTCGTGGCCTTCCGAGGATCCAGTGAGCGGCGACCACGCGGCGGGCCGGAACCACACGCCGGGCAAATCCAGGGCGTTCAAGCGCGCCGCGAGCCTCTCGCCGTCAAGTCCGGAGGCGCCGGCGAGCAGGAACGGCTTGGTGAATCCGCTGCCGTTGTTGATGCCAAGGCCGTCGAGTAGTCCCGTTCCGGGATACGCGATCGTTGATTCCCAAATCGGGATGTTCGGAGACGTCTGCACCCACTGCAAGCCGGTGTCGGGCCAGATCATCGCGCGCCGCCAGCCGTTCATTCGCACGACGCGCAGCTTCGCCCGAATGCCGAAGTGATCGTTGAAGAGCCCGGCGAGCTCGCCGACGGTCATTCCGTGGCGCATCGCGATGGGATAAAGACCGATGAACGATTCGTAGGGCGGCTCGAGCACCGGCCCCTCAACAATCGCTCCGCCCGTGGGATTCGGCCGGTCCAGCACCCAGAACTCGCGGTCGAACTGGCGAGCGCTCTGCATCGCGTACGCCATCGTCGAGATATACGTATAGGCGCGCGAGCCGACGTCTTGAATGTCGAACAGCAGCACGTCAACGCCCTCCAGCATCGCGGCGCTCGGATGGCGTGCGGCGCCGTACAGGCTATACACGGGCAGATGGGTCTCGGAGTCGATGTAGGATGCGACGGAGGCGCCCGCATTTCGGTCGCCGCGAAAGCCGTGCTCGGGGGCATAGATCGCTATTATTCGAATTCTACCGTGACGCAAGATCGCGTCAACGATGGACTCCAGGCGCGACGTGACCGCGCTTTGATTCGCGATGACGCCGACGCTGCGGCCCTCGAGCTCGTGCCACGTCCGGCGCAAGAAGACGTCGTCGCCCAGCTCGATCGCTGCCGGCGCCAGCGTCTCTGTGCGCCCGGCCGCAGTTGCGCCGAGAGCGATCGACGTTGCGCCTGCCAGAAAGTTTCCGCGATTCATGGCCCGACGAAATCCGGTTGTATCTCGCGATTGAGTATGCCGGCGGTATGCGCGCGCGAAAAGAGCGCGTGGACGGCGTTTCGGCCCGCTTCACCCAAGTCGTCGGTGAAGTCGGTCACGTAGGTGGTGATGTGCGATCGCATAACGTCGTCGTTCATCTCCGCGGCATGCGCGCGAACGTACGGCATGACGACCGCGTCGTTGTTGCGCGCGAAGTCGAGGCTTTGCCGGATCGCGGCATTGAGGGTCCGCGCTTCGTCTTCGGGGATGTCGTTGCGCACGACGATCGCGCCCAGCGGGATGGGGAGAAGCGTCATGTTCTCCCACCACTCGCCGAGATCGACGATCGATATCAGGCCCGCGTCGCGATACGTGAAGCGCGACTCGTGAATGATCAGCCCGGCATCCACCTCGCCCGCGACGACGGCCGGTATGATTCGGTCGAATCGCATCGTGACGGTCTTCGGCCGAGTGCCGAGCGCGAGCTGCAGCAACATGAATGCGGTGGTGCGTTCGCCGGGGATCGCGATGCGCTTCTGCGCGAAGTCGCTAAAGAGCGGCGGCGAGCCGCCAGGTTGCGCCACGAGCAGCGGCCCGCAGCCGCGGCCGATGGCGCCGCCCGCCGGAAGAATCCGGTAGTGCTTCATCAAGAACGGAATCGCTCCATAGCTGACCTTGACGAGTTCGTACGTAGCGCGTTCGGCGGCGCGATTGAGCTCGTCGATGTCCGTAAGGTGCGGCGCAACCTGCGGCGCACGGGGGAGAAGGCCGTTGGTCAGCGCTCCGAAGACGTAGGTGTCGTTCGGACACGGTGAATACGCCAGCGTGTACGCCATTAGAGCAGCTCCATCAACGCGCCCAGTATTCGCCGCAAGCCGTCGCGGCCGGCTTTGAAATCCCAACCGCTCGTTTGACGCGCGCCGCAGCGGTTCGAGATGCCGCGCACCTCCATGGCGGGCACTCCGCAGCGCTCGGCCGCCCGGAGCGCCGCGAAGCCTTCCATCGTCTCGATCTCTGCGCGCAGCTCGCTCGCGAGCCGCCGCGCGGTTGTTGTCGTGGCGGTCACGAGTGACACCGTAATGCCGCGCACGACGCGAAAGCCCGCGGCATCGAGTCCGGTAACGAGGCGTTCGTCCGAGCGTGCCGTGCAGATCACGCGCTCGCCGTTCGGAAGCGCGAGGGGGGCGCCGTCTTCGAGCCCGATCTCCATCGAATCGTCTTTGACGGCCACGCCGTCGCCGATGCGCGGTGTATCACCGAACGCGCCGGCGATTCCGGCATTGATCAGCAGCCGATACGGTCGCTGCGCGAGCGCCGCCGTGACGGAGCAAGCCGCCTCGACGGGGCCGACTCCGGTCACCAGCGTCGCGACGTCGTCACGGGGCGCGAGGAAATCGAGCTCCGCCTCTACCGCGCACGTGACGAGGATCATGGCGCGCCGATGAACTTGTGGGTTTGCAGCGAGAGCCGAAACCGGCCGGGATGAGATTTCACGTAGGCGAGGGCGATTGCAACGTTGTGCTTCTCGTTCCCCTCAGGTTGCAGCAAGATCGTCGGCTTTGCCGCGAAGAGCGGAAGATGCTCTTCCGGAACGCGCCGGTCGACGATGAACTTCGCTTCGTTTGCTCGCTCCGCCATGCGGGCGTCCACGCGCTCCTTGGGAGAGACGCAGAGCCAGACGTCGTCGGGCAGCTCGGTAAAGATCGAGCCGTTGGATTCGATGTGCACGCGCCGCCCATCGCGCCGCAGCGCCGCGATGAGGGCGACCGATTCGGTCTGCGCCAGCGGTTCGCCGCCCGTCAGCACGACCATCGGGCAGTCGCCGCCGAGCTCGCGCACCTTGGCGACGACCTCGTCCACGGTGGCAAAGAATTTCGTCGAGTAATCCGTGTCGCAGAAATCGCACGCGAGATTGCAGCCGGCTAAACGCACGAAGACCGCCGGCGTGCCGGTCCAGAGACCCTCGCCCTGAATGCTATAGAAAATTTCGCTTGCTTGGAGCATAAGCTAATCGCCCTTGCGGAGGATCGCGCAAGACGTGCGGGTTTCCCACAGCACGATCTCCTCGAGTCCGCGCACGTGCTTTTTGAGTTGCCGCCAGATCCACCGGGCGACGCTTTCCACGGTCGGATTTTCGACGACGTCGTTGAGATTCCGGTGGTCGAGCGCGTCGAGCACGCGTTGCCGAACGATGCGTTCGATTGTCTCGAAATCCTCGACCATGCCGCGCGCGGGGCCGCGCGAACGTATCGGCCCGCGAACCATCACGTCGAGACGATACGAATGGCCGTGCATCCGCGCGCACTTGCCGGGGTGAAACGGAAGCACGTGCGCCGCTTCGAATCCGAAGCACTTGCGGATTCGCGAGGCTACAACTCTCCTTGCGGGCCCATCGTCTGAAGCCGGCGTTTGAGATCGGCGAGGAACCCGCTGGCCACGTAACCATCCACGACGCGGTGATCGAGCGACAGGCAGGCGTTCATCATCTGCCGGATCGCAAGGGTGTCGTCGTCGCGTACGACTAGCTTCTTGACGACGGTTTCCATCGTCACGATTCCCGCCTGGCCGCCGTTGATGATTGGCGCCGATGCCCACGAGCCGTTCGCCCCGTTGTTGTTAACCGTAAAGGTCCCGCCCGAGAGATCATCAACGCCTAGTTTGCCCTTGCGCGCCTTATCGATCATCTCGCCGGCGGCGATCGCCAGCCCCTTGATCGAAAGTTGGTCGGCGCGCTTGATCACGGGCACGACGAGATTGTCGGGCAGTCCGATCGCGATGCCCACGTTGATGGCATCGTTGACGTAGATTCCCGCGTGCTGCGTTTCCGTCGCCGCAACGAACTTCGCGTTCATCAAGGGAAAGGCGGCGAGCGATTCGACCACGGCGCGAATGAAGAAGGGAAGCAACGTCAGCTTCAGCCCGGTCTCGCGCTCAAAGCGGCTCTTCTCGCGTTGGCGCCAGCTCCAAACGTCGGTCACGTCGATCTCGACCATCGACCATGCATGCGGGGCGGTATGGCGGCTTTCGACCATGCGTTCGGCGATGATGCGCCGCGCCTGCGTCAGCGGAATCAGCGTGCCCGGAATCGGGCGCGCATAGGTTGAGGTCTTTCCGGTCGCCGGGATCGCCTCGCGACTTGGCGGCGCCGCGGCGGGTCGCGCGCCGATCACGTTGCGCGCGGCGGCGAGCACGTCGTCGGCGGTAACTCGCCCGTTCGAGCCGCTGCCCTTGACCGCTCGAATGTCGATATGATGTTCGCGCGCCAACCGGCGTACCGCCGGCGAAGCTCCGCGCAAGGCGCTTTCCGGCGCGCCGTTCTGTGCCCCGGCTGCGGTCGGTCCATTTGAGGAAGGCGCCGCCGCCGGTGCTTCCGCACGCGCCGTTGGTGCCGGCTTCTCGACTGCCGGCGACTCGACCGCGGCCGGCGACTCGACCGCGGCCGGCGACTGCGCCTGAGTCGGCGCGCTCGCCTCGGCGCCGGCCTCTTCGATGATCGCAATCGGCGTGCCGGTCGCGACGGTCTCCCCTTCCTTTACCAGCAGTTCGCGAATCTTGCCGGTCACCGGCGACGGAACGCCCGCATTGACCTTGTCGGTCGAGACCTCGACGAAATCTTCGTACTTGTCGACCGTATCGCCGATCGCTTTGAGCCACTGCGCGACGGTGCCCTCGGTGACCGTTTCGCCCAGTTGCGGCATCGTTATCGTTGTAGCCATCAGAACTTCACCATCTCGCGCATCGCGTCGGCCATCTCGCCGGGCGACGACATGTACTCTTCCTCCAGCGGCATTGCGTAGCCCATCGCGGGGACGTCGGGCGCGGCGAGCCGCCGAATCGGCGCGTCGAGATCGAAGAGCGCCTCTTCGGCGACCATCGCGCTGATCTCCGCGCCGATGCCGCCGAACTTGTTGTCTTCGTGAACGATCAGCAGCTTACGCGTCTTGCGAACGCTCTCAAGGATCGCCGCCTTGTCCATCGGGCGAATCGAGCGCAGATCGATCACTTCCACCGAGAGCCCCTCCTGTTCCAGCGAGATCGCCGCCTCGAGTGCCCAGTGAACGTAGAGACCGTACGAGACGACCGTCAGCTGCGAGCCCTCCTTGAGCAGATTTGCCTTCCCGAGCGGAATCGTGTAGTGGCCGTTAGGAACTTCGCCTTTGATCAAGCGATACGTCTTCTTGTGTTCAAGGAAGAGCACGGGATCGGGGTCGTCGATGCTGGCGTTCAGGAGACCCTTGACGTCGGCGGGAAACGCGGGCGCGACGATCTTCAAGCCTGGGACGTGATAGAACAAGGCTTCGACGGAGACCGAGTGCGAGAGCGCGCCGCGGACGCCGCCGCCGTAGGGCGTTCGGATCACGAGCGGACACGTGTATTCGCCGTTGGAGCGATAGCGAATCTTCGCCGCCTCGCCGACGATTTGATTGTACGACGGATAGATGAAGTCGGCGAACTGAATCTCCGCGATCGGGCGCAGGCCCTCCATCGCCATGCCGACGGCGATGCCGACGATGGAGGCTTCCGCGATCGGGGTGTCGATGACGCGCTGCGGTCCGAACTCATTGATGAAGTCTTTCGTAATCAAGAAAACGTTACCGCGCGCGCCGACGTCTTCGCCGAGGATTAAGGTGCGGTCGTCGTTCTTCATGGCCTCGTACAGTGTGGCGCGGACCGCCTCGACGTTGTTCATCACGGAAGACTGCGTGCTCACGACTGCCACGGTTCCCAAGCTCCTTCGTAGATGTGGGTGTACAGGTCGGCGGGCTGCGGATACGGCAGCGCTTCGGCCGCGTCCGTCGCTTCGTTGGTTTCGCGCAGCACGTCTTTGCGCATTGCCGAGACGTCGCCCGGCGTCAGAACGCCGTGCTCGACGAGAACCGCCTCAAACGCGGGCACCGGATCTTGCTTCCGGCGTTCCAGAACGGCCTCGCGCGTGCGGTACGTCATATCGTTGTCGTCGGTGGAGTGCGCCAGATACCGATAGCACGTGCCCTCGATGAGCGTCGGTCCGCCGCCGCTGCGCGCGCGGTCCATCGCGTCCTTCACCGCGGCGTAGGTTTCCAACGGATCGAAGCCGTTGAAGCGACGTCCCGGCATGCCGTAGCCCGCGGCGCGTTTCCAGATCTGGGGCTCGGCCATCTGTTTTTCGAGCGGCGTGGAGATGGCCCACTCGTTGTTTTCGACGAGCATGACGAACGGCAGCTTGTGGACAGCGACGAAGTTCATGGACTCGTGCCACTCGCCTTCGCTCGTGGTTCCATCCCCGCAGGTCGCCAAAACGGCGCGGCCGGCCTCGCCGCGGTACTTGATCGCATACGCGGCGCCCACGGCGTGCGGCAGATGCGCCGCCAAGATGGACGAGAACGACATCAAGCCCGCCGCTCTTGACGAGTAATGGTTGGGAAACTGACGCCCGCCGTTATGGTCGGCGGCGCGGGCGAAGATCGACAGCATGATCTCGTAGGGCGAGAGCCCGATGCCCAAGCACAGACCGAGGTCGCGATAGTACGGCGCTAAGACGTCGCTGCCGCGATTGAACGCCATGGCGGCACCCGCTTGCAGCGCCTCGTGGCCCTCGCTGCCGAGCGCAAACGGCACCTTGCCCTGGCGGTTCAGTTGAAAGCCGCGATTGTCGAGCTGGCGCTGGAGCAACATGTTGCGAAAGATCGCCCGCAGTTGCTCGTCGCGCAAGCCGTAGCGCTCCAAGGTCCCGGTCGCAATGTCGGTGCTCGCCATTTTCCCGTTCCTTATCTCAGCCGAGCCACGGCTCTCCGCGGTCCGCACAGACACCGTCGTAGAGATGTGACGGCGACGGATACGGCATTGCCTCAGCCCGATCGGTGGCTTCGTTGATCTCTTCGAGGACGCCGCGCTTCAATGCTTCTACGTCTTGACCTTCCAGGATCGAGTATTCCAGCAGGAGCTGCTCGAAACGCGGTACGGGATCGTCCTTGCGCCGATTCGCAACCTCTTCGCGAGACCGGTAGGCCCGGTCATCGTCGTCCGTCGTGTGCGCGAGAAAGCGGTAACATTTCGCCTCTACAAGCGACGGGCCGCCGCCGCTGCGGGCCCGCGCGAGCGCGTCCCTCACCGCAGAATAGCATGTCAGAGCGTCCATTCCATCGACCACGATTCCGGGAATGCCGTAACCTTCTGCACGCTTGTAGATATCCGGCTGCCCCATCTGCTTGTCCAGCGGCGTCGAAATCGCCCATTCGTTGTTCTCGCAGAGGAAAACGACCGGGAGGCGATGGACCGCCGCAAAGTTCAGGGATTCGTGCCATTCGCCTTCGCTCGTTGCCCCGTCGCCAAACGTCGTGAGCACCGCCCGGCCGCCGTCGCCGGACTGCTTCAGCGCATACGCCGCGCCGACGGCATGCGGCAGCTGGGCCGCGATGACGGAGCTAATCGTATGCAGGCCGAGGCGACGGCTTGCATAGTGGTGCGGAAACTGCCGCCCCGCCGAATGATCGGCCGCGCGCGCAAAGAGCGATAGCAGCACTTCGTACGGCGTGACCCCGATCCCAAGGGCGAGACCCAGATCGCGGTAGTAGGGCACGAGAATGTCCTTCCCGCGCTCGAACGCCATCGCGGCGCCCGCCTGGACGGCCTCGTGGCCTTCGCTCGCGGATGCGAACGGGATCTTGCCTTGGCGGTTGAGTTGGAAGCCTCGATTTTCGAGCATGCGCTGCAAGAGCATCGTGCGAAAAATCGCGACGAGCTGACCGTCGGTTAGCCCGTAGCGCTCGAACGGCACTCGCGTTTTCGATGCTGCCCGCTGCTTCGTTGCCACTACGCGTCTCTAGTCGCACGGCGTAGGATGAAATCCCTGCGCCGAAGGTGGCCCCCAAGGAGGGGTCCAAAAGGCGACCGACATGTGGTGTAAGGCCGCTGCGTTTCTCGCAGTATTTCCTCCGCTTTTGGCCACGACGCACACCACGGAAAGCTCATGGCGGTTCGACAATCCGTTTTGCGGCGTGATCGTGCAAGCGCGACCGCTCGCCGGTACACCGGGCTACGCGTTGCAATTGGGCGCAGCCACCGGCGAGGAGTTGGACGCGCACGTGACGCTAGTGAGCGACAGCGACGCGTACGACGCCTATCTGTCGAACGTACGGCTTGCGGGGCCGCCCGACGATCGTCAATCTAATGCGAAACTCGTCACCTTACCGCGGGACCAGACCGTCAGCTACCTCTTCGTTGATTCCTACAGCATCGACCACGGTCCGAGCCAAACCTGTCCGTCGTACGTTGTCTCCGTGGAGAGCGACCCGTTCCCAGTTCCTCCAGACAGCGCCGCGATAGTCGCACGTCATCTGCAGTCGCTGGGCAAGCCGGCGTGTGGTCAAGTGTACCGCTCGCCCGGCTTCAACGGTGAGATAGAGTTTCCGATCGGCGACTTTGGGAACCGGCGGCTCTCGACGACGTTCGACGTATACATTGATTCTCGAGGCCGAGCAATATCGGAGACGATGGTGGCGTCGAGCGGCATCGAAGGCGTCGACGATTTTGCGCGCGGGGCGATCCAGCACCACCAATTTCGTCCGGCCGAGTTCCTTTGTACCCCGGTGGTCGCCGAACTGCAAGTCCGGTTGAACTACGAGCCGTGAGCGAAGAACTCGGGGCGTTCGCCGGTCAACTCGTCGAGTATCGGCGGCACTTTCACCAGCGTCCCGAGCTTTCGCTCGAGGAGCACGAGACCGCAGCGTTCATCGAACGTGAGTTGCGCTCGTTCGGCTTCGACGGGATCCGGACGGGCGTCGGAAAGACCGGCATACTTGCAACGCTCGCCGGTGCGCGCCCCGGGCCCGTCACGCTGCTGCGGGCCGATATGGATGCGTTGCCGGTTGCCGAGCAGAACGACGCACCGTACAAGTCGCGCACCGCCGGCGTGATGCACGCGTGCGGCCACGACGGACACATGGCGATCTTATTGACGGCCGCACGCCTCTTGCGCGAACGAACCGCCGAGATTCCCGGTACGCTCGTCTTCTGTTTTCAGCCGGGCGAGGAGGGCTACGCCGGCAACAAGCTGATGATCGACGACGGGGCGCTGGAAAGTCCGCGCGTCGACCGCACGGTAGCGGCGCATCTCTACAGCGGCCTCGACGTCGGAAAGGTCGGGGTGCGGGACGGGCCGTTCTTCGCGTCTTCCGACCGCTTCGAGATCGAACTGATCGGTAAGGGCGGCCACGGCGCGATGCCGCAGCACGCCATCGATCCGGTCGTCGGTGCGGCGCACCTGATCTCGCTCCTTCAGAGCATCGCGAGCCGCGAAGTGGCACCGCAGCAGCCCGTGGTCGTTAGCGTCGGCTCGTTGCAGACCGGCACGACGTTCAACGTTATTCCGGAGCGTGCGTCACTGCAGGGGACGGTCCGAACGTTCGACGACGGCGTTCGAAGGGAGGTGCCCGAGCGGATCGAGCGCATCGTCGCCGGTCTCGCGCAGGCAATGCGCTTGGAGTACCGGTTCCAGTATCACTTCGTCTATCCGCCGACGGTGAACGATGCGACGATCAATAATGTCGTGCGGGACGTCGCCCGCGAGGTGGTCGGCAAAAACCTCGTGGATCCGCACGAGACGGTCATGTGGTCGGAAGACATGTCGTTCATGCAGGAGCAGCGCCCCGGCGCGTATTTTTTGATCGGGTCGCGCGGGTCGCAGCGGGGAGCGGCGCCGCAGCACAGCGCACACTTCGACATTGACGAGCGAGCGCTCGAGGTCGGCCTGAACATGATGGTCGGAATCGCGCTGCACGGCTGACGCGGCTGCGCAGGATGAACTCGGACGTCCGCCGCTACGTGATCGTGGGCAACGGCTTCGCCGGCACGACCGCCGCGGAGCAGCTGCGCAAGCACGATCCGGCGTGCGAGATCACGCTGTTCGGCGACGAGCCGTACACGCTCTACAATCGCATTTCGCTGCCTCCGATGTTGCGCAGGCAGATTCCGGAGGCGAAGGTGATGATTCGCGACGTCGCCTGGCACGAGAAGAACCGGATTGACCTACACCTGAAAACGCACGTCGAATGCATCGTCCCGCAAGAGCGCGTCGTGCAGGTCGACGGCACGTCGTATGCCTACGATGCGCTCCTGCTGGCGACCGGCGGCCGTCCCGCCCCGATTGGGAAACCGGGGGCGCAGGACGCGGGGAATCTCTTTCCGTTCCAATATTTGGACGATACGCGAGCGATTTCGCAGCAGATCGACCGCAGCCGCGCGGGCGTCGCCGTCGGCGGCTCGTTCATCGCGTATGAGTTGGCCGAAGCGTTCGCCTCGCGCGGCCTGGAGACGCACTGGATCATGCGCGGCCCGCGCGGGCTGCACCGCATTATAGACGAGATCGCCGGCGAGCTTCTGCACGAGGCCGCGGCCGCCGACGGCGTCGTGATGCACTACGGCGAGGAAGTGCTCGAGTTCGTCCGATCCAACGGCGAGATCACGAAGGTTCGCACCTCGAAAGGGCACGAGATCGAGGCGCAGTGCTACGCCTACGGCTTCGGCCTGATCATGAACACCGAGATCTGCGACGGCACGGGCATCGAGACGAGCAAGAACGGCATCCTCTGCGACGATCATCTGGAGACGAACGTTAAAGACGTGTATGCCGCCGGCGACGTCGCGGATTTCTACGACCCAATCTTGGAAGTGCGCTATCGCATGGGCACCTGGAACAATGCAGGCGCTCACGGCAAGGTCGCGGCGATTAACATGATGGGCGGCAGCGAGAAGTACCACGACGTTCCGGAATATTCGTCGTTGCTGTTCAAGGGACAGACGATCACTCAGTTCGGCTTAGGAACCGATTTGCGGCAGGATCTCGAAATCGCCCGCAAGGTGGATCGCGAGAAGAAGTGGTATCGCGCGTTGTTTTTTTGGGAAGATCGGCTCGTC
>Ga0213882_10000126_pt1 | contig 34297 bp, 28 predicted proteins | sample BarmaccoBMER_R09_FD_160106 | JGI IMG/M metagenome (GOLD analysis project Ga0213882, IMG submission 160106) | Barbacenia macrantha exposed rock microbial communities from rupestrian grasslands, the National Park of Serra do Cipo, Brazil - ER_R09 ...
CGTTCGGTGTTCGAGAGGATCGCGTGCGAATGACGGCGGGGTGTCGCCGTGGCTCGTGGTACGTCGCCGGGGGTACGGTGCTCAACGCCGCTCTTTCAACCGCATGGCTCACCGAGCAGGGCCTGATCAGGCTCCACGATCGATGGTTGCAACTTAACCGCGCTCACTGAACCGCCGGATACGGGTCCGTACGTCCGGTGGTGTGAGAGGGAGGCGGGATCTGTGAATCCCGCCCCCTACTCAATTACCGCGTTCGCGATCGCTGAAATCGACTGCGTGGGATCGAAACGCGCGAGAAAGTGCAGATGGTCTTCGACACCGCCGACATGAACGTATTCGAGTCCCAGGTTCCGCGCCGTGCCCGCGAAATACGCGTGCAACGATGTCCGAAAGGACGAATTCAAAAACGGACGGCGATTCCACGTTGCGAAGACGACGTGAAGGTAGATCGATGTGTATGTGTGCATGGCGTTTGCGCCATGCGGAAGTCCCGTTTCGCATAGTACCTCGGCGAAGTACTTGTAGTGGTCGCCTCCGCGACCGCCAAATCGCGCGCGCCTTCGTTCCCCGGGCGGAGCCCGGGGCCACGATAGGGCAGCGCGCCTTCGCGCGCACGTGTTCCGTGCGGTCGTCCGTCGCCCGTCGGCGACATTGCTTAGGAAGTGCCTTCGCGCGCACGTGTTCCGCGGTCGTCCGTCGCCGTCAGCGACATTGCTTCGGAAGCGCCTCGCGCGGCGCGGTGCGTAGACCACAGTATCGAGACGATCGCGCGCTTTGAGCGCGCGAAGGCGCGCTGCCCCAATCCTAGCCCCGGGCTCGGCCCGGGGGAGCGAAGGCGGGTGCAGATTCGCGGCCGCGGAGGCGGCCGCTACAAAGCGATCGCCGGGCTAGCCGAAACCGCGGGCGGGCGGGGCTGCGTCGGAATCCTCACGCCACCCGCGGCTGATACGAGCAGAGCGGATCCGATTCGAACACGTCGCCCGTCATCGACCAGGCTCTCGCTCTTGATCCGCCGCAGAGCTCGCGGAATTCGCAGCGGCCGCATTTGCCCTTCAGGTTTGTGCTGTCGCGCAGGGAGACAAAAAGGTCGCTGGAACGATAGATGTCGCCGAGGGATTCGTGTTTGACGTTGCCGGCTTTGAGCGGGAGGAAACCGCTGGGGTAAACGTCGCCGATGTGGGAGATGAAGACGAAGCCTTTCCCCTCGTTCACGCCGCGCGGGGCGCGGGAGACGGCGCCGCGTTGTGCCTGGACGCCGAGCGGCATCGAGCGGGGGCCGTGTTGCAGGAAGAGCGTCGACGCGTCGATGAGACCTGTGGTCTTGTCACGGAGGTCGTTGATGTTCTGACCACTCTCGAGGGCGATCCGCTGCAGCATGTAGCGGCGGTAGTGCTTGGCCTCGGTCGTTCGCACGGCGAACGGCGCCTTTTTCGTCGTGTCGTAGAGAAAACCGAAGAGATGCTCGATCGTCTCGGGCGTCACCAGGTCGCCGCGCTTTCCGCGGCCGGTCGGCACGAGGAAGAAGACGCTCCACATCGCGATCTCGAGCTCGGTCAGAAGCTCCACCATGCTCGGGAGATCGTCGATGGTGCGGCGCGTGACGGTCGTGTTGATCTGGACTGGAATGCCTTCGCTCTTCGCCGCGCGGACCGCTTGCAGCGTAATGTTGAAGGAACCGGGGACGCGGCGGAAGGCGTCGTGGAGCTCGGGCACCGAGGCGTCGAGACTGACGGCGAGGCGCGCCAGACCGTGGCGCTTCATCCGCGAGACGGCGGCCGCAGTCAGCAACGGCGTCGCGCTCGGCGTCAGCGCCGGCTCCAGGCCGCGCGTCTTCGCGTAATGGATCATGTCGTACGTGTCTTCGCGCTTCAGTGGATCGCCGCCGGTGATGACGAAAACGCGCGGGCCGAGTTCCGCGATCTGATCGATGAGCGTGAAGCCTTCCTCCGTCGTCAGCTCGAACTGGCTGCGCTTCGGCTGTGCCGCGGCGCGGCAATGCACGCAGGCCAGATCGCACGCGCGCGTGTTCTCCCAGATCACGACGAACGGCCGTTCATTGAAATCGATCGATTGATTCATAGCAGATCCCTCGTGCGTGCCCACTGGCGATACGCGGCCGGCGAAATCTCCGACGGCTTGATCTCCGCGCGGCCGCCCCAGTAGACGTTGGTGTAGGTGAAGCCGATGCCGGTGGCGATGAGATGCGCATCGATGGCGGCCTTGTGCGCCATCACGTCGTCTTTCGTTTCGCCGTGTGCGACGGCCATGATGTTGACGCCGTTGAGATCGGGACCGCCGTCTCGCCAGTAGCAGTGCGTGAGGATTGCGAAGCGTCCGATCTCGCAGCCGGCTTCGATTTCGCGCCCGGGCGGCACGGCCCAGTGAAAGAGTCCGTTGAAACTGGAGAGGCGCTCGTTGTCGGCCACCGGCTTGGTGTGTTCGAGGAATGTCGAAAACCTGCCGATGACGCCGCGGCGATCGAGATCCTCGGCGATTCCGAAGAACGTTTGCGTACGGATTCCGGCGGCGAGTGCGCGGTTCTCCCACATCGCGCCGCCGATTTCGTTCGGCGCGAAATCGGCCTTGAGAACCGAGAGCACGTTCCACTCGCGCTCCGTCAGATCGACGACGGCAGGTTGCGTGGCTTTGGCGGGCTCGGGCGACATCTCGCCGATCTTCATTCCCTTGCGGCGCATGTGGCCGACGCCGAGGACGAACGCGCGGAGGACTGGCATCACGCGATACGTTTCCGCTCCGATCTGCTGCCGGAGAAAGTTGCAGTGCGTTTCGACCGAGAAGCCGGCCGGAACTTTCAGCGTCGTCCAGAGCCGCCATTCGCTCCGGCCGTTTTCACCGTTGCGGATGACCACGTGGCCGGAGAAGGGATCGTGCGCTGCGATGTAATCAAATGCGGCGTCGGTGCGCGTTTCGTCGATCTTCCACGCGATCAGCGCGCCCTGCGCGAGGTTCGTGGCCAGGAGCGTTTGCCGCACGCGGCGGATCGTTCCCGCTGCGAGCATGGCCCGGATGCGCTCGACGACGACCGGCATCGCTACGCCCGAAAGTTCCGCGATCGTCCGCATCGGATCGCGCACGAATCCGCGGACGCGATCTTCGGAGACTTCGAGAATCTGTCGATTGACCGGATCGCGCGGCGAGACCGGCGTCTCGATCATTGCCAGCGCGGTCATTCGGGCGCTCCCGAGATCACTTCCGAATCCAGCAGGTAGCACCCAGGATCCGCTTGCCAGTAGTCGCCCGTGGCGGCCTCGGCGCGCGCGCGGAAGTTTCCGTTGCAGACCGACAGCCACTGGCACGTCGCACAGCGGCCCTTCAGCAGCGGCTTGCGGTCGCGCAGACGGCTGAGGAGTTGAACGCGCTCGTCGGTCCAGATTGTCGAGAACGGCCGTTCCCGGATCGAGCCGATCGAATGCGTCGAGGTGAATTGGTCGGGATGCACGATCCCGAAACTGTCGACGCAGGCGATGGCGATGCCGGATCGGTTGCCGCCGTTGTTGCGCATCAGCGACAGCGCTTCATCGGCGCGGCGCGGATCGCGGTCGAGCAGCCAGTAGTAGATGAACGGCGCGTCGGCGTGATTGTCGACCGTCATTACTTCGATCTCGCGGCCCGCGGCGTTCCAACGCTCGACCTGATCGAGGAGCTTGTTCATCAGCGCGCGTTTCTGCGGCGGCTCGAGATCGATGCCGGAGAGATAGGAGCCGCGGCCGGAGTAGACGAGGTGATACAGACAAAGCCGGCCGATGCCTTCGTCCTCGACGACGCGGAAGACGCTGTCGATCTCGTCGAGGTTGTCCTGCGTGACCGTGAAGCGGACGCCGACGCGGATGCCGGCATCGCGGCAGTTGCGAATGCCGCGGATGGCGTCGCGAAAGGCGCCGGCGCGGCCGCGCATGCGGTCGTGGCGCGTCTCATCGCCGTCGATGCTGATGCCGACGTATGTCACGCCGATGTCGGCGATGCGGCGCGCTTTCTCGGGCGTGATCAGCGTTCCGTTCGTCGAGAACGTGACGCGCACGCCGAGGGAAGTGGCGTAGGCGGCGAGGTCGAAGATGTCGGGACGGACCAGCGGTTCGCCGCCGGAGATCAGCAGCGCCGGCACCTTCATCAGCGCCAGGTCTTCGATCATCGCCCGAGCCTCGGCCGTGGTCAGCTCGTTCGCGAAGCGGGCAGTCTCGGCGTCGGCATAGCAGTGGACGCATTCGAGATTGCAAGTCTTGGTCGCGTTCCAGACCACGACCGGTCCGCTGTCAGGACGTGCGCCCGAGGTCTGTCGCGCGGATGCGTTGTGATAGCGCAGCCGGTCGCCGAAATAGGAAGAGCCGCCGAGAAGCTTCGTCACGCTGATCATAGGAATCTCCGTTCGTTGGAAGCATCATCGGACCGCCTCGAACAGCACGACGTGACGACATCTACGGGTCCCTGTGATACGCGACACATTGGGGCGAACTACAAGCGGTGACAGCGGTCATCGCTCGCTTTCCGGGCCGCCCGTATGTTGTCGAGCGAAAGGAAGGACACATGTTCGATCGTAAGAAATCATTCTCGAATTTCGCGTGGGTCTTCGCCGTCGGAGCCGTTGCCGGCGCCGCTGCTGCGCTGCTCTATGCGCCGATGACCGGCCGAAAGATGCAGAAGAAAGTCAGCGACATCACCGAGCGGGTCATCGATAAAGTCGATGACTTCAAGGGTGCGGTGAAGCGCGTCGCGACAGCGTGAAATCGGGAGTTGGGGGTCGGGAGTCGGGGGTCGGAGCGACGAAGGCGTTGATCTCTTGATCTACGGCACCCGACTCCCGACACCCGACTTTCGAAATCACACTCAGATGTGACGATGATCATCCCTGCGGCGGCGCGCTTCGTTCAACGCTGCCCGCATGAACAGCCTTTTGATTCTTGCCGTCGGATTCGGCGCTGCATTCGGTACGACTGCCGCGTGGTTCCCGCAGGTGAACCGCACCTGGAACACGCGCAGCGCCCGCGACTTCTCGTGGGGCTACCTGGCACTTTTCATACTCGGCGTTTTCCTGTGGACGATGTACGGCGTGCTCCGCCACGACGTCGTCGTTATCGTCGCCAACGGCGTCACGCTGCTGCTGGTGATGTCGGTCGGCTTCGTCAAGGCGCGGGAGAAAACCAGCGAGTGACGCTTGTCACCATCGCCCGTGATTTACAGCGCCGACCCGGGAGACGGTCATCCCTATATTCGGTGACGAGGAGTCTCTATGCCGACGCCCTATAACCTCGACGTTCACAATGACTGCGCGGATTGCTCCGTTCACGTCGAACGCACCTTCTGCAACATGGGTCCGGAGACGATGAAGGAGCTCGACTCGATCAAGTTCACCGGCATCTATCCAAAGGGTTCGCTGCTGTTCGTGGAAGGGGAGCAGCCGCGCGGCGTCTTCATCCTCTGCAGCGGCCGGGCGAAATTGACGACGTCGTCGTCGGAAGGCAAAACGCTGATCGTGAAAATCGCCGAAGTGGGCGAAGTCCTCGGCGCGAGCGCCACGATCCTCGGCAAGCCTTATGAGGTTTCGGCGGAGACGATCGAGCCATCGCAATTGAACTTCATCCGGCGCGAAGACTTCGTCCGCTTCCTCCAGTCGCACGTCGAAGTCTGCATGCACACCGCGCAGCAGTTGAGCGAGAAGTATCAATCCGCACAGCGCGAAATCCGGTCGCTGGGCCTGTCGCAGACGACGTCGGAAAAACTCGCCAGGCTGCTGCTCGACTGGTGCAACAAGGGCGGCGAGCCAACGCCGAAAGGCCCGCGTCTGACCATCCTCCTCACGCACGAAGAAGTTGCGCAGATGATCGGCACGACCCGCGAGACCGTGACCCGCATCTTCAGCGACTTCAAGAAACGCCAGATCATCGAAGTGAAAGGCTCGAGCGTCTTCATCCTGGCGAAAGGGAAGCTCGAAGCAATGATCGGCGGCGCGTAGGGGACGGTTCACGCGGGGAACGCGGAGTGGCGGAGAAAAGCGGAGAGGGACGGGTTTTTCTCCAGGTTTTCTCCGCCCCTCCGCGTCTCCGCGTGAAACCGTTCCCTTTCGACTACCTCGCCGGCGCGAACACCCGGAGAATCTCCTCGCGTCCCGGCGGCGGAGCCTGACCGGCCGCCCGATCGCGGATCTCCATCATCTCGTCGACGAGTGTCGGACGCTGCGTCTCGTACAGCACGCCGGTCGTCAGATGTTCATCTTCGCTCGTGAACCGGAGCGCCGCGGTGCGGTCAGTGACGTCGTGATCGGCCGGAATCGCGGCCAGCTTCGCGCGCAGCTCTTTCGTCTGATGATCGCCGCGCCAAGTCACGCACGGCGAGATGATGTTGAGGAAGGCGAAGCCGTGATGCTGGATGGCCAGCTTCATCAGCTCCGTCGTTCCCTTCACGTCGCCGGAGAAGCCGCGGCCGACCCAGCTCGCGCCGAGGGCGATGGCGAGCGCGCAGGGATCGACGGAGACTTCCGGGTTGCCGTAGATCGTCGACTTCGTACGATCGCCGGATGGCGTGGTCGGCGCGGCTTGCCCTTTCGTCAAGCCGTAGATTTCGTTGTCCATCATGAAGTAGGCGATGTCGACGTTGCGCCGCGCGGCGTGCATGAAGTGATTGCCGCCGATGGCCAGGCCATCTCCGTCGCCGCCGACGGCGAGCACCGTCAAATTCGGCGCGGCCAGCTTCATCCCCGTTGCCAGCGGCAACGCGCGGCCGTGCAGCGAATTGAATCCGTACGTCTCCACGTAGCCGGGCAGGCGCGAAGAGCAGCCGATGCCGGAGATGATGGCCGTCTGGTGCGGCTCGATGTGCAGATCGGATAGCGCGCGGTAGACGGAGTTGAGCACGGCGAAATCGCCGCACCCCGGACACCACACCGGCTTCAGATCGGTCTTGTAATCGTTCGGCGAATACGGCGAGCAGGTCATGCCACCACCTCCAGAGATACGTTCGTCAGCAGTGCTCGAAGTTCGGCTTCCACTTCCGCGGCAGTCAGCGCTTTGCCGCCGGAACGGGAGTGAACGGTGGTCTTCGCGCGCGGCAGGTCGACCTGTGTGCGAAGGTGTTGCGTGAACTGTGCGGCGTAGCTGACTTCGACCACGAGCAACGTGCGGCAGGAGTCGATGAACGACTGCAGCTCGCGCGACGGCAGCGGATTGATCATGACCGGCGCGAAGACGCCGACGCGTTCTTCGACTCCCATCCGTCCGATCGCTTCGCGCACGACGCCCGCCGACGATCCCCAGCACAGCACGCCCACCTCTGGTTTCTCCGCGCCGAATCGTTCGAACAGCCTGTACTCATTTGCGATCGCATCGAGCTTGCGGTAGCGCTTCGCGTTCATCGCCTCGTGCACGACGAACGACGAATTCGGACGCCCCTGCTCGTCGTGTTCGAGGCCGTTTGTCTGATACGTGCCGCCGCACATGCCCGGCACGCTCATCGGCGAGACGCCGTCCGGTGTGTCGCGGTAGCGGCGGTAGTCGTGCAGATCGTCCGGTGTGGCGATGCGGCGTTCGCGCACTTCGTGCTCGAGCACACCCGCGGTGATGGTCTCGCGCCGTTGCGCGATCGATTGCTCCGTCAGCACGATCACCGGCACCTGATACTCCTCGGCGATGTTGAACGCATCGACCGTGGCGTGGAACGAGCTCTCGACATCCGAGCAGGCGATGACGACGCGCGGCGCATCGCCGTGGCTGGCGTAGACGGCGTGGAAGAGATCCGACTGCTCGCTCTTGGTCGGGATGCCGGTCGACGGTCCGCCTCGCTGCACATTGACGATGACCGCCGGCACCTCAGCGATTGACGACAGTCCCATCAACTCCGCCATCAGCGAAAGGCCTGGCCCCGACGTCGCCGTCATCGATTTGACGCCGGCGAATGACGCCCCGATCACCGCGCCAATCGCCGACAACTCGTCTTCCGTCTGCAGCGACGAGCCACCGATCTTCGGCAGGCATTCGCTGAGGAAGTGCAGGATCTCGGACGACGGTGTGATGGGATAACCGGCGAAGAACCGGCAGCCGGCGTGGATTGCTGCGAATGCCGACGCTTCGTTGCCCGACATCAGCAGCTTCGGCGCGGCAGTCGTGTATTCGCGGCGGTTGCTAACGGCCGGCAACGCCGCGTCTTCCGTCACGCCGCGATCGAAGGCGCGGAGGTTCGCTTCGATGACAGCCTCCGTTTTCTTTTTGAATCGCCGCGAGATGGCGTGGCGAGTTACTTCGAGCGGCAGACCGTAGCGCGCCGTCAGCAATCCGACCGCGATCACATTCTTCGATCCCGGCGCGCCGCATTCGCGCGCCAGATTCGTGAATGGAATGGCGTGACACGTGCGCGTGGTCATCTCCACGGGTGGCGCATCGGCCGCTTCGTGAAAGATGACCGCATCCGGGGCGAGCACGACTTCGTTTTGAAAGCGCGCGAAATCGGCCCAACTGAAAACGACCAGCGCGTCGACGGCATCGGCCTGGGCGTGAATCCGCTCGCTGCTGACGCGCACCGTCGCGGACGATTCGCCGCCGCGAATCTGCGGCCCATACGCCTCGGTCTTGATGACGTGCAGCCCTTCGCTGGCGCAGACGCCGGCGATGATGTCGCCCGCGGTAACGGCTCCGTCGCCGCCGGCACCGACAAACGCAAAGGTCAAATCGTGCATTTGGTTTCTCCTCGCATGACGCTGCGAAGGATCGCCCGGGCGCGGCACACTCACCGATGCCGATGATCACGAGCGCGGGTGATTCGCATCACACGGCGCTCCCAATCCTGGCCTCTTCCCTTTCCATCTCCCGCGCACGTCACATACGCGGGTGACAATCATCACGACCCCATGTCCATCCGGCGCGTACCTTCGCTGAGACCATGTCTCAACTTGCGAACAACGCGCAGTTCATCGACGAATCGGAAGCGCGGCCGCTGCTGCTGGTCGGCAATCCCAACGTTGGCAAGTCGCTCCTTTTTACGCGTCTGACCAATCGCTACGTCACGGTTTCCAACTATCCCGGCACCACCGTCGAGATGACGACGGCCACGGCGCTGATTGGCGACGAGCGGCGCTCCATCATCGACACGCCTGGCATCAACAGTCTGTTGCCGCAGTCGCAGGACGAGATCGTCGCGCGCGACCTGCTATTGCGAGAACCGAATATCGACGTTATGCAGGTCGGCGACATCGCCAACCTTCGCCGCACGCTGCTTCTCACGCTGCAGCTCAGCGAATACGCCGTGCCGTTCATCGTCGCGCTGAACATGGCGGACGAGCTGCGCTCCGTCGACGATGGTCCCGACGTCGCTGCGCTCTCGCGCGCCATCGGCGTTCCGGTCGTCTCCGTCTCCGCGCTGCGCGGATGGAACTTCAGCAAGCTGAAAAAGGACCTCGCCCGCGCCACGCAAGCGACGATGCGCGTGACCTATACCGCCGCGATCGAAGCCGGCGTCACCGCGATTCAGGCATTGCTGAAACCGGAGCTCGCAAGCCGCGGAATCGCGCTGGCCATCCTGTCGGGCGACGCAACGTTGAAACCGTTCCTGAAAGAATCGTGTCCAGCCAACGTTCTCGAGCAGCTCGACGACATCCGCGCCATTGCACAGCGGGGCCTGGCGCGTCCGATCAGCGTTCTCATCTCGCATTGCCGCGTCGCCGCGATCGACGAGCTTCTGGCCTCGCTCCGCCAGTCCTCGGCATTTCGCGAGGACGGCTTCCGCGACCGCATCGGACGGATCTGCATGCACCCGGTCTTCGGCATCCCCATCCTCATCGGCGTGCTGGCCTTGGCGTGGCTGCTGGTTGGAAAGATCGGTGCGGGAACGCTCGTCGATCTCATGCAGCGGCAGGTGTTCGAGCGTTTTATCAATCCGTGGACGATCCGCGGCATCGACGCCATCGCGCCGTTCCCGCATCAACACGTCATCGCCGACGGCGTGATGACCTCCGCGTACTCAGGCCACGCCGTTAGCGCTGTCGGCCGCTTCGCGCAGACCGCGCACGATCTCTTCGTCGGACCGTATGGCGTCGTGACGATGGCCATCACTTACGCCATCGCCATCGTGCTGCCGGTGGTGATCACGTTCTTCACGTTTTTCGGACTGCTGGAAGACTCCGGATACCTGCCGCGGCTGGCGGTCATTCTCAATCGCGGCTTCCGCAAGATCGGCCTGAACGGCAAGGCCGTCCTGCCGATGGTGCTCGGTCTCGGCTGCGACACGATGGCCACGCTCACCACGCGCATCCTCGACTCGAAAAAAGAAGCGGCCATCGTCACGCTCCTTCTTGCGCTCGGCGTCCCGTGCTCCGCGCAGCTCGGCGTGATCCTGGCCATGCTCGCCCCGCTCGGCCTGTGGGCGACGTTGATCTGGCTCGGCGTCACGCTCTTCACGATCGTGCTGGCGGGATGGGCAGCCTCGCGCGTCATGCCGGGAGAGCCGGGCGACTTCGTCCTCGAGATTCCGCCGATGCGCGTGCCGCGGCTGTCGAACATCATCATCAAAGTCGCCGCGCGGACCGAGTGGTACCTCAAAGAAGCCGTGCCGCTCTTCATCGTCGGCACGCTGCTGCTGTACGCGCTCGATGCCACCGGCGCGTTGCGATTCGTGCAGCGCGCGCTCGGCCCGCTCATCATCGGCGGACTCGGATTGCCGGCTGAAGCCACGAACGCGTTCGTGATCGGCTTCCTGCGGCGCGACTACGGCGCGGCAGGCCTCTACGCAATGCAGCGGGCCGGACACCTCGATCCCAATCAGGTCGTCATCGCGCTGACCGTGATCACGCTCTTCATTCCGTGCATCGCCAATCTGCTGGTGATGCTGAAGGAGCGCGGCGCGCGGATGGGATGGGCGATCGCGGGCTTCATCGTCGTCTACTCGTTCGGGATCGGTGCGCTGATGAACGTGGCCTTCCGCTTTTTCGGAGTGTCGCTATGAAGGACGCCGATTGCTTCGAGTGCCCGATGTGCGGCACCGATTTCGCCGCGGCCGGATGCCACTCGTCGTGCCCGCTCTCGCGCGGATGCGAGATGACGCGCTGCCCGCGCTGCGGCTATGAATTCGTCGGCGGCGGACGGATCGCCGGACTGCTCACGAAGTTGTTTCGGAGGGTGACTCATGATTCACGCGGCAACGGATGAAGTGCTGGAACGCCTCTGGTACGCGACCGAGGAAGCGCGGACGCCGGCAGCGTTCGGCGATTTTCGGATGGACATCAGCGACGCCGAACTGCGCACGGCGCTCGACACGCTGATCGCAAGCGGCTGCGTCGATCAAGGCACGGGCTTCACACTTTCCGCTTCGGGCGCGGCGCGCGCGCGCGGCATCGTGCGGCGGCACCGCCTCGCCGAAGTCCTCTTCGTTCAGGCCCTCGGCACGAACCTGCACGACGCCGAGATCTCCGCGTGCGAGATGGAGCACATGCTCTCCGAGGCCGTCGTCGATCGCGTCTGCGCATTCCTCGGACATCCGCCGGCATGTCCACACGGCAAGCCCGTTCCGGCCGGCGAATGTTGCCGCGTCTATTCGACGCGCGTCGAGCCGCTGATCCGCCGCGTCACCGAGTTGCCCGTGGGATCGACGGCATCGATCGCCTACATCGCCCCGAAAACACTCTCGCGTATCGACCGCCTGGCGGCATTCGGAATCGTGCCGGGTAGCGAAATCCGCCTCATCGCCCGAAATCCGAGTTGCGTGGTCGCCTGCGGCGCGAGCTCGATCGCAATCGACGACGAAATCGGCCGCGAGATTTACGTGCGCACGGCGTGAGAAGCGGTGGTTTGGCGCCTGAACCGGCGGCGTAGCCGTCGCAAGAACCGTAGCCCACGCTTTCAAGCGTGGGTAGCGAACGCGCATTGATTCATGAGCCCGTTTTAACGGGCGAAAGAAAGCGTTCTCTCGCCCGCCAAGGCGGGCTCACAATTCGACACGATCCGCTGACCCACGCTTGAAAGCGTGGGCTACGGTCCTTACGCCGGCTTCGCCGGCGAGCGCGCAGAGGCACTTGCCGATCGCGATCCACAACCTCGTGACAAACATCACACCCCCGAATGACCCCAGTCATCGCTGCCGGCGCGTCCCGAACCTATCGTCCATTCGGGAGGCACGCCATGACCGCCAGGAAAATCAACCGCATTCTTGTTCCCACTGACTTCAGCGAAACGGCGGACCAGGCGATGCGGTATGCGAGCGGTCTCGCTCGCGCGTTGGGCGCCAAGCTCACCATCGTGTACGCTGATCCGTTCGTGCCGCCGATCGACTTCACGGCAACGGTCGGCGCGTGGGACGAGTTCTCGTTCGTCAGCCTGCAGGCGCGCGCTCAGGATCACCTGCGCGCTGATGCGGAGGCGAATGTTGATCCGTCTGTTCCTTATGACATCGCCATCCGCGTCGATCCGCCGCTCGACGGGATTCTCGCCGAGGCGCGGGCGACGGAAGCGGACCTGATCGTCATGGGGACGCATGGCCGCACCGGATTCCGGCGGCTCATCATCGGCTCCGTCACCGAGGCCGTGATGCGCTACGCCAAGGTGCCGGTGATTGCGGTCCCGCCGCATGCCGTCACGCCGGCTTCCATTCGGACGATCGTTTGCCCAATCATCGGTGAAAGCAGCATCGAGACGCTCACCTTTGCGGCGCGGATCGCGCCGCCGGACGCGAGATTCATCGTCATCCGCGCAGCGCTGACTGATGATGACGAGCAGGCAGCGGCCGATCTCTTCGCGATGCGTGAGGCGATCCCCGAGGCGCTGGCGCCGCGTTGTGAGCTGAAGCTCCTCGGCGACGAGCATGCCGGCAATCAGATCGAAGGTCTGGCCAAAACCGCGCACGCCGATCTCATCGCCGTTGCCGAGCCGGCCGGCCGCAGAACTTCGGATGTCATTCGCGGCACGTTCGCCGCGCGGCTCGTGCAACACAGCGAATGTCCGGTGCTCACCGTCAACGAGCTCGCCGCGAGAGCTGCCGCGCGTGCGCTCGAACAGGAAGCGCTGCTGCTCGCGTGCGCGACGAAGTGAGGCGATCATGACGACTTTCGAAGCGCATCCGACGGTGATGTGGGAGCTGACGCGCGCGTGCGATCTGCATTGCAGCAACTGCACGATCGGCGCGACCGAAGCCCGCGGCGCCAACGAGCTATCGACGTACGAGGCGTACAAGACGATCGACCAGATCTCTGCCCTTGCGCCGCGTGAATTCATCCTCACCGGCGGCGATCCATTGGAGCGCGACGACGTCGTCCAGATCGTCAACTATGCCCGTCGCCGCGGTCTCGATCCCGCGTTCATGGCCAGTGCGACCTCGCAACTGACCGGGGCAGCCATGGAACGGTTGGTGCGCAATGATCTGACGCGGATCATCTTCAGTCTCGACGGCTCGACCGCCGGATTGCACGAAGGCGTGCGCGGAGCGGCCGGGACATTTGCGAAGACGCTGCGCGCGATTCGAATCGCGGAAGTGGTCGGACTGAAGATCGAGATCAACACGCTCATCACGCGGCAAAAAATCGGCGATCTGACTGCAATCGCGGACCTCATCCGGGCGATGCGCATCGCACGCTGGAACCTTTACTTCCTCGTGCCCGTGCTCGCATCGTCGCGTGCGGAGATGCTGCGTACGGACCAGGCCGAGGAGGTCTTCGCCACCATCGACGCGATTCGTGGCCGGGAGGCGTTCGCCGTGCGTGTCGTCGAGGCGCCGCACTACCGCCGCTTCCGCATGCAGCGCGACCTCGATGCGCGCCTGGAGAACGTCGATTCCTGGGCCGATTTCAGCGGCTACGAAAATCACAACGGCGGCGATCTGATGGACTCCGCGCTGGATGGCGCGCGCGGCTTCGTCTTCATCTCGCACGCGGGCGACGTCCGCGCCAGTGAGTTTCTTCCGTTGAGCGCCGGCAACCTTCGCTATCGGCCGCTCGATGCCATCTACCGCAGCAGCGATCTTTTCGTGGCGCTGCGCGACCCCAACAACCTGCAGGGCAAGTGCGGCCGCTGCGAGTTCCGCCACATCTGCGGCGGCTCCCGCGCCCGCGCCTGGGCCGTCGACGGCAATGTGTTCGCCGGCGATCCGCTCTGCGCCTACGAACCGGGTGTGGTCATGCCGCTGCCGGAAGCTCTCGGAACCGCCGAGGCGTGAGAGGGGAATTCATCATGTCGACAACGTTCGCAGTCCAGGAAAAGCTGATGCCGTCCACACACAGCACAACGATGCGCGCCGCGGTGTTTCACGGTGTTGATGATATCCGCGTCGAAGACGTCCCGCGCCCACACGCCGGACCGGGCGAAGCCGTGATCCGCGTGACGATGACCACCATCTGCGGCACGGACGTACACATCATGCGCGGCGAGTATCCGGTCAAGCCGGGCCTGGTCATTGGTCACGAGCCGGTCGGAGTCATCGACCAACTCGGCCTCGGCGTCACCGGCTACAACATCGGCGACCGTGTGCTCGTCGGAGCCATCACTCCCTGCGGCCAATGCAACGCCTGCCTCTCCGGCAAGCTCTCGCAATGCGGCCACGGTTCGGGCTACGAGGCCATCGGCGGCTGGCGCTTCGGCAACACGATCAATGGTGCGCAGGCTGAATACCTGCTCGTTCCGAATGCGCAGGCGAACCTTGCGAAGATTCCCGACAGCGTTCGGGATGAGGAAGTCGTCCTTCTCGCCGACATCGCGTCGACCGGCATCGGCGGCGCGGAATCCGGCGGCGTAAAAATCGGCGACACGGTCGCCGTCTTCGCGCAAGGTCCGATCGGTCTCTGCGCATCGCTCGGCGCGAAATTGATGGGCGCGTCGATGGTCATCGGAGTCGACGGCGACGACGACCGCATCGTCATGGCGCGGAGGATGGGAGTGGACGTCGTCCTCGACTACCGCGTCGTCGACGTCGTCGAAGAGATCAAGCGGCTCACCGGCGGAACGGGCGTCGATGTCGCCATCGAAGCACTTGGAACGCAACAAACCTTCGAGACCGCGCTGCGCGCCCTTCGCCCCGGCGGCACGCTGTCGTCGCTCGGCGTCTACTCCGGCAAGCTGCAGGTTCCGTACGACGCCTTCGCCGCCGGCCTCGGCGATCACCGCATCGTCACCACGCTCTGCCCCGGCGGCAAGGAACGGATGCGCCGGCTCATCGAGATGGTGCGCCGCGGCAAACTCGATCTCCGTCCGCTCCTGACGCACCGCTTCAAACTCGCCGAAATCAACGACGCCTACAAACTCTTCGCCGAACGGCGCGACGGCGTGATGAAGGTTGTGATCACGCCTTGACGCCGATCGGACGTTCATCCGCAGATTACGCAGATCTCCGCAGATGAAAACGCGCGAGATCTCTAAAGAAACGTGGATCGCGATCGCGTCGCTCCTCGGAATCGCGATTTACCTCATCGCGCGGTTCGCGTTGCATGCGCGGTTCGCCGAATGGGCGTTGATCGCTGTGCTCCTAGGAGGCGTTCCGCTTCTGTTCGATCTCCTGAAGAAGCTGGCCGCGTTCGAGGTCGGATCCGATGCTCTGGCCGGCATCTCCATCATCACCTCGGCGATCCTCGGCGAATATCTGGCGGGCGCGATCATCGTGCTCATGCTGTCCGGCGGAACGGCGCTCGAGTTGTATGCGACGCGGAGAGCATCCTCGGTTTTGTCGGCGCTCGCGAAGCGCGTTCCGAACAGCGCGCACCGGCTGACCGACGCAGGCATCATCGACGTGGTCATGGCCGACGTCCGCATCGATGACCGCCTTGTCGTTCTGCCGCATGAAATCTGTCCCGTCGATGGCGCGGTCGTCGAAGGACGCGGAACGATGGATGAGTCGTACCTGACCGGCGAACCGTTTCAAATCGCCAAGGCGCCCGGATCGGAGGTGCTGTCCGGCGCGATCAACGGCGAGGCGGCGATGACCATCGTCGTCACGAAGCTGCCGGTCGATTCGCGCTACGCGAAGATCGTGCAGGTCATGGAGCAGGCCGAGGCGCAGAGGCCGCGCCTACGCAGAATCGCGGACCGCCTCGGCGGCTGGTACACATTGCTGGCGCTGGCCATCGCGGTCGCGGGATGGATCATCGGCGGTGAGCCGCGGCGATTTCTGGCGGTGCTCGTGATTGCCACTCCGTGTCCGCTGCTGCTGGCAATTCCGGTGGCGATCATCGGCGCGATTTCGTTGGCGGCGACACGCGGCATCATCATCAAGAACCCCGCGATGCTCGAGCAGATCGATCGCTGCCGGACGATCATTTTCGACAAGACCGGGACGCTGACGTACGGAAAGCCGTCGCTGACAGACGTTCTTTGCGCGAGCGGCGTGACGCGCGAGATCGCGCTGCGGCTGGCGGTCAGTCTCGAGCAGTACTCGCGGCATCCGCTGGCGATCAGCATCCTTGACGCGGCGCGTGCCGAAGGTGTTGCGGCCGCCGACGTCGCAGACATCAGCGAACGCCCGGGCGAAGGACTGCGCGGGCACGTCGGCGGCGACATTGTCGAGATCACGGGGCGGAAGAACGTGGCGCCGCGGATCGCGTCGCAACTTCCGCCGCCGGCCGCCGGTATGGAGTGCGTCATCCTCCGCAACGGCGAGTACGCGGCCACGCTGCGCTTTCAGGACGTGCCGCGCGCGGAGAGCCGCTCGTTCGTCCACCATCTCCTCCCGCACCATCAGGTCGGAAGCGTGATGCTGCTGTCCGGCGATCGCGATGCCGAGGTGCAGCATCTGGCCGGGCTTGTCGGCATCGAGAACGTGCGATCGGGCGCGAGTCCCGAGGAGAAGCTGGCGATCGTCCGCGCCGAGGCCGCGAAAGGATCGACGCTCTTTCTCGGCGACGGAATCAACGACGCGCCGGCGATGGAGGCCGCAACCGTCGGCGTCGCGTTCGGACACAACAGCGATATCACCGCGGAAGCGGCGGATGCGGTCGTCCTCGATCAATCACTCGCGTCCGTCGACGAGTTGATTCACATCGGCCGCCGCATGCGCCGCATCGCCCTGCAGAGCGCCGTCGGAGGCATGACCCTGAGCATGATCGGCATGCTCGCCGCGGCGGCCGGCTGGCTCGCACCCGTCCCCGGCGCGGTCGCGCAGGAAGTGATCGACGTCCTCGCGGTGCTCAACGCGTTGCGCGTCGCCGCCGCGCGGCGGGAGTTGAGCGATTTGAATGGGTGATCACTGTCGTCGTAGCGCCGACGGCTCGTCGGCTGGACCGCCAGCGGCTCGCTGGCGAGTGTGCGAACGGGACTGCCGCCGAGCCGGCGGGCCGCCGGCGCTACGACTTTCGCTCCTACGCCCTCGCCTGCGCCACATTCCGCAGCGAGTCGTAGGACGCGTTCACTCCCTGGCTGAGCAGCCGGAGGACGCTGAACCAGATGGCGGGACTTTCATCCAGAACGCGGAGGAACGACTCGCGTTCGATGAAACCGAGGTCGCACGATGTGATCGCGCGTGCGGTGGCGTCGTTGGCGCGCAGGGAGACGACCGATTCGAGTCCGAGGATGTCGCCGGACGACGCAGTGCGCATGCGCTTCCAGTCGCCGTTGCGTGCCCGCATCAGCAATTCGATCGTTCCTGAGTGGATGAGGTAGATGCCGCGAGGCTGCTCGCCTTCATTGAAGAGGATGGTGCCTGCCGGCCGATGCTGCAGCGTCTCACGCTCGGTCAGGCAAGCGTCCGCAGACGGGCGCCGAGTTGCGAGTTCGGTAATCACAGGTCACCTCGGCATGCACAGTAGGCGGTGCACCCGAAGTGATGCTGTGATGAGCACTACGCGAAACGGTGACTCAGATCGTCACCAGCGCTTCGAGCGACGCAGTCTGCACGAACATGCTCGAGCCTTTGATCTCGATCATCTTGCGGCGTTTGAAATCGCTGAGCAGGCGCGTAATCGTTTCGCGCGTCGTGCCGATCATCTGGGCGATCTCTTCGTGCGTCAGGAGAACCTTCAGCCTCGTTCCCTTCGGCGTTTCGTCGCCGCTGCGCGCGCACCAGTCGAGGAAGAGGCGAGCCAGTTTTTCAGATGTACTCTGCGAAAGTCCGAGGCTGCGAATTTCGCGCTGCGCCGAGTGGTACTTCTCGCTCAGTTGCTGCGCAGTGTGCATGCAGGCCTCGGGATGCGCATTGAGGAAGTGGACGAAATCCTCGCGGCGAATGAAATTGATCTGCGACGGCTCCAGCGTCTCCGCCGAAACTTCAAACGCATTGGCCAGGATCGTCCCGCTGAGTCCGAGGACTTCTCCCGCTTCCGCGATCTTGACGATGAGCGTCTTCCCCTCGGACGACGACGTGGTCAGCTTCACGCGCCCGCTGCAGACGATGAAGACGCCCCGCGGTTGTTCCCCTTCAACGAAGAGCACGGATCCTTTCGGATAGACAGCGGTGAACTTGATCGTGTCGAGTGCTTTCACTGCCGGCGTGGCCATGTTGCAGAACTGGCGTTCCGTGCGGAACGTGCAAGTCGTGCAGTTGTTCTGAGTGTCAACGTTGTAAGGGGTCCGCATCGTTTCCTCCATGCGGCGGGATCATCACCGCCGCGTTGTGAGCACTATCACTCCGCGGCGTGACGCGCGCCCCACCCCGCGGGGTAGGACGGCAAACATGCCGAGGTGGGAAGCGTAGTGTGGGCGTCCTCGCCCGCATCCGGCGTGGCGTCTCGCTCGACGGGGGTTTCCGTGATGAATACCAATCTGCAGTTGAATCCCAGAAACCACCGCTGGGCGAGGACGCCCATAGGATGCAGGCGGGACGCCCGCACTACGCCTCGGGTGACAGTCATCACCACCCGGCGTGATCACGTGTACCGGCGCATTCGCGACCGCGCCCTAACCTGACCGGCATGAGGACGGGAACAGCATCGGCGCGGCTACGCTGGATCGCTTTCAGCGTGCCGGTCGTATTCCTGGCCGCGTTTCACGGCGCGCTGTTGCTGCGCCGCTTCGGCGATGCGTCGATCACGCGGCCGATGGTTCTCGGACGATGGGCGTTCGCGATCGCCTTGTTGGCCACCGCATTCATTGCCCGGAGATTTTTCTCCGGCCGCCGGGTCGTCATCATCTTCTGGCTGCTCGTCGCGGTTCTGCACCTCGCCGTTCCGGCGGGTGGCAGCGTCAACAACGCGGCGTTCCTCATTGCCACGTTGCCGGCGCTCATCGTTCTCGGTACGAACGCAGACGCGCGGCACGCACCGTGGCCGGCTTCGATGCTTCGCCGCGCCGCACCGATCGCGTTCGTGACGCTGCGCCTCGATCCGTTTCAGGCCGGCCGCGCTCCTCCTTCGTTCTAGGTGCCCACTCGCGACACTTTCCGATACGAATGAGGACTGATCAATGACTAATAAACTTCTTCGGAGCGCGCTCGTTGCGCTGCTCCTTCTCCTTCCACTCGCTGCGATGGCAGACGACACGCCCACGAAGCCAGCGGAAACGAATGCAGCGGACACACCCAAAGCAGAAACGCCGATGCCGTCGTTCTTTGCCGAAACCACCGTCACTGCCACCGGCTCGAAGCGCGACGTCTTCGAGATCGCTACGCCGGTCACCGTCATCCGCGAGGAGACGATCGAGCAGAAATCGCCGCAGAACGCGGCTGAATTGCTGCGCGAACAGCCGGGCGTGGACATCAACGGCGTCGGACCGAATCAGGGACGGCCGGTCATCCGCGGCCAGCGCGGACTCCGCGTCCTGTTCCTCGAAAACGGCCTGCGCCTCAACAACCCGCGCCGCCAGACCGACTTCGGCGAAGTCACAGGCCTCGTCGATCTCAACAGCGTCGCGACGATCGAAGTCGTGCGCGGACCGGCGTCCGTCCTCTACGGCACCGACGCCATCGGCGGCGTGCTCAACCTCGTGAGCAAGGATCCGTCGTTCCCAACGAACACGAATTTCACCGGCTTCGTCGAAGGGCGTTATTCGAACAGCGGCAGCCTGGCCAGCGGCAGCGCGGGCGTCAATGCGCGTTTCGGCGCACTGACGATGCAACTCGGCGGAACGAAACGGCAAGTCGATGAGTACGACGCTCCGTCCGGAACCTTCGGAGCGATTCGCCTGCAGAACAGCGCAACCGTTCTCGATTCCGGCGTGCACGATTCCACCGTGTGGGGCAATCTCTCGTACGCCGCCAGCGATCGCGACAAGATCGGTTTCCGCTTCAATCGCTACCGCGCCGGTCAGGCCGGATTCGGCTATGTGCCGGCGAATCTGTACGGCGTCACGGAAGACGCCAAGATCCGCATCACCTATCCCAGCCAGGATTTCGATCGTTACATGCTGTCGTATTTGGGCTCGCCACTGGACCGCGCGTGGGCCGACTCCACCAACGTTCAGGTCTATTACCAGCGCAATGCCCGTCAGCTTGCCAATGACATCGACATCGATATCGGTCCGGTCGGTCCGGGATTTCCGCATTCCACGGTGCACGCCGATACGCTCAATCATTCCGACGTGCGCACGATCGGATTCCGCTCCGACGCAGTGAAGATTTTCGGCAATGGCCGCCACATCATCACGTATGGCGCTGAGGGAACGCGCGACCATAGCGACAATACGGATTCCTCGCTGACGACGACAACGATCCGCACGCCGCACGGCAATTTCGTCGACATTTCGCCAGACACGCTCGCCAATGCGCCGAACGCCACAAACCTCAGTTATGGCGTGTTCGGCCAGGACGAGATATCACTGACGGCGAAATTCAAAGTGACCGGGGGCCTGCGCTATCACAATGTCAAGACAGAGGCCATTGCCACTCCCGGCTGGAATGTGGCCGGACTCGGATTTGCCGATCACAATGTCGTCGGCGCGTTGACGACGACGTACCAGGTCACCGACTACATGAACCTGCTCGCGTCGTACGGCCGCGGATTCCGCGCGCCCAATATCATCGAGCGTCTCTTCAATGGGCCGACGCCGGAAGGCAGCGGCTATCAGCTTCTCAATCCCGCCCTCAAGTCCGAAACTAGCAACAATTTCGACCTCGGCGTGAAATATCGCCGCTGGGACGCGTTCATGGAGGCCGTCGCATTCCGCAATGACATCAGCGGCGGAATCATTCAAGCCTATCTGTCACCGAGCGAAATCGCGCAGCTTGACCCGGCAACGCAGGCCGCCATCAAAGCCAGCGGCGCGCAATTCACCGTGCAGGACCGCAATACGGAGCGTCTCCGTTATCAAGGCGTCGAGCTGGCCCTCGGCTGGCACTCGCATCGCGGCATTACAGTGGGCGGCAATTACACGTGGATCGACGGTAACCGCATCGATTCGATCAATCCGCCCACGGGCGACAGCTATTCAAACAAGATTTACGCCTATGCGCGCTACGAGCCGCAGACAACACGCTATTGGGTCGAGTACCACGTTCGCCACAATGGCGCCGCGGACGCGAATATCGCTCCGAACGAGCCCGTGCCGCCGGTAGGCCGCACGCTTCCGTCATTTACAGTTCACGGCGCCGGCGTAGGAGTTCGGCTCTTTGAAACGGCCGGCGTCTCCAATGAAGTGTCGCTCTGGGCCGAGAACCTGACGAACCAGCTCTACGCCGAGTTCTCCAACGCCACCTTCTTCCGGCCTGAGCCCGGACGGACGCTGAAGGTCAGCTACCGCGTGAAGTTTTAGAGCTTCGCGGCTCCGCGTGAGAAGGGTTTCACGCGGAGCCGCGGAGACGCGGAGGGATTTACGCCATCGCCGCAGCCCGCGAGCCGCGCGGACGCCGTTTCCAGGCGACGTACGGACGCGCGAGCTGGCGCAGAGCGCTGTTCTTGAGCGCGTACAGATCGCTGGCGATGTTCGGCGACATCAGGTCCGCCGTCTCTTCGGGTTGCACCACGAGTGAGACTTCGATCGGCAGGATGCCCACCGGCAGACCGGCGCGGCGGCAGGTCTGGTGGAGATGCGTGAAGACCTCTTTCATCGCGTCGGGATCGGGCGGCGCGACCTCTTCCATCTCGCTTCCCAATGTCGGCCGGAAGATGCAGACCGTCGGAAATGCGCCGGCGTTGACGATCCGATCGATGCCACGCTTGGTCGCTTCGATCGGCTCCACGCCCGCGATGATCTCGCCGGACACGCGCCCACGTCCCAACTTGCGCGACGTGTACTCCATCGCCTCGAAGAACGCGTGCTGTCCGACCGTCTGCGCTTTGCCGGGGCAGAGCCGTGCGAAGACCTCGGGATCCTCGAACTCGTAGCAGAACGAAAAATGATCCGTCCCGGCGGCGATCAGCTCGTCGTATTCGTAATAGCTGTTTCGCGGAACGGGAACAGCCTGAACGCCGATGAAACCGCCGACGTGCGTGCGCACGGCGCGCACGAACGGTTGCGCCTGACGCAGGCCGTGAATGACTTCGCGGTCTGCCTTGTCTTCGTAGTGATAGCCGGTATTGAAGTGCGTGAAGATGCAGTTCGATTCGTCGCGTGCAGCCATGGCCACCTCGACGACGTCGGTGATCCGCTTGCGCGACTCCTCGGCGGCGCCGACGTTTTTCCCGGTCGTGCAGAACTTGCACGCCAGCGACGGCGACCAGCTCCAGTACAGACAGCGGTTCGAAATGTAGATGCCGAGGTAGTTGCCCTGGAGGACGCCGACGCGGCTCATCGGGACGTCGGCGCTCGTATTGCGCGAGTACCAAGCCGGCTCGGGCGGAATTGTCACGTCGTAGTCAGCACCGTCGCGAGTGTCGTTCACGAAGTAGCGCCCGGCCGAGATGTCGAGAACAAAGGGCGAGCGCAACGCAAACGGCTCGACGACCGGAACGTTCACCCAGATCGGCTTCGGCGCCGGGATGACGATCTCGAGTCCGGAGCCGAGTCCGGCCCGCGTGCGGCTGATGCGCCGCCCATCCTCGGCGGTGTGACACGACTCGGCGATGCGCATCCCGCGGCAGAAAAGTTCGATCTCGAGCTCTACGGGTTTCAGCATCGGCTGATTAGAGGCGCGAGGGAAGTCGCATCCCATGATTCGCGTCACACGAGTGTGTGACGGCCGGCGTGCGCGGCGGCGGCGCGAAAATCACAGGAAGGGTTAGCCGATATGTTGAATGTTGAATGTTCAATGTTGAATGTTGAATGTTGAATGACTGATTGCCGCAGTCGACAACCTCCTTCGACTCCCCATTCAACATTGAACATTCAACATTGAGCCTTCCAATCAGCCTGCGGCGCCGCTGATTGACTCGCTAGTGGTGGCCGAGCCTTAGGCAACCACCGCCATCGGCCGTGCCGACTGTGACACACGACACACCCTCCTGTGAGCACCCCCACGGCTTCCATTGAGCCGCGGCGCGATCCTGTCGTGGGAGGTTGCCCATGTCCCGCATATTGCCGAAACAGGAAGCCATTCCGCGGACCGAAATGATCGCTCTTCTCCGCGCCGAGCTCGTGAAGCTGACCGACGACGACAACTCCATCTGCAAGGTCGCATCGGAGCGCGGCATCTTCTGCAAGGGATTCCATCGCAACAGCGACGGCGGCCTGCGCCGCTGCTACTCCTGGCTCGACAAGCGCCGGCCCGGCATGTCGCGCGAGGAGCTCGAAGACCTCGCCAACCGTTGGCAGCTCGCCCGGCAGATCGTCGACGAGCTTCCGCTCGCGTGCGACGTGCAGCAGAAAGAGCACGACTCCTGCCGCGGCTGGGACGACTTCTCCAACGAAGAGCTCGCGGGCTTCTTCACCGAGCTGACCGGACGTTCTCTCATCGTCGCCTGATCCTGCCATGACCATCGCCGAACACGAAGTCGCGTATCCCGTCCACCTCGAAGCCGACGTCGTTCTCCGTAACGGCCGCACGCTGCGCATCCGTCCCGTAAGCGCCGACGACCAGGAGCGCCTGCGCGCGTTCTTCATGACGCTCTCGCCGGAAACCTTGCACGCGCGTTTCTTCGCCATGTGTACGGCCGATCAGGCGCTGCTCTACGCGCCGGCGTCCGTCGACTACGTCCACGAATTCGGCGTAGTCGGTGAAGTGGGCGATCGCATCGTTGCCGTCGCGCATTACTTCGCTTCGCCGCGCCATCCCAGCGTCGCCGAGGTCGCGTTTGCGATCGCAGACGACCAGCAGGGATGTGGGATCGGGACGCTGCTCCTGGAAAAACTCGCAGCGGCGGGGCGCATGAACCACATCGAGCGCTTCGAGGCCGAACTGCTCGCCGAAAACGCGCGGATGCTTGACGTGTTCTTGTCGTCCGGCTTCGACGTCCTCCGCCGCTCCGATGAAGGAACCATTCACGTTTCGTTCGCCATCGGATCGACGCCGGCGTCGCGCTCTCACACCGCGAGCCGCGCACAACACGCCGCGCACGAATCGATGAAGCCGATCTTCGCGCCGCACTCGATCGCAGTCGTTGGCGTGGGCCGGCGTTCGGGACAGTTGGGTCACGAGATCCTTTCGAATCTGCGGCGCTCCGGCTTCAACGGCGAGCTCTTCGCTGTCAACCCTCACGCGAAAGAAATCGACGGCGTGCGCTCGTATCCGTCGCTGACCGAAATCCCGGTCGCGGTCGATCTGGCCATCCTCGTCGTGCCAGCGCACGAAGTGGAACGCGTCATCGATGATTGCGTGACGAAAGGCGTTCGCGGCGTGGTCGTCATTACCGCGGGCTTTGCCGAGACCGGCCAGGCCGGACGCGACGCCGAACGCCGGCTGCTCGACAAAGTCCGCGCTGCCGGAATGCGCATGGTTGGCCCGAACTGCATGGGCGTCATCAACACCGATCCAGCCGTTCGCATGCACGGCACGTTTGCCGCGACCTATCCGCCGGCCGGCAACGTGGCGATGTCCAGCCAGAGCGGCGCCCTCGGCGTAGCCATTCTCGATTACGCGCGCTCGCTCAACATCGGCTTCTCCACCTTCCTCTCCGTCGGCAACAAGGCCGACGTTTCCGGCAACGACCTCATTCAATACTGGGCCGAGGACCAGCGCACCGACGTCATCCTGCTGTACCTGGAGAGCTTCGGAAACCCGCGCAAGTTCGCCGAAATCGCGCGCCGCGTCGGCAAGTCGAAGCCGATCGTCCTCGTGAAAGCCGGCCGCTCGGCTTCGGGCGCACGCGCCGCCGCGTCGCACACCGGTGCGCTGGCGTCGAGCGACGTCATCGTCGCCGATCTTCTCCGCCAGGCCGGCGTGATCCGCACCGACACGCTCGAAGAGCTGTTCGACGTCGCCTCGCTGCTCGCCAATCAGCCGCTTCCGCGAGGACGCCGCGTGGCGATCCTCACCAACGCCGGCGGCCCCGGCATCCTCGCCGCCGACGCCTGCGAAGCGCACGGGCTGACGCTCGCGCCCCTCGGCGATGCGACCGTCGAGCGCCTGCGCTCGTTCCTCCCCGCCGCGGCCAGCGTTGGCAATCCGGTCGACATGATCGCCTCGGCATCGCCCGAGCACTATCGCCGATCGCTCGAAGCGCTCATCGACGACGACTCGATCGACGACGTGCTCGTCATCTACATCCCCGTGCAGCCGACGGATGCCCCCGAGGTTGCCGGGGCGATCCGCGACATCGCCGCGCATGCTGACGGCAAGACCATCCTGGCCACGTTCATGAGTGCGCACGGCGTCCCCGAGCCGCTCGCGCCGGTGCCGTCGTTCGCCTTCCCCGAGCGCGCCGTCGGCGCCCTGGCCCGCGCCGCGAACTACGCCGAGTGGCGCCGCCGTCCCGAGAAGGAAAGCGCGCCGCTGACCGTCGACGAAAGAAAGCTGCGCAATGTCGTCGAGAACGCGATCGAGCGCGGCGGCGGCTGGCTCGATCCCGCCGAAGTCGATCGCCTGCTCAACGCCGCCGGCATCAAAACGCCCCGCGGCGTGATCGCCATAGACGCCGTCGAAGCCGTTGCAGCAGCCATGTGCGTCGGCCAACCGGTGGCGCTGAAAGCGATCGGCCCCAACCTGCTTCACAAGAGCGACCGCGGCGGCGTCCGCCTCGGACTCGAAACCGAATGCGACGCCCGCGACGCCTTCCTCGAAATGAAGTCGCGCCTCGGCGACGACATGACCGCCGCCTACGTCCAGCCGATGATCCCCGGCGGCATCGAAGTGATGCTCGGCGCGACGGATGACCCCACCTTCGGCCACGTGATGGCCTTCGGCGCCGGCGGCACCCTCGTCGAGCTCCTCGCGGACGTCGCGTTCCGCATCCATCCGCTCACGGAAACCGACGCGGACGACATCATCCAGCAACCCCGCGTCGCCAAACTCCTGACCGGAGTCCGCGGCGCCGCCCCGAGCGACGTCCCCGCGCTGCGCGAAGCGATCCTCCGTCTGTCGGCACTGATTACGATCTGCCCCGAAATCCGCGACCTCGACATCAACCCGCTAAAAGTGCTCGAACACGGAGCCATCGCCCTCGACGCCCGGATTCGCGTAGAGCGAATCGTCCCCGCGCCACCCTCGCGGCGCATCGCGTACTGAGAAATCGCCGTTGACATAAACGTCGCAGTCGGGCCGGACGCTTACCGAAGCACGCATTCGTTCTATAGAATCCGAGGTCGTGAAGACCCACGCAGGTATCGACCGTCGCAGCCTCATGATGTCTCGTCGTATCGCGGCGAAGATCGACAGCGATCCGAACCGCGGAGGGCTCGCGCATGCTCGGGAGGTTTGTGCGCGATGGGTTCAGAAGGGGAACGTCCCGGCGAAAGAATGGCTGGCGATCCTGCAGCGCCCCTGGCCCGAGATTCGAAGCATTCTGCTAGATGATTCCGAGGAAGGAAGACGCCTGCGTCAGAACGATCCTTTCTGCGGAATCCTCACTCCGGCTGAGCGGTGGGAGATTTACCGGGAGGCTGCGCGGAATGAAGCCGCGATGAGCGGAAACTCGCGATGAGAAAGGTGATCCTCTTCGTCCAGATTTCGCTGGACGGCTTCTTCGAAGGGCCGAAGAAGGAGATCGACTGGCACATGGTCGATGATGAGCTTCACGCTCATGTCAACGAGGAGCTCAAGTCAATGGGAGCCTTTCTGAGCGGCCGAGTCACCTGGGAGCTCATGGCCGGATACTGGCCGACGGCCGACGCTGACCCCGCGAGCACTCCTCCCGTGAAAGAGTTCGCGCGGATCTGGCGCGACATGCCCAAGGTGGTTTATTCGAAGACGCTCACTTCAGCGGGGTGGAACACCACGATCGCGAGGAACGTCGTGCGGGAAGAGGTTGAGGAGCTCAAGCTTCAGGCCCGAGGGGATCTCGTGGTTGGAGGAGGGGACTTGGGAGCGGCCTTCATGGAGCAGGACCTGATCGACGAGTACCGCATCTACGTTCACCCGATCCAGATCGGGGAGGGAAAGCGCCTTTTTCCTCCTTCGAAGGAGAAGGTGCTGCTGCGTCTCGCAGAGACGCGAACGTTCGGGAACGGAGTCGTCCTTCTCCGGTACGAACGACTGAGGCGCAGCGCGGAAAGTTAGCTCGGAAGGCCGTTCGCGGTGGATTCCACGGCTGCAGCGCGGTCGAGGGCGTCGTCGAGCGTCGTTACGCGGTTCGCGAAGAGTTCCACGTTCTTCGAACGCGCCAGAGCAGAGCGCGGTTGCTCGCGCACTTCGGAGAGGATCAGCAGCGTCGACTGGGACTTGCACTTCAGCGCGAGCTGACCGAGCGCGTGGATGCCGGTGGCGTCGATGGCGGGGACGTTGCGCATCCGGAGGATCAACACCCGCGGCGGCTTTTCGATCTCGCTGACGACTTCGCGAATCTTGTCCGCTGCGCCGAAGAAAAACGGTCCGTTGACTTCGTAGATCTCGACATCTTTCGGAATCACGCGGCCGGATAGGGTCCGTTTGCGCTTGCGGACTTGCGTGATCGACTCGGGGTCGTCGATCGCGCTCGTGTCGCTCAACTCTCCGCTCACCCCTTCGATGTTCGTCACCTCGGCCATCCGCCTCATGAACAACAGCGACGCCGCCACGACGCCAACCTGCACGGCAACGGTGAGGTCGACGAACAGCGTCAGCGCGAACGTAACGACGAGAACGAAGACGTCGCTCTTCGGTGCGCGCAGTAGTCCGGCGAACGAGCGCCACTCGCTCATGTGGTACGCGACCAGGACGAGAATCGCTGCAAGCGCCGCCAGCGGCACCTTCGCGGCCCACTGTCCGGCGAAAACGAGGATCAGCATCAGCGTCAAGGCGTGGACCATTCCCGCGAGAGGTGTGCGTCCGCCGCTGCGGATGTTCGTCGCCGTGCGCGCGATCGCGCCAGTCGCGGGGATGCCGCCGAAAACCGGCGAGGCGATGTTGGCGACGCCTTGCGCGACCAGCTCCATGTTCGACTTGTGGCGCGTCCCGATCATGCCGTCCGCGACGACCGCGGAAAGGAGAGACTCGATCGCGGCCAGCAGCGCGATGGTGATCGATGGCGAGATTAGTTCGCGCATGTTCTGCCACGGGATGTTCGGCAGATGCGGCGCCCGCAGTGACGACGGTACAGCGCCGAAACGGGATCCGATCGTCTCGACCGGCAGCGCGAAGATCTGTACTGCCAGCGTCGCCAGGATCATCGCCACGAATGGCGCGGGAACCATCCTCGAAATCTTCGGCCAGACGATGAGCACGATGAGCGTGCCCACCGCAACGCCGCCGGCCGTCCAGTTGATGGTGCCGATGTGTTCCGCGAACGCAGTCCACTTCGCGACGAAGTCGGGCGGCACGGCGCCCATCTTCAGCCCGAGGAAGTCCTTCACCTGACTCGAGAAAATGATGACGGCGATGCCCGAGGTGAAGCCGGTGATGACGGGGTATGGGATGAATTTGATCAGCGCGCCCATACGCGCCAGTCCCATCACGATGAGGATGACGCCGGCGAGCATTGTGGAGAGGACCAGACCTTCGTAGCCGTACTTCGTGACGATGCCGTAGACGATGACAACGAAGGCGCCGGTAGGACCGCCGATCTGGACGCGGCTGCCGCCGAAGGCGGAAATGATGAATCCGGCGATGATGGCGGTGTAGAGACCGCGTTCGGGCTGCACTCCGGAAGCAATGGCAAAGGCCAGCGCAAGCGGGAGCGCCACGATTCCTACGACGAGGCCGGCGATGACGTCGCGCGTCAGCGCTTCACGTGTATAGCCTTCCCGGAAACAGACCACCGACTTCGGAACGAACACTGGCGCGCGATTCTATCGAACGCAGCAATCACGACCAGCGAACCGAGGGGCCTATCCCTTGATCTTCTTCCGCAGCGCGTAGCCCACCACCTCCGCGCGGTTGTGCAGCCGCAACTTGTCGAGGATGTTGCGGACGTGGAACTTGACGGTGTTTTCGCTCAGGTCGAGGCGTTTGGCCAGTTTGCGGTTTGACGTGACGCCTTCGACCATCAGTTGCAGGACTTCGAGCTCGCGGGCCGTGAGGGAGTCGGGATCGGTTTCAGAGGTCTTCGGCTGCTCGTGCGGCTTGGCGAATTCCTGCATCAGCTTGCGCGCGAGCAGCGGCGTCAATGCCGGTTCGCCCGCGGCGGCGCGATCGAGGAGGGCGAAGAAGTCGCCGGCTTCGAGATTCTTGAGGAGGTAGCCCTGCGCACCGGCTTTGATCGCTTCGAAGAGCGTCTCGTCCTGATCCGAGGCGGTGAGGATGACGACTTTCACTTCGGGCATTTCCGCTGCGATCAGCCGCGTGGCGGAGACGCCGTCCAGCTCCGGCATCGAGACGTCCATGAGCACGAATTCGGGCCGGAGCTTGCGCGCCAGTTCGACTGCCTCGCGGCCGTTGTGCGCCTCGCCCACGACTTCGTGGCCTTGTGCCTGCAGCAGGCTGCGGAGGCCGTCGCGGAAGAGCGGATGATCGTCGGCGATCAGGACGCGCACGACGAAAGTTTAATCGCGATCACGTAAGGGGGATGTCGACGAACACGGACGTGCCGCCGGCCGGCGCGCTTTCCACTGTGAACGCCGCTCCCATCGACTCGGCCCGTTCGCGCATCGTCGAAAGGCCGAAGCGCGGAAAGACGCCGCGGCTGAGCGTCCCCTCCGAGAAGCCGATGCCGTTGTCGGTGACGGCCACGCGCAGCTTTCCGTCGCGCTTGCGAATGCCGACCGAGACGGAGGTCGCACGCGAATGCTTGCGAACGTTCGTCAACGATTCCTGAATGATGCGGACGAGTTGCAGCTCATTGCCTGGCGCAAGCGTGATGTCAGGATCTACAGAGAGCTGCGACGTGATGCCGGTCTGTTCCTGCCAGCGATCGATGTACTCCTCGAGTACGTCGCGGAACGACCTGGCCGGTCCCGGCAGCGCGCGCAGATCGACGATCGACTCGCGCACGTCGCTATACGCCTCGCGCGCGGCCTCGGCTAATTGCCGCAACTGATCAAGGCCCTCGTCGGTGTTGCCGCGGCGGATGTATTCGGTGGCCGCCTGAACCTTTGTGTTGACGTAACCGAGGACCTGGGCGATGCCGTCGTGCATCTCGTGCGCGATGCGGAGGCGTTCCTGGGCCACGGCCAGATCGGCAACCTGGCGATGCAGGTGGGCATTGTCGATGGCGATGGCGGCCTGTACGGCGAAGCGCTCCAGCGTCTCTTCGTCGTCTGTGGTGAATGCGCCGCCGTGCAGTTTTTCGCTGAGGTAGAGGTTGCCGACGAACGGCCCCTTGCAGGTGACCGGGACGGCCAGCAGCGAGTGCATGACCGGATGGTTGGGCGGGAAACCGTGCGAGCGAGGATCGGTGCCGATGTCGGGAAGCCGCAGCCGCTCGCCTTTGTGAAGGACCACGCCGAGGAGGCCGTGACCGACGGGAGGCGGACCGATTTTCGCGCGCTGTTCGGGCGTCACTCCCGACGTGAGAAACGCCTGGATCGAGCCATCGTCGTTGACGACCGACAGCGCCCCGTAGCGCGCGCCGACAAGCGTACGTGCCCGATCCACCACTTTGTTCAGCACGGCATCGAGCGAAAGCTCCGCCGTTACGTCAACACCCGCGCCGTGAAGCGCGAGCAACTCCGCGTTCTGACGACGCTGCCGTTTGCTGGCCTGGCTGATCGCCCTGACCATCACCGCGCCGAAGACGATGAACGCGACCGCGACGATGCCGTCGAGGATCAATCGCGTCCGAAACGACGTCTCGCCGACCGTCAGGATCCGCAACACCTCGAGGGTGAGGACGATCACGACAGGCGTGACGAACGTCAGCAGACGCAGACGGCGCAGTGTCATTTGCGAGGAGAGGGTAAGTCCGAACGCGCGCGTACGTCGAGTTGCGGGGTCGGTTGCGTGGTAGTCGCGGCGTGAGGCCCGCGCTCCTTTCACTAGTGCAACGACGAACCGTCATCACGCCCAGCGAACGCGATCAGCAAAGCGATGTAAGTCAGCGCTCCCAACACTTGCAGGTATGTTGCAACGCCGGAAACAGCTTTCGCTACGATCCGTAACAAGGCACTCCATGACCGCGGCACTTGTGGACGAAAACATTGGGCCGTACAAGACCATCCGCAAGCTGGGCGAAGGAGGAATGGGGGTCGTCTTCCTGGCGCACGACGACGAGCTCGACCGCTCCATCGCCATCAAGCTCCTGCCGCATCATCTAGCCGGCGACGACGAGCATCTGGCGCGGCTGAAGCAGGAGGCCCGCACTGCCTCCTCGCTGAATCACCCCAACATCATCACGATCTACGAAATCGGCCAGCACGACGGCAGCGCCTTCATCGGCATGGAGTACATCGATGGCCAGACGCTGCGGGACGCGATGGCGGGAGGTCCGATCCCGATCCGCAAGACGCTGCAGATCGCGTCGCAGATCGCCGATGGTCTGGCCGCGGCGCACAAGCGCGGCCTCGTGCACCGCGACCTGAAGCCCGAAAACATCATGCTGACGCGCGAAGGGGTCGTAAAGATTCTCGACTTCGGCCTGGCGCGAAGCGTTGCGTCCGGCGACGCAGGAACCAGCCAGCGGAAGACCGACCCCGGCACCATCGTCGGAACGTTCGGCTACATGTCGCCCGAGCAGGCGCGTGCCGAGCACGTCGACTATCGCTCGGACCAGTTTTCGTTCGGCTCCATCCTGTACGAGATGCTCACCGGCAGCCCCGCGTTCGCAGGAGCGAGCGCGGTCGAGACGATGTTCATGGTCATCCGCGACGAGCCGGTTGCGCTGTCGCAGGTTGCGCCGCACGTTCCTGCGCTGCTGCGCTGGATCGTCGAACGTTGCCTGGCCAAGGATCCGGATGAGCGCTACGCCTCGACCCGCGATGTGGCGCGCGACCTTCAACATCTGCGTGATCATTTGTCCGAGGCGGGGATACAGCCCGTGCGGGAAGGGGAGAAAGAGGCGGCGGCGGTTGCAGTCGTCTCGCGCCGCCGCTGGCCGCTGCTCGCGGCAACCGCTCTCGTTGCGCTGCTCATCGGCGCGCTACTGACGACATGGCTGCATCGTTCGCCGCCGCCGACGATCACCTCCGAGCAATACCTCACCTATTCGGGCAACGACTTCTCGCCGGCGGTGTCGCCCGACGGGAAGCTGGTCGCCTTCAGCTCGCGCCGGGACGGCAGGCAGCGTATCTGGCTCAAACAGATCGACGGCGGGAGCGAAGTTGCGCTCAGTGAAGGTTCGGATGATTTTCCGCGCTTCTCACCCGATGGCGCCTCGGTGCTCTACGTCCACATCCTGCCGGACGGCTCCTCGTCGCTCTACCGCATTCCGGTGGTGGGCGGTGAAGCGCGGCGCATTCTCGAAGGCGCGACGACAGGCGAGTTTTCGCCCGACGGCAAACAGCTGGCGTTCAGCAGGAATGACGTCGATGCCACCGGTCGCGTAACGAGCGTCATTCTTGCGGCGAACGCCAACGGCACCGGCGCTCACGAGCTGTTTCGATCCGACATCGTCGCGCTTTCGCAGCCGCGCTGGTCGCCCGATCAGAAACGGATCGCGCTCATCGGCGCCTCGGGCCGCGTCGCGCAGACCATCGTCATCCTCGATCCGGACACGAAGGTTGCGAAAACGCTCGCGACGCCGCCGAAGTCAGGCGAGGTTTCGGTCCCGGTCTGGACGGCGGACAGCCGCGCTCTCATCTACGTTCGTGCCGCATCCGTGGAAGCCGTCGTCGGCTCGACCGCGCAGATCATTCGTCACGACGTGGCCAGCGACACGACACAAGTGATCGGATGGAGCTCGCACAACGGAACGCTGGTTGACGTTCTGGGGGATGGACGCATCATTCTCGATGTCCGTTCGCCACGCGATAATCTGCGGGAAATCGCTCTGGCGCGTCCGAGTGGTTCCGGCGCGAATACGCCTTCGACTGCGCCGGTCGAGCGTTGGATAACCCGAGGCAACAGCAGCGATCGCCAGCCGGTGTATTCGTCGGATGGGCAGTCGATCCTCTTCTCCTCCAACCGGAGCGGCAACCTCGATCTCTGGCAGATGAACCTCGCCGGCGGATCCGTCCGCAAGATCACCGACGATGCCGCCGAAGACTGGGATCCGGCCTTCACACCGGACGGCAAGAAAATCGTCTGGAGTTCGGGGCGAACCGGCAACCTCGAGATCTGGATGGCGAACGCCGACGGCAGCGAGGCGCACCAAGTCTCGCATGACGGCGTCGATGCCGAGAATCCGACGGCCACTGCCGACGGCCAGTGGATCCTTTACAACTCGTTCAACCAAAAACACCTCGGCATCTGGCGAGTCCATCCGGACGGAACCGGCGCCTCGTCCGTCGTCGCCGGCCGCGATGTTGTCCCCGACGTCTCGCCCGACGGCAAGTACGTCGCCTACCTCGCCGATGGCCGGACGACGAGGGCGACCGTGCGCGTTGTCCGCATTGCCGATGGCGCGATGACGCACTTCATCATCCCCGTTCCGGCGCCTCCGCATACGACAGCAATCCTGGGACGCATGCGCTGGTTGCCGGACGGCAAGTCGATCGCCTTTCTCTACGTCGACGAGCATGGTGTCAACGGCATCTTCCAGCAGGACTTCATCGCCGACAAGGACACGAGCTCCACACGCAGGAAACTTGCAGCGTTCGACCCGGAGCGCGCCACCGAATCGTTCGGCATTTCGCGAGACGGCAGGACCATCGCCGTCGCCGGCTGGGAGCAGCTCTTCAGTCTCATGGCCATCGACGGCGTCCCGGGCGTCACCGCGAGGCACACGGAAAAAAAGGAAAACTGACCGATGGCGGGCAAGAACGATCCGGACATGGCACTCCCTCCCGCGTCATCCGTCGTCATGAAAGCAATCGATGCCACGACCTTCACGGAAATGGAGGGATTCGTCAAAGATCTCGAAGGCCGTCCCATCGAACGCCTGCTGAAGGATCTTCCCGACCTGGCCAGCCTTCCGGCGACGAAGGTCTCCCTGGTCTCCTACGTCATCACCGCCAAATACCGCCAAGCCGACCCGCCGACCCGC
>Ga0213882_10000128_pt1 | contig 33960 bp, 32 predicted proteins | sample BarmaccoBMER_R09_FD_160106 | JGI IMG/M metagenome (GOLD analysis project Ga0213882, IMG submission 160106) | Barbacenia macrantha exposed rock microbial communities from rupestrian grasslands, the National Park of Serra do Cipo, Brazil - ER_R09 ...
CTTCACTCGGGCGCGGGTGTGGCGGGGGCCGCGGGTCTGGTGGGGGGTAGGAGGGTGTGGGCGGCGGGTGATGACGTGTCGGCGTTGCAGACCGCGGCCGGTCTGGAGAACCTGGCGGTGTCGACGTATCAGACCGCGTTGGGGTTGCCGTTCATCGGGGGTGATGCGGCGAACCCGGTGGTGAAGGCGTTCGCGATGAGGACGATGGGCCAGCACGGCGAGCATGCGATGGCGTTCAACGCCGCGGCGCGGCGGTTGGGTGGCCGGCCTCAGACCGGTCCGGATCCCAGGTACGCGCCAATGGTGCGGGCGAAGGTGCCCACGATCACGGGTCCGTTGGATGTGGTGGGGTTGGCGATCTCGCTGGAGGATGTGGCGACGCAGACCTATGTCAAGGACGTGGGGGTGGTGTCCACGGCGGAGCTGCGGCAGCTGTTCGCCGGTGTGGCCGGGGTGGAGTCGCAGCATCGGGCGATCCTGCTGGCGGTGCAGGCGTTGCTGAAGGCGGACGAGCCGCAGCTGGTCGCGCTGCCCCCGGATGCGGCGAGGCTTCCCGCCGCGGCGGGGAGCGTGGGTTTCCCCGACTCGTTCTATCCCACCACGATGGCCGCTCCGGTCGATGAAGGAGCCGTGAAGTGAGTATTCTCCCCCGGCGGGCGCGGCGCGCGGAGATGGCGGTCAGCGAACGCGAGCTCTCTGAGATGACCCGTGAGCTCGATGAGCTGCACGAGTCGACGTTCCCCCAGGTTCGTGCGCTCATCGACGAGATGGCGGTGAGTCTCGGGCGGGTGGCGCGGGTGGCGTCCACTCGGCGTGGTTTCGTCGTGGGCGCGGCCGGCGCGGTCGCCTTCGGCGCGGTCGCGGCATGCTCCAGCGGTTCCTCGGGCGCGCCGAGCTCTTCACCCGCGGCCACGCCGGGCGCCCGGACGCAGACCTATACCGGGGACCTGAGGGTGGTGGCGTTGGCGACGGCGGCGGAGAACCTGGCGGTGACCGCCTACGCCGGGGCGTTGAAGAAGGCCGGTGCGGGGCAGCTGGGTACGGTGCCCCCGGCGGTGGACACCTTCGTGCGGACCGTGATGAGGCAGCACGCCGACCACGCGCAGGCCTGGAACGCGGTGTTGTCCAAAGCGGGCAAGCCGACCGTGAACGGCGCGCCGCTGCGGGTCACCCCGGAGCAGCTGAGCATGTTCGACGCGGCCGGCTCGGTGCCCGATGTGGCCAAGCTCGCGCTGAACCTGGAGAACACCGCCGCGCAGACCTACACCGCCGCCACGGCGACCGTGTCCGACCCCGGTGGGATCATGACCGCGGCCACCATCCAACCGGTGGAGACCATGCACGCCGCGATCCTGCACTTCATCCTGGGCCAGTACCCGGTCCCGGACTCCTTCATCGGGACCACCGGCTCCCTCAAGCCCGACGACCTGACGGTGGCATGATCCCCCCATGAGCCCGCCCACCACCGCGGTCCGAGGAGGTCCGACCGCGACCCTGCTCACGGTGCTGGTCGCCGTGCTGGGGCTCGTGGCGGGCTGCGGCGGCACGGCGGGCGGCGGCGGGGGCGGTCCGAGCGCCCCCACCGCCGCAGACACTGTTGTGATCAAGAATTTCACGTTCGTGCCCGCCTCGGTGAGCGTCGCACCGGGAACCAGAGTCATGGTGCTCAACGAGGACCAGGCCCCCCATACCCTCACCGCCCGCGACAAGTCCTTCGACACCGGCACGATCCCCAGCGGGCAACGTCGCGAGATCACCGCGCCCACCAAGCCAGGCGACTACCCCTACATCTGCACCCTCCACCCGTACATGACCGGCACACTGATCGTCCAGTGAGACTGTCGCGGCGTGCGGAGGTGCCGACGGCTGAGGCCGGATGGGCACGCTCACCCCACGTCGGACCACTAGGCCGGCACGAGCGGCACCGCGTAGGTGCACACTGGGGACATGGCGCGTTTCCGACGCAGACGGTATGACCGTCGCTACGACTATCCCTACCAGCCCCGGCCCGTAGGCGGGTCATGTCTTCGAGACGCATGCCTACTCGACGCCGGATGCTGTCTCGGGGAAGGCCTCAGCGGCAACTGTCTCGTCCTGACGTTGCTGGCCGGCCCGCAACTGACCGGAACTCTGATCGCCGAGGCCCGGACCCTCCGGCGCAGGGATCCCACGGCGGGCTCGAGACTCACCGCACTGCTGCTTGCCGGTGTCCGTACCTACCAACGCGAGATCAGCCCGCGTCGGGCGCCCTGTTGTCATTTCACTCCGACCTGCTCGGAGTACGCGGCCCAGGCGCTACAGACCCACGGCGCCCGGCGAGGCAGCTGGCTCACCATCAAGCGGCTAGGCCGCTGCCGACCCCGCACGCCCACCACCGACGACCCGGTGCCCCCACCCCCACCGGGTCGCACGTCGGTCCGGGCGCCGGCTCTCAGGCCGGTGTCGGATCAGCCGCCCGCAGCAGCTCGGTGATCTCGATCTTGCCCATACTCAGCACGGCCTGGGTAGCCCGCTGCGCCCGGCCCGCGTCAGGGTCGTCGATCAGGTCGAGGAGCACGGCCGGCACGACCTGCCACGAGACGCCGAACCGGTCCTTGAGCCACCCGCACGGCCCCTCCTGCCCGCCCTCGGACAGCCGGTCCCAGTAATAGTCGACCTCCTCCTGGTCTGCGCAGAGGACCTGGAAAGAGATGGCCTCGGTGAAGGTGAACTGCGGCCCACCGTTGAGCCCGACGAACCGCTGCCCGTCGAGACTGAAGCTGACGGCCATGACGCTGCCCTCGGGCCCGGGCGCCCCGGGCCCGTAGCGAGTCACCCCGAGGACCTCGGAGTCGGGAAAGATCCCGATGTAATGCGCCGCCGCCTGCTCGGCCTGTCCGTCGAACCACAGGCAGGGGACGATTTTCGGCATCTGACATCCTCTCTTCCGCCGGGATGTTCCCGGATAAGCCCCCGATAAGTTCCCGGATAAGATTAATGACCGCTCCCGAGCGTGGAACTCCTCGGTGGTGCTGTCCGCCGGCGAGCTGGAAGCAACGTCAACGCCGGTACCGATCAGTCCGCCGCGACCGCGAAGGTGGTGTTGACGCCCAGCAACCGGTCCGGCATCGGTAGTTGTCTGCTCATCGCCCACTCGACGTCGGCCAGTCGTTCGACTCGAGGCCACGACCAGCCCGCTTCGGTGACGGCGTCGACGATCGCTTCCGGAGTGACGCCATCGGCGAGGGGGAGCGCGGCGCGCAGTGCCTCGTCGTAGTGGCCGTCGTGGCCGTGTCGGGTACCGCGCAGCTGCCGTAGCCAGCCACCCGCGCGGACTCGGCCGCGTTCGACCGGGCCTGCGGCGTCTCCCCACAGGCTCTCCAGCAGCAGCAGTCCGCCGCGCGGAGACACCGCCCGCCAGGAACGCAGTGCGCCCACCGGATCGGGCAGCGTCCACAGCAGGTGCCGGGACATCACCGCGTCCCACGGTCCCGGTGGCGGCTCATCGGCACGGCCGTTGATCGTGACCACGTCGACGCCATCGGCGGCGGCTGTGATGCGCAACCGCTGCAGCATCGCGGGCGCGAGATCGAGTGCTGTGACGGTGTGACCGAGGTGAGCGGCGGCCAGGCTGAGAATGCCGGTGCCGGCGCCGACGTCGAGCACCCGCGCCGGCGCCGGCGGCAGCAGCCGGGCCAGCACGCCGCGCCAGGCCGCCCACTCCAGCGGGGTCTGCGGGTGATGGCCCGCAGCCTGCTCATATGTCGCCGCGGCGGCGTTCCAGTAGGCGCCGATCCGCGCCAGGACGTCAGTCATTCGTGGTCTCCCTTCATCGGTGTCGACGCATCCGCTCATGTCCGCGCTTCGTCATGCAGATCCCGGCCGACTCCACCACCGGGCAAGCGGAAGATCAGCTGCACGCAGTCGGGCTCGGAGAGCGTGCGCACGGCGACGCCGTAGACCGGTTCCAGGACGCTGGGGGTCAGCACGTCGTGGGGATGCCCCGCAGCGACGACCTCACCACGGTCGAGCAGCACGAGCCGGTCACAGTAGCGGGCGGCGAGGTTCAGATCGTGCAGCACCACGACCGTCGTCACCCCGATGCCGTGGATCAGGTCCAGCACCTCGTGCTGGTAGCGGATGTCGAGGTGGTTGGTGGGTTCGTCGAGCAGCAGGTGCTCGGTCTGTTGGGCCAATGCGCGGGCGATCAACACCCGTTGCTTCTCCCCGCCGGATAACCGCCCGTAGTCGCGGTCGGCGAGATGTCGGGCTCCGACGCGGCCGAGCGCCGCCGCCGCGATCCGGTGGTCCGTCGCGGTGTAGCTCTGGAACGTCGACCGGTGAGGCGAGCGGCCGAGCAGGACCATCTCGGTGACCGTGAGCGGAATCTCCGACGGCGGCTCCTGCGCGACGACCCCGATGCGCACGGCGATGTCGCTGACGCGCATCGACCCCACTGGTGCGTCGTCCAGGCTGACCGTCCCCGCGCTCGGCCGCAGCGCCGCGTAGAGGATGCGCAGCAGCGTCGTCTTGCCCGACCCGTTCGGTCCGATCAGCCCGACCATCTCGCCCGGCCCGGCCAGTAGCCCGACGCCCGCGAGCACGAGAGTGCCGCCGTAGCCGAAGGAGACGTCGGACGCTGAGATCATCTCGCGGCGGCGATCGCGTCGTAGATCATCTGGAGGCCGTCGACGGCGCGGCCCAGCAGGTAGGTGTCGCTCAGCACCAGGACGTGGTGGTCGCGAACCGCGCTCATGGTGGCGAACCCGGGCACCGCCATGGCGTCCCGCATCGACTTCTCCGGGCTACCGGTGACGGGGTCGTAGCCGAGTACCACAAACCCGGGGTTTCGGGAGACGAACTCCTCGGGGCTGACGCTGTCGCCACGCTTGGTCAGGTCACTGAAGGCGTTGGTCAGGCCGAGTGTCTCGAGTTGGGTGTTGGCTATACTCGGCTGACCGTAGGTGAAGAAGCTGCCGCTGAACAGACCGGCCGTGATGGCCACGCTCTGCTTGGGCAGGCTCTGCGCCTTCTGCTGGACCGTCGACACGGTCCGTCTCAGCGAGGCGACCGACCGGGCCGCGTAGTCCTGGGTGCCGAGAAGCCGCCCGATGGTCGTGATGTCGTCGTAGATGGCGTCGAAACCGACACGACCGCCGTGGGCGGCGGCGTAACCGTCCCAGCAGACGTTGACGATCATTGTCTTGATGCCCTGTGCGGCCAGCTGGTCCGACATGCTCGCGTCCGCGAAGCCGTGCGTGATGACCAGGTCGGGCCGCTGCCCGATGATGACCTCCTTGGACACGGTCTGGAACGTCGCGAGCCGCGGCACGTTCACCAACGTCTCGCCCACCGCGCCGAGGGGCTGGTCGGCGTCGCCGGTGACCGCCACCACGTTGCCGGTGCGGTTCCCGCCGCCCGCCGCGACGGGGTACACGGCTTCGTACTGGTCGACGAGAACCTTGGGGGCATGGCCGAAGGTGAGGGTGCCTCCGTCGACGCTCACGGTCATCGGGAAGCCACCAGCGGTGCTCGGGGCTGCGCTGGGTGCGGCCGGGCTACCGCACGCAGCCAGCAGGCTGAGGGCTGTCACGGTGACCGAGGTGGTGAGCGAACGGGTTCGGCGCTTCACGGGCTGCTCCGATCGGAACGGTGGGCTAGGTCTGCGACGCGTGGAAACGTCGGACGAGGATCAGGAGCATCGGTGCGCCGACGACCGCGGTGACGATGCCCAGCGGCAGCTCGGCTGGTGCGAGGACGACGCGGGCGAACGCGTCGGCCCAGATGAGGAACGCGGCTCCGATGAGTGCCGCGGTCGGGAGCACCCGGCGGTGGGTGCCGCCGACGCAGAGCCGGGCGATGTGGGGCACGACCAGGCCGACGAACCCGATGCCACCGGAGACCGCGACCACCGCCCCGACACACAGCGAGACCACGAAGAGCAACTGGGTGCGCACCCGGGTGGGAGAGACCCCCAGGGCGCGGGCGGTCTCGTCACCGATGGCGAGCGCATCGAGCCGCCGCGCCCACAGCAGCAGCACGCCGACGGCGGCGGCGACGACGAGACCGGCGGTCACGACCGATGACCAGACGGCGAGTGTGAGCGAACCGAGCAGCCAGAACAGCACGTCCCGGGCACCCTGCTCGGAGTCGGAGATGAAGATCATGAAGCTGGTGGCCGCCGACAGGATGTAGCCGACGGCGACACCGGCGAGCAGCAGCCGGATCGAGGTGATCCGCCCGCCGATCCTCGCCAGCGCGAAGACGACGGCCATCGATGCCAGGGCCCCGACGAACGCGCTGCCGGTCAACGAGCTCGCGCCCAGCGCCGTGCCGACGCCGAACAGGATCGTCGCCGCCGCGCCGGTGGAGGCGCCGGCCGTGACGCCGAGCAGGTAGGGGTCGGCGAGCACGTTGCGCACCATCGCCTGCAGCGCCGTGCCGGTGACGGCTAGTCCGGCGCCGACGACCGCGCCGAGCAGCACTCTCGGTATCCGCACCTGCTCGACGATCGCGTCCTGCGCCGCCGACCAGCTCACCGCCCGCGGCCAGCCGAGCAGGTGATGGCCGATGATCCTCGCCACCGTCGCCGGTGAGATGTCGACGGGGCCGATGCCGGTGGCGACCGGCAGGGTGAGGACCAGCAAGGCCGTGAGGCCGCCCAGCCAGATCCGGGTGCGCCCGCGCGTACGGTCGCGGTCGAGCTCATCGAGCACCTCGCGGCCGGCATCCGTCGGGGTGGCGTGCTCGGTGATCTGACTCATGGTCGGGCTCCTCCACATGCTCGACGAGCAACCGCCGTCGAGCTGTGACCGCTTCTGCCTGCGGACACGGATGCTCTTGTCGCAACTTAGATGCAGTAGCCTCGAAGGGTAATATCGAGCGCAAGACAAAAACAACCCAATCGTGTTAGATACGCCGAATCACTACCCTGGGTGTTCAGATCTCAGCACTTGCCGCCCAGACAGGTGAAGTTGACCCTGTAGTGACGTGCTGGCGGACGTGACAGCCACAGCACCGCCTGTAGCGGGCGAGAGCAGACTCCTGGGGGTCCGCCCTCTCCGTCATGACGTGGCCGGTGAGGCGGGTTCGGGCATGGCGCGGGGGATGACGGTCACCGCGCGGGCCTCGGCCACCGCCTCGTGGACCGCCTCGATGACCCGGCCGCCGAGCTGGTCGGTGGCGGCGATGGGCAGGGCGGGGTCGACCCAGGCCTCGATCTCGATGCGCAGGGTGCGGCCGGTCCAGCGGGCGCGGGCGTGGGCATGGCGGACGCCGGGCACGGTAGCGGCGGCGTGCTCGGCGGCGGTGAGCACGCCGGGGTCGACGCCATCGAGCAGGCGGTGGCCGATGTCGGTGGTGACCTCCCAGCCGACGTGGCAGATGAACAGGGTCACCGCCAACCCGGCCACCGGGTCACCCCAGCGCTGACCCGCGGCCACCGCCACCAGGCCGGCCAGCGCGCCGGCCGAGGAGAGCGCATCCAGCCAGGAGTGTTTGGCGTCGCTGACCAGCGTGGCCGACTGGATGCGCCGACCCACCCGCAGCTTGTAGCGGGCGACGAGCTGGTTGCCCACGATGCCCAGCGCCGCAGCGGCGATACCGGCGCCGACGTGGCTGGTTCCGGACCCGGCGAGCAGCTTGTGCGCGCTCTCCCACCCGGCGAAGACCGCACTGGCCCACACCACCAGGGCTACCCCGAGGCCTGCCAGGTCCTCGGCGCGCTCCAGCCCGTAGGAGTAGCGCTCCGAGGGGGTACGCCGGCTGACCCGGAAGCCGAGGAACACCACCAGGCTGGTCGAGACATCCGACAGGTTGTGCAGCGCGTCGCCGAGCAGACCCACCGAGCCGGTGAGTACCGCGATGCCCAGCTCCACCAGCCCCGTCACGGCCAGCCCCACAGCGCTCACACCGACCGCGCGATTGGCCTGACGCCGGTCACCGGCATCGTCGAACCGCCCAGCCACATAGTCCGCAGGCTCACGCGTTCCCGTCACCGTGTGCATGCCCTCACCCTTCCCCGTAACCGGCCCAGACTGGCGACGCTGTGGCGTCACCTTCTCGAGCACGCCACTGCTGGACCGACTTGACCACCACACTCCAGACGACCCATCGCCTCTTCGAGAACACCGAGCGTAGTTTTTCAGGCATTTTGCCACGATCGAGTGGTTTTAGCTAGTCACTCGGTATTACCATCCGAGGCTACTGCACCCATCTCGCAGCACAGGATCTGTGCCGGCCCGCGGGTGAGGGCCGGCCGAAGCCTGAAAGAGGAGCGCACGATGCCATCCCACCAGAGCGGTTCCACGGCAGCGACAGCGAGCGAGCCGATGGTGACCGACAAGCAGCGGATCCGGTTCACCCGTGATGAGATCCCGCGGCTGGCCGGGCTGTTCGGGTTCGTGGCGTTGCTGCACATCGTGGGGTTCGGGATGTTCTACTACTACAACTCCCAACCCCGCTACCACGATCTGAGCGACACCAAGGGCACCCTGATCTTCGCGGGGGCCGGGGCGTTGGCCTACGGGTTCGGGCTGCGCCACGCCTTCGACGCCGACCACATCTCCGCGATCGATGACACCACCCGCTACCTGCTGCAGAAGGGCAAGCGCCCGCTGGGGGTGGGGTTCTTCTTCTCGCTGGGCCATTCCACCATCGTGCTGGCCCTGTCGGTGGGCATCGCAGTGGCCGCCTCGGCCGCCTCGAGTTTCCGGGACAGCTTCCAGGCCGCCGGCGGGATCATCGGCACCAGCGTCTCGGCGGCGTTCCTCTACCTGATCGCCAGCCTCAACCTGTTCGTGCTGGTCGGGATCCTCCAGATGTGGCGCCAAGCCAAGCGCGGGGAGTACCGCACCGAGGAGCTCGACCAGCTGTTGGCCAGCCGCGGGCTGATGAACCGGATCTTTCGGGGCCGCTACAACAAGTTCATCAACCACTCCTGGCAGCTCTATCCCGTCGGGGTCCTGTTCGGGTTGGGGTTCGACACCGCCACCGAGGTCGGCCTGCTCGGCCTGTCCGCCACCGCCGCCGTCGCCGGCGGGCTCCCCGCGCCGGCGATCCTCTCACTGCCCATCCTGTTCGCCGCCGGCATGTCGCTGATGGACACCCTGGACGGAGTGTTCATGTCCAAGGCCTACGGCTGGGCGTTCGTCACCCCGATCCGCAAGATCTACTACAACATCACCACCACCGGACTGTCGATCTTCGTGGCGTTCGTGATCGGCACCATCGAGCTCCTCGGCCTGCTCGCCCAGGAACTCAACCTCTCCGGCCAACCCTGGGACTACATCTCCAACATCAACATCAACACCGCCGGACGGATCATCGTCGGAGTGTTCCTCGTGGTCTGGATCGGCGCGGTCCTCTACTACAAGGCCCGCCGCATCGACGAGCGCTACGCCCACCTCGCCACCGACGAAACCACCACCGCATCCGACACGGCCGAGCCGGCATGACCCCATCGGTGCGGATCCAGCGGGCAGAGGATGGACACGATGGGAGACGCCAACACCGCGATGCCGAGGCCGCCCTCGCCTCGTTCCGCTGAGGCTCCACGGCTGGGAGGGGCCGGCGCAGGCGAGCCCAACAGCTGCCCGACTGATCCAGACCCGCCCGCTCACCAGCCAGCGGGCGTATCCCACGGCCCCGGCAGCCTCTTCCAGCCGGGGCCGTGGCCCGTTCCGGAGCCGGAGGCGAGCCGTTACTTGTCGGTCGATCCCCAGACTCTCGGGCGGTTGCGGATCCTGAGAATCGGTGACGTGGAGCTGCAGCTCGATGGGCACCGGCTCCTCGTCCGAGGAACACCGGTTCACCTGCCCCACAAAGAGTTCGTGATTCTGCGGCAGCTGATGGACAACGCCGGTCGGGTCGTCACCCGGCGTGAGTTGATAGACAACGCATGGGGCCCCGACCGGGCGGACGTCCGGAACTACCTGGAGGTGCACATTCGCCGGCTTCGGACAAAAATCGAGAGTGACGCGGACCGGCCGACTCGAATTCGGACAGTCCGCAGTGCCGGCTACATCTTCGACTTACCACAAGACGACTGACACCACTGAGCATGGAACGTGAGCGAAGGGGCGACCTCCTTTCGTGACGCACCGGCCGCGGCTGCTCGCCATCATGGGGTCCGGAGAGACCGCCCCGACGATGGCGCGGGTGCATCGCCTGCTGGTGGAGCGCCTGGGCGCCGCACCGGTCGATGCGGTGCTCCTGGACAGCCCCTACGGTTTCCAGGAGAACGCCCCGGAGATCTCGCGGCGCGCGGTCGGCTACTTTCAGAACCTTCAGGTTCCCCTCGAGGTCGTGTCGTGGCGTACCGCAGACGACGTCCTGGCCCGCGAACGGGCCTTGGCACGGGTCGCAGACGCCGACTATGTCTTCGCCGGACCGGGCAGCCCGACCTACGCGCTCGGAGTCTGGGAGCGCAGCCGGCTACCCGAGGTCCTGGCCGGCAAGCTCACCGGCGGCGGCTGCCTGACCTTCGCCAGCGCGGCGGCGGCGACCCTGGGGGCCCTCACCGTGCCGGTGTATGAGATCTACAAGGTGGGCGCGGCGCCGTACTGGGCGCGCGGCATGGACCTGCTGGCACGGATCGGCCTGCGCGCGGCGGTGATCCCGCACTACGACAACACCGAGGGCGGCACCCACGACACCCGGTTCTGCTACCTCGGCGAGCGGCGGCTGCGAACACTGGAGTCGATGATGACCCCCGACACGGTCGTCCTCGGGGTGGACGAGCACACCGCCGCCGTGCTCGACCTCGACACCGACACGGTGACAGTCCTGGGCCGAGGCGCGCTCACCGTCCGCAGACACGGGAGCAGCACCCTGCTCACCCCCGGCGCCCCGGTGCCTCTCGAGGAGTTCCGGGCGATCGCGGCCGGAAGCCACCCGACCCCCTCCCGCGCGCGACACCACACCCCCGACACACCCCGCCCACCACCCTCACTGCGCGCGCGAGCACACCAGCTAGCGGAGCTCTTCACCACCGCGCTAGGGACCCGCGACGTGACCACGGCGCTCACGGCCACCCTCCAGCTGGAACAGGCGATCGTCGACTGGTCAGCCGACACCGAGGAGGCGGACAGCACCGAGGAACCCCGCGCCATCCTGCGCCAAATGATCACTCGCCTGGCCCAGCTCGCCACACTCGGCGCCCGAGACCCCCGCCAGACCCTCGCGCCCCTCGTCGAGGCCCTCCTCGAGCTCCGCGAACACGCCCGCGAACAGGGCTCCTGGGCACTCGCCGACACCTTGCGCGACCGGCTCACCACAGCCGGAATCGAGGTCCGCGACACCCCCCAGGGCCCCGTCTGGCTGCTCACCGGCCACCCCGGAGAGACTGACGCAACCGATCAGCGCGCTGGTCCGGCCCCCGGGTCGAGATAACGCAGATGCACCGCGTGCAGGACCTCGCCGCAGGATCGACCGGTGACCTCGGCGAGCTCATCGAGCAGGATCCCGGACAGCGAGGACAGCCCGAACATCATCTCAGCCAGCCCCCGCAGCGGGTCCTGAGCGGCGGCGGCGTCGCCGAGGGCGCGGTCCATGGCCTGGCGGAAGACTGAAGGGTCCGTTTCGGCCTGGGCGATGCTCCACGCGGTGAGCACCTCCAGCGCCGGCGCCAACACCGTGTGCAGCAGCTCATCCGGACCCTCGACGCTCATGTCACCTTTCCGCCCCGGCGGATCCGAGCAGCACCACCGACCTGGCGTGGGCGAACCGGCGGGCGACGTCGGCCCAGTTCACCACGTTCCACCAAGCCTCGACATAGTCCGGCTTGACGTTGCGGTACTGCAGGTAGAAGGCGTGCTCCCACATGTCGAGCAGGAGCAGCGGCACCATGCCGGGGGTCATGTTTCCCTGGTGGTCATAGACCTGCTCAAGGACCAGACGCCGCCCCAGCGACTCCCACGCCAGGATCGACCACCCGGATCCCTGCACGCCGAGCGAGGTGGCGGTGAAGTGGCCGCGGAAGGCGTCGAAGGACCCGAAGTGCTCGTCGATCGCCGCGGCGAGCTCGCCGTCGGGCTTGTCACCGCCGTCGGGGGACATGTTGGGCCAGAACACCGAGTGGTTGACGTGCCCACCGAGGTTGAACGCCAGGTTCTTCTCCAGCATGTTCACCGCCGCCAGCGCCTCGCGCTCCCGTGCCTGCGCCAGCTGCTCCAGGGCGGTGTTGGCGCCCTGGACGTAGGCGGCATGGTGCTTGGAATGGTGCAGCTCCATGATCGCCCCGGAGATGTGCGGCTCCAAGGCGCCGTAGTCATAGGGCAGGTCGGGCAGGGTGTAATCGGCCATGGTCGACCTCCTGTAGTGGCCGTTCTGTGCTGTAGCCACTATCTTGCCATTGTCGCTCTCACGCAACTCGGCTGGTCGCCGCTGGACTGGTCACCGCTGGACTGGTCGCCGGCGAGGTTCGCCGGCCGTACCGCGATGCCGGCCACCTCGAGCTCGCGCCGCAGCCTTATCCACCCCAACCCGGTCGTCTTGGCTATACCGCGCAGGCTCGCCCCAGCGGAGTAGGCGTGGCGCAGGTAGCCGGCCAGGTCCTCGAAGCCAAGCTCGCGCAGGCGTCGGGCCAGCACCCGGTCGCGCTGGGTGGCCCTGGTCATCCGGCCCGCGTCGAGCGCCGCGCGGCGCAGCCGGGTCAGCTCGGGTGGTGGGCTGGTGGTGTGCGCGGCGCTGGCCAGCGTGGCCAGCCGGCCGGTCTTGGAGAGCTCCTGACCGACCGCGAGCCGGGCCCGGAGGGCGGGTGAGCGCTGGTAAGCCTCACTCTGGCGAGTGGCGATCGACCGCGAGAGAGCCTCGGCGACCAGTGGACGGCTCCGGCACAGCCCCATCTTTTCGCGGTAGGAGTCGGCGGTGTGCCCGTGCGTCCGGAGGTGGCCACCCAGCGAGACGTACCACCGCCCGCACAGATGGCAGCAGACCCGACCAGTGCCGGACTCGATCACCAACTGGCCGTACGGGGCATGCAGGCCAGTGCCGTCGGGCAGCGACCACAGGTGGACGTGGGTACGGGCTTGCCGAGAGCGGCCCACCAGCGCCACCGCGGTGCTCGTCATCATTACACCCCTACTGCCATCAACTTGCAACTGCTTCATCTTGACCCGAAGCCGGTGCAGAATGCAATAGCCGATCCCCGTCCGGCCTCGCCGCCGCGCTGAGGAGTCGATCCCGGCGGGTAGTGGGAGCCAGGCGCAGACACGGTCGCGGCGCTCACGCGTCTTCAGCCCGGAGCTCCCGAACGTGTCACCAGCCCCTCCAACTGGGCTGTCGTTCCTGGTCAGCGTTTCGAGGAAAGACGCAGGTGTTCGCTCGCCTCCTCGGCCAGACGCCGGGTCGACGCGTCGTCGCGCGGGAGGGTGGAGAGCGGGGGCTCGTGCATCAGCAGGCCACCGGTCACGCCGGGTACTGGGCGCCGAGCAGCATGGTGATACTTCGATCCGGTGACCATTCATGCTGGTCACCGTGGAGCGGACGCGGGGACTCGAACCCCGAACCTACCGCCTACAAGCGCCCATCTGTGGTGACCATGGCTTCTACCTGGCACTTCACAGTCTATAGTCTCGCGAGAACTCGCATCGAGCTACCAGCGGGCAGGCCAGGGGCTTACCCGATGCGGGCCGGCTTACGAGCCCTCGCCCCAAGTCAAGGGCGGTGTCACGCTCACCGTTTGAGCTCAAGCTCAAACGGTGAAACATCAAACATGACGGAACCCTGGCATCCCGGTGGTGACACGCCCTCACGTGATCTTCACGGAATCAACCATCGAGGACTGTTGTGCGATGACCAGTCCGCGTCTGGCTGCTAGTGCTGATCGCACCACTGGGCCGTGGTAAGCCGGTAGTGGTCGGCCGTAGGACTGAGCGCGCTCGCTGGCGTCGTATTCTTGAGCCTGCCATCCGTGGCGGCCAAGCCAGCTTGTCGGGTCCTCTTGGGTGCCTGACTGCCACAGGGTCTTGAGGAAGGCCTCGTCGGGGGAGGATGGTTCGCTGAGGGAATCGATCATGAGCTGGACCGCGGTCTGGTTCATGTATTCGCTGTTGTACTCGATGGCCAGTCGGTTGCCCGGTGCTGACAGCTGCCTGATCCTGTCGAGTAGTTGGTCGCGTTCGTGCTGGGTGAGGTAGATGAGCAGGCCCTCTGCCAGCCAGGCGGTGGCCTCAGCGGGGTGAAAGCCCGCCTGGATCAACGCAGCGGGCCAGTCGTGGCGAAGGTCAGCGTCGACGGCCACACGCCGGCAGGCTGGTGTGGCATCTCGCTCGGTGAGGACGTGATCTTTGAATGTGAGCACCTCGGGGGTGTCCAGCTCGAACAGGCGCACTCCTGCCGGCCAGTTCAGGCGAAAGGCGCGGGTGTCCAGTCCGGCCGCCAGGATCACCACTTGGCGGCAGCCTTCTGCGCAGGCATCGCGGAGGTAGTCGTCGAAGAAGCGGGTGCGGACCGCTGCGTAACTGGCGACCCAGGACCACAGGTCAGCGGTGTCCTGCGCCGCGGGCGGATGGTGGCTGGTGAAGGACAGCTCGGCCTCGGCGGCGGTCACGAAATCCGCGGCGAAGGGGTCGTCGAACAGCGGGTCGCTGCGCTGACTCTCCGCAGCGCGGGCCGCTGCCACGTATACCGCAGTCAGTCCCACTCCCGCAAGGACCTGGTACTCCTGCCGCTGATTCCCCGCCATACGTGCCTCCTGTGAAGATCAGATGAATTCTCATGGGATGGATGGTCATCGCCCGGTCCGACGTCGCGTAGACCCGGTGGCTCACCTGCTCGGTGGAGTTGTGTCGGTCTGTGAGCTCGACCCCCGGTATGGATACCGCAGTGTGGGGTCAGTGATCGTCCTGGGTGGATGTCTGGTCGGTACAGAGGGCTTTCAGCTCGACCGGCTGGAATCCTCTGAGACTACCGTAAGAACGCGCTGGGGCGCGATCTTTTCTTGGCCAGACGGCGCAGGTACGCCGAATCCGCTGCTCACCTGGGGTTACCGCAGGTAAACTATGAACACGATCGTCGGAGAGCATGACGTCTTAGGGTTGGCTCAGCAAAACCGATCGTGATCATGGTCAACCCGCCCGTAACGTCACGAAGAGTAGCTCTTCGACCCCCGATCGGAGTATTGACGATTTAGGGGACCTGGACAATGGTATGAGTTCAGATTGACGAGTCGACCAAGAGTCGACGAGTCGACCAACAGTCAGCGTCGGCTTCACCTCAGGGCCAATCGGCGTCGCAAGCTCCTTTCCATTGCCCGAACCTGCCACGAGAACAATCCACGCCGGAAGGACTGAATACACCCCGGAACCGACCGCCCGGGCAGGGTGACGCAAGCCGGCCAGACCCATCCGCATTGCCGCCGGTTCCGATCGGGTAGGCGGCCGGCTGTTACATGGCCTGATGACGACGTTGACACATCCGTCATCAGACTGCGACCGTCAGCGACTTTAAAAACCGTCAGCGACTTTAAAAACACGGCATGTCTCCGCTGTGCGCATGTCACTATCTGGACCGAGGCCGGCGGCCGGCTTCGCAATTTTAGGGTGGAGGAGGTAGGTTCTGAGGTGGGGAAGATCGGTGGTCGCCGAAGGGTTGTGGTGGTGGGGACGGGGGCGGTCTCTTCGGCGGGCGTGGACTCGGAATCCCATGCATTGGGTCTTGTGGCTGGATGGCCGCTGTGTGAAGCGCTCGGGAGCGGGTTCGAGGAGTTCGATCATGCGATTGGCTGTCGCGTTGCGTCCATAGCGGACATCGACGGGCTGCCGAGGCATGTCAGCTTGGGGTTGCCTGCGGTCCGTGAGGCGGTCGAGGAGGCCGGACTGTCCGATCGGGAGCGTGCTGAGGCCGATGTCGTCGCAGCGACCGCGATCAGCGCCATCGTGGAGTTGGAGGTCGCCCACCGCAGCGGGGTGGCTCCGCCGGCCGGTTGGTTCGGCTTCGACCTGTTGACCGAGCGCGTGCGGGCTGAAATGGGGATCCGTGGTCGCTCGCTGACCGTTTCCACCGGATGCACCACGTCGCTGGATGCCCTCGGCGCCGCAGTCGACGCGGTCGCCTCCGGTCGCTCCCCTCGGGTGCTGGTGGCCGCTGCGGAAGCTGCGTTGACTCCCGCGGTGGTGGCCGGCTTTCAACGCGTTGGCGCGTTGTCGACGCGACCGGTACCACCCGAGCGGGCGAGCTGCCCGTTCTCCTGTGAGCGTGACGGATTCGTGCTGGGCGAGGGTGCCGCAGCGCTGGTAGTGGAAGACGCTGAGCTGGCCGCCGCCAGAGGAGCGCGACCGGTGTTAGAAGTCTGCGGCTGGGGGTCGGTGTCGAGCGCGTATCACATGACCGGCATCCGCAAGACCGGCGAGGACATCGCCAGGTCCATCCGGCAGGCGTTGGACAACGCATGCGTTTCGGCCGGCGCGATCGACTGCATCGACGCCCATGGGTCGTCGACCCCACTCAATGACGCCAGCGAGGCTGCCGCCTTCGCCGACGTCTTCGGTAACCGGTCCGCTTCGATGCCGGTCATGGCGCAGAAGGGCGTTCTGGGCCACGCGCTGGGGGCGTCGAACCTGCTGGAGGTCGTCGGGTTGGCCGGCTTACTGCCGAAAGGAGTGCTGCCGCCGGTCAAGAACACAACCAGGGACACCCTCAACGAGCCGGTGGACCTCGTGCTCGATGAGCCCCGGCACATGCAACCCGAGTACGTCATCAAGACCAGCAGCGGCTTCTCCGGCTTACACAGCGCCTGTGTCATCCGGGTGATCTCATGAGGACGGGTGATCTCATGAGGACCGCGGTCGACGAACTCGAAGTGCTGGCCAGCCGGGTTCTGGTGCCGGCCGAAGGTGAGACGGTTGAGCTTTCCAGCCGGCATCCTGACCAGCCCGTCATCGAGTTGCCGGCCTTCGCCGAGGATCCCCGCCGTGCGGAGGGGGTGCCCCCACGTGTCGGCCGCCGCATCGACCGGTTCGCTGCGCTGGCGTACCAGGCGGTGGCCGACCTGGTTGCCCCGCTCGTCATGCCGGCACCCGAGCGGGTGGGCGTCTTCTTCGCCAACACCCGCGCCGGGTGGGCTTACGCGGATCCCCAGCTGGAGTCGATGATCAGTCGAGGGCCTCGGGTGGTGCAGCCCTATTTCGTGACCGCATGGTTCCCGACAGCGGCCACCGGCGAGGTCACTATCGGGTTGGGCTTCCGAGGCTGCGCCAAGACCACGGCCGGCCGCCTGTCCGGCTTCGCCGAGGCGTTGTGGCTGGCCAGGGACGCGCTGGAACGACAGGCCCTTGACGTCGCCATCGTCGGCGCCGTTGAGTCCGTGGTCGCTCCGTTCGCGTTGCTGGACTGGCCACCGGGGCAGGGTCTGCCGACCGCGGGCGCGGCAGAGGGGGCGGCTGTCTTCGCGGTGCGGCAGCGACCGGTGACCGACCAGGGCGCAGGCGGTGCGGCACTGTTCGGCTTGCGCTACGAGGGCACCGACCGCACTACCGCCGCGGACCGGCATTGGATTCCGACTCTCAGCCTCGCGGCCGAGCTCGCGAAGCGCATCACCCAAGCCCCCGACGCGGACCGCGACATCGATGTGGCCCTGGGCGGCGGCTACCGCGTCACGGTCCGGGCACGGGTCCGGGGAGGCGGCGTGACCACGAAGGGAGCACTGGTGACTGGTATACCGACTGACTCGTCAACCCTCGGGTGCGCCGGGGACCTGCCATCTGATGGCCCGCTGACCGGTCGTGTCGCATTGGTGACCGGGGGCAGCCGGGGAATCGGCCTCGCGTGCGCTGCCGAGCTCGGCAGGCTGGGCGCCACCGTGGTCGTCTCGGCCACCAGCCGGGAAACTGCGTACAAAGGCCTCGCCGCACTGCGCGAGTCGGGTGTTCATCGGGTCGACGGCCAGGTGGCCGACGTACGCGACCAGGAGCAGGTCGATGCGCTTTTCGACGCCATCACCAGCGCACACGGACACTGTGACGTGCTGGTCAACAATGCCGGCATCGGTGGCATGACTCGTATTCAGGACACGCCTGATGAGTTGTGGGACCGCATTATCGACACCAACCTCAACGGCGCGTTTCGGGTGACCCGGGCCTGGATGCTGCGTTCCGGTGCTTCCGAACGCGGCTGGGGTCGGATCATCAACATCGCCTCGACCGCGGGCAAACAGGCAGCGCCGCTGGGGCTGGCGTACTCGGCGAGCAAACACGGGCTGGTCGGGATGACGCGGACGCTGGCCGCTGACCTGGCGGGCACCGGCATCACCGTCAACGCCGTGTGTCCCGGCCTGGTCGACACGGACCTGAGCACGGGGGTCATCAACCAGTTGGCAGAGGCGAAGTCCATGACACCCGAGGAAGTGCTGCGGATGCGTAACAAGCTCGTCCCCATCGGCCGGCACCTGCGTCCGGAGGAGGTGGCTCGAATGGTTGGCTTTCTGGCGGTGCCGGAGGCGGACTCGATCACTGGGCAAACATTCAACGTGTGCGGGGGCATGGGAGTCTACTGACCGCGAACAAGCCACGTCGACGGACAACGAGCCCGGAGGAGCGAAACGTGTTCGACCGCAAACCACATCCGCACGTGGAGATGCTGCGCGCCATCTATGCGGACTTGAGCCTGCTGACGGAGCTGGCGAGTGAGGATTTCGTGCTGCACGCCGCCGGGCCACGCGACATCATGCCCGTAGGGTCACGCGGCATCATGACCGGCGATTACGTCGGTAAGCGGGCCGTGCTGGCAAGGGAAACTGAGCTGTTTCGGAGATCCGGAGGGTCACTCGTCATGACCCCGGGCGACATCGTCGCCAACGATCATTTCGGCGCCGTGTTGGGCCGCCTCGCCGCGAATCGCCATGGCCACCGGTTCGAGGGCGATTTCTGCGGGCTCTGGCGATTCCAGGACGGCCATATCGTGGAACACTGGGAAAACGCTGCGGACTGGCCGGCTGTTGAACGTTTCTTCGTGGACGAATTCAACGATGAAGCCAACGCCGAACCCGCCGACATGCGTCACTCGACCGAATGAGGGGTGCGGTGATGACAGGACGCATCGATATCCACCACCACGCGCTGTCGGCCGACATCATCGAGCTGATGCGTGAGCTCGGGCTACCCACGCCGGGCCGGCAGTGGCACCTGAACGACACCCTCGACATGATGGACGCGAACAGGATCGAGGCTAGCGTCATATCCAATGTCATCCCCTGCGACGTGCTCGGTGACGCGACACAGGCGCATCGGCTGGCGCGACAGGTGAATGAGGCAGCCGCCGACGTGGTGAACACGCACCCGAACCGCTTCGGCTTCTTCGCGGTCCTGCCGCTGCCACATATGGACCTCGCACTGGCGGAGGCCGCATACGCACTCGACGAACTGAGAGCCGACGGGGTGGTGCTGCTGCCGCACGGCGGCGACCACTACCTGGGCGCCCCGCTGTTCGACCCGCTGTTTGCGGAGCTGAACCGTCGCCGGGCGGTCGTCCTGGTGCACCCGCTGGACCTGCCCCAAGGCAGCGCACCAGGCGTGCCCTCGGTTTACGCGGACTACCTCCTGGACACGACGCGGGCCGCGATCAACCTGATCACATCGGGCACTCTGGCCCGCTGCCCACACGTGCAGATCATCCTGTCCCACGCGGGCGGATTCCTGCCCTACGCAGCCACCCGCATCGAGGTCGCCGCCGGTGCCCTAGCCGATGTAGACCAAGCCACCGTGTGGGACGGTATCCGGCGCTTCTACTACGACCTGGCACTGTCGGTGCCCTCGGCGCTGCCAAGCCTGCTCGCCGCCGCCGACCCCGGTCGCATACTCTACGGAACCGACTGGAGTGGTGTCCCCGCATCGGTGGTCGAGCGCGCCGGCCACGCTCTCGATGAGACCGCCGTGCTCGACGACCTCACTCGTCAGGCGATCAACCGGGACAATGCCCTGGGCCTGCTCCCGGGCCTGGCCAGCCGCCTGAGCACCACGCCGATCCCCACCTCAGTACGGTGACTCTCAGTGAAGTGGTCCCGGGCGTGTACGCGTGGGTGCAGCCGGACGGTTCGTGGTTCATCAACAACGCGGGCGCCGTCCACGGCGGCAGCGACGTCGTCCTCATCGACACGTGCGCCACCGCGTGGCGCACTCGCCGTTTTCTCGATGCCGTCGCCGACGCGACAGGCGGGGCACCGATACGCCTCGCCGTCAATACACACTGGCACGGCGACCACACCTTCGGCAACGCGCTACTGCCGGCGTCGACGGTGCTGATCAGCCACGAGCACACCAGGAGCGAAATCCTGACCGATACCATGCTGACCACCGAGCTTCCCCCGATCTGGTCCCCGACCCCGAACTGGGGAATCTCCGAGACCCGCGCGCCCACCGTCGTCCTGTCTCATGACCTGACCCTGTTCACCGGTGAGCACCGGATCGACCTGCGCCATCCCGGCCACGAAGCGCACACGCGTGGCGATGTCGTCGCATGGCTACCCCAGCAACGGGTGCTGTTCGCTGGTGACCTGCTGTTCCACCAGGTCACGCCACTGGTCCTGCAGGGGTCGATCGCCGGTGCACTGCGTTCGACGGACTGGCTGCGTCAGTTCCCCGCAGCCCGTGTCGTCCCTGGACACGGTCCGGTCATCGACGAAGCAGAACTGGCCGAGGTCCTCGACGCGCAGACCCGTTACTACCGATTGATCCGACACACCGCGCGGGCCGGGCTAGCGGCCGGCCGCACGCCATTGCAGGCCGCCCGCGACTGCGACCTCGCGGAGTTCGCCCGGTGGCCCGACCCGCATCGGATCGTGCTGAACCTGCACCGCGCATACGCCGACGCCACCGGAGACGCGTTTGACCTGATGAAAGCGTTCACCGATGCCATCACCTTCAACGGTGGCCCGTTCGACTGCGCCGTCGACCATGAAACTCGGGTGCCGGGTTTTCGTGATATCAGCGCACCCGACCCGACGAGATAGACGGGCGCCGCCAGCTCGATACCGACTGATGAACCGATGTGGAGGATCGGCATGAGTGACACCCGAGCCGACGCGGATACGATTCGCGCCCTGGAGAAGCAGCGATTCTGCGCTATGCGGGACGGCGATGTCGATGTGCTCGACGCGCTGTACACCGACGAGATGTGCTACACGCACTCCAACGCTACCCGTGACACCAAGGCCTCTTTGCTGGCGAAGATCCGGGACCAGGAACTGCGTTGCACGGATGTGGTCCACGAGCCAGAGGATCACGTCGTCGTCATCGGTGACACGGCGGTCGCGACCGGGCGGGTGATCGGGACGGTGTACGTGAACGGTATCGCCTTCAAGCAGTGCAACCGAGCACTGGCGGTGTGGACCCGGCAGGGCGGGCGCTGGCGGCTGATCGCCTACCAGTCAACGCCCATCCCGCCGGTTGAGGGGGGTCCCGACCAGGATGACCGGAGCAGGAGAGGTACGCCATGAGATTGGGTTCTCGACGCGCGCGAGGGCGTGATGGCCAACTGGTCCTGGTGAGTCCGGATCTGCGGCGGGCACTGCCGGTCGATGAGATCGCGCCGACGTTGCAGGACGCGCTGGAGCGGTGGACAGAGATCGAGGATGCGCTGCGAACGGCCGACGAGCGATTACGGTCGGGCTGGGTGGCAGGGGTGGAACTCGCCGGGGGCGATCTGCTGGCGCCGCTGCCACGGGCGTACGCGTGGGTCGACTGCGGTGCCTACACGAACCTGATCGAGCTGGCCTGCCAGATGCAGGGCTCCGAGCCGCCCGATCCGGCGCGCGCCAGCCACCCACCGTTCTACGACGGCGTTTCCAGCCGGTTCATCGCCAGCGGCGAGCCACTGGCGACGTTGGGCAGCGACGAGTTGGACATCGAGGCCGAGCTGGCCTTCGTGCTTGCCGACGTCGAGCTCGGCACCTCGGCCAAGGAAGCAGGTTCCGCCATTATCGGGGTCACCGTCGTGAATGACGTCAGCCTCCGCGACGTGCTCCGCGACGATCTGGCCGCCGGGATGGGGATCTATCACGCCAAACCGCTGTGCAGCATGGCGCCCACCATCGTGACCCTGGACGAACTGGGTGATGCCTGGGATGGCGAACACGTGCACGCACAGATGCACAGCTGGGTGAACCGCCGGTTGATCGGACACCCGGACACCGCAGTGGATATCGTCGCCACGGTACCCGAGTTGATCGCCCAGGCGGCCAGAACCAGGCCGCTGACCGCCGGCACGGTGCTAGGCACCGGTACGGTGTCCAACCGCGATCCCAAGGTCGGCGCCGCGTGCATCATCGAGCAGCGGATCCGGGAGACCCTGGACGAGGGTTTCCCCACGACCCGGTTCCTGCGGCCAGGTGACGAACTGGTCATCGACCTGCGCGTGGGTGACCGCTCGGTGGCCGGGGCACTCCACCACACCATCGTGCCGGACCAGGTGGCCGGCTGTGGCATCGACGAGCGACCGGTCGGCGTGCACAGCCCTCATCCATCCTGAACCATGCGCAAGCTGCGCTCGACCGAGCAGACGAAACCGAGAAGGGAACAACCAGTGACAGACGACGCGGAGATCCTTGCCGGCTTTGCTGAGATCCTCAAAGAGGCCACAGCCGGTACGGCGCAGAATGTGACCGCAGAGAAGTCGTTCGTGAAGGACCTGGACATCGACTCACTGACCATGGTGGAGATCGCCGTCCTGGTAGAGACGAAGTTCGGCGTGAAGATCCCGGACAACGAACTCGTCGACCTCGAGACCGTCGGGGACGCGGTGAACTACGTTTCCGCGAACTCCAGGTAGCGATGGACACCGAACGCGACGGTTGGCGTCCTGCGCGCGCCGGAACCTCATCTTGAGGAGTGATGAGATGACAGCCTTGGCCACGAGTCCCGACAGTGAAGTCCGCACGCTCGACCCCCGCGACCCTGAAGTCCGCGTGGCTGCGCTGTTGGACGCGGGCACCGTCGCCCCACTGCGTCACGCCGACTCCAGCGGCGTCTATGCCGTTCGAGGCCGGATCGACGGCGCCCAGGTCATCGTTTACTGCACCGACGCCACCAAGATGGGTGGCGCGTTGAGCGCCACCGGGTGCCGCCACATCGTCGAAGCGATCGATGTGGCCATCCGCGAACGCTGCCCGGTCATCGGGTTGTGGCATTCCGGCGGCGCGCGGCTTTCCGAAGGCGTCGAAGCCCTCGACGCGGTCGGGCACGTGTTCAACGCGATGATCCGTGCCTCTGGGCGCATCCCGCAGATCTCCGTGGTGCTCGGCCCAGCCGCCGGCGGCGCGGCGTACGGCCCCGCTCTCACCGATGTCGTGATCATGACGCCCACCGGCCGTGTGTTCGTCACCGGGCCGGAGGTCGTGCGCAGCGTTACCGGCGAGCAGATCGACCAGGAAGACCTCGGCGGCGTCGACGCACACAGCAGGAAATCCGGCGTGGTTCACATCCTCGCCGAGTCCGAAGCCGACGCCTACGCGCGGGCGCGCCGGATCACTGGGCTCTTCGCGCGGCCCGGCCTGTTCGACCTGCACGCGGTACGCGAGGAGAAGAATCTCCGCGCATTGCTGCCCGAACAGCCGCAGCGCGCTTACGACATCAAGCCGGTGATCGCCGGGGTCGTCGACGCCGACTCGAACGGGGTCAGCATGTTCGAGGAACTGCAGGCGAAGTGGGCGCCGAACATCGTCGTCGGCCTCGGCCGGCTCGGTGGACGCACCATCGGGATCGTGGCGAACAACCCGATCCGCAAGGGCGGCTGCCTGGACTCGTTGTCCGCAGAGAAAGCATCCCGGTTCGTGCGAACCTGCGACTCGTTCGGCGTCCCACTGCTGGTGCTGGTCGACGTCCCGGGCTACCTACCGGGTGCCGGCCAGGAGTGGAGCGGTATCGTCCGGCGCGGCGCGAAGCTGCTGTACGCGTTCGCCGAAGCCGTCGTGCCCCGGGTTACGCTGGTGCTGCGGAAGTCCTACGGTGGCGCGTACATCGCGATGAACGCCCGCTCTCTGGGCGCAACCGCAGTGTTCGCGTGGCCGGAGGCTGAAGTCGCCGTGATGGACGCTAAGGCGGCGGTCGGGATCCTGCACCGCAAAAAGCTCGCCGCAGCACCAGAAGACGAGCGCGGAGTTCTGCACGCGTCGCTGGTCGCCGAGCAGGAACGCGTCGCCGGCGGCGTCAGCCGCGCGATATCGATCGGCGTGGTCGACCAGGTCATCGATCCACCGAAAACCCGGCAGATCCTTGCCGAAACCCTCGCCGCAGCCCTCGCGGGCCGCGGCTCCCACGGCAACATCCCACTCTGAAACACCGCCGTAACTGTGCGTGTCAACCGAAGGGAACCAGTCACATGTCGGGTACGGGGGAACTGAACGAGAGCGCCAACGGTCTCACACAATCGACCGTACAGATGCTCGAATTCCACAATGGTCTGGCTATGGCGCACATATTGAGTGTGCTCGCCGAAATCGGTGTGGCCGACCAGGTGGCCGACGGTCCGCTGGAGGTCGAGGAGCTCGCGAAGCGCACGGACACCAACGCCGACGCCTTGTACCGGGTGCTGCGCGCGGTGGCGAGCAAGGGCGTGTTCACCAAGGTCTTGCCACGAACCTTCGGGCTCACGCCCCTGGCGGCGACACTTCGGTCTGATGTGGGCGGTTCGCTTCGGGATATCTACAGGCTGCAGGAGCAGCCATCCATGCGGGACGCATACGCGGCGATCGGGCACTCGGTACGCACGGGAGAACCTGCCTTCGAGCATGTGCACGGCACCACCCTGTTCTCCTACCTGACCGCGCGACCGGAACTGTCAAAGCTGTTCAGCAGCGCGATGGGCAATGCCACGCGTCAAATCCAGCGTCCCGTGATCGACGCCTACGACCTTTCGGATGTGCGGCGGCTGATCGATATCGGCGGCGCGCACGGTCACCTCGTGGCCGCCATCCTGAGCCGCTACCCGGAGATGAAGGGCGTGGTCTTCGATCTGCCTGACGTGGTACCGGGCGCCGCCGACGTACTGGCTGAGGCAGGCGTCGCCGACCGCGCGGAGATGGTCGGCGGCGACTATCTCCGCGCGGTACCCGCACAGGGCGACGCCTATACGATCTCTCATGTGCTCCATCAGCTGAGCGATGCGGAGGCGGTCACCGTGCTGACCAATATTCGTCAGGTCATGGACCCGGCCGGTCGAGTGCTGGTGATCGACCCGGTGATCCCGGAGGGCGACCTGCCGCATCCAGGAAAATTCATGGATATCGCGATGCTGATGCTGACCCAAGGGCGGGACCGCACCAAGGCTGAGCTCGCCGACCTGTTCGAGCAGGCCGACCTGCAGCAGGTCGAGACTGTTGCTCTCTCCGCCCCCTCGAGCCTCGTCGTAGCCATGGCCGCCTGACGCGGAAGGCTGTCGCTACGACCGTCTGAGCCCAAGCCCATCAGCACCCCCGTGCCTCCTTGCGCTCCCGGCGGCCAGTCGGTTCCACGCCACCCTCGCGAGGCACCAAGTGTCGGGCAGCGGGGATAGGCGCGGCGCTGTGCCTGACGTGCCTCGCCAGGATCACTTCGGCCAACGAAGATCACAGTCACAGTCCATGGGGCAGCGCCCCTTTCCATCACCGGCTGGTCCGTCGGTTGAGGTGAGCACGCGGTCCCCCACGCGTCAGCTCCCGACGGCCAGCCGGCCACCACTCTCGAGACGAGGTATCCACAGAGAGCGGATCCTGCGTCGACGATGAGCCGCGCCACCGAAAGTTAGCCCCCCATGCCCGAAGGGAGTGCCTTGACAGCGTAGGGGTGGAGAGCCATCATGGGAACCATGGAAACTAAATCAGTTTCTCAAGTTTCCGAGGGTGACGGGCAGCGTGCTGACGTGATCGTGGAGGCGGCCGGCCGGCTGTTCTTCGCGCCGGGTTTCGCGCGGGTGAGCATGGACGATCTCGCTCGTGAGCTCGGGATGAGCAAGAAGACGATCTACCGTCATTTCCCGGACAAGCGCAGCCTGCTGGCCGCGGTGCTGGATCGGCAGTTCGCGGCGGTGGAGCGCACGCTGGTGGCGGCGGCCGAGGACGCAGAAGGGCAGCCGTTCGGTGTGCGGGTACAGCGGTTCCTGATCGCGGCAGGCAGTGAGCTCGGGCGGATCGGCGCGGCTCAGCTCGCGACGGGGCGGGGCGATGCGATGCTGCACCAGTACGTGGAGCAGCGTGTGGACGCGGTGGTCTACCGGCGGCTCGACGAGCTGTTCCGGGACGGGCACCGGCGGGGACTGCTGCCAGCGCCGCCTGAGCTGCTGAGTGAGATCACCCGCGGCGCGTTGGAGCGGCTGCTCACCTCGCAGTTGCCGCGCGAACTCGACTGGACCGCGGCCGATCTGCTGCGGGCGACCGTCGACACCGTGCTCTACGGGGCGATCCGCTCAGCACACCCCGGCATCGACGATGAACGACTCCGGGCGGTCATGCCGACGGCCCGCGATGATGAGCAGGAGGTGGGCCCGTGACTGGGGCAACCAGCAGGGTGGCATTGGTGACAGGGGCCAGCAGCGGAATCGGTGCGGCCACCGCGCGCCTTCTGGCCGCGCGAGGGATGCGCGTGGTGGTCGACTACCTCCGCAGCGGCACGGCAGCCGAGGAGGTCGTGGCCGGCATCGAGGCCGCAGGCGGCCAGGCCATGGCCGTGCAGGCCGACGTGCGCGAGGCAGCGGCGGTCGAGAGCATGATCGATCAGGTCCAGGCGGCATGGGGCGGCATCGACGTGCTCGTGCACAACGCGCTCACCCCGTATGTGATCAAGCCGTTCCAGGACATGACGTGGGAAGAACTGGGCGGCAAGCTCGACGACGAGATGCGTGCGGCGTTCGTGGTCACCAAAGCCGTCCTGCCCGCCATGACCGAACAGGGCTGGGGACGCATCATCTATCTCGGTACCGACCTCAGCCGCCGGCCCCGGGAGGGCATGATCGCACTGGGCACGGCCAAGGCCGCACTGGCGCAGTTCGCCCGGTACCTCGCTCAGGAACTGGGCCCGCGGGGCATCACGGTCAACGTCGTCGAGCCCGGTCCGGTGGAGGACACCCGCATGGCGGATGTTGTGTTCGACGAAAAGCACAAGCAGCGGCAGGTGGCCGCTACCCCCCTGGGCCGCCTGGCACACCCGGGCGACGTCGCCCAAGCGGTCGCCTTCTACGCCAGCGAGGACAACGCCTTCATGACCGGCACCACGGCCGCGGTCAACGGCGGGACGTCCATGTACTGACGCCCCGCTGTCCTCCGCACACGGGGCCATACCGTCCGGTCCGGCCGACGGCCGGACCGCATCCCGCACACCGTCACCTCAGCACCATGGGCCGCAGCAGCAGGGCCCGCGGCACGCGCGGGCCCATGGCGGTGACACGATCAAGGAAGAACGTTCATGCACACGATCGATCTCGCCTACGTCGGGCGGGGCCTGCACGAGGAACTGGTCGCCTACATCGCCGACCAGCAGGACTACTACGCCGACGAGAGCGTCCACGTCGCGTTGCGCGACGGCTGCTCCTGGGACGAGGAGCGGCTGCGCCACGGCGCCACCATCGGGCTCGGCCGGGCACTGCTGTCCCGACTGGCCGATGGCATCCCCTGGGTCGCACTCAATGTCAACACCCACCGCCCGCTGTTCTGGTTCCTCGCCCGCCCCGGCCTGACCTCCCCGGCCGACCTGGCCGGCCGACGGCTGGCGGTACACGCCCCCCACACCGCACCCGGGTGCTTCGCCCGGATCGTGCTGCGCCAGGCCGGCCTCGACCCGGACCGCGACATCCACACCATCGTCCGCCCGCCCGGCGACTACGGCATGGACCTGCGCCGGCTGCACGACGGCAGGATCGACGCCGCCCTGGTCGGCAGCACCATGGCCCCGGAGGCGATAGCCGCCGAGCACGGCTGGCGGGTGCTGGCCTGGGTCGGCGACCACTTCCAGATCCCCACCGTAGGCGTGGCCGTCGACCCCACCTACATCCACCCGGACGACCCCGCGGTCCAGGCCGTCGTACGAGCCCACCAGCGCGCCCTGCAGGTGATCCACAACGAACCCGACACCACGGTGCGGCACATCCGGACGTTCCTCGGCCGACACACCGCAGACGAAGCCCGAGCCCACTACGAGACGTTCATCGCACCGTATTTCACCACCGACGGCCAAGCCGACCTCGCCGTCGGCGCCACCGCGATCACCGCAGTCGCCGCCGAACTCGACGTCCCCGCCACCGTCACCGCAGCCGAGTTCTACCGCACCGCAACCACCACACCCTAGGAGCCCGGCTACGCCGGCGCTGCCGAAGCGCAGGCAGTACCTCAAGACCGCCCACGCAGAGACGCCCGCAGCCGCTGGGTCGGCCTCCTGCTCCACGCGCTCCCTCAGCGATCGACCGGGTGATCTCCCGTGCCACGGGCACAGCGAGTGTGACGAAGGTAGCCACGTTGAGCAGATGAGGAGATGGCGATCTTGGACGTTTATGAGGCGGTCACGAGCCGACGGGCGGTGCGCGGATTCACCGACCGGCATGTCCTGAGAGAGGTGCTGGAGCGCGTGCTGTCCGCTGCGGCTTGGGCGCCGTCCGGATCGAACATCCAGCCGTGGCACGTCTACGTGCTGACCGGCGTGCCGCTGGCCGAGCTCAAGAAGCGTGCCGGCGAGCGCGTGGCCGCAGGCGACCCCGGGGACGAACGGGAGTACGAGATGTACCCGCCCGCGCTGAAGTCCCCGTACCGCGAGCGCCGGTCCGCCTTCGCCGAGCAGCGCTACGGCGCACTCGGCATTTCGCGCGAGGATCTGGAGGCGCGCCAGAGGGCCGCTGCCGCGAACTGGGACTGTTTCGGCGCGCCCGCCGCCCTGTTCTGCTACATCGACCGCGACATGGGCCCGGCCCAATGGGCCGACGTCGGCATGTATCTGCAGACCGTCATGCTGCTGCTCCGCGCCGAAGGGCTGCACAGTTGCCCGCAGATGGCGTGGTCGGTGTATCGCAGGACCGTCGCGGAGGTCCTGTCACCCCCGGATGAGCTCATCCTCTTCTGTGGCATGTCGATCGGATTCGAGGACGTCACGGAGGGTCACGCCCGCACGGGCCGGGCAACGCTCGACGAGACGGTCACGTTCGTCGAGGGTTAGAACCTAAGCTGCAATCAGAGCCGCATAAGCCGCATATCGGACACCAAACCACCGAAAGAAGGCGTATACCATGAAGTTCGCAGTCATCGGCGGAACCGGGCTGATCGGGTCACGGGTCGTGGAGAACCTGAACGCGGCCGGGCACCAAGCCGTACCGCACTCCCTGTCCACAGGCGTGGACATCATCACCGGCCAGGGCCTGGATGCGGCCGTGGCGGGCACCGCCGTCGTCATCAACCTGACGAATTCCCCGACCTTCGACGACGCCTCGCTCGCCTTCTTCCAGACTTCGATGGACACCCTTCTTGCCGCGAGCGAGAAGGGTGGGGTCGGGCACTTCGTCATCCTCTCGATCGTCGGCGTGGACCAAGTGCCCGATCTGGACTACTACCGGGCGAAGGTGCTTCAGGAGAACATCCTCAAGGCCGGGCCGATCCCGTATTCCATCGTCCGCGCCACGCAGTTCATGGAGTTCATGGACGCGACCCTGTCCATGACCGCCGACGGCGACACCGTCCGCCTGCCACGCACGCCGATCCAGCCGATCGCCGCTGCGGACGTCTCCAGCATCGTCGCCGAAGTCGCCGCAGGCAGCCCCCTGAACGGCGTCGTCAACATCGCAGGTCCCGACGTCTACCCTCTCGACGAACTCGGCCGACTCACCCTGACCGCCAAGAGCGACGGGCGCTCTGTCGTCACCGATGACACCGCCGGCATGTTCGCCGCCGCCCACGGCGACGTCCTCACCGCCCGAAACGATGCCCGCATTGCCCCCACCCACTACACCGACTGGCTCTCCCGAACCAACCCCTCCAGCGGAACCACCGAGTGAGGGGAGGACAGGACGGATCGCTCACGAAGACAGACATAGCCGGGACACCTTCGGGCGTCCGGCCGCTTCACGGACAAGGCGCTGTCAAAACATGAAGAGCGGTTCCCGAGGGAACCGCGACCGGGTGGCTATCTTACCGCCTCTGAGGAGCGCGGACGCGAACTACGGCGAAGGCTGGGCGTTGACTGGCCCATGCGACGGCATGAGAGGATCATAACAGACCGTTGCATGCTGTCTGAGCTGGTGTTTTGGTGAGGCGAACGTTGTCGGCGTGTTGCGGTTCGTCGGAGGGTTCGCGCGGTGTGTCAGAAGATCAGCGGACCGTCGTCGGTGAGGGGTCGTCGCCGGCCGACTACGAGGAATCGCTTCTCGTCGAGGGTGTCGACGAGCCCGAGGTCGCACAGCAGTACGGAGTCGTCTTCGCGATTGATGATCTTTTCCAGATGTTGTGGTCGGTCCAGTGGTGCATCGGAGAGAACGACACGAGGTGGAGGTCTGTGAGCTGGTGAGCACGACGCGGCGCTCGGCGCCGTAGACCTCGCGACGGGTCTCCAGCGCGGTCAGGCCGGCGAAGCGCTCGGAGTCGACGATGCGCCGGTCGGTGGCGGGCAGGTCGGGGCATTCCGGCGGGGGCCCCGAGCCAACTGGATTGACTTATTCCACAGCCCCAGGGGATGCTGGCGGCCCGCACGGTCCTGACCGTCGTAAGATCGCGCGCCGCGCGGGATCCCTGCCTCGGAGGCGCGTTACACCGTCACGAGCCCTCGCGCCCGGTCCAGGAAGTCTCCTACCGCCGGGACCTTCGCGTGCGGCTTCATCTGGCGGTAGAGGTCGCGGAGACGCCCGACGCCGCGAGTGGAGTCCAGGTTCTCGGACAACTCGAGTGCCGCCATACCCCGCCCGGCGGCGGCATCGAGGTCACGCTGCGGGCCCGGGTGGGCGAGGGCCTCGGCGAGGCGGATCAAGAAGTTCGTCCGGTCACGGATGAATGACTCATCGAACAGGGCGATACCGTCTTCGAGCATGTTCACCGCCTGGTCGGCTTGCCCCAGTTGCAGCAGAGCGCGACCGGCGCCGGCCGTGACCTCCCCGGGTCCCACCCAGTACAGGTACGGGGGTTCGTCCTCTTGTTTGAGGCGTTCGACGTAGGTGCGAGTCTTCGAGATCGCCGCCACGCAGCCGGAGGGGTCCCGCAGGGTCGCCAAGGCGTATGCCTGCCTGCTGTAGAGCGCTGTCAGCAGGCTCGGCGTCTCCCGGCCCCGCACGCCGGCTACCGCAGTCTCGACGAGCGTGACAGCCTGCCTGGGGTACCCTTCGCGTGCGGCCTGATAGGCCATCGACCCGAGGATGTGGGCGCCCAGGGGCCGGTCATCGGCGCTGTGCGCCGCGCGGAGAGCGGCTACGTAGTAGCGCTGCGCCAGTCCCGGCTGCCCGGAGTCATAGGCGGCCCAACCCGCGAGCTGCCCCAGCTCGGCCAGCGCTCCATGAAGTTTGCGGCCGGTGGTCTGGTCGTAGGACGCCAGGTCGAGCAGCTCGGCGATCACTCCGAACTCCCGCTGGACCAGCGCGAGCACCGTGCCTCCCCCAGCAAGGTCATCCATCGCGCGCAGCTCAGGGATCATGGCCCTCAACCGGTCCACCAGCCCGGCCGACACCCGACGCCCCGACAACCCCGACACCAGCGGCCCCGGCTCGTGCACCAGCCACTGATGCGCCGGAGCGGTCAACGCCATGCCGCTGAGGAACACGAACCCTCGGCGCTCCACCGGACGATCACTGCCTCTCAGCACGACTGCCACCTCGACGGTACCCCGATGGTTCCACGGGGGCGCGAGTACTGGGTCATGCTCGAGATCGACGGGCAGCTCCTGCGCCGTATCCAGATCGAGCAGCTCACCAACCCCCCGTAGCTCCGAGCTGCCTGATCGCCCGTCGTCGACCGGCTGTCCTTCGGCGAGCATGACGTTCAACTCTTCGACCGAGACACTCAGGGCATCAGCGAGTTCGGGCCGACACCACGGCTGCGGACAGGTCTCGCCCCACTCCCAGCGCCCCACCGTGGTGGGCTGCACCCCCACGAGCCGCGCCAGCGTCTCCTGGCTGTGCCCAACAACCTCCCGGCGCTCCGCGAAAGCACGGCGCTTAGCGGTCACAGTCCCCAGCCCCCGTAGCCGATCGATCCAGCACCTGACCGGCACACCAGCTCACCAGCACGACCACCACGCCCCACCGCGGCGAGATGACCTAGGGATGTCATGAGCCTGTGCTGTCAGCACCTCAGCCAACCGGATCGTCGTAAACCGCGTCGTGGGCTCCCGGTCTCGGAGGCGCGTTACGCGGCCACAAGCCCACGCGCCCGGTCCAGGAAGTCCCGTACCGCAGGGACTATGGCGTGTGGCTTCAGATCGTGGTACAGGTCGCCGAGATAACCCAACCCGGTGATCGAGTCCAGGCTCTCGACCAGGTCGATGGACTCCATTCCCAGCCCGATGGCGACGTGGAGGTCACGCTGTTTTCCCGGTCGGGTGAGAGCACTGGCGAGATGAGTCACGTAGAACTGCCGGTCCCGGACGAAGGACTCGTCGAGTTGGGCGATACTTTCGGTGAGCATGGCTATCGCGTGGTCGGGCTGACCGAGTCGCAGCAGACACACGCCGGCATTGCCCGTGATCGCTGCTGGGTTGACCCAATACAACCAGGGTGGGTCGTCGTCCGGCGTGAGCGCTTCGACCTGGGTGCGGGCTTGGGAGATCGCCGCGGTGCAGGCCGAGGTGTCGCGCAGGAAGGCGAAAGCGTAGGCATGTCGCATGTACAGTTGGGCGAGCAGGGCTGGTGTCTGTCCTCCCCGCGTGCCGGCGAGGGCTGTCTCGATGAGCGTCACGGCATCGGCGGGCCGACCGTCGTATCGGGCGGCCTGAGAGGCCATAGACGCGAGGATGTACGCGCCCAGGGGCCGGTCATCAGCGCTGTGCGCCGCGCGCAACGCCGCGACGTAGAAGCGCTGCGCCAGACCGTTATAGCCGGTATCGCAGGCTGACCAGCCACAGAACTGGCCCAGCTCGGCGAGCACGACGTGCAGCGCCCGACCGGTCCGCCCGTCGTAGGACGCCTGATCCAGCAGCCGGGCGACCCACCCGAACTCCTGCCGCGCCAAGGCGAGCACACCGCCGCCACCGGCCACGTCCTCCATCTTCCGCAACTCAGAGATCATGGCCATGAACCGGTCCACCAGCCCCGCCGACACCCGACGCCCCGACAACCCCGACACCAGCCGCCCCGGCTCGTGCACCAGCCACTGATGCGCCGGAGCGGTCAGCCCAGCGCCGCTGAGGAACAGGAACCCTCGGCGCTCCACCCGCTCATCACCGCCGCTCAGCGCAACTGCCGCCTCGACGGTACCCCGATGGTTCCACGGGGGCGCGAGTACCGGGTCGTGCTCGGGATCGACGGGCAGCCCGTCAGCCGCATCCGCATGGAGCGGCTCACCACCATCCCGCGACTCCGAGCTACTTGATCGCCCGTCGCGGACCGGTTGTCCTTCGGCGAGCATGGTGTCCAGCTCCTCGACCGAGACGCTCAGGGCGTCGGCGAGTTCGGGCCGGCACCACGGCTGCGGCCAGGTCTCGCCCCGCTCCCAACGCCCCACCGTGGTGGGCTGCACCCCCACCAGCCGCGCCAGCGTCTCCTGGCTGTGCCCAACAACCTCCCGGCGCTCCGCGAAAGCGCGGCGCTGAGCAGTCACGGTTCCCGTCTCCCCCGGTAGCGGATCGATCCAGCACGTGGCCGGCACACTAGCCCAGCATCGTGGCCACCGTGCCGAACCGGCGCGGATGACCTCGCTGTGTGCTCAGTCTGTGCTGTGAACGCATCAGCCAGCCGGATTGACTATCGCCTATGGCCCCAGGGCCGGGCTGACCACTGAGCTGGTGCGTCCCTCACTCCGGACGACATCCCCCACGTCCAGCCAGTCCGACGTCCCCGACCCTGGGTGCCATCCAAGCAAAGGACGCCACACAGACAGGCTGAGGACACATGCACCACGAGGAC
>Ga0213882_10000129_pt1 | contig 33578 bp, 29 predicted proteins | sample BarmaccoBMER_R09_FD_160106 | JGI IMG/M metagenome (GOLD analysis project Ga0213882, IMG submission 160106) | Barbacenia macrantha exposed rock microbial communities from rupestrian grasslands, the National Park of Serra do Cipo, Brazil - ER_R09 ...
ACTGACACCGCTGGCATGACTGACACCGATGGCATGACTGACACCGATGGCATGACTGACACCGATGGCATGACTGACACCGATGGCATGACTGACGCAGTGGCATGACCGATGCATAGGGGAGGCGACCGTGGCTCAGCTTGACTATCCGGCCTGGCTGCGGATCGAGCACTGGGTGAACGTCCTGTTCGTCACTCTGCTGATCCGCAGCGGGATAGAGATCCTCGCCACCCACCCCAAGCTCTACTGGCGAAACGACAGCAGGCCGGGCACCGAATGGGCCAGGTTCACCCGCAAGACCATGCCCACCGACAAGCTCTACGACACCCTGGACGAGGAGGAGTCGTACTCCTCGATCGTCTCCTTGCCCGGCCACAAGATGCTCGGGATGGGTCGGCACTGGCACTTCATCACCGTGATGGGCTGGATACTCACCGGAGTCGCTTACTACGTTCTGCTGTTCGCGACCGGTCAGTGGCACCGCTACATCCCTTACTCGTGGTCGATCTTTCCCGAAGCGTGGAACGACGTCCTCACCTACTTGAGCTTCAAGCTGCCGCCACTGCTGCCCGGCGAGCCGCTGGACGCGATCCAGAAACTGACCTACGGCTCGGTGATCTTCATCCTGGCGCCGTTCCAGATCCTGACCGGCGCCGCGCAGTCGCCGGCGGTCGAGGCGCACTTCCCGTGGTTCGTGCGGTTATGGGGTGGCCGGCAGGGGGCGCGCAGCCTGCATTTCTTCGGTTTGGTCGCCTTCATCGGGTTCATCGCCGTCCACCTGATGATGGTCGGGCTGTGGGGCTGGTCCCAACTCAACGCCCTGATGATCTTCGGTGTGGTGCGTCACCTGGGCTGGGCGCTCGCCGCCTCGTTGGCGATCGTCGCCGCGATCGTGCTGGTGCACGTCGCGGCCACGGTGTGGAGCCTGCGCAGCCCGCGCACGGTGCAGCGGGTACTCGGTTCCGTGATCATCCGGGGTCGGCGGTTGTTCCTGCGCCCCCTGGCCTCCCGGCAGAACTACTCGCCCTCGCAGCTCTCCGCCGAGCACCGGGTCAACGGCAAACCGCCGGACACCGACGACTACAAGGTCATGGCCGTGCACAACTTCGTGGACTGGAAGCTGGAGGTGGGGGGCCTGGTGGAGAACCCCATGACCTTCACCCTGGCCGAGTTGCGCGCGCTGCGTGAGAAACAGACCCAGCGGGTGCTGCACAACTGCGTCCAGGGCTGGTCGAGCATCGGCGAATGGAGTGGTGTGCCGTTCCGGGAGGTGGTCGAGATGGTCAAGCCGCTCCCGCAGGCCCGCCACGTCTGCTTCCTGACCATGCAGGACACCGGTCGAGATGAGCCGAGCGCGGAAGGCTCCGGACAGTTCTACGAGATCATCGACCTGCAGCTGGCGTATTACCCGCAGTGCCTGCTGGCCTACGAGATGAACGGCCGCCCGCTGCCCATCAAGCACGGCGCCCCGCTGCGCCTGCGGATCGAGAACCAGGTCGGTTTCAAGATGGCCAAGTGGATCGAGCGCATTGAGTTCATCTCCGGCTACCAGGGCATCGGCGAGGGCATGGGTGGCTGGCGTGAGGACAACGTGTACTACGACAAGGACGTGGAGATCTGATGACCACCGTATGGAGCGGCAGCGGATCGCGCATCGACGCCACTGACGCGATCCGCCCTGAGCTCACGGCGCTGACCGACGAGCAGAAGCACCGGGTGCTGCGGCAGGTCCGCCGCAGGCACGGGAGCTGTCGCCACTGCGGTGGAGCGGAGTTCCTGGTGGGCGAGGCCCTGTACCTGGGGTTCCTGTTCCTCAGCGAAGACACCGACGCCTACATGGTGGCCCTGACGTGCACCAGTCCCCGGTGCTTCGCTCCGCGTACCGGGATCAGGCTGTCCGAGTCTGAGCTCTGATCTGTGACGTGCTCCGGTGAGGGTGACCAGGACTCGCCGAGTCAGCGGCGGAGGCGCACGTATGAACCGACCTCGGCGAGCGGAACACGGGTCTGCTCGCCTGACTCCATGTCCCGGACGGTGACCTCGTGGACGTCCCGCTCCTCCGGTCCGTAGATCAGGACCAGCCGGGCGCGCTGGTCATGTGCCCATCTCAGCTGCTTCGCCAGCTTGCCTGAGGAGCCGAGGTAGACGCCGGTCCGCAGGCCCTGTGCGCGGATCTCGGCAGCCAACCGCAGGACGTCGTCCTCGGCCCCGAGCACGGTCAGCGCCACGTCCAGACCGTGCTGAGCGGTCTGGACCGCCGCCTGGGTCGCGAGGATGCGTTCGACTCCGATCGAACCGCCGCAGGCCGGCAGGTCCGGGCCGCCGAGCTTGGCGACCAGGCCGTCGTACCGTCCGCCGGAGGCGATCGAGCCGGGGTAGCCGGTCGCGGTGACCTCGAAGATCGGGCCGGTGTAGTAGTCCAGCCCGCGGACCATCCGGGGAGTGAACACGACTCGATCAGCCGGCAGCCCGGCGGTGAGCTCCAGCAGGCGGTCCACCTCGGCGAGCCCGTGCCGGCCGCGCTCGGTGGTGTCGAGCTGCTTACGCACCCTGTTGGTGTTGGGCGCGATCAGGTCGGCGACCAGATCCTCGGCGGTGGCCGTGGTCAGGCCCCGCTCGACCAACTCGGCGCACACTGTGTCCGGCGCCACCTTGTCCAGCTTGTCCAGGCTGCCGAGCACGACGTCGCCCAGCGTGGGGTCGACGCCGTAGGCCTCCAGCAGGCCGCGCAGCGCCTGCCGGGAGTTGACCAGGAACTGGAAGCCGTGGATGCCGAGAGCCTCCAGCCCGTCGTGCACGGCCCAGACGATCTCCGCGTCCGCCAGCGGGGACGCGGAGCCCACGGTGTCGACGTCGCACTGGACGAACTCGCGGAAGCGGCCCTTGGCGGCGCGGTCGGCCCGCCAGACCGGGCCGATGGCGTACCGCTTGTAGGGCGAGGGCAGCGTGCTGCCGTAGGTGCCGACGACCCGGGCCAGGGGCACCGTATGGTCGTAGCGCAGCGCGAGGTCGGCTTCGCCGCTGGCCTCGTGGACACCCCGCTTGAGGATCTTGAAGATGAGTGCCGAGGCCTCCTCGCCGAGCTTGCCGGTGAAGACCTCCAGCCGTTCGAACGCCGGGGTCTCCAGGGGGTCGAAGCCGTAGCGATCGAACACCGCGCCGATGGTGTCGAACGCCGCCTCGCGGCGACGCACGTCCTGCGCCAGGAAGTCCCTGGTGCCTGACGGCGGCTCGGCGGCCTGCGCCATGAGCTGTCCTCCCGCGACCTGGGTAGAGCGCCCGAACTGGGTAGAGCGCCATTGTGCCCGCGTGGGTCCCGTCGGCTTCCCGCCCACCTACCCCTGGCGCTCGGCGTCGCCGAGCGCCACCCTCGGGCACGCCAGACCCAGTCGCCGCACCAGCGGCAACGAGCGCCGCAGCTCGGAGCGAAGCGACTGGTAGCGCTCCTGCTCCGGCGGCGCGAGCTCGCCCCGGCGGTGATAGTGGGCCAGCCGCTCCAACCGGCCGTGCAGCAGGGTTCCCCACCGGATGCTGAAGTCGTAGACTCGCGCGCTGTCCTGCGCGCTGTCCGGATCGGACGCGAGCTCGCGGAGCGCCTCGACCGCCGCGAACATCAGGTCGAGGTCGGCGTCGACGCCTCGCACGCGGCTGCTCTCCGACTCCTCGCTCACACCGTCCCTTTCCGGTCAGATGCTCGGTTTGGCGATGCTCAGGACGTAGGGCTGCCCCTGGAGAGTCAGGTAGACCCGATCGGGGCCGACGGCCAGGCCCGACAGTGGAGCGTCGCGCGCCGCACCGGGCAGAGCGCTCCTGAAGCCGATCGTGGTGACGAGCGGGACCGTCTGGTCGTGGTAGCCCTCGTAGCTGTTGGTCTTGAGCACCACCAGCTGGTGCTCGGTCGCGGCGTAGATCCGGGTCTGGTCCACGCCCAGGTAGTGCGCGGGCTCACCCAGGTCGGCCCGCGCCACCACCTCCAAGCCGTCCTCGGTGCGCCGGGTGTCCACGGCGAGCAGCCGGTCGGTGCCCTTCTCGGCGACGTAGAGACGGGAGGGCTTGATGCGGTCACTGACGGCCCTCCGCACGCTGATGGCGATCTCTCCCTTGTCGGCCACCCGGCCGGGGCTGCCCTGGTAGTGGGTGATGCCCTCGGGGCCGGTCAGGTGATAGTCGATGCGCCGTCCCCGCTCGCCCGCGTCCAGCTCCGCCGCCGGCCCGGCGTGCACGTCGATGGCGGGCAGGACCGTGTCGTCGTGCAGGTCGACCGGGGTCACCGTCGCGCGGTCGGCGGACAGGGCGAGCAGGTCATCCGAGCCGGAGTCCACGGCGAGGTAGGACGGCGCGGGCCCGGCGGCCAGGGTGGCGACCTGGTGCAGGTCGGTGTCGCTGATGACGGCGACCCGGCCGAGCCCCGGCTGGGGCAGGTACACCGCGCCCTGGACGGCCGGGGTGAGGAGGTCCTCCCCGACGTCGGGAAACGGCGCCGACAGCGTGGTCCGCGCCAGGGGCGGTGCGCTGGGCCGCCCGGACGGGTCGATCTTCGCGATCCGGTGGTCATCGGTCAGGGCGAAGAGCGCCCGCGCGTGGTCAGACCAGGTTGGCTGGCGCGCGGGCGCGTCGATCCGCAGCGCGACGACGGAGGTCGCGGGGCCGGGCGTGCCGCCCGCCGCGGAGCAACCGGTGAGAACCGGCAGTCCCAGGGCCGCGAGCACCATCACCCCGCGAGCGCCCCACCGCGACCGTGCGACTGTCATTGCTTCTCCCGGGCCCAGCGACGCGCGGGCTCAGCGGCGAGCGAGGAGCCGACCCTCTCCACCGCTGTTACCGTTCTGGAAACGACTGTGGACTACCAGTAGCGGCTACCCACCTGTCACAGGGGCCAAACGGTGCCGTGGCGTCCCGGTGTCTGACCGGTACGGGCGAGCCGGTTCGGTAGCGTCTGCTCAAGGCCCGCGAGCGCCCGTCGGTACCTCATCCAGGTCGGTTTCCGCTCAGAGGGCAGTGGTGATGCCCCGGATGCTCTTGAGCTCCCCCAGCAACGCCGAGGACACCGTGACCGGGTAGTCCTCGACTGCGATCTCGGTATTGCGGGTGCCGTGGCAGAGCAGTATGTGTAGCGGGGTGTCACCCTTGTTCGCCACCAGCACGGAGCGCAGCTCGACTGCCGCCTCCTGGTCCAGTTGGCCGGCCTCGACGCGCAGCACGAACGGCGGCGTACCGCCGGGGTTCTTCTCGGCGTCGGTGATGTCCAGCGGTATCACCGCCGATCCGAACACCGACATCTTGTCATCCCGCCAGTTGACCCGGCCCTGGATCGCCACGGCGGTGTCGGGGACCAGATCCTCGGACAGCACGGCGTAGGACTTGGCGAAGAACAGCACCTCCATCGAGGCGTCGAGGTCTTCCAGCGTGACGATCGCCCATGACTCACCGTTCTTGTTCACCCGCTTGTCGACCGAGGCGATCATCCCGGCGACCACGACCTGGCCCTCGGCGGGTGCCTCATCCATGAGTGCGGCGATGGGTTTGGGGGCGTGCTTGCGCAGAATCCGCTCGGCTCCGTCGAGGGGATGAGCGGAGACGTACAGGCCGAGCATCTCCCGTTCGTAGGCCAGCAGTTGCTTGCGCGGGTACTCCTGTGGCCCAAACCTCAGGTGTGCCAGTGGGGACGACTCTGGGGTCGCCTGTGCGCCGTCATCGCCGCCGAACAGGTCGAACTGGCCCCTCTCCTGCTCGCGTTTAAGGCCGATGACCCCGTCTACGGCCTCCTCATGCACTGTGATCAGGGATAGGCGGGTGTGACCCAAGGAGTCGAACGCGCCCGCCTTGATCAGCGACTCGATCGTTCGCTTGTTGCAGCAGGCGATCTCGATCTTCTCAAGGAAGTCGGTGAACGAGGTGTAGCGGCCCTTCTTCTTGCGGGTGGCAATGATCGACTGCACCACATTGGCGCCGACGTTGCGGACTGCGCCCAGGCCGAACCGGATGTCACTGCCCGCTGCGGCGAAATACAGGCCGGAGTCGTTGGCATCAGGAGGCAGCACCTTGATCCCCATGCGGCGGCACTCCGCGAGGTATACTGCGGACTTGTCCTTGTTGTCACCGGTCGACGTGAGCTGACCGGCCATGAACTCGGCCTGGTAGTTGGCTTTCAGATATGCGGTCCAGTACGACACAAGGCCATAGCCGGCCGCGTGGGACTTGTTGAAGGCGTACCCGGCGAATGGTAGAATCGTGTCCCAGAGGGCCTGTACGGCATCGGTTGAGAACCCGTTTGACCGCATGCCGTCATGAAATCCTTCAAACTCTTTTTCGAGAACCTCCTTCTTTTTCTTGCCCATTGCCTTGCGCAGCACGTCCGCACGTCCCATGGTGTAGGAGGACACTTTCTGGGCGATGCGCATGATCTGCTCTTGGTAGACGATCAGGCCATAGGTTTCCGCTAGGATCTCCCGCAGCGGCTCTTCCAGCTCCGGGTGGATCGGCGTGATTTTCTGTCGGCGATTTTTGCGATCCGCGTAGTCGTTGTGGGCGTTCATCCCCATGGGGCCCGGTCGGTACAGGGCCAATACGGCTACAATGTCTTCGAATCCGGTGGGCTGCATTCTTCGCAGCAACTCGCGCATCGCGGCGCCGTCGAGCTGAAAAACCCCCAGTGTATCACCACGGCAAAGAAGGTCATACGTGGCTGGATCGTTCAGGGGAAGAGTGTCCAGGTCGATCTCTCGGCCTTGGTTGGCTTTGATGTTCTCGATCGCGTCACCGATGACCGTCAGGTTGCGCAGGCCGAGCAGGTCCATCTTCAGGAGGCCGACGGCCTCGCATGCCGGATAGTCCCAACCGGTGATGACCGCACCGTCATCCCTCTGCCATAAAGGAATACAGTCAATCAACGGGTCACGTGACAAGATCACCGCGCAGGCGTGAACCCCGGCATTTCTAATCAGCCCTTCCAGGCCCCGCGCGGTCTCGTAGATCTTGCCGACTTCCTGATCGGTCTCGACCAGGCTGCGTACCTGTGCGGCTTCGGTGTAACGGACATGAGCCGGGTCGACGATCCCAGCCAACGGGATATCTTTGGCCATGACCGCCGGCGGCAACGCCTTAGAGATTCGATCCGCGATGGCGAACCCGGGCTGGCCGTACAGCACGCGTGCCGCGTCCTTGATGGCGGCCTTGGTCTTGATGGTGCCGAAGGTGATGACCTGCGCGACCCGGTCCGCCCCGTACTTGTCGGTCGCGTAACGCACCATCTCGCCACGCCTGCGGTCGTCGAAATCGATATCGATGTCGGGCATCGATGGGCGCTCGGGGTTGAGGAACCTCTCGAAGAGCAGGCCGTGCTCGATTGGGTCGAGATTTGTGATACCCAGCGCGTAAGCGACCAGTGAGCCAGCTGCCGACCCGCGACCGGGGCCGACCCGAATACCGACCTCTTTCGCGTGACGAATCAGGTCGCCAACGACAAGAAAGTATGCTGGAAACCCCTTCTGGACAATCACGTTCAGCTCGAAGTCGGCCCGTTGTTGGTGGGCTTCTGGCACGCCGTTGGGGAATCTCCATGACAGGCCGGCCATGACTTCGTGACGGAGCCAGCTCTCTTGTGTGTACCCCTCGGGGATAGAAAAGATCGGCATACGGTCGACGTGCTTATACACTGGCGAGTAGGGTTCGACGCGCTCGGCGATCAGCAGGGTCGCGTCGGCGGCTCCGGGGACTTCGTCGTCCCAGTACTCGCGCATCTCTTCGGCTGACTTAAGATAGTATCCGTCGCCGTCGAACTTGAACCTCTTCGGGTCGGAGAGTGTCCGGCCCGATTGCACGCAGAGCAGGGCCTCGTGGGTCTTCGCCTGGTCCACGGTAACGTAATGGGAGTCGTTCGTCGCCAACGGTCGCAGGCCAAGCCGGCGGCCAATGTCGAGCAGATCCTCCCGAATTGAGCGTTCGATGGACAGGCCGTGATCCATCAACTCGAGAAAGAAGTTCTCCGCGCCGAATATCTCCCGATAGTCGGCGGCGGCCTGTATGGCCTCGGCATGCTGACCGAGACGTAGCCGGGTCTGCACCTCACCGGACGGACAGCCCGTCGTCGCGATGATTCCCTCGACGTGCTCCGCTATCAGTTCACGGTCCATCCGGGGTTTGCGATAGTAGCCTTGTGTCGAGGCCAGGCTCGACAGCTTGAACAGATTGCGCAGGCCGGTCGAGTCAGCCGCGAGCATGGTCATGTGCGTGTACGCGCCAGCGCCGGACACGTCACCGCCCTCGCCCATCTCGTCAGCGTCGCGCTGGCGGGCGGTTCCCCAAAAAATTGCCTTCTTGTCAAATCGAGATGCCGGTGCGACATACGCCTCGATACCGATGATCGGCTTGATGTCAAACTGCGTGGCCTGCTGATAGAACTCGTGCGCGCCATACATGTTGCCGTGGTCGGTCATTCCGACGGCCGGCATCGCCAGCCGCTGTGCCTCGGTAAACAGTGGCGCTATTTTTGCGGCACCGTCGAGCATCGAGTACTCCGTGTGCACGTGCAGGTGCACGAACGAGTTACCGGACATAGGCGTCTCCTCATCACAGAGCCTGCCGACTCGACAGGCCGGCCGACGGTCTAGCGTCGGACCCTAACCTGTGCGCCGGTCACGCCCTGCTGTGACGCCGCTACGCTGAGTACAACAGGCGTGTCTCGAGCGCCCGCCGACGCGCCTGGACACCCGCAGGTGCGGAAGGGTAGTTCCCCGGCTGGTCGCTGTTCGCCAGGGCACGAGGGGGCAAGGACTGATGACGACACCATCTCAGGCTGCGGCGCGCTGATACGCCTTGGCGCGTCGGCACGTGCTCGCCGATCAGTCCGAACCGTGTCGTGCGTCGTCAGTCGGTCGGCGGTTCCTGGGATAGTAGCTGGGAGGTGCGCGAACGACTCGGACACGACTTCATGGACGTTCGGCGGGGGGCTTGGTTGCCACCTAGGGTAGCCTCGCAGCTCCAGGGAGTGTGCGACCCTAGGTGGGCTGCGTTGGATGGTCACCGGTCCCGCCATGCGGTGGGTCAGGCGGCGTGGAGTTGGTCGGGCAGTGACCGGACGGCCGCCGGGCGGTGGATGGTCGTACCGTCTTGATCAACTAATGCGGATGACGAACTCGGCGACCTGCTGCAGGTAGCGGCGGTAGCAGCTCGGGGCCGGCGGCTTGATGGTGGTGGCGAGCTCCACGAGCTGGGTGAGAATGCGCTCGACGCCGTATCGGGGCATCCTGTTCTCGGCCAGTGGCGGCATCCCGCGCGCAGATCACCGCGCCCGCGTCGAGCCCGGCACGCGCGCGGACCGACCGCGACATCGAGATCGCGCGCGTCGGACCGACCCCGGGAGGCGCTGCCGAACATCACGAGAAGCGAGAGGCCATGCTTGTCGGCCAGGAGTCATGCGGTTATGCTGCCGTTAGATGAAACCTTGCCTCAGGGTTGCGACGGAGACGTGCGGCCAGCTCACGTCGATATTTGTCGGAAGCCGATTAAAGACCTCGAAGTTCGGTAAGACCATTTGCGCATACTGAAGTTGCTTGAAGGGAGGAAGGATCCCCCGCTTGACCTTCTCGATCCAGAAGGTCGCGTAGACTAACGCGGTCTCGGCCTTTGGCCCCTTTGGCCCAACCGGTTCGCCACCCTCAAGGAAAGGGATATTCCCGAGATCGCCGGCTCCATCCGGCAGGCTGACGTCCACCGTTGGATCCTTCTTGGCGAGGTGACTGTTGGGATTCTTGAAAAAGTAACTCTGGCCTGGCTCGCGATATTGAGCGCAACTCCCTCGAAGGTGTTCACGCTGGCAACTTGCTGATTGACAACGGCTTGGAGGAGTTTGATCGGATCGTTGACCACGTCCTGCCCGGGTTTGCGGTTGATTGGCGTGGGGAGGGGAGGCTCGGGGGGGTTGGTCCGGAAGGGCGTCCGGGCATTTATGCGCCCGGGGGGTATGCCGGGGGCGCCTTGGGGGAGTACACCTTCGGGGATGGTGAGGTCGTACTCCGGAAACGGTACCGGTACGGGAGTGGCCAGCTTCTCCGAGGTTCCCGCGGCGTGGATGATCTGTGGGAACTGAAACGGCGGGATCGGGGCGGGACCGATAGTGAACGGGGTACTGTTGAATGAGGGAAACCGGGAGAACGCGTACTCTGCGGTGGGAGTCTTGAGGGTCGGCGGGCCGGTGAACGGTTGGGCCGTGCCTTGGGCGAGCATGGTGGTACCGTGCGGGATTGATCCCAGCCGGGCTACGATCTTTCCGTTCGGGGGATCTGGCACTGGGGGATAGCTCGTTTCCCGCTGCGTGATCCAGGCCCCAGGTTCGATGTGGAGCAAACCTCCGGTGGAAGCGTCGGTAATCTGCTGCAGATAAGTTAAGCCGAGTAGCTCGATGTCATCCTGCCCAAACCCTCGGTTCGGGATCGACGCGTTGATGGGCTCGAACTTCAGTGTCTCGCGTGTTTGGTTGAGCTGAAGATACAGATCGGCCTTATCGTGGAAATCCGGCCGCGCGATGAGGTTGAATCCGGAGCCTTGCCAGGTTCCGGCGAGTTCCCCAAGAAGCCCCAGCTTGCCGAGGATGGTAGCGTTGTCCAGGGGGAGCCGAACCGAATCTATTCCTATGCCAACCGAAGCTATATCCGCCTCCGGCATTGTTGTTCTCCGTTCATTGAGGTCATGTGGAGGAGCGTGGACCTGGTGGTGATACATGTAGGAGTGGAGAGCCGGCGTCGGTGATGCATCAGAGTTCGGCAAAGTCGTCCCCACTTGCCGAGCGCTTCAGCTGAGACCCGGGCGTAGGTGGCCAGCGAGCGGACCGAGGTGTGCCCGGACAGGGCCATGAGCATGGGGGTGGAGGCGCCGGCTTCGGCGGCGTGGGTGAGTGCGGAGTGGCGCGGTTGGGGCAGGGTGAACGGCCCGCCGGGCATGCCGGTGGTATGGGCCCGGAACAGCTCAGCCGCCCGCCGGTAGGACAGCCGGGCCTTGCCGGTGGGCGAGTCGACGTCGACCAGCGCGACCGAGGGGCGGGCCTTGCGGTCGGTGAGGAACCCCGGTCCGCGCCGGCGTCCAGCCGGCATCCGGGGTAGCAGCCGCGCGGTGCTGGTCTGTCAGACGATCACATCACGGGTACCGCCCTTGCGGATCACGACCGCGCACCGGTTCGGGGTGTCGAGGTCGGTGACGTTCCAGGTCGCCAGACCCCGGAATCCCTGGAAGCCCGCTTCACCGGCTATGAGTCGCAGGCCCGCAGCATGGCCGACCAGACCCGCTTCATCGGCTACGACCTCACTGGGGATGGCAGGCTCGCCCGGTGGGTACCACGGCGCTGCGCGTCGACCATTATGTGCGCACCGCCGAGTACGTGATCCTGCTCGGCGCCGAGGGTCGTGGTCTGCCGCTGAGGCGACCCTGCTGACGTTGGACTACGGCTTTCACATCACGCAGCTGCGCGCGTCTGGTTGAAAGTCCTCGAGCACGACACCACCGGAGTCCGAGCATACGAAGGCGCCGGCTTCACCCCAGTCGGCCGGCTGCGCCGCTCCGGGTACTGGCTTGGCGCTGAATGCGATGAGATCATCATGGACGCGCTCCGCGACGAGTTCCCCGGGCCGTCCGCGGTTCGCCGACTGATCGGAGGGGACTGACCACGCGAGCGTCGCCTGTCATGAGCGGAGCTCGTGGGTGTGGTCGGGGAGCCGGCGGGTGATGCCTCGGCGGGCCAGCAGCTCCATGATCGGGACGGCGACGCGGCGGGTGGTGTCCAGGGCCTGCCGGGCCTGGCTGAGGGTGAACGGGCTGGGCAGTCCGCGCAGCCGCTCGAGGGCGGCCCCCTCCGCGCCGGGAGCGAGGTAGATCCCGTCGGCGATCTTGAGTAGCTCGCCGGCCCGCACGGCGGCGGCGAGTTCTTCGGCGCCCAGCCCGAGCTCGGCGAGCCGGTGCGCCTCGGGTGCGGCGAAGGGCCGCCGCGCGAGCTCGGCGCGAAGGTCGGCGATCGCGTCGCGGACCGCGTCGGGCAGCCCACCGGCCGGCCCGACGCGGTGCACTCGCCCCTCGGTGACCGCCAGTCGCGAGCCCAGCAGCAGCTCGACCAGCCGCGCGTCCGGCATCCCGGTGACGTGCCGGGCGGTCTGCAGGGGCATGCCCGGCCGCAGCGGGTTCGCGACGGCGTGCGCGGCCACCGCGTCGGCGAGCCGGGCGGCCCGCTGCGCCGCCGCGGCGGGGTCGACCAGCCAACCACCCGCCTGCGGCACCCCAGCGGGCTCGGACGCACCCATCGCGACCAGCTCGTCGCGTCGCACCACACCGCGGCGGCGCAGCTCGGCGGCGCCGTCCGGGGTGCCGTCCATCGTGCCCAGCTCGGCGGCGCGGGCCGCTGCCGCCCCTCGGCGGCGCAGCACGGGTGGGACCACATCCAGCACGGTGACCCCGGCGGTGACACGCCGGCTACCGGGATCGCGAAGCAGCGCGCGGTCCCCGATCCGCAGCGGCAGCGGTTGCGCCAAGCCCAACCGCGCGGTGTCCACGCCCAGCGGCCGGACTCGCACCGCCACCGCGGCCGTGCCGGCGTGCAGCACCACATGCCGGGGCAGCTCGGCCGCCGGGCCGGTGGACAGCCGGACATCGACGGTGCGGGTGGCCAGCCAGGCTCCCGGGGTGAGCACGGCATCACCGCGGCGCACGGCCTCGCGGGGCACCCCCCGCAGGTTGACCGCCACCCGGGCCACCGCGGGCGCGGACTCGACGGGCACGCCCAGTGACTGCAGCCCCCGCACGCCCACCCGCCGCCCCCCGGGGCCCAGCTCCAGCTCGTCACCGACGCGTAGCGTCCCGCCGGCCAACGTTCCGGTGACCACGGTGCCCGCGCCGTGGATGGTGAACGCTCGGTCCACCCACAGCCGGACGTCGGCGTGGAGATCCGGCGCGGGCAGCCGGGCGGCCAGCGTGCCCAGCGCGGCCCGCAGGTCGTCCAGCCCGGCCCCCGTGAGGCCGGAGACGCAGACCGAGGGGACCCGGCCCAACGACGAGCCCGCCAGGTGCTCCAGCGCCTCCCCGCGGGCCGCCTCCGGGTCCATCAGGTCGCTGCGGGTCACCGCCAGCAGCCCGTGCCGCACGTTCAGCGCGTGCAGCGCCTCCAGGTGCTCCCGGGACTGCGGCATCCAGCCCTCGTCGGCCGCGACCACGAACAGCACAGCGGGCACCGGACCGACACCGGCGAGCATGTTCGGCACGAACCGCTCGTGCCCGGGAACGTCCACGAACGCCACCGTCGGCCCGGTGGGCAGGGTCGTCCAGGCGAACCCCAGATCGATGGTCATCCCCCGGCGGCGCTCGGCCGCCCACCGGTCGGGCTCCATCCCGGTCAACGCGCGGACCAGGGTGGACTTGCCGTGGTCGACATGACCCGCGGTGGCTACGACGTGCATGCCAGTACCGCGTCGCGCACCGCGGTGTCGTGCTCGGCGGGCAGCGCGCGGAGATCGAGCAGGCAGCGGCCGCGTTCGACGCGGCCGAGCACCGGCGGGCTGCCGGTCCGCAACAGCGGGGCGTAGCGCTCCGGCAGGCTGACCGCGGCGCTGTCCAGCGTCACCCCCGGCGCGCCGCCACCGCCCACCGCGGCCCGTGCCGCCACCGCCGTCGCGTCCACCCCGCGCGCGGCCAGCGCCGTCGCGATCGCCCTCGCGCGCCGCCGCAGCGCATCGGGGTCGGCGGCCAGGGCCCGCGCGGTGGGGGTCTCGGGTCCCCGCAGGGTGGCCTCTAGCGCGGCCAGGGTGAGCTTGTCCACCCGCAACGCCCGAGCCAGCGGGTGCCGGCGCAGCCGGGTCACCAGCGGCTCGCAGCCCAGCAGCAGCCCGGCCTGCGGACCGCCGAGCAGCTTGTCGCCGCTGGCCGTGACCAGGTCAGCACCGTGGGCCAGGGTGGTGGCGGCGTCGGGCTCCGCAGGCAGCGCGGGGTGCGGCGCGAGCAGTCCCGAGCCGATGTCGACGACCACCGGCACCCCCAGCCCGGTCAGCTCCTTGACCGGTACCGAGGAAGTGAACCCGGTGACGCGGAAGTTGGAGGGATGCACCTTGAGCACGAACCCGGTCCCGCGCCCGGTCGCCGCGGCGTAGTCCTCGCGGGTGACCCGGTTGGTGGTGCCGACCTCACGCAGCCGGGCACCGGTGGACTCCAGCAGCTCAGGGATGCGGAACCCGTCGCCGATCTCCACCATCTCACCGCGCGCCAGCACGATCTCGCGACCCGCGGCCAGCGCGGTCGCGGCGAGCACCAGCGCCGCGGCGCCGTTGTTCACCACCGCGACGCCGCCCGCCGAGGGCACCGACTCCGCCAGCGCGGCCACCGCCCCGGCCCCGCGCTGCCCTCGCCCGCCGGTGGCCAGGTCGAGCTCCACATCGGTGGTGCCGGCTGCGGCTCCCAACGCCTCGACCGCGGCGGCGGACAGCGGCGCCCGGCCCAGGTTGGTGTGCAGCAGCACCCCGGTCGCGTTGAGCACCGGGCGCAGCGTCGTCGCCGTGTCCGGCAAGGCGGCCAGCACGTCCGCGACGACATCGGCCGGCGGCAGGGTGCCCTCACGGACCCGCTGCTGAGCCGCGCTCACCGCCCGCTTCACCCGCGGCCGCCCCCACCGCCGCGCGGCGGCCATCACCGCCGGCACGGCCAGCACCGCGTCGGTACGCGGAACCTGCCGGCGCACATCCATAGCCCGCACGTTAGCTCCCCCGACCTCTCGGTGGGCAGAGTGCCTCGACCGCGCTAGCCTCGGCGTGGAGGTGTCTGGGTGAGATCCCGCGCTTCTCAGAGCACCCGCGCTTTCAGAGCACCCACGCTTTTCAGAGTAGGAGTGGCCGAGCACCGCGGCCGGGCGGTTCCATTCCGGTTCGCCTTCACGCGGGGTGTGGCAGCTCCTCGCAGTGCGGGATGGAGGACCTGTGGGAGTGCGGCGGTGGATGGGGAGCTGGCCGGTCGTCCGGCAGGTGACGGGGCCGGACCGGACTGCTCGCGGGGACGCCGTTCGATCATCCTCCAGCGAGCACCTGCGCCCTCGCGTCTCGGAGGCCGACCGCGTCGTCCAGTCGATCTGCCCGTTCTGCGGGGTGGGCTGCGGGCAGCGGGTGTTCGTGAAGGACGACGAGGTCATCCAGATCGAGGGCGATCCGGACTCGCCCATCTCGCGGGGCAAGCTCTGCCCCAAGGGGGCCGCCAGCAAGCAGCTGCTCACCCGGCCCGACCGGGTGACCAAGGTCCGTTACCGCCGTCCCGGCGGCACCGACTGGGAGGACCTCGACCTCGACGCGGCGATGGACATGATCGCTGATCGGGTGATCGAGACCCGCCGGCGCACCTGGCAGGAAACCGACTCCGACGGACGGGTGCTGCGCCGCACGATGGGCATCGCCCATCTCGGCGGGGCCACGCTGGACAACGAGGAGAACTATCTCATCAAGAAGCTGTATACCGCGCTGGGCGCGATCCAGGTGGAGAACCAGGCCCGGTTTTGACACAGCTCCACCGTTCCCGGTCTGGGGACCAGCTTCGGTCGCGGCGGCGCGACGACGTTCCAGCAGGATCTCGCCAAGAGTGACTGCATCGTCATCCAGGGTTCGAACTTCGCCGAGTGCCATCCGGTCGGCTTTCAGTTCGTGATCGACGCCAAGCTGCGCGGCGCCAAGATCATTCATATCGATCCGCGGTTCACCCGGACCAGCGCGCTCGCCGACCTGCACGTGCCGATCCGGGCGGGCACGGATATCGCCCTGCTCGGCGGCCTGATCAACTACGTACTGAGCGAGGGTGAGGAGTTCCGCGAGTACGTCGTCGCGTACACGAACGCGGCGGCGATCATCAGCGAGGACTACCGCGACACCGAAGACCTCGACGGGCTGTTCAGCGGGTGGGACCCGGAGCAGGGCGCCTACGACGTCACCACCTGGAGGTACGAGGACGGCGGCTCGGATCACCGCGATGGTCCCCGACACAAGGCGACCGCGGGCGGTGACAGGTACGGCAGCGGCGGCGCATCCGTCAGCGCGAAACCCCCCCGCGACGAGACGTTGCAGCATCCGCGGTGCGTGTTCCAGATTCTCAGGCGGCACTACGCCCGTTACACCCCGGAGCTCGTCGAGCAGGTGTGCGGGATCCCGCGCGAGACGTTCCTCGAGGTGGCCCGGTCGATCACCCGGAACAGCGGGCGGGAGCGAACCACGAACTGGTCGTACGCGGTCGGTTGGACCCAGCACAGCGTGGGCGTGCAGTACATCCGCGCGGCGTCGATCCTGCAGGCGCTGCTCGGCAACATCGGCCGGCCCGGCGGCGGGATCCTGGCGCTGCGAGGGCACGCGAGCATCCAGGGCTCCACCGACATCCCGACCCTGTTCAACATCCTGCCCGGCTACCTGCCGATGCCGGTGGGGTCGCTCGGGAGATCCCTGGCGGACTACGTTGCTCCTAACGCCGGTGTTGCCGGGTTCTGGGGCGACATGCCCAGCTACATCGTCAGCCTGCTTAAGGCGTGGTTCGGCGACGCCGCCAGTGCGGAGAACGACTACGGCTTCGGCTGGCTGCCGCGGCTGACCGGGGACCACAACAACTACCGGACCGTTCTCGATATGGTCGATGGCAGGGTTCCCGGCTACATCGTGGCCGGGGAGAACCCGGCTGTCGGCGGGGCGAACGCCCGGATGCAGCGGCTGGGCCTGGCAAAGCTCGAGTGGCTTGTCGTGCGGGACATGACATGCATCGAGACCGCGACGTTCTGGAAGAACTCGCCCGAGGTCGAGTCCGGTGAGCTGCGCACCGAGGACATCGGCACCGAGGTGTTCTTTCTGCCTGCGGCCGGCCATGTGGAGAAGGAGGGCACGTTCACCAATACCCAGCGGCTGCTGCAGTGGCGGCATAAGGCGGTGGAGCCGCCGGACGATGCCCGCAGCGACCTGGGATTCTTCTACCACCTCGGCCGGATCATCAAGGAGCGGTTGGCTGGTTCCGACGATCCTCGCGACGCCTCGGTCCGGGCGCTGACCTGGGACTATCCGGTACAGGGGCCGAAGGCGGAGCCGTCGGGCGCAGCGGTGCTGCAGGAGATCAACGGGCGGGGACGCGACGGGGAGCTGCTCTCCGCCTACACCCAGCTGCGCGACGACGGCTCGACGAGCTGCGGCTGTTGGATCTACTGCGGGGTGTACGCCGACGGGATCAACCAGGCCGCCCGGCGCAAGCCGGTGTCGCAGCAGGACTGGGTGGCCGCCGAGTGGGGCTGGGCATGGCCGGCGAACCGGCGGCAGCTCTACAACCGCGCCTCGGCCGACCCCGAGGGCAAGCCGTGGAGCGGGCGCAAGGCGTTGATCTGGTGGGACGGGACGCACTGGACGGGCAAGGACGTGCCGGACTTCCCGCCGGACAAGCCGCCGGACTACATTCCACCGCCGGGCGCGAAGGCGGGGGCGGCACTGGCCGGCGACGACCCGTTCATCATGCAGACCGACGGCAAGGCCTGGCTCTTCGCGCCGGTCGGGCTGGTCGACGGACCGCTGCCGACGCACTACGAGCCGGTGGAGACGCCGCACCGCAACCTGCTGCACCCCGAGCAGCCGGCGAACCCGGCCGCCGTGCTGTACGACCAGCCGGGCAACCGGCACCATCCGGTCGGCTCGGCCGTCTTCCCGTACGTGCTCACGACCTTCCGCCTCACCGAGCACCACACCGGCGGCGGGATGAGCCGCCACCTTTCCTACCTCGCCGAGCTGCAGCCCGAAGCGTTCTGCGAGGTCTCCCCCGAACTGGCCCGCGAGCGCGGGCTCACCCATCTCGGGTGGGCCACGCTCGTCACCGCGCGCAGTGCGGTCGAGTTCAAGGTCCTCGTCACCGAGCGGTTGCGGCCGGTGCGCGTCGAGGGCCGCGAAACCCACCAGATCGGGGTGCCGTGGCACTACGGCCCTAACGGGCTCGCCACCGGTGACAGCGCCAACGACCTGCTGTCGATCACGCTCGACCCCAATGTGCACATTCAGGAGTCCAAGGTGCTCACCTGCGACATCCGGCCCGGTCGGCGACCGCACGGTCACAGACTTCAGGCGTTCATCGAGGGCTACCGGCGGCGGGCGGGGATCGAGTCATGAATGCCTACATCGAGCCTGGCAGCCCCGTCGCTCGCGCCGAGCGGCCCGGGGCGGGAAGCACCACCGACCCCACCGCCGGGCTGGCGGGCAACGTCGGCACGCCGTACACGACCCCGATGAGCGGGCAGACCGAGCGGGCCGCGTACCTGGGCATGCCTGGGGAGCGCCCGCCGCGGCTGGGCTTTTTCACCGACACCTCGTTGTGCATCGGGTGCAAGGCCTGCGAAGTGGCCTGCAAGGAGTGGAACCTCGTCCCCGCGGACACCGGCCCGACCGGCGGCAACCCGGCAGACCTCGACGAGGTGCGCGGTATGGACCTGCTCGGCATGTCCTACGACAACTCCGGTGCGCTGGGGGCGTCGACGTGGCGGCACGTCGCGTTCATCGAGACGGAGCACCGCATCGACGCCGCGCAGCAGGGCGACGTCCGGTGGCTGATGTCCTCCAACGTCTGCAAGCACTGCACCCACGCCGCATGCCTGGACGTGTGCCCGACCGGGGCGCTGATGCGGACCGAGTTCGACACCGTCTACGTGCAGCCCGACGTCTGCAACGGCTGCGGCTACTGCGTGCCCGCGTGCCCCTACGGCGTGATCGACATTCGGCCCGGGGACGGCCGCGCCTTCAAGTGCACCCTCTGCTACGACCGCACCAAGGACGGGCTCACCCCGGCGTGTGCGCAGGCCTGCCCGACCGAGTCGATCCAGTTCGGGCCGCTCGAGGAGCTCCGCGAGCGGGCCGACCGCCGGCTGGCTCAGCTGCACGCGAACGGGGTGCCCGAAGCGCGGCTGTACGGCCGCGACCCGGACGACGGCGTCGGCGGCGACGGTGCGTTCTTCCTGCTGCTCGACGAACCGGAGGTCTACGGTCTTCCCCCGGACCCGGTCGTCACCACGCGTGACCTGCCGCAGATGTGGAGACGCGCGGCGGTAGCGGCGGTGGGGCTGGCCGCCGCCATTGCGGGCTCGTTTCTGGGGAGACGCTGATGGCGCACGGTGATCAGAACCCGATCGACGCAAGCGCGACCAGCCACCGCACCGACGGGCGTAGCGGACGCTCCGGGGGACGGCACCGCGGCCGCCGGCGCGAACGTGGCTCGATGGTGCCTGCCGCGGAGTTCAGCTCCTACTACGGTCGGCCGATCCTCAAGAAGCCGACCTGGAGAAGTCCGGACGTGCCGGTCTACCTCTGGGTCGGCGGTCTCGCCGGCACCTCGGCGGTCGTCGCAGCGCTGGGCGACGCGACGAGACGACCGGCGCTGCGCCGCGGCGGCCGGCTCGTCGCCGCGGGTGGCGCGTTGGTGGGCACGATGGCACTACTACACGACCTGGGCCGGCCGGAGCGGTTCCTCAACATGCTGCGGGTGATCAAACCGACCTCGCCGCTGTCGATCGGCTCGTGGATCCTCAGCCCGTTCGCCGCGTTCGCGTCTGCGGCCGCCGCGTCGGAGATCACCGGCATCGCTCCGCGGCTCGGTCGGCTCGCCGGCTGGGGCGCTGCGCTCTTTGGCCCGCCGCTGGCCAGTTACACCGGTGTGCTGCTCTCCGATACGGCCGTCCCAGCGTGGCACGAGGCCCGCGGTGAGCTCCCGGTGCTGTTCGTCAGCAGCGGTGCGGCGGCCGGCGCGGGCGTCCAGCTTCTCGTCACCGGGCTCACCGGCGCCGGGCGTCAGGAGCGGGATCCGATGATCCGGCTGGCGGTGGCCGGGGCTGCGGCGGAGCTGGTCATCGGGGAGGCTCTGGAGCGTCGGCTCGAGCGGGTTCCCGGTGACATCGCCGACGTTTACCGCACTGGCAAGGCGGGACGGCGCAACCGACTGGCCCGGGTGCTCACCACCTGCGGCGGCCTCGGCGCGCTGCTCGCTGGGCGCAGCCGGGTGGCCGCCGTGATGTCAGGCGCCGCGCTCGCCGCTGGGTCGCTGGCCACCCGGTTCGCGGTGTTCGAGGCGGGCCTGGCGTCGGCGGCGGACCCGCGGCACGTCGTCGCCCCGCAGCGCGCCCGGCTCGCCGAGCGCGGCCGTCACTCCAGCGCCGAAGGCTCGTGGCTAGCCGCCGAGAACGCGGGTGTGTCGTGAAGGAACGTACGATCTCCCTGGGTCGTGCTCGGCGAGTCGGATGAGGAAGTCGGCGAAGCCCTCGGTGGCGCGGGCGCGGCGGCGGGCGCTGGTGATCACCGGCGGGTCGGCGGCGTGCAGGACCCGGTGCCCGGTGCGTTTCAGGGTGGTGACCAGGGCGACGTCCTCGTGGGCGGGCAGGGTGGGGAATCCGTCGACGGCGAGGTAGCTGCGGGCGGATATCCCGAGGTTGGCCCCGTGCACGTGGCGGTGCCCGATGACGTGGTGGTGAAGCCGTCGGAAACGCTCGGCGGTGATGGGTGGGTGCTCGCTCCAGTCGCAGACGCAGACCATGCCGGCCACGGCGTCGGCACCGTGACGCGCGTGGGCCAGCTGGTCGGCCAGCCACCCCTTCGGCACCTGGCTGTCGGCGTCGGTGCTCGCCAGCCAGACCCGGTCGGCGCCGAGTTCGTGGAGCAGGTGGGCGAAGCCGGCGCGGCGGGCGGCCCCGACGTTGCGCTCCCACACCGCGAGGACCTCCGCGTCGCCGGCCGCGTCGGCCGTGCGGTCACTGCACGCGTCCAGGACCACCAGCAGGTGGACCGGGATGTCGACCGCGACGGCGGCGCACCGCAGCGCCGCGAGACATCGCGGCAGGAGCTCCTCCTCGTTGTGCGCGGGCACCACGACTCCCACTCGGGTGACCTGGTGACCGGCGGTGGTCACCGCAGGCCGGTCTGCGCGGCGACGGACCGCACGGCGGGAGGAGTGCGGAGGTACACCTCCAGCCGGAAGTCCTCCTCGACGTGCTCGACGAGCCGGCCCAGCCCCGGCTGGGCGGCCAGGGCGGCGTGCACGTCGTCCCCGGTCTGCGGGTACCCGGCCACGGGGTGACGCCAATGCACGGCCAGCAGCGTGCCGCCCGGTTCGAGGGCGTGAATGGCGGTGACCCACAGCCGGCGCAGGTCCGGGGGATCGAGGTAGTAGCCGAGCTCGCTGATCACGAGGAGGTCGAAGCCACCCCGTGGCCAGTCCTCGGGCGCCCCTCGACGCTCGAGGACCACATTGGGTGAGCGCGCCAGCCGAGCGCGGGCGGTGCGCAGTGGCGCCTCGGCCACGTCGGTGGCCAGCAGCTCGTCGCAGCGGGCCGCAAGGTGTTCGGTGAGCACGCCGATCGAGCAGCCCGGCTCGTAGCCGCGGCGGTACCGCGCCCGGGGCAGCGCCGCCAGCGCGCAGGCGTACTTGCGATGTTCATACCAACGGGTGGTGAACCCCCACGGGTCGGTGGCGGTGGCGTAGAGGTCCTCGAAGTACCCGGCCGGCAGGCTGGGGCTCACCGCGGGATCACCACGGCTGCCACTCCTCGGTGCCGGCGGCGAGGTCCCCGAGCACGGCGAGGTCCCGCTCGGCGTGGCTCTGCCGCAGGTAGACGGTCAGATCGGTGACTCGGCGGCTGTGCGCGGCGTCGGTGGCCAGCGGTCGCGGCCCCAGTGCCCGGCCGACCCGCTCGATGGTCTGGGTCGCGGCGGCCTCCACCACCGCCCGGACCCGCAGCGCCCGCCGCCGCGCCAACCGTACGCTCGGGGGGTCGCTGGTCGCCGGGTCAGGACCGCGGTCCGCGGTCGCGGCGGCTTCCCGCAGCACCGAGCCGGCCGCCGCCAGCACGGTGTCGACCGCGCCCAGATGGGCCCGGCCGTGCGGGTCGAGACCCCCGCCGCGGGCCGCCTCCCACAGCGGCCGGCCGACCGCGACCGCCCCGCCATGCCAGCAGGCCGCCACACCCATCGCGCCGTACCAGAAACCGACCCGCTCCAGGTACGCCCCCGGTCCGCCGACCGCCGCCGCCGGCACCGCGTCGAGCTCCACGTCCTCCGTGCCGCTTCCCGACATCCCCAACCCCTCCCATCCACCCACGCCCGTCCGTACCCCGGTCTGGGAGAGATCCACCGCGAACAGCCGGCCCCCGTCACCGGCGCGCGCGGTGACCAGGGCATGGGTGCAGGCGTGAGACCCCGAGCACCACCGCTTGACCCCCGAGAGGCGCCATGTGCCGTCCCGGCGCTGCTCGGCATCCACCCGGCCGTTCGGTGGCTCGGCCGCCCATACCGCCCACCGCTGACCCGGCAGCGGCGCCGGCACCGCGGGAGTCGACGCGGGTCTGCGCAGCTCGTCCAGGATGGCCAGCGCATCGAGATGCGCCTCGACCAGGCGGGCCAGGTCGAGATCATCCGCCGCCAGCCCGGCCAGCACTCCCCACCGCCGCGCGGTGCACCCCCGGCCAGGTAGCGGTACCTCCAGCCGGCCCCGGTTCACCAGGTCGGCGAAGCGGGCCGCGACCGCCTCGGCCCGCCCCGACCCGCCGCTACTTGTCGAAGACGTCCCTCACGGCGTCCTTGACCTTCTCGCCGGCCTGCTTGACATGGCCCGTGGCCTGATCGCCCTGACCCTCAGCCTCCAGCTCCGGGTCGTCAGCGGCGTGGCCTGCGGTCTCCTTCGCCTTGCCCTTGAGAACCTCAGCCTGGTGGTCGATCTTGTCTCCGGCTCCCACAGCGAGTGCCTTCCCTTCGTCGGCCCGTGGTGGAAAGACCTAACGTAACCTCTTGGCGAGGATGTCGCGCGGTGAACCGCTGGAACAGGCCCAGGCTGGTGGATGATCGGCGTCGCGGTATGCCTATCCTGCGCGTATGAGACCCTTCGACGACATCGTCCGGCTGGAGCGAGCCGAGGCGTTGGACCGGCCGGCGGCCGCGGTACGCGGCGTCGTGCAACGGCTGCTGCGCAACCGGACGCTGAAGGACGCGCTGCACGGGGTGTGGCTGGGGCATCCGCTGCATCCCGCCCTGGCGCAGGTCGCGCTCGGTTCGTTCGTGTCCGCCTCGCTGATCGACGCGGTCGGCGGCCGGCGTCGCGAGTCATCCGGGCTGATCGCGGTCGGGCTGGCCAGCGCCGTGCCGACGGTCGCCGCGGGATGGGCGGACTGGTCCGACAGTCACGAGGACCAGCAGCGGGTCGGGCTCGTGCACGCCGCGCTGAACGCCACGGCGGTGTCCTGCTTCACGGCCGCGCTGCTGCGCCGGCGTGGCGACCGAGGCACCGGGCGGTTGCTGTCGTTGCTCGGAGGCACGCTGAGCGTGATGGGGGCGGCGTTGGGCGGCCACCTGGGCTACCGGCAGGCCACCGGCGCCAACCACGGCGAGGAGATACCGCACGTCGGTCCGGGGGACTGGCTGCCGCTGGGGCCGCTCGAGGAGTTCCCGCTGGACCGGCCGGTGCGCCGGCTCGCCGGCGAGGTCCCGGTGTTCGTGCTGCGCCGCGGTGGCCGCTCCGAGGTCACGGTGCTCTCCGACCGCTGCCCGCACCTGTCCGGGCCGCTGCACGAGGGCGAGCTCTCCGAGGTCGACGGGGAGCTGCACGTCAGCTGCCCGTGGCACGCGAGCGTGTTCCGGCTCCGCGACGGCGGGGTCGTGCACGGTCCGGCGACGGCACCGGTGCCCGGCTTCGAGTCTCGCGTCGAGGATGGCGTGCTGCAGGTGCGCGTGCGGACCCTGCCCGGCGTCCCAGCGAGCTGACGGACTCCCCGGGCCGCGGGCACCGACCCGGGTGGATCACAGCCGGTGACGGCGGGCTCGTCGGATCAGCCACTCAGCGTGGGGATAAAACGGGTGGATGTGCCCTACGATCAGGTTGAGACATCCGGTCGGAGCTGGCGGGAGGCATCGTGATCGTTCTTGGGATCGTCCTACTGGTGGTGGGTTACCTGCTCGGGATCCCGATTCTGTGGACTCTCGGGATCATCCTGGTGGTCGTTGGAGTGATCTTGGTGCTGCTCGGGTCGGTCGGGCGTCCCATCGGCGGCCGACGGCACTATTGGTGACGCTGGACTCGTGGTGACGCATGGGTTTCAGGCGCGTCGGCTTCAGACGTATGGGCTTCAGGCGTGGTCCAGACGGGGGAAGAGCACTTCGCGGGTCAGCAGGAGCAGGGCTGCGGCGGCGGGGATGGCCACCAGGGCGCCCACGATGCCCAGCAGGGCGCCTCCCAGCAGCACAGCCACGACGGTCACCAGGGCGGGTACCTTGAGCACCCGGCCGATGATTCGGGGGACCAGCAGGTAGTCCTCGGTCAGCCGGTAGACCAGGAAGAACCCGACGGTGGCCAGGCAGGTGGGCAGCGACACGCTCAGCGCGACCAGGCACACCGCCATGCCCGCGATGGTGGAGCCGATCACCGGGACCAGGTCCAGGAGCGCCACGAAGATGCTGAGCAACAGGGCGTAGGGCACCCTCGCGACCGTCAGGAAGGTGAAGGTGAGGACCCCGGCGATCAGCGAGATCAGCAGGTTGCCCAGGACGTAGCCACCGACCTTGGTGAAGATCTCATCGCCGAGGAGGATCGCGCGGGGACGGCGGGAATGCGGCACCAGCCGGTAGAGGGTCGCGCGGATGCGGGGCAGGTCGGCCACGAAGTACATGGTGAGCACGACCAGGATCAGGGTGCTGGCCAGGGCGCTGAACACGACCTGGCCGGCCCCGAGCAGGCCGTTGAGCACGCTGGAGGGATCCCCGCTGAGGGTTTGCTGCAGGCGTTGTTGCAGGTGCAGGCGCTCGTCGAGCTGACCCAGCAGCGAATGAGGGTTCTGCAGCCGGGAGAGCATGGTCGGGGCCTGGGTGAGGAACTGGGTGGCTTGGCGCGTCAGCGGGGGGATCGCCGCGGCCAGGAACCCGGCCACCAGCGCCAGGGTCGCCATCAGCACGGTGACCACCGCCGTCCACCGCGGGAACCTGTGCCGAGCCAGCACGGACACCGCGGGCTCCAGGCCGATCGCGAGGAACAGCGCCAGCCCGATCAGCACCAGGACATCGCGCACAGTGATGATCATTTCGACCGTGCCGGCCATGACCGCGACGCCGGCGGCGGCGCTCATGCCGACCAGGAACGGTGATCGGCGGTTGAGCGGGCTACCGGGTCGACCGAGGGGGTGCTGCGGTGTGCTGATCTGGGCGGCCACCGCCTCAGCGGCCGCGACGGAACCCTCGGCCTCGGTATGCGGTTGAGCGACCAGGGCGTGATGACCCGTCCCCGGTTCCGAGCCGCCGGTCGCGCACCTGTGCCGCCCCGCGTCCTGATCGTGCGCTACCACCGTTTCCTCCTACCTTCCTGGCTAGCCGACGGTCATTTTCCCACCCCTCCTTCGTGGTGCGCGCCAGCGAACCGCCGAGAGCTCAGGCAGGGGCCACCCGACTGATAACGGCGACACCGCTGTCAGGTTCGGTCCATCTGCAGCCGGATGGTGGTGGGGTGGGGCCACAGGTAGAACTGGTCGCAGAGCTGGTAGGCCAGCCACAGGCCGCGGCCCCGGTGCTGGGTCGTCGACGGGTGCAGTAGCCCGGCCAGCGGCTGGGTGTACCGGCCGTTGCCGGTGATCTGACAGATCACCGAGGTTGCGCTGGCCCACAGGCTCACGGCAGCGGGCGGGACGCCGTGTTCGAGGGCGTTGCTGGCGATCTCGCTGACGGCCAGCACGAAATCGTCACACCGGGCCGGGGACAGTCCGGCACCGGCGGCGTAGCCGGCCACGAGCCGGCGCAGCCCGGACAGTCCTGTGGCGTGCTCGATCGTGTCGGTGATGTCAGGCTCGCCCAGCTCAATCGGTGGCGGCAGCGGGTAGCGGGCCAGGAACTCCTCCGCCGGCAGGTACTCCAGGCTGGGGGTGATCGCGCCGTTGAGCAGGCTGGGATGTGCCCCGCGCACCGTGGCTGCGGTGTCGGGGTCGTCCGGGTAGGCGCAGACCAGCGTGAGGTCGCACTCGGCCAAGGCCAGGGTGGTGACGGCGTCGATGTGCATCCACAGCGCCGCCCGATGCGCGTCCTGGCCGCTCAGGTCAGGGGCGGCGACGATGGTGACCGGCCCGCCGTCGGGGCTCGTGTCGGCGATCCAGTCCCGGTAGCGGCCCAGCACCCGGCCGGGATGGCGATAGAGCCCGCCCGCGTCGGCGGTGTGCAACCCGGCCAGGTCCGCGGCCGGCAACCGGGCGCGCAGGCCGTCCGCGGTGGTGGGGGGCAGCACAGCCAGCACCGGCTCACCGTGAGCCAGCCGATCGGCGACCAGGGGGGCGAGCGCGGCGGACGCATCCACGCTCACAGGGTGCAGCAACCCGTGATGAGTCAGCCTGGCCGACCTGCACCGTCCCATTCGTCACACCCGTCCCTGTCGCTACCGTGCAGTCCCGCTGTCCTCTTATGTGGGAAGTGTCGCTGATGCAGCATGACTCTCAGAAGTTCCCGATCTCACGGCGCCGAAACTCCCGACCACGGGTTCTGATGTCCGCGCGGGCCCTGCGCAGACCGCCCGGACTGCTTCTTGCCCGCGGCGGCATGACTTGCGATCATGTCGCCATCCGGGGTCACTTGGGCTTTCCTACCACCGCCCCTGCCGAAGGAGATCCATCATGGCCGCAGCCAAGGGACTGGAGACCTACCTCAACGATCATCTGGCTGGTGCTGCCGCCGGCAGCGAGCTCGCGAACAAGATCAGCTCAGAGTACGCGGACACCCGGTTCGGTCCCTTCCTTGCGGAGCTGACCCGCGACATCGAGCAGGACAAAGTGACGTTGGAAGCGCTGATGGAGCGGCTAGGGATTCAGCGGAGCTCGACCAAGCAGGCTGCCAGCTGGATCGGGGAGAAGGCCACCAGGCTGAAGCTGAGCGAGACGGCGACCGGTGATCGGGATCTGAAGCGCCTGCTGGAGTTCGAGACGCTGTCCCTGGGCATCGAGGGCAAGCTGTCGATGTGGCGCGCCCTGATCGAGGTGAGTGACTCACACGCCGAGCTCGCCGGGACCGACCTGGCTAGGCTCGCGCAGCGGGCCGAGAGCCAGCGCTCCAGCCTTGAGGATCACCGGCTTGAGGTTGCGCACGGAGCCCTGGTCGGCTGACCTCAGGAGGGCGCCTCAGTCTCCCGGCCGGCGTTCCTGTGACGTTCCGCCATGACCTTGTGAGGAACCTGGAGCAGGCGAAGGACGGTGACCAGCCCGAGGCCGCCGAGCATGTTCCCGAGCCCCGCGAAGGCGAACAGCCTGAGCCAGTCCAGGTAGCCGAACGGTGCGCCGGCTTGCAGCGCGGCGAAGCAGACCAGCGACGCGACGATCGCGTGGTTGACCTTGCCGGCGCCGAGCAGGAAGCCCGCGAGCACCGCCGGCACCAGGCGTACCAGGTCGGACTCCGTGGCGTGTTGCAGATGGGTCAGCAGCGTGATGAGCATGCCGCCGATGAGCGCGAGCGCGAACGCCGACCATCCAAAGCCCAGGGTGACGTAGGACTGGGCCGCCTCGACGGCGCTGCCACGCAGCGTCGGGAAGCCCGCCATCACCAACCCGGTCACGACCCATCCGCCGAGCAGGTTGGTCAGCAGGGTGGCCCCCCACAGCCGTGCCAGGCTCAGCGGCGTGCCGCGCCGGGCGACCACCGCGACCACGGGGACCAGGAAGTTCTCAGTGAACAGCTCGCTGCGCGCCAGGGACAGCGCGATGAACCCCGCCGAGAACGCCACGCCGCCCAGCAGCACGCTGCCCGTGGCGTGCTCCACGAGCAGCAGCGCCAGCACGCCCACACCCACGTCGAGACCACCGAGGAAACCGGTCGCGGCCAACCCGAGCCACGACCGGCCCAACCGCTGCTCCCCCTCCTCGACCAGCCGGTCGAAGGTCTCCTCACTGCCCTGCTGCGGGATATCGGGCTCAGCGGCGCGGCGCGGCATCATTACAGCAGGCTACGGAGGCTCGAGGCACGGTGGAGATCCGGCCGTGGAGATCCGGCTGGGGAGATCCGGCTGGGGAGATCCGGCTGGGGAGATCCGGCTGGGGAGATCCGGCTGGGGAGATCCGGCTGCGGAGATCCGGCTGCGGAGATCCGGCTGCGGAGATCCGGCTGCGGAGACGGTCGGCGGAGGCGGACGGGAATCGAACCCGCCTGGTCGAGGTGCTCGACCACGTCGGTGTTGAAGACCGCGGGGGCCACCAGGCACCCATACGCCTCCGTCAGGAGATCTTAGGGGCCGTTCCGGTGAGGAGCTCAGCTGGCGCCGAGCTTCTCCGCGGCCATCCTGGCTCCCTCGACCCGGTTCCTGATCTTCTGGAACGCGACGTCGCGAGCGTAGTCAGGGGAACCGTGGTTCGGCTTCTCGTCGATGCTGAACGGCGAGAAGCCGCAGTCGTCGGTGGCACCGATCCTTTCCCTGGGGATGAAGTTGGACGCCCTCACCAGGGCGTCGCGGACCTCCTCGGCACTCTCGACGCGGGGGTTCCCCGGGTTGATCACCCCGAGGTAGGCCATCTGCGCCACACCCTCCGCGTCGTCGCGCAGGTGCTCACCGATGGACCGGTAGACCGGGTCCTTGTCCCGCTCGCTCGCCAGCTGGATGAGGAAGTAGCCGGCGTTCATCTGGAACATGCTCGGGAGCAGGTTGTTGTAGGGGACATCGGCGCTGTGAACCGAGTCCCGGTCCCCGCCCGGGCAGGTGTGGATACCGATCTTCGACCGCTCCTGCGCGCTGAAGCGCGCGAGTACGCGGTTGTTGAGTTCGATGAAGTGCGGAAGTAGGCCGGCACCCGTCCACGGGTTGCGTGGATCTTCTCTGGTGGCCAGCCTGCCTTCGGTGAAGTCGATGGAAACCCGGGCGGCGCCGGCCGCGAAGGCGCTGCGGATGTCCTTTTCGCATTCGTTGACGAGGTCTTCCTCGAACTGCTCCCGGGGATAGCCGGACACCTCTTCTCTCAGCGGGTAGAGCAGGGTCAGCATGGAAGGCGCGATCACGGCCTGTTTCATGGGGGAGTTCGTCAGGCCGATGGATTTCTTCAGCGTGTCGGCCGCGTAGGTCTTGTACCGGAAGGGGCCACCGGTGAGACGCGGAAGCTGGCGCCCGTGACCATCGGCGAAGATCGCGAAGAACTGGCCGCCCGGGGCGAGGTTCTCGGCGAGCCCGGTCCCGGCCAGGGTGTCGGTGATGGGGTAGGTGGCGAAGCTCGACCAACGTTGCTCGCCGTCGGAGACGATCGGTGACCCGGTGGCCTCATAGCGCTCGAGCGAATCGCGGACCGCTGCGTCCTGTTCGGCTTCCAGCGCTGCTTTATCGATCCTTCCCTCGTCGTAGGCGGCGTAGGCGGCTTGTAACCTGGAAGGTCGGGGGAGGGAGCCGACAGGCTCGGTCGGAATTCCGGTGGCCGTTCTCGGGTCGTAGTCGGTCATGATTATCCTCTCTATTGAGTTGAGTAGGTACGACTTCGACCATAGTCAGCCGGCAATGAGTCAGTCAACGGCCACCCGTTCGTGGTACAGCGAACGCCGCCGTCACCGATGCAACCGTCCCAAGGGGATCCTGCCGGGCTCCGGCAGAGTCTTGTCTCAGCGGAGAGGTGGCTGTCCAGTGCGGGCCACAGGTGTTCCTATGACTTTGCCGGGGCCGTGGGGGATCCTGTGATGGCGCTTCCACGGTGGTGGCCAGAGGCATCAGCCAGTCTCGGCGGGCGGCGACGGACTGCAGGGTGCTCACCTTCTCGATGGCCTCGCGAACCAGTGTCACTCTCCGGGGCTGACGAGTCGTACCCCGGTCCGCCCAGGCTGTGAATCGCCCAGGAGCCGCCCGGTTCGTGGATCACGATCAGTGTGCAGCGGTTGTCGCCGTCGGTGCAGCGGCCCTGCACCATCACCCACGCCCGCTCGGATGGGTCACGTCGGCAGTCCCGCCCGGAAGGCCATCCCTCGCAGCTCCTGGCTCACAGCGTCCCGCCGCACCCGCGTCAGCAGCCCGGCGAGCACCTCGCGGACAATCGGATCCCGGCGCACCCTGGCGGGGAAGAGATCCTCCGCCGTGCGCAGTGCCATCATCGCGTCGTCACGACGTCCTCGCAGCCGGACCAGCGCGCGGCCGTAGTGAGTCCAGTATGCGGTCCGGTTCACCGGGAAGGGGTGACGCTCGGGGCTGACGCCCCGCGCGATGCCGGCCGCCTGGTCGGGCTCGTCCGCTTCAAGCGCGTGCCACATCCGGTGGTTGCCCTCGTCGACTGGCCCGAACAGATACCCCATGGAGTCGGTGTCGCCGGTTGCACCGAACCGCTCGGCCAGCTCCGCGGCGGCGCTGCTCGAGGTCATCGCGCTGATGACCGCGCTGGTGCCGGCGTAGTGGTTGGTGTAACCGTTTCGCTCCTGAGGGGCTTCACGGTGCCGTCGGGTTGAATCTCGCTGATGACGTACGTGGCGGAGTTGGGCTCACCGTGATCGGTGAACCGCAGCGGCCCGGAGGCTCCGTCGTAGGCGATGGGTTTGTGGGCTTTCACGAGCGTCATGCAGGCGGTGAAGCCGGTGCATCTCTCGCCGGCCCTCGTCACGCCGTTGATCTCCTTCGCGACGGCGGCGGGCTCGTCCGTGCCGGCGACCGCCGCCGCCAGTGCGGTGATCGCCACTGCGTCGTAGGCCTGCGCGGCGTAGGTCTGGTCCTGGAGTCCAGGACTGGCCTCCGTCAGCCGCCTCGTGAAGGCCTCGTCCCCAGCGTACAGCGAGGTCCCCTTCATGCCGGCCAAGACGCCCGGATTCTGCGGACTGACTTGGGCGACCATGGTGTTGGTCATATTAGGGTTGTACACCCGCTTGTTCCTCGGGCCAATGTTTTCTTTGATCATTTCGGTGAGGATACGGGCGGCTTCCGCGAAGCCGATCAGGACGATCGCGTCGGGGTTCTCGGCCTTGATCCGCTGGATGTCCTTGTGGTGGTCGTGTGCGTTCGGGTCATAAGGAAAGGAGTCGAGTACCCGACCTCCGGATTGCTGGATTACTTCTCCGGTCTCCTCCCGTAGGTAGTTGCCGTACACGTCGTCGCGCGATATCACCACCGCCGTCGAGTTGCCGTCAGCGACGACGAGCCTGCCGAGCACGGGGCCCTCGAGCACGCTTGACGGCGAGGTGCGGAAGTAGCGCCCATGGCTGGGGTACGTGGTGAACACCGACGACGTGTTCGAGGGCGAAAACAGGATCACGCCTGCGCAGGTGACCTTGTCGATCACCTTGATGGCTGCCGCCGACGTCGAGGGACCGATGATCACATCCACCCCGCCGGACAGCAGCGCATCAGCCGACTGGCTTGCGGTGTCAGCGGAGGGGTTGCCCTCGTCGCGCTGGTTGGTGTCATCGAGCTTCACGGCGATGCCCGGGATGCCGCCGGCGTCGTTGATGTCCTTCATCGCCAGATGCACGCCGGCGTCCAGCGCTGGACCGGAATAGCTGAACTCGCCGGTCTTCGGGAGTAACGTCCCGAGTGAGAGCACCCCGTCGGCGGGTCTGGCGCTGGGCGAACACGGGATGGGACCAGCCTCATGTGCGCTAGGTGTCAGAGGTAGCACGATAACCAGCACCAGCACCAGCACCACCGCGAGCGCCAGGCCGGCCCCCACCAACCGGCGAGAGTGTGGACGTCGAGGAGCTGTGACGCCAGGTCGCCGGGACACTCTGGACAACGCCTCGCCGGCGGCCGCCCGAACGTCGAGATCGACATCGTTGTCACGAAGGTGTTCCAGGGCTTGTCTCGCCGTGAGCTTCTGCCCTCCTGGATGGTCACCATGCAGCAGGCGCCGCAGACCGTCGACCGCCCACAGTCGCTTCCACGCGCTCTCGCTCGCCAGGACTTGTTCGAGCTCGGCCGGCAGCGGTACCAGCGCATGCGGGTTCTTCGCCAGATAGAGCCGGCCGCGCATCCCATCCGCGGACATCGTCGGCGTCTGGTCCGGGGTGTTCCGCCGGACCTGGTCGTACACGTACTGATACAGCTCGCCGACCGATACCTGGCCGTCGCCGTCGAGGTCGGCCGCCCCGGTGGCCAAACCTCGGACCACGGCATCGGTGAACTTCGAGTCGTAGGCGTACTCCATCTTGTCCGACGCGGTGATGACGACGCGGCCGCGGCCACCGAGCTGCTCGAGGATCTCCTCGGTGCCGGCGCTCCTCCGCCGGAGACCCCTGGTGAACGCGCCGCTGTAGCAGCAGTCGAGCAACAGCACGATGCGCTGCGAGCGACTGTGGTCCATCTGCTCCTTCACCCATCGCGCCGAGATCCCTGTCGAGTCCAGCCGCTGCCTCTTCGTGTCGGTGGTCACGAAGTACAGTCGTCCTCGCGGATCCAGCACCCCATGACACGAGAAGTAGAGCAGCAAGAGATCGTCGGGCTTGCGGTCGGCGAAGAAGCTCTCGATCTGTTCTTCGACCTCCGACGACGGCTTGTCGAGCGACGTCTCTACCGTGAAGTCACCGATCGTCGGGTCAGCGAGCACGCGTCTGAACGCATCGACGTCCCGGGCCGGCGCCGGCAGCTGGTGGAAGGCCGGGTCCTGGTAGTCAGAGCAGCCGACCAGCAGCGCGACCCTCGCGTCGCTCACCCGACGTCACCGGTCGGTGTGCCGGTCGACCCAGGTCTCGATCAGCTCACGCTGGTCGGCCCGGCTGATCCCGGTGACCTCCAGCACGTCCCCGTCGATCTCCAGCTTCACGCTGCGCCCGCTGTCGCGGCAGACCCACGACCGCACTGTCTCGACGAGCGCGGTGAGCAGCCCCGACGACTGGGCGAGCACGACGGTCAGCGCGCCCGCGAGGAGAGTCTCACCGGCGCGCGCACCGGGCGGCGCCTGGCCCGCGCTCGCGCGATCGGCGCGCTCGATGTCCAGCTCCAGCAGCTGTTCGCGCAGCTGCACAGCCAGCTCATCCAGCTCCGCAGCGTCGGCTTCCGGGCCCGCCTCGATGCGCAGGCCGAGCCGAGCAACCCGCTCAGTCATAGTCACGTCATGCTATCCGCTCCCCAGCCACCGCCGCCGGGAGTTTCGATGCGGATCCGGTCGCCGCGGCGCAGCGGCCAGGTGCCCTTGCCGGGCAGCTCCACCTCGGTCCCGTCGGCCCGGCGCAGGATGTTGCGGCCCACCGCCCCGGGATGCCCACCGGCCAGGCCCCACGGGGGGTGCTCGCGGCGTTCGGACTGCACGGTCAGCGTGCAGTCGGCCAGGACCTCGACCTCGCGGACGAGGCCCTCGCCGCCGGGATGCGCGCCGGCACCGCCCGAGGAGGACCGCAGCTCATAGCGCCACACCCGCAGCGGGTAGTCCAGCTCGACGGCCTCGGCGGGGGTGTTCTGGGTGTTGGTCATCCCGGTGTGCACCCCGGACATGCCGGGACGGCTGGGGGTGCCCCCCTCGCCGCCGCCCAGCGTCTCGTAGTAGCTGAACGGGTGCTCACCACTGGCCCCGATGAGCAGGTTGTTCATCGTGCCCTGGCTCGCCGCCGGTACCCGCTCGGGAATCGCCTGGGCGAAGCAGCCGAGCAGGACGTCGACGATCCGCTGGCTGGTCTCGACGTTGCCGGCCGCGCTCG
>Ga0213882_10000130_pt1 | contig 33070 bp, 29 predicted proteins | sample BarmaccoBMER_R09_FD_160106 | JGI IMG/M metagenome (GOLD analysis project Ga0213882, IMG submission 160106) | Barbacenia macrantha exposed rock microbial communities from rupestrian grasslands, the National Park of Serra do Cipo, Brazil - ER_R09 ...
CCGCCCACACCCAGTCGGTGTGGCCGGTGAGCCGGTGCAGGGGCTCACCACTGGCGGCGTCCCAGACCCGCACGTCGCCGTCGCGGCCGCCGGTGAGCAGGCGGGTCCCATCAGGCGACCAGGCCACCGCCAACACCCCGCCGGTGTGGCCGGTCAGCGGGCGCAGCGACGAGACACCCCTCGCTGCCTGCCAGCCGCCGCCGGGCAGCGGGGCGATCAGCAGCCCGGGAGCCGGCGCCGGCGCCGGGGTACACCGCAGGAGCTGCGTCCGGTAGGTGGCGGCTCGGGTGATCTCGGCGCCGTCGAGCACGCACTCCCGGACCACGGTCCCGATCGCCCGCGCGTCCACGAACCGCACCGAGGTCAAACGCGAGTTGTGTAGCTCCGCGACGGTCAGGTCGGCGCCGCTCAGGTCGGCGCCGGTCAGATCCACCCGGTGGAACGTCGCGCGTCGCAGGTCCGCCCCGGTCAGATCCGCCCCGGCCATGGGCAGCCGCGTGTCGTCGTGCCCTTCCATGCCGATGGCCCACCCGCTCAGTCGGGCGCCCGCCAGCCGGACGCCGACTAAGGACTGGTGCGGGTGCCCGTGCTCGGCCGCTCGCAGCGCGTAGGCGAGGGCGAGTTCCGAGGCCTGCGGCACGCACCGGCGTCCGATCCGGCCCAGCCCCGCCAGCGCCGAGGACCGGTGCTCGGCTGTCGCTCCCGCGATCGACTGGCCGAGGAAGTCCAACGTCTCCGGGCTGGGCACCGGCATCGCGAGCGCGTCAAGGCCCGAGCCGGCGGTTGAGCCGGCATCGATCAGGCTCCGGAACAGGTAGCGGGCCAGGAAGTACTCCGCCAGTGACCGGTGACCGAACGCGAAAGCGTCATCCTCGCGATTGAGGAAGGTGGCGGTCCGGAAGTCGGCCTTCCACAGGTCGGGCGCCCGCTCGCGGTAGTGACGCTGCAGGTCAGGTCGGTGCTCGAGCACGTCGAGGAGCCAGTTGTCGACCTCCGCCGCCTCCCAGGAGTTCCGCCCGGACCGCCACAGTCCGGCCGCGATCTCCTCCATCAGCAGCTGCTTGTGCTCCGGAATGAGGGTGTGCTTGCCGCTGTCGCGAGACAGCCAGCGCTCGACGACCTCGCCGTAGAGGTCCACCGAGCGCAGCGTGCGGCCGTGCAGCTTGGCGGTCTCGATGAACTCCACCTGGTCGGCGATCAACCGCAGCGTCAGCGGGCGGCAAGCGAGATCGGGCAGGTCGTGCACGGCTCTGACGGTGTCGAGGAACCCGTCCACCCAGCCCGCGTCGCGGTCCAGGTTGGCTGCCAGGTACTCCCGCACCTGATCATCCCGAAAAGGGAGCATCAGCAGGGCCAGGTAGTCCTCGCCCCGCAGGCCCTGCCGGCCCGCACCGGTGAAGAAGGTGACCTCCTCGCGAATCGTGCGGAAATATTGAGTGCGGCAGGTGAGCAGCATCTTCGCGCCCGAACCCTCGCCGAGCGCCCGCCACAGCTGCCGGGTGAACAGCTGCTGGTCGTGCAGGCTCAGGTGGACGAGCACCTCGTCGAGCCCATCGAACACGACCACCGCGTCACCCTGACGCAACCGCCCGCGGACGACGTCAGCGCACAGACGGTTCCGCGGGACGCTCGCGGGCCGGTTGGCGTCGAGCATGCTGGCCAGGATGTGGTCGAGCGTCATCGTCGCGACCAGGCCGGTGATCCGGACATCGCGCAGGTCGAACAGGATCGGTAACGGACACGGGATGCCGTCGGCGCGCAGATCGAGCAGCCGCTGGGTGAACAGCTTCGCGGTGGTCGTCTTGCCCATGCCGACATCGCCGAGCAGCGCGCACAGCCGGGGCGCTCCTGTCCCCTCGGCCCTGGCCCAGTCGACCAGCCGGGTGACCGCGGGCAGCGGTGGACCGTGCGCCGAGGCCGAGGGGTCCAGTTGGGACTCCCGAAGGGTGGTCTCGGTCGACTCCGGCTCGATCAGGACCGCGCTCTCCCCGGCCCGCCTGCTCCGCACCAGGCTCGCCGACCACTCCCCCAGTGGGTCGTCTGGCATCCGGTCCTCGGCGGTGACCCGCGATGGTCGCAGCGCGCGCCGGATCTCGTCCACCACGTCGGCGACGTAGCGCCTACGCTGGTCAGTGCGCGTCAACTCGTCCCAGGGCTCCGTGCGGCGCCGGACGTCGTGAAGACGCAGTGGGCCCAAGTCCAGCGGGCCGTCCGGCAGGCCGCTCAGCGCGAACGCGACGACCCGGCCGGGTGAGTCCAGCGTCCGGCGACGCTCAGGCGCGGCATCCGCGAGGTACGCGGGGCTCACCAGTGCCAGCCGGACGTCGGCCTGGGCGCAGAGCCGGTCGCGCATCGCCTCGGGATCCTCTCCCAGCCCGACCGAGCCCGAGTCGGCAACCTCCCACGACCGCTCGCGGTCCAGAGCCAGCACCTCGCGCAGCTGCCGCAGCAGCATGCTCACCTTCCGCGACATGACGTTGTCCGTCGGGGGGACACTGACGTACATCCGGGTCCGCCGGGACAGCCCGAGCTCCGCGACCTCCGGCGTGACCGGATGATCGATCCCGGTCCGCCCGGCGGCCTGCCCGGTGAAGGAGGCGATGCCCTCATCGACAAGGTCGCCGCCGGTGAACCAGCCGTGGCGCTGGTCCGGAGGTGCCTTACGGGAGTCCAGCTCGATCCGGAGATCGACGCCGGCATCGGCCGCGGCATGGTTCACGCGCTTGCGGAACTCCTGGAAGGCCTCCTGGCCACGAGCCTCACCCGCCGGGAACTCGGCGGCGTCCAGGGCGGCCCGGAGCAGGAACCGCCCGTCGTCGGCCAGCGTGTCGAGGATGGCCGTCAGCCGGGCCGACTGCAGCGCGGTGAGCATCGACCGCTTCTGCAGAACGGCGAGATGGTGGGCGATCTCGGCACGGAGCAGTCGGGCCCTCACAGCGCGCGGTACCCGTTCAAGGAGAGGGCGCGCCGCCGGGTCGCCGCCGCCAGGCCGTTGGCGAAGCTCGTTCGCTGGGCGCCGGACAGCTCGGCGAAGCTCTTGGCGTCCCGCGTGAAGACGAGCTGGCGCTCGACGCCACCCAGGTCGCATTCCGGACCGAATGCAGGCAGCGGGCTCAGCGCGACCGGCAGCGACCCCTTGTCGGCGCGCGGACCCGCGAACCGCGGCAGCTCGTGCTCCCGGATGAACGGCCGGCCGAAGAAGCGAGTGCTCAGCAGGAGCAGGCCGAAATCAGCCTCATCCAGCCGGTCCACGATACCTGCGGTCAACTCCTCCCCGCAGGTCAAGTGGCTGTCCTCCCACCATGTGACGTCGAGGTCGGCGAAGACACCGAGGGCGGGGAGCAGATCGCGCAGCAACGCCTCCTTCAGCGCCTTGTCCTGATGGCACCAGCTCAGGAAGATCCGCGTGCGCATACCGCCTCCATCCACCTGGAAGATCCTGGATTGAATCCGGGATCGGCAGATCATGACACACCGCGCGGCCGCAGTCACCTCAGAGTTCACGCCGCTCCGCTGTTCCCGTCCCTCGGCCCTCGTCGTCGAGCACCTGGATAATGCGTGACGCGTCCTCTGTCCGCTCGTCGCCTTGAGCAAGCCTCCGTACCAGATCGGTCGATCCCGCCACAGCTCTCAGCTGCCGACCGGTTCCCTCATGTCCCGGCACTCGGGTTAGCCGGCGATACGTCTCAGCTGGGCTGACAGGTGCGGCTTCAGGGGTAGGCCGCGCAGGGCGCGCTCCTCGGCGTAGACCAGGTCACCGTTCTCGACAATGCCGTACAGCCGGGCCGCCGCGGTCGTCTCGCGGGCCGTGTCGGTCCGGGCGATGGTGTCGGCCTCGAGCTCCCACGCCGTCTCGCCGGTGCGACCACCGTAGTAGATCTCACAGATGCCGAACATGTGCGCGAGGACCACCTCGATGGTCTCGTCCTCGTCCACCCGCCACCACCCGACCTCACGAGCCGCGGGCCGCAGCACCTCACCGGACTGGCTCAGCAGCCACGCGCGCGCCTCGTAGACCAGAAACGGCCTGCCGTCGTGGGCGAAGGTGATCTGCTGGCCATAGCGGAACTCGCCGAGCAGCGATGGGTACTGGGCCAGGCCTTCGCCGCGCCACACACCCACCAGTGGCGCCAGCGGTTGGCACTGCGGGTGCAGCTCAAGACCCTGTCCCGGCTTGATGGCGTCCATACCGATCGGCAGGTCCTCAAGCCAGGGCTGGTCGGCCTCGACGGCGGCCCGCGGCGCGTCGACGTCTGGACTGGGCGGGGAAACGTCGCTGTTCACGGGTGAATCGGATCACGAAATGGGCCTCGTGCGCTAGACAACCGATCGGGCTGCGACCGCGTCTCACCGGGGCTGCGACAGAAGTTCGCGCAGCGCCGGCAGCAATGCGCGCAGTGCCCGGCCGCGGTGCGACACGGCATCCTTCTCGGTCGGGTCCAGCTCGGCGGAGGTGCGCCGGTCGCCCTCCGGGATGAAGATCGGGTCGTAGCCGAAGCCGTTGCCGCCGCGCGCCGCCCGGGCCAGGGTGCCGCGCCAGTGTCCACGCACCACGGTCTGCGCCCCTGAGGTCTGGGCCCTCCACGGCACGACGAGCGCCGCGGCACAGACGAACGCCGCACCGCGACGGTCGTCCGGGACGTCCGCCAGCTGATCGAGTACCAGTCGCAGGTTCGCGGCATCGTCGCCGTGGCGGCCGGCCCACCTGGCCGAGAGCACCCCAGGCATACCGCCCAGCGCATCCACCTCCAGTCCCGAGTCGTCGGCGACCGTGGCCAGGCCAGTGGCCGCCGCCGCATCCCGGGCCTTGGCCAGCGCATTACCCTCGAAGGTGGCGGCGGTCTCCGGGGCCTGCTGAAACGACGGCACGTCGTCGAGCCCCCATACCTGGAAACCGGGGCTGACATCCGACGAGGCCAGGATGCGCAGCAGCTCACGGCACTTGCCCTCGTTCCGCGTCGCCAGCAGCAACCGAGCCCGGCTCACGACCGGGGCAGTTCGCCGGGGTAGGGCTGGGCCAGTGCGGCGGTTTGCAACGAGGCCAGCTCCTGACAGCCCTTGAGCGCCAAGTCCAGCATCTGGTCCAGAGTGGACCGCGCGAAGGTGGCGCCCTCCCCGGTGCCCTGCAGCTCCACCAACGTGCCGGTGTCAGTGGCCACCACGTTCATGTCGACCTCGGCCCGGGAGTCCTCCTCGTAGGGCAGGTCCAGCCGCACCCGGCCATCCACCACACCGACGCTCACCGCGGCGATGGAGCACCACAACGGTTGCGGACGGCGAAGCCGACCGGCCGCCCGCAACCAGGTCACCGCATCGGCCAGCGCCACGTAGCCGCCGGTGACCGCCGCGGTGCGAGTGCCGCCGTCGGCCTGGATGACGTCGCAGTCCAGCGAGATGGTGTTCTCTCCCAGCGCGGCGAGGTCGACGCACGACCGCAGGGAGCGTCCGATCATCCTGCTGATCTCGTGAGTCCGGCCCCCCAGGCGGCCCTTGACCGACTCCCGGTCACATCGGGTGTGGGTCGAGGACGGCAGCATCGCGTACTCCGCGGTGAGCCAGCCCTGCCCGGAACCCTTGCGCCAGCGCGGCACGCCCTCGACCACACTGGCCGCGCAGAGCACCCGGGTGCGACCGCACTCCACCAGCACCGATCCCGCGGGCCACTGCTGGTAGCCGCGGGTGATGCGCACCTCGCGGAGCGCCTCGTCGGTCCTACCGTCCGCTCGTGTCACCGCGCCAGCCTACCCACTCCGTGTCGGCACTCAGATCTCGTAGCGGGTGCCGGGGCGGGCCAGCTCGGTAGGCCCGTCGAAGGCGGCCCTGGCCTCGGTGAGCACCTGCTCGGCATCGGTCCACGGGGGCACGTGAGTGATCAGCAGCCGACCGACCCCCGCCGCCGAGGCGGCCTCGCCGGCTTGCCTGCCGGACAGGTGCACTCCGGGCGGGTTGCCCGGCCGGTCCGGCCAGGACGCCTCGGCGAGCAGGACGTCCGCACCGGTGGCCAGCTCGGCGAGCCGCGGGCAAGGGCCGGTGTCTCCGGAGTAGACCAGCGCCCGCCCCGCGTGACTGATCCGCAGCGCGTAGGCCTCACAGGGGTGCTCGACGCGCGCGGCGCGCACCTCGATCGGGCCGATCCGAGCCGTCTCGCGGTAGGACCGGAAGTCGTAGACGTCGGACAGGTCAGTGCGGCTGCGCTCCTCGGCGTTGGGCGCGTAAGCGGCCACCAGACGCTCGGCGGCGTCCGGCGGCCCGTACAACGGCAGCGCGCCACATGGTGGTCGGTGCGGGTGGTAGCGGCGGTAGACGGTCAACGCCGAGACATCGGCGCAGTGGTCCGGGTGCAGATGGGACAGGACCAGCCCGTCGAGGGTGAACGGGTCGAGGTGGCGCTGCAGCGCTCCGAAGGTCCCGTTGCCCAGATCGAGCACCACGCTGGTCTGTCCGGCTCGGAGGAGATAACCCGACGCGGGGGACTCCGGAGCGGGGACGCTGCCGGAGCAACCGAGCACCGTCAGCTGCATCTCACCGCCCCCGCCGACCCAGGACAGGCGCAGACACCGCCAGCGACGGTCCCAGGAAACGGCGGGCCAGCCGGGCGAAGGACACCGGATCGCCGGTGGCCGTGACCAGGTGCTCGGCCTCCTCGGGCCCAGCGCGCAGCAGCTCGGCCTCGGTGAGGGCTCGCAGCACATCCTTGGCGGTCTCCTCCGCGCTGGACACCAGGGTCACCCCGTCGCCCATGACGATCTGCAGCACCCCGGTGAGCAGCGGGTAATGCGTGCAGGCCAGGACGAGGGTGTCCACACCGGCCCGCTGCAGTGGCTGGAGATAGGACTGCGCCAGCCCGAGCATCTGGCGCCCTGAGGTCATCCCACGCTCGACGAAGTCCACGAACCGCGGGCAGGCCACCCCGGTCACCTCGACATGCGGGGCCGCGGCGAAGGCGTCATGGTAGGCCCGGGAGCGGATGGTGGCCTGGGTCCCGATCACCCCGATCCGGCCGGAGTGGGTGGCGGCGACGGCCCGCCGCACCGCCGGGCGCACCACCTCCACCACGGGGACCCAGTAGCGCTCCCTGGCGTCGGCCAGGCAGGCCGCCGAGGCCGTGTTGCAGGCGATGACCAGCAGCTTCACTCCGCTTTCCACCAGCTCGTCGGCCACCGCCAGCGCGTGCGCGCGAATCTGCGCGATGGGCAGTGGACCGTACGGGCCGTGCGCGGTATCGCCGACGTAGTGCAGCCGTTCGCGCGGTAGCTGGTCGGCGATCGCGCGCGCGACGGTGAGCCCGCCGACGCCGGAGTCGAACACGCCGATGGGGGCGTTCGGACCTATCACGAGCCGGTCGACCAGGGCTGCTCAACACAGGTGCGACCAGCGGGGCGGGCGACCAGCTGGGCGCCGACCAGCCCGCCCAGTGCTCCGAACAGGTGCCCCTGCCAGGAGACTCCGGCGGCACCCGGCAGGACGCTCCACAGCACACCGCCCCAGACCGCGAACAGCGCCACCGCCAGCAGGATCTGCCCCGCGCTGCGGGCGAAGAAGCCCCGGACAAGCAGGAACACCAGCCAGCCGAAGACCAGAATCGAGGCGCCGAGGTGCACGCCGTCGCTTCCCGTCAGCCACGTCCCCAGGCCGCCGACCAGCCAGATCGTGGCGGTCACCACCACGAACCGGCCGACGCCGCCGGCCAGCGCGAAGAACCCGAGTACCAGCACCGGAACCGTGTTGGCCGCCAGGTGCTGCCAGCCGTGGTGCAGCAGCGGGGCCCACAGGACCCCGTCCAGCCCGTCGAGGCGTCGCGGTCGGATCCCGTCAGCGTCCAGCGCGCCGCCGAGCAGGGTGTCCACCGCCTCGATGAGATACAGCACGCCGGTGAACGCGGCGATGATCATCGCGGCCTGTCCGGGCCGCGCTGGAAGCACCCGCGAGCGCGCCTCATCCACCGAACGCACAACCGCCACGTAGGCCGACAATACCCCCGCTCCCTGAGCGAACCCTGTACCTCCTGACCACCCCCTGTGGACAACCCGTGAGTGGCGATGCGAGCGATAACCGGTAACGCCACTCACGGGGGCCCTAGGCCCACAACTGTCCGTCGAGGCGGGCGGCTGCTTCCTCGAGGTCTCCGGAGTAGGCGCCGGTGGACAGGTACTTCCATCCGGCGTCACAGACCACGATGACGATGTCGGCCGGCTCCCCGGTGCCGACGGCCTTCTCGGCGACGGCCAGCGCGGCGTGCAGGATCCCGCCGGTGGAGATGCCGGCGAAGATGCCCTCCGTTTCCAGCAGCTCACGGGTGCGACGCAACGCGTCGAGAGAGCCGACGGAGAACCGGCCGGTGAGCACCTCCGGGTCGTAGAGCTCGGGCACGAACCCCTCGTCGAGGTTGCGCAGGCCGTAGACCAGCTCTCCGTAGCGCGGTTCCGCAGCGATGATCTGCACATCGGGCTTGCGCTCCCGCAGGTAGCGCCCCACCCCGACCAGCGTGCCGGTGGTGCCGAGCCCGGCGACGAAATGAGTCACGGTGGGCAGATCGCGCAGGATCTCCGGACCTGTGGTGCGGTAGTGCGACGCGGGGTTGGCCGGGTTGCCGTACTGGTAGAGCATGACCCAGTCGGGGTGCGCGGCGGCCAGCTCCTTGGCCCGCGCCACCGCCTGGTTGGAGCCGCCCGCCGCCGGCGAAAAGATGATCTCCGCACCGTACGCCTCGAGGAGCTGACGCCGCTCGATCGAGGTGTTCTCCGGCATCACGCAGACCAGCCGGTAGCCCTTGAGTTTCGCCGCCATCGCCAGGGAGATCCCGGTGTTGCCCGAGGTCGGCTCCAGGACGGTGCAGCCCTTGGTCAGCCGACCGGAGCGCTCAGCCTCCTCGATCATCGCCAGCGCCGGGCGGTCCTTCACCGAACCGGTGGGATTGCGGTCCTCCAGCTTGGCCCACAACCGCACCTCGGATGAGGGTGAGAGGTGGGGCAGCCCCACGAGCGGGGTGTCACCCACGGCGTGGAGCAGCGAGTCGTAGCGGGCCATTGCGGCTCCCTTCGGGAGCGCTCGTGAGTGGTGGACAGTGCTATGACACTGTCCACCACTCACGAGCGCCGGAGCCGCCGGCGACGGCCGGCAGGATCGTCACGTTGTCACCGTCGTGCACCGCGGCCGCCAAACCCCCGGCGAAGCGCACATCCTCGTCGTTGACGTAGACGTTGATGAAACGGTGCAGAGATCCGTCCTTCACCAGCCGGCCCTTGATCCCTGAGTGTCGGGTCTCCAGGTCCTCGATCACCTCCTCGATCGTGGCGCCTGACGCCTTCACGGATTTCTCCCCCCCGGTGTGGGTGCGCAGGATGGTGGGAACGGAGACGGTGACGGCCATGGTCGGATCCTCCTCTGGGTGCGGTCGGCTCACCAGTACCTGTACGCACAACCACCCCCGGGCATTCCGCGGGCGACGCGCGGATCAGGGCACGTCAGGGACGTCGTCGGCACCGGTATGGGAGAACATGTACGACTCGACGACCTCGACCGGCTCCTCGGTGACCTCGCCATCGATGATGCGGTAGGCGCGCAGCTCGTGGGTGTCCGGATCGCGGGTGGAGACCAGCACGTAATGAGCGTCGGGCTGCGAGGCGTAGGAGATGTCGGTGCGCGACGGGTAGGCCTCGGTGGCGGTGTGCGAGTGGTAGATCACTACAGGCTCCTCGTCCTCGGCGTCCATCGCCCGCCACACCCGCAGCTGCTCGCCGGAGTCGAACCGGTAGAAGGTCGGCGAACGCTCGGCGTTGGCCATCTCGATGAGCCGTTCCGGGCGGTCCAAGCCCGCCGGCCCCGCGAGCACGCCGCACGCCTCGTCGGGATGGTCCCGTCGGGCGTGCGCGACCATCGCGTCGACCAGGTCGCGGCGGATCGTCAGCACACTGGCATCCTACGGGCCGGCCAGCGCCTGGATGAGAGACTCCTGTACCCAGGTCAGCCAGTGGTACACGACCAGGTGCGCGGCGCGGGGGTCCTCAGGGGGGAGCTCGTCGGGCATGTCCTCGGTGACCTCGAGCACGGTGCCCAGGGCCAGGCGGACGTCGTTGAGCGCGGAGAGCCACGCCTGCGCCTGCTCGTCGGACAGCCGCACTCGCCCGCCCCGCGCCGGGCAGGTGTCCAGCACGACGCCGGCCACCCCGTCCTTGACGGCCACCAGCTCGGGCTCGTGCAGCGCCCGCAGTCCGCCGGACAACGTGGCGTCCTCGCGGTGGAAATCGGGTAGCAGGCGGGCCAGCACCCGGTCGGTGGGAGCGGTGGTGGGGCCGACGGTGATGCCGGTGAGCTCAGCCAGCTCGTCGGGCGGGGTCGCCGCGACCCGCGCCGCGAGCATGTCACGGACCTGGCCGACCAGCCCGCGCAACAGCCCGGCTTCCCGCTCGGACAGGGCAGTGACCACCAGTCCGCCGCGACGCCGCCAGCCGTTCACACGTCCCGCTGCATGGTCGCCCAGAGCCCGGCGCCGTGCAGTTTCGCGACGTCGATCTCCATCTTGTCTCGGGAACCCCTGGTCACCACGGCCCGGCCCTTGCGGTGCACGTCGAGCATCAACCTGGTGGCTTCCTCGCGGCTGTACCCGAAGAGCTTCTGGAACACGTAGGTGACGTAGGACATCAGGTTCACCGGGTCGTTCCAGACGATCGTCAGCCAAGGCCGGTCCACGGTTGCGACCTCGTTCACCGCCGGGTCGACCTGGGTCTGTTCCAGTTCGACGGGTGTGGTCATGTACCAATGTTCCCACCAAGGCCGGCCATAGGCTCTCCAGATGCCCCGGTGTACTCCGAACAGCGCCGCACCGCTGAACAGCACCGCACTGCTCACCGACCACTACGCGCTGACGATGCTCGCCGGCGCGCTGGCTGACGGTTCGGCCTTTCGCCGCTGCACCTTCGAAGTCTTTGCCCGGGGACTGCGCGGCCACCGATACGGCATCGTCGCCGGCGTCCCCCGGCTGCTCGACGCGGTGGCCCGGTTCCAGTTCGGCGACGAGCAACTGGCGTTCCTGGGCCGCATGCTGGATGCCCGCACCCTGGACTGGTTGGCCGGCTACCGGTTCCGCGGCGACATCGACGGCTACCCCGAGGGAGAGCTGTACTTCCCCGGCTCCCCGGTCCTGACGGTGACCGGCAGCTTCGCCGAGGCGGTGATGCTGGAGACACTGGTGCTCTCGGTCCTCAACCACGACAGCGCGGTGGCCGCCGCGGCGGCCAGGATGGCCAGCGCCGCAGGGAGGCGACCGTTGGTCGAGATGGGCAGCCGGCGCACCCACGAGGAGGCTGCGGTGGCCGCCGCCCGAGCGGCCTACCTGGGAGGTTTCAGCGCGACGTCCAACCTGGCCGCCGGGCAGCGCTACGGCATCCCCACCACCGGCACCGCGGCGCACGCGTTCAGCCTGCTGCACGAGCGCGAGGCGGACGCTTTCACCGCGCAGGTCCAGACGCTGGGCACCGACACCACCCTGCTGGTCGACACCTACGACATCACCCAGGGTATCGCCACCGCGATCGAGGTCGCCGGTCCGGGGCTGCGGGCGATCCGGATCGACTCGGGGAATCTCGGGGAGCTCGCCCGGCAGGCTCGCGAGCAACTCGACCGGCTGGGAGCGCCGGACGTGCAGATCGTGGTCTCCGGTGACCTGGACGAGTACTCGATCGCGGCGCTGCGCGCCGAACCGGTGGACTCCTACGGGGTGGGCACCTCGGTGGTGACCGGTTCGGGCGAGCCGAGCGCGGGGATGGTCTACAAGCTGGTCGAGGTGGACGGGCGGCCGGTGGCCAAGCGCAGCACATCCAAGATCTCCCGGGGCGGCGCCAAGAGCGCGCTGCGCCGGTACAACCCCAGCGGCACCGCGATCGAGGAGGTGGTGCTCCCGCGGAACCAGCGACCAGAGCCCGACGAGCACGACCGGGTGCTGCCGGTCCCGTTGCTGCGCGAGGGCCACCCCGTCGGTCCGCCCCCCACTCTGCACGAGGGACGCGAGCACGTCACCAAAGCCCTGGCCACCCTCCCCTGCGACGGCCTGCGCCTGTCCCCCGGCGAGCCCGCTCTCCCCACCGTCTTCCGCTGATCCTGCTTCCCCGATATGGAGCCATGTCGGGGTGACCCAGCCCGGCATAGCCCTGACATGGCTCCATATCGGCGGACGCAGGGCTGTAGCGTGGGCCGCCATGCCAGCGGTTGCGAGGGGTGCCGTGCCCGATGTCGGGGCGCTGCTCGCTGCGGCGGTGCACGCCCTGGGGGGTAGCGAGCGAGCTGGTCAGATCCTGATGGCCGAGGCGGTGGACCGGGCGATCCGCACCGGCGAGCACCTCGCGGTGCAGGCCGGCACCGGTACCGGCAAGTCGCTGGCCTACCTGGTCCCGGCGATCCGGCACGCCGTCACCGCGCAGACCTCCGTGGTGGTCTCCACCGCGACCATCGCGCTGCAGCGCCAGCTCGTGGACCGTGACCTGCCTCGGCTGACCGGTGCGCTGGAGCCGCTGCTTGGCAGCGCCCCGAGCTTCGCGATCCTCAAGGGCCGGCGTAACTACCTGTGCCTGCACCGGCTGCACACGGGACCGCCCGAGGAGGGCGAGGACCTGTTCGAGGCCGCGTCAGCGGCCTCCCCGACGTCGATGCTGGGCCGCCAGATCGCCCGGCTGCACGAATGGTCCTCACAAACCGACACCGGAGACCGTGACGAGCTGGTTCCCGGCGTGACCGACCGGGCCTGGCGGCAGGTGTCGGTCAGCTCCCGGGAGTGCCTGGGCCTGTCCCACTGCCCCGTCGGCATGGACTGCTTCGCCGAGCGGGCCCGAGCGCGGGCCGGACGGGCCGAGGTGGTGGTCACCAACCATGCGCTGCTCGCGATCGACGCGATGGGTGAGCACCAGGTACTCCCCGACCACGACGTCGTGGTGATCGACGAGGCGCACGATCTGGTCGACCGGGTCACCAACGCGGCCACCGAGGAACTCACCGCGTCGATGGTCGAGACCGCGTCCCGGCGCTGCGGCCGGCTGGTCGAGGAGCGGGTCGCCGACGAGCTGGCCGCCGCGGGTGACGGACTGGCGCTGCTGCTCGGCGACGCCGATGCACAGCGGTGGGACACCCTGAGTGCCGGTGTGGCCGGCGGGCTCACCGCGGTGCGCGACGCGGCTCACCGCTGCGTCACCGCGCTGGGGACCGAGCGGCGGGAGGACCCCGACGCCGCTGCCCGTCGGCGGCTCGCGCTGGCCACGCTGGAGCAGGTGCACTCGGCCGCCGCCCGGGTGCTGGCCGCCTTCCCTGACAGCGAGGCCGAGCGACACGACGTGGTCTGGCTGGCCGAGGAGACCGTGCGCGGGCGGGTGCTGAGGGTTGCGCCGCTGGGCGTCGCCGGGCTGCTGCGGCAGCGGCTGTTCGCGACGCGAACGGTGGTGCTCACCTCGGCCACTCTCACCCTGGGCGGGACGTTCGACGCACTCGCCTCGCAGTGGGGCCTGCCTCCCCAGCGCCCCGTCCCGGCGCCGCCCGCCGAGCCGTCTCCGGCACCGCCCGCCGAGCCGTCTCCGGCACCGGCCACCGAGCCGTCCCTAGCACCGGCCACTGGACCCGCCACCGCGACGGCCACCCAGCGGCCACCGCCGGCTGCGGATGACACCGGCCCGGCCTGGGCCGGTCTCGACGCGGGCTCCCCATTCGAGCACCGTCGCGCCGGGATCCTCTACACCGCCGCGCACCTGCCCGCACCGGGCCGCGACGGGCTCGCGCCCGCCTGCCTCGACGAGCTCGCCACGCTGGTCACTGCGGCGGGCGGCCGCACGCTCGGGCTGTTCTCCTCGATGCGGGCCGCGAAGCAGGCCGCCGAGGCACTGCGGTCCAGGCTGGAGGTACCCATCCTGTGCCAGGGCGAGGACGCGACCGGCCTGCTGGTGCGGCAGTTCGCGCAGGACGAGCCGACCTGCCTGTTCGGCACCCTGTCGCTGTGGCAGGGCGTCGACGTGCCCGGCCGGTCACTGTCTCTGGTGGTGGTCGACCGCATCCCGTTTCCCCGCCCCGACGACCCGCTGAGCTCGGCGCGGCAACGCGCGGTGGCCGCCCGCGGTGGCAACGGGTTCCTCACGGTGGCGGCGACGCACGCCGCGCTGCTGCTCGCCCAGGGCACCGGCCGGCTGCTGCGCTCGACCGAGGACCGCGGCGTGGTGGCGATCCTGGACTCCCGGCTGGCCACGGCCCGCTACGGCGCTTTCCTGCGCGCCTCGCTACCACCGTTCTGGCCCACCACGGACCTCGCCGTGGCACAGGCCGCGCTGGCGCGGCTCGTCACGAGCGAGCAGCCCACCGCGCCGCGACTGTAAAGGTGCCCGGGGCCACCTCGGTGGAGCGGTGTTCCTGCACTCGAGGTCACCGTGCATGGTGTGACTCGTGACCACCGCAGCCGCGGACGCCGCGCCTGTCCGGTCGTTCACCGGACAGCTCCGCCAGCAGAAGATCGAGGCAGGTGAGGCAGGGCACCTCAACGCTACGGTAGGCGGTGCGCACCATGCCTCGCGCCCTGAAGTCACGCAGTATCCGCTGGACCGCCACCTCAGAGGCATTCGCCAACTGCGCGAGCTGTCCCTGCGTGAGCGGTATCACCGCACCCCTGCGGGGCGAGCCCGCCATCGACCCGTGGGCGAGGCTACGCAACAACCGGGTCACCCGAAGTGCCACATCGTCGGCGCTGAGCTCCAGACGGGACCGGTCCGCATCGCGCAGTCGCTCCCCGACGCACCGGGTCAGCTCGATCCCCACTCTGGGGTACTCCTCAAGGAAGTGTCCGAACCGCTCGGGACAGATCGTGGTCACAGATACCGGGCACAGTGTCACCACTGACGCGGACCGAGGTTGACTGTCCAGGTAGGACAGCTCACCGAGGAGGTCACCCCGGCCGCGCAGACCGAGCAGGTGCTCACGTCCCGCGGTGTCGTGTACGACGACCTTGACCGGGCCTGCGTGGAGTACCAGAACGAAGCGACTTCGGTCGCCCCTCATCAGTAGATGTGCACCTACCGGATGGAGGGTGGGTGCACCCAGGGCGAGCAGCGCCCGACGCTCGGCGGGCTGCAGGCGCCCGACGAAGGTCTGTGATCCCCATTCACCGTGTTCTTCACCATTATCGTGCGCTGCCGTGTCGTTGGTGGGGAAATCCATCGACCCTCCTCACGATATGAGTCGAAAAGGTTGCGAGCAGCCTCTTCTGTCAGATCGCGCTCATGGTGAGAAGAGCTCCTCCGGCGACCGCGCACAAGATTCCACACCACGTGAAACGGTACTTCGTGGCTACGATCTTACTGATTGTTCTCAGCTCACTCAGCACGGCCTCACCGGGCCGCTCCGCTAGTCGCGTGAGCAGATGTTCCAAGTCTCGCTCATGTCGTACCCGGGCCGCGTCGCCGAAGTACACGAGCACCGGGCGCCGTGATCCTCTGGTGAGCCTGGGTAGCGCCGCAAACATCAACAAGACCATCGCCAGCATGCGGATCAACAGTCCACAGACCCATCCCCAGGTGACGACCTCCCGGCCTGGCCGCGAGCCCTTGGGCACCAGGGTAACGACCGCGACGAGCCCGCCGGCCGCGCCGCGTGCCGAGGATGCCTTGGCGTCAGCTCGGGTCAGCTCGGCGCGGGCCTCATCGAGCAGTCGTTGCGCGGCTCGGGAGACGACGGTCTCTTCCTCCATCAGGGCTGTCCTCCGCTGGCTAGTACCTGGCAGTCGAACCTGATGGCCGGCTGCTACCGGGAAGGATGTCCCCAGCCTGCGCCGCCCGCGCGGTCGTTCACCACCTCTCGTCTGTGTCGATGTGCACGTTCGTGCCCATCGAGCGCAGGACTTGAGGCTGAAGGACGACGACCCGCCGCCGTCTCGTGACGACCACGCGCCGTTCGCGGAGGATGCGTAGGCAACGGGCGATCGCCTCCCGAGAAGCGCCGATGGCTCCGGCGAGCTCTCGCTGGGACAGTGGCAGATCGATCTCCGTACCACCCGCCACCGCTGTTCCGTGCCGCTGGGCGAGCTCCAGGAGGTAGGCGGCCAGCCGTTCCGGCACGGTGTGCGCGCCGAACCCCAGTAGTCGTGAGTCAGAGTCGCGCAGCCGGTCGGCGACGTCTCCGAGCAGCGCGATCGCGATGTCGGGTCGTTGCCGCAACCGGCTCAGGAAGCGCTCGGCCGGCAACACCGCGGCACGCACCGACGTCAGCGTGCGCACCGTGGCCGAGCGTGGTCGACCGTCGATCGCGGCCAGCTCGCCCAGCACATCACCCGGGCCGCGGATCGCCAGCAGCGCTTCGTGCCCGTTCAGTGAGTCCGTGGACACCTTGACCCACCCGCTGACCAGAAAGACGGCGAAGTCCGACGGGTCCCCGTGGTGGAACAGCACGGCGTTCGCCGGGAACCCACGAGGGGTGCAGCCCTCGAGAAGGAAGTCCCGGTCCGTCGGCCGCAGACGGGCGAGGAAGGACTCAGGAACCTGCTCACCGGCCGGTGAGACCGGCTCCTGGGACACATCGTCGTCGGTCGGATCCACCTTGTGTCCCTCCTTCCAGATCCACAGGGTGACACCGCAGTATCACGAACGAGTGGCCGGGTGCTGTCACCAGCCTGCCTCCCGGGACCCGAACGCCGATCCGTCCCCACCGCTGAGCGGAAAAGGTGCGAAACCCATCCGGTGATGTGGTGCGCGTGACCCGCAGGGCTCAGGGTATGCCAGGCCCGCTGGGAGAAAGAGCCGTAACAAGCTCCACCGGGTCAACGATTTCCCTCGTGGGCGGGCGGTTCGTCGTTCCATCAACCCGACCACGGTCGCTCAGCAGAAGGATTCGTCATGGCGGCACCGACCGGAGCGCCGAGGAATACGCCCGCCACCGCGCCGCAGCCTCCGCGGAGTCGGCCTGCCCCACCGCCACCACGACCGTCGGACGCCGAACCACCTAGGCAGGATATTCAGGATCGCCTTAGCTGTTGTAGCTCTGCTCTTATGATAAGCTTTTTCGCGCACACAAAAAACCCGCCACCGGGAGAAGGGCCAACGGACCCGGCGGCAGCCTACGCGGAGCTGAACCGGCAGGTGATGGCCGACAGTCCGGAGGTCCGGAGCAATCTCACCGAGAGATGGGTCCCACAACTGGCCTCGGGCTCGCAAAGGGCTGGTCGTCAACAGTGTCGTCTTCGACTACACTGATATCTTGAAGGAGCATCGGTCGCTGCGCCGGCAGTACCCGCAGGCCCGACTGGTGCGGTCCGCTGACTGGACCGTTTTCAGCGGTCCCGACTTCTTCGTGACCGTGTTAGCGGTCCCTTACCGGACAGCGGAAGACGCCAACCCCGCAGGGACCACACGACACCGGTGAGTCACAACGGAGGGGGTGGCCGAGTAGCCAGGTTGCCCGGCCGGCAGCTTCTCCACCGTCGACGGTCACGTTGGGAAGTAGGTCAGCTGGTGGTTCACCGATCGGGACGATCACGCATACGGCGGTCGTCGCTGGTGGGCATGGTGCTGGTGGTCTGCGTGGCCACGGTCGTGGGCGTGCGGGCGGCTCGGGGCGGGGCGCAACCGCTGTTCTCCACCCAGTGCACTCAGGAGTCGGCCATCGCGCAGCTGCCGATCCGACGTCGGCTGGCCCAGATGATGATGGTCGGGGTGGACGCCCGGGGACCGCAGGGGGCACTCGCCGTCGTCACATCCGAGCAGGTCGGCGGCATTTTCCTGACCGGCTCCGCCACCGGTTTACTGTCCGGCAACGCGTTGTGGCAGGTGCAGGACACCGCGGTGGTTCCCTTGGCGGTGGCGGTGGATGACGAGGGCGGCCGGGTGCAGCGAATCGACGCGCTGGACGGTCAGCTGCCCAGCCCACGATGGATGGCGGCGAACCTGCGCATCGAGCAGGTCTATGAGCTCGCCGTGAAGCGCGGCAGCCGGCTGCGTGCTCGCGGCGTCACCATCGACTTCGCGCCCAGTGTCGATGTCTCCAGCCAGCCGAACAACGCGGTGATCGGGGACCGCTCCTTCAGCAGCGACCCGCAGACCGTCACGCGCTACGCGGGCGCATTCGCGCAGGGACTACGCGCTGCGGGTGTGCTGCCGGTTTTCAAGCACTTCCCCGGGCACGGCAGAGCCATCGGCGACTCGCACCGAGGCGTCGTCAGCACACCACCGTTGACGGAGCTGCGTGAGGTCGACCTGGTGCCCTATCGGCAACTACTCGACGGCCGGCCCGCCGCGGTGATGGTCGGCCACCTCGACGTCCCCGGGCTTACCGAGCCGGGCACCCCGGCGAGCATCAGCCCGGCGGCACTGGCGTTGCTGCGCGACCGGTTCCGCTTCACCGGCATGGTCCTCAGCGACGACCTCGGTGCGATGGCGGCCATCACCGACCGAGTCGACCTGCCCGAAGCCGTGCGCCGGTCCCTGACCGCCGGAGTGGACATGGCGCTGTGGGTCACGACGGGCCGGCTCACCGAGGTACTCGACCACCTGGAGCAGGCCGTCGTCGAGGGCTCACTGCCGCAGGCTCGGGTGAACGACGCCGTCGCCCACGTACTGGCCACGAAGGCCGTCGACCTCTGCTCGGCTGCTCACCGAACTGACCGGTGGTGAGATGCTCCTTGTGGGCGATCTCTCACCGCGAGGTGAGCCTCACAGGGGAACCCTGCGCAGCAGTCCGTCGGCGGCGTCGGCGGCCTCCACCTCGTCGCGGGTCACACCCAGCACGAACAGCACGACGTCCAGGAACGGCTGGGTGATCGCGGTGTCCGCGACCTCCCGCAGGGCGGGCTTAGCGTTGAACGCGACACCCAGACCGGCGGTGGCGAGCATGTCGATGTCGTTCGCGCCGTCGCCGACCGCGACACACTGGGCCAGCGGGATCCCGAAGCGCTCCGCCGCCCGGCGCAGCGCGTCGGCCTTCCCGGACCGGTCCACCACCGAACCGATGACTCGGCCGGTGAGCTTCCCGTCGTGAACCTCCAGCTCGTTGGCAGTGCAGAAGTCCAGCCCCAGATCTTCGGCGATCGGTCGCACGACCTGAGTGAAGCCGCCCGAGACGGCTCCGCAGCGAAACCCCAGCCGTTTGAGGGTCCGTACCGTCGTGCGCGCCCCGGGCGTGAGCTCCAGTGCGTTGGTCACCTCGGTGAGCACGCCGGTGGAAAGGCCCGCCAGCAGCGCGACCCGGCGACGCAGCGACTGGGTGAAGTCCAGCTCCCCTCCCATCGCGGCCTCGGTGACCGCCCGCACCTCGGCCCCGCAACCGGCATGCTCGGCCAGTATCTCGATCACCTCGCCCTGCACCAGGGTCGAGTCGACGTCGAAGACCACCAGCCGCTTGGCCCGGCGGGCGATACCCATCCGTTCGACGGCGAGGTCGACCTCACCGTGCGCGGCGAGCCTGACCAGTGCGGAGCGCAGGGCGGTGTCGGCGACCTCGGGATCATCGTTTCCGGGCACCGACACGAGCAGCTCAAGCCCGGTGACCGGGTAGTCCGCGATCCGCCGGATGGCGTCGATGTTGATGTTCAGGGCGGCCAGCGCGCGGGTCGTCTGGGTGAAGGCACGAGCCGTGACCGGTCGGCCCAGAACCAACACGACGTGCGTGGACCCGCGGGCACTCGCGCCTACCGCGTCGGCGCCGACCTCGACCTCCAGCTGCATTCCGATGCTGGCCATGGCCTGCTCGGCGGCCTCCTGCAGGTCGTCCGGATCAGCCGTGGTCGCCACCAGCACGCCGAGAATGATCCGGCCCCGGATCACCACCTGCTCGACGTCGAGGATGTCCACCCCATGCTTGGTGAGCGCAGAGAAGATCACCGACACGACCCCGGGCTTGTCCCGCCCAGTGACCGTGACCAGAAGGGTTGTCCGTGGGCTGCCGATCACTTGTCCCGCGGGTCGGTAAAACCAGTGTCGCCTCGCTCCACGGAGTGTGTCACCTTCTCACTCGGCGCTACTGGGTGCCCACCCCCACCGACGTGCGCCTCCGCATGCATCCGGGAGGCCATGTGCGGGTAGTGCAGCTCGAAGGCGGGCCGCTCGGAGCGGATGCGGGGCAGCTCGGTGAAGTTGTGCCGTGGCGGCGGGCACGAGGTCGCCCATTCCAGCGAGTTGCCGTACCCCCACGGGTCATCGACGGTGACCACCTCGCCGTAGCGGTAGCTGCGGAACACGTTCCACAGGAACGGCAGTGTGGAGGCACCCAGCACGAAGGCGCCGATCGAGGACACCATGTTCAGCGTGGTGAACCCATCACTGGGCAGGTAGTCCGCGTAGCGACGAGGCATCCCCTCAGCGCCCAGCCAGTGCTGCACCAGGAAGGTCAGGTGGAACCCGACGAACGTGGTCCAGAAGTGGAACTTGCCCAGATCGTCGTCGAGCATCCTGCCGGTGATCTTGGGGAACCAGAAGTAGATCCCGGCGAAGGTGGCGAACACGATCGTGCCGTAGAGCACGTAGTGGAAGTGCGCCACCACGAAGTAGGTGTCGCTGACGTGGAAGTCGATCGCAGGGGCGGCCAGCAGTACCCCGGTCAGGCCGCCGAGCAGGAAGGTGACCAGAAAGCCGATCGAGAACAGCATCGGGGTCTCGAACGTGAGCTGCCCGCGCCACATGGTGCCGATCCAGTTGAAGAACTTGATACCGGTGGGCACCGCGATGAGGAAAGTGGTGAACGAGAAGAACGGCAGCAACACCGCCCCGGTGGCGTACATGTGGTGCGCCCAGACCACCACGGACAGCGCGCCGATCGACAGCGTGGCGAAGATCATCCCCTTGTAGCCGAACATCGGCTTGCGGCTGAACACCGGGATCACCTCGGCGATGATGCCGAAGAACGGGAGCGCGACGATGTAGACCTCGGGATGGCCGAAGAACCAGAACAGGTGCTGCCACAGGATGGCCCCGCCGTTGGCCGGGTCGAACACGTGCGCCCCGAGCCGTCGGTCAGCCTCCAATCCCAGCAGCGCCGCGGTGAGGATCGGGAACGCCAGCAGCACGAGAAGCGACGTGACGAAGATGTTCCAGGTGAAGATCGGCATCCGGAACATCGTCATCCCGGGCGCGCGCAGGCAGACCACCGTGGTGATCATATTGACCGCGCCGAGGATGGTGCCCAGCCCGGCCAGGACCAGCCCCATGATCCACAGGTCCCCGCCCGCGCCCGGGGAGTGCACCGCGTCGGACAGCGGAGTGTAGGCGAACCACCCGAAGTCCGCCGCGCCACCCGGGGTCAGGAAGCCCGACAGCACGATGATGCCGCCGAACAGGAAAGCCCAGTAGGAGAACGCGTTGAGCCGGGGGAAGGCGACGTCCGGGGAGCCGATCTGCAAGGGCATTATCAGGTTGGCGAACGCGAACAGGATCGGCGTGGCGTACAGCAGCAGCATGATCGTGCCGTGCATGGTGAACAGCTGGTTGTACTGCTCGGTGGACAGAAACTGCATGCCCGGCCGAGCCAGCTCGGCGCGCATCAGCATCGCCATGCTGCCGCCGACGAAGAAGAAGGCCATGGAGGTGACCAGGTACAGCATGCCGATCACCTTGTGATCGGTGGTCTGGAGCAGCCCGAGCATGGCGGACCCCTTGACCGAGGGGCGCACCGGACGCGGACGTGTGGCGATCGGTTGGGGCGCAACGGCCGTCACAGGTTGCCTCCTGGTTGTCCACGACTCACCGTGCACGGTACCGACCCATGACGACCGTCGTCATCGTGGTCCCGCACTGATGGTAGCCGCGAGGGCCGCCGGCGCCACACCTGGCTCCGTGCGGTCACCTCGACCAGGGAATGAGTCACTGACGGCGGAGAGGCGGTGTTTACTGTCCGGTGAGTTGGGGTAACCGCCCGCACAGATGATCCTGCGTTTCCGCCGGCGCGCGCCGGGCCATCCAGGGGCAGCAGGGGAGGAAAACCGGAGATGGTTCGGGTACCCGTCACGACGATCATCCGTACGGTCAGGACCGGTGCCGGGGCGCTGCTAGGAGCCGCGACACTGCTGCTCGCCGGTACCGCGAGCGCCTCCGCCGCGTCGAGCGCCGCGCCGTGCATCTCGACGGCCCGGGCCTGCGTGGACCTGTCGACCCAACAAGCGTGGCTGATGCGGGACGGCGATGTCACCTATGGGCCTGTCCCGGTGGCGACCGGCAAAGCCAGCGCACCGACCGACCCTGGAATCTTCCACGTGCTGTGGAAAGATCTTCACCACCGCAGCAGCGAGTTCCACAACGCTCCGATGCCCTACTCGGTGTTCTTCAACGGCGGTGACGCCTTCCACCAGGACAACGTGGCGGTGCGCTCCAACGGCTGCGTGCACCTGACCCGCAGCGCCGCGCAGACCTTCTACAACACCCTGCACGTCGGCGACGTGGTGCAGGTCGTCCGATAGGAGCGCCGTTCCCGCTGCCCGGCCAGGCCGCCCGTTCGGTCAGCCCTGGTGCCCTCAGGCGGTGCTGGGGGCGTCGGTGAGCGCGACGGTCATGGGTGCCGGCAGCAGCAGTTCGGTGTTGCGGTCGAGGAGCGACCCGCGATGGCCGTCCACGGCCGAGGTCTTGCCGGTGCGGGCCTGCCAGTCGTTGGCGGCGAGCTCGCGCGACAGGGAACTCAGCGTGTCGGGCGTGTCAAGCCGGCCGTCGTCGTGCGCGGCGGGTGCTGCCGTGTCGATGATCGTGGTAATGATCGAGAGGGTGCCGTCGGTGTTGTCCATCAGCTCGATCAGGCGGGCTTGCTGGGGCCAGTCGATGTGGGAGGCGGTGGTGATCTCCCAGAAGCCGCCGCCCATCGTGCTGCCGGGTGGCCGGGGATGGGCGGTGATCGCGTTGATGTGGGTATGCCCGTTGACCCAGGCCACCACGTTGGGAAAGCGCAGCAGCAGGTCACGGACATGGTGGCCGAGGACGCGCGGGTGCTCCAGCGGCGCCAGCCAGCTGTCCATGGTGGCGACGGTGTGGTGGCTGAATATCAGAAAGATCCGGTCGGTGCCGGCCTCGAGCTCGCTTTCCAGCCAGGCGAACTGGGCCCGGTCCAGCGAGCCGTTGGCGCCGCCGTATGGGTTGACCGTGTCCAGCACCAGGCAGCGCACGACCCCATTGTCGAATCCGTAGTAGGCGGTGCCGTTCGCCGCGTTGTCGGCGCTGAACCCATGGCCGACCGGACGTCCTCGGGTCGTGAAGTGCTCGCGAATCGTCTCGGTGCGGTCGACCAGCCGCCGGCGAGCGTCCGGTGTGACCTTGCGCACCAGTCCCTGGCGCAGCAACCGGACCCCGACCGGGTCCGCACGCCACAGGTTCTCGACCAAGCGCAGCACTGCGGTTCCGGTGGGAAACGCGATCACCTTCTCGTCACCGGTCGTCCATTCCGAGGTCTCGGGCAGGTGCGGAATGTTGCCCTGGATCAGGGCGTCATGGTTACCGTACGCGGCATACCAGGGAATACCCAGGCCGGCCGCCTGGAATGGGCGGCGTGCCGCATTCAGCAGTCCGGGAATGATCGGAAACCCGTAGCGCGCCCGCGGCAGGTCCTCGACCGCTCCGGCCGGTGGGCCGTCGGGGTGCCAGTAGTGCACATCGTAGTACATCGCATCCGCCACACCTTCATACCGGTCGGGGTCGCCGGAGTTCGGATGGACGAGGCCACCGTCCAGGACGTCGATGTACCAGCGCAGCTCGTTGTACTGGGAGTTGTCACAGTTGTCACCGGTCGCCACCGCCCAGGCGAGTGGAAGCCCCGACGCCGGGCCGACGCCGATCTCGTTGATCCTGCGCACCATCGCGTCAGCGACCTGCACGCTGAGCATCTCCTGCGGCCGGTAGCTGCCCTGAATGTGCACCCACGTGGCCAGCAACGCGCCTGGGTCGACATGCCGATCCATGAACTCCAGCCGAGCTGGGGACTGGGGATCCACCAGGTGGATATCAGTCAGGTGCGCAAACGCGATCAGGCCGCGGCGCCCGCCGCGGTGCCTCACCTCATCGCTGCCCGGACACAGCTCCGCACGCCGCACATACGGCTCGCCTGGCCCGGCCACGATCGGCTGGTACCCGCCGTCACCGGGCTGGCCCAGCACCAGTGTCTGCTCAACGGTGGTTCCACCGGCCCCGACCGGGTCGACATCACTGATCGAGGGAACCGTTCCCGACGCTGCCTGCCGCCGCCCTGCCACCTTGGCCTCCCCACCGTGTGACATCGCCTTGAGAGCGTTCGCTCGAACATAGCGGGAAACGTCCCTCCGGTCACTGTCTGATGACGGGAACGTACGCGCGCGTGACACCGCAACGGCACCTGCGGGCACAGCCGCCCGGCACCCGTAGCCCAGACACTGATCAACCCTGCCAGTCGCGCCATGGTGCCTCCGAGGGCTCAGCCATCGCAGCCGGTGATGCGCGCGGCGGCGGTCGATCCGTGACGAGAGAAGCCTGGAGGTCACACCTGGGTGGTCTGCTCCAGGTCGATCACGATCTTGCCGAGCGCGTGACCGGACTCCACCGCTCGCAGTGCCTGTGGCGCCTCGTCGAAGGGGTAGGTCTGGAGCACCTTGGGATCGACTTTGCCCGCGGCGACCAGGTGGGCGACGGTGGGAACGCCCGCCGAGCCGGCGACCAGGAAGCCGCCTCCCAGGTCCGCGACACCGGGGTCGGCGACCGACACGATCCGGGCGGGGTTGGTGATCAGAATGGCGACGTGGCGCATCGGTTCGCCGCCGACCACGTCGAGGATGGCATCCACGCCGCCGGGGAGCAGCTGCCGCATCTGCTCGACGACGTCACCACTGTCGTAGGGGACCAGCGTGGCTCCGAGACTCTCCACCATCGACCGCTTGGTCTGGCTACCGACCCCGAAGACCGCCGCGCCGCGGTTGCGCGCCAGTTGGGCGGCCATCACACCGACACCACCGCCGACGCCGTTGATCAGCAAGGTCTCACCCTCGGTGACGCCGAGTCTCTCCAGCGCGTCCCAGGCGGTCCCACCGGCCACCGGCAGCGCGGCTGCGTTCACGAAGCCGACCTGCGGGGGCTTATGCGTGGTGGCCTCGGCGAGCAGCACCGCGTGCTCGGCGTAGCTGCCGTGCTCCGGCGCGGCGCGGCCCATCACCTCATCGCCCTGGGCGAACCCCTCGACGTCGGAGCCGACCGCTACCACGACACCGGCCGCCTCAATGCCCAGCACCAGGGGAAAGGTCGGTGTGGCCTGCGGGTTGGCCATCGCGCCGCTGCGGATCTTGTAGTCGGCGGGGTTCACCCCGACAGCCCTGACCTTGATCACCAGCTCGCTGGGGCCCGGCACCGGCTCAGGCCGGTCGAACCAGGTCTCGGTCTCCGGACCGCCGTAAGAGGTGCAGCCATAGGCCCTGCTCATCACGCTCGGTCCCCTCTCCGTCCGCCCGCACCAGTCCTTCCTACCCTGCCTCGGCCGACGCACAGCGACCACATGCGATCCCCTTACGAGCCGCTTGGCACGGCCTTGCACCAGCACCCGAACACAGACAGCGGCACGAGCGGACGCTACCCGACCACCCGACATCGCCAGGGTGCACGAACCCGGTCAGGACTGGCCGTAGACGGGGATGGCTGCACCGCTGATCGGCCAGGCGTCCTCGCTGCACAGGAACGCGATGACCTTCGCGATCGCCGTGGTCGGCACCGCGCGCTGCGCGAGGTCCTCCGACATCCAGCTCCGGTTCGCCGGCGTGTCGATGACCGACGGCAACACGGCGTTCACCCGCACCCCGGTAGGACGCAGCTCCTGGGCGAGCAGCTCGGTCAGGCGCACGACGGCCGCCTTGCTCGTCGCGTACGCGATCGGGGCCGCCCCACTCACGGCCGTCTTCGACCCGACCATGACGATCGAACCATTCCCGGCCTCCGCCAGCCGCGGTGCGGCCGCCTGGCACGACCACAACGTGGCGACGAAGTTCGACTGCAGCATCGCCTCCAGCACCCCCGGATCGGTGTCGGCGAGCCGGCCACCGACGAAGCCACCCGCCACCGCGACCAATGCCGAGGGCGCGGCGACCTCATCCACCCGCCGCCAGACCGCGGTCACCGCGGCCCGGCCGGCCAGATCCACCCCCAACGGGATCACCACCCGGTCCGCAGCGCCCTCACCCAGCGCATCGAGCTGCTCACCCGCCCGGTCGAGGGCGATCACCCGCCTACCCTGTCCCACGAACTCCGCCACCACCGCACGCCCCAGAGCACCCGCTGCTCCGGTCACCACCACAACACTCGCCGGCACGGTCACCACCACAGCACCATCCGACATCCCGTCTGCCCGACTTCGCTCTGCGCCACCCACCGCCGGTACAGCATCGCCCAGCGACGGGCGACCGGCTACCGCATGGCTCAGGACATGCCTTCAGGAAACACGGCGCGTCAAGCGACCCTACCGGCGGCGGCGAGCCAGGTGTTGCAGACCGCAGGCCGACCGGCGTCGAGCCCAGTCTGGAACCACTTCAGGTTGTTCGCGGCCGTCCCATGGTCGCGAGGGAGGCCCGGCTCCATGTCGTCCCCGCCGATGCTGCTCACGGCATCAGCCAGCTCGACCGCGCCGACCGACCCGCGGCCGGACATCGCCGCGATAGCGACTCCGGCGAAGCAGTTCGCCTGCAGTTCCATCCTTCGACTGAGTTGGAGCCACACCGGGCCTCGGTATGGGTAGGCCCTCTGCAGGCGGTCACTCGCCTCGGTGATGCCGCTGAGCTCCTGGACGTGGTGACCGTACTCGTGCGCCATCGTCATGAGGAGCCGGCCCGCCCGATGGGCATCCGGGATGGGGTCGAGCTCACCGTCCGGGGAGACCGAGATGACCTTGTCCGCAGGGCAGTAGTAGGCGATGGCGACATCACCCGTGCACGCCCTGTCGGGAGCGGCCCCGCTGAACCGTCGGACGCCCGGCCGACTGAACGGCAGACCGGCGGTCGCCAGCACTGGCCACCAGGCGTTGTCCAGGCAGGTCACCGACGCCTGCACCCATGCCTCGAGCTGCCGGTTGGTGGTGCCCATCGTCGGGAGCACGCAGGTGACGGTGGGTATATGGAGATCCGCGCGGTAAACCGCGTTGTGATCGGGAGTGGAGGCCGGGGCCGGCTGCGACGTCACCGGTGGCGTGGCCGGGGGCTGGCCCCTGACCTCGCGGCCGAAGTCCGAGACGCACTGCTGGATCTTCACCGGATCTCCGCCCGACCGCTGGACGCACCGCCGGTAGCTCTGGCCGGCCGGCGCGTTCAGGAGGTACACCCCCCACGCGATCAACCCGACCGCGATGAGCGCTCCGATGACGCCGAGTACGACGCCGGCGAGGGACAGGCCGCCGTTGGTCGACTCGCCCCGCTTGGCTCGGGCCCGACCGAGCAGACCGAAGATCAGCGCAAGGACGCCGAAGACGATGCCGCCGATGACCGTCCAGGACAGCACCAGCGCAAGCAGGCCCAGCACCAGCGCGGCGATCCCGAGGCCATTACGGGGCGGCGCCGGGGGCGCGCCGTACCCGGTGCCCTGGCCATACCCCGACCCGAACTGCACCGTGCTCTGCCCGTAACCCGCTGGTGGGGGGTACGGGCCGCCGTCCTGCGGATCCCCCGGCACGCTCATTTCGCCCACCTCAGCCCGTCTGCGGCCTTGTCCGGTGAGGGGACCACCGGTGGCTCAGACACGTACCGGCTCGGGGCAGGGCCCGACCACTGGAGTGAGGGTGTCCTAGCCGGCTGGCGTCGAACGGGGAGTCGGATTGAGATGAAGCTGCCAACCCCCTCCTGCGAGAGGGTCGACGAATCACCCACGCGGTGGTCAGGGGGCCGCAGGAGCAGGTTTCTTTTCCGCCTGGGAGTCCTTTGCGGCGCAGGGATGCGCGGACCGCTGTCCAGGCACAGATCAGGGTCGCCATCTCCGCCTATACGGAACACAAGGAGACGCTGCGCCCCGAAGGTGAGCAACATGAGTCCAGCAACCGACCAAGGGATTGCGACACACCCCACAAGGGACAGCTAACCAATGCGGTCGACCGCTGTTGACCCCTCGTGACCCGGAGCAGGGGCACGAGCTCGGCGAGGAATGGGGTCGTCGTGCACTGTTAGCCTCCCGGCTTGCCTGGTGTGACCTCGAGCCGCGACGCTGATCGGTGGAGAGCGGCCCGCCGCGATCCGACGGGGGGCCGTGCGCAGTGGTGGGAAGGACCGTCGTGTGTACGACTACGACCTGCTGGTGATCGGGTCCGGGCCCGGCGGCCAGAAGGCGGCCATTGCGGCCGCCAAGCTGGGCAAGCGCGTGTGCGTGGTCGAGCGCCGCCACATGATGGGCGGGGTCTGCGTCAACACCGGTACGATCCCCTCCAAGACTCTGCGGGAGACCGTGCTCTACCTCACCGGTTTCGCGCAACGGGACATCTACGGCGCCAGCTACCGGGTCAAGTCCGAGATCACGATCGCCGACCTGCTGGCCCGCACTCAGCACGTCGTCGGCCGCGAGGTCGAGGTGATCCGCAGCCAGCTGCTGCGCAACCACATCGACCTGCTCGGGGGCACCGCCCGGTTCGAGGACCCATGGACGGTCACGGTGGTGGGCGAAGACCGCGGCGACCACACCACCGTCACCGCCGAGAAGATCGTGATCGCCACCGGCACGACGCCGGCCCGACCGGCCGAGGTCGAGTTCGACGACGACCACGTGCTCGACTCCGACGGCGTGCTGCGGATGCGGCGGGTACCCGGCTCGATGGTCGTGGTCGGGGCCGGTGTGATCGGCATCGAGTACGCGTCGATGTTCTCTGCGCTGGGCACCCGGGTGACCGTTGTCGAGAAGCGCCCGCGGATGCTGGAGTTCTGCGACCCTGAGGTGGTCGAGTCGCTCAAGTTCCACCTGCGCGACCAGTCCGTCACGTTCCGGTTCGGCGAGGAGGTGGCCAAGGTCGAGATCGCCCCCCAAGGGACGATTACGAGCCTGGCCAGCGGCAAGCGGATCGCGGCGGACATGGTGATGTACTCCGCGGGCCGCCAGGGCGTCACCGATGATCTCGACCTGGAGAAGGCGGGGCTCGCCGCCGACCACCGCGGGCGGATCACCGTGGACGGGCAGTACCGCACTGCGGTGCCACACATTTTCGCGGTCGGTGACGTGATCGGTTTCCCCGCGCTCGCGGCCACCTCCATGGACCAGGGGCGGCTGGCCGCATACCACGCGTTCGGCGAACCAGTCCGCGAGCTGCGGGAGCTGCAGCCGATCGGGATCTACACGGTGCCCGAGATCTCCTACTGCGGCAGGACCGAAGCAGAGCTGACCGAGTCCGCCGTGCCCTACGAAGTGGGGCTGTCCCGCTACCGCGAACTCGCCCGCGGCGCGATCGTCGGCGACTCATACGGGATGCTGAAACTGCTCGTCTCCACCGAGGATCGCACCCTGCTCGGCGTGCACGTGTTCGGAACGAACGCCACCGACCTCGTGCACATCGGACAGGCCATCATGGGTTGCGGCGGCACGGTCGACTACCTCATCGACACCGTCCTCAACTACCCGACGCTCTCAGAGGCCTATAAGGTGGCCGCGCTCGATGTCACGAACAAGATCCGCGCGTTGGACACGTTCGTGGGCGGGGCCTAGGGCTTGGTCAAGGCTTTTCTCAAAGCGGGCATCATGTCCGAGGCCGGTCAAATCCAGGGAACAGTATCCGGCACGCCCCACGGTGGTGTCACTACGCCCCCAACGCGCTGGGCAACGTGCGTGCTGGTCACCCTCCGTGTCGGTGGTGTCGTATTGTTCGGTGGTGGTGGTGCGTTCGCGGAGGGGGATGCGGTGGCGGATGGTGATCTTCTTGGGGCCGATGAGGACATCTTTGACGAGCAGTCGCAGCACACGTTGGCGGTTTTCGACGCTGGAGACTTGGGCCTTGCTGTGAAGTTGGGTGAGGAAGCCTTCCAGGTCGTTGGCGAGGGTGAGGTAGGCCTGGCGGGTGCGCAGGTCGGGTATGCGGGCGCGTAGCTCGTCGATGGTGATCAGTCCTTCGCCGAATGCCTCGATCATGTGGGTGATCGCGGTGGTGGCTTTGGTCAGCGCACGCTCGAGTTGGGCGCGCCGGCGGGTGGCCGGGTCGGAGCTGGTGGCGGCCTGGAGGCGCTTGTCGATCTCGGTGCGGATCAGGTGCGGGTCGGCGAGCAGGTTGGTGATGTGGTCCCAAACTACGTGGTCGAGGTAGTCGGCGCGGACCGGTTTGTTGGCGCAGACCCGGCCGCCTGGGTAGCGGTAGTCATCAGAGCCCAGGCACCGGTAGTAGTAGATCTTGTTGTTGGTGGTGCGGGTCGAGGTGCGGTAGTAGCCGTATCCGCGGGCTGCGCAGGCGGCCAGGCCTTGGAGCAGGGACGGGGTGGTGCTGTTGCGGCAGGAGTAGCGTTTGTTGTCGGCCAGCCGGGCCGCGACCCGGTCGAAGGTCTCGGCCGAGACGATGGCGGGGACAGCGATTTCGACCCACTGGTCGCGGGGCCGGTCGACGGTCTTGGACGCCCGGGGGGTGCTGCGTCCTTCCAGGCGTGCCCTGCGGTTGAGCCCCGGTGACTCGTTGATCACCATGGTCTTGCCGAACACGGCTTTGCCGGCGTAGGCGGGGTTACGCAGCATGCCCCAGAGGGCGTGTCATTACAACTGTGTAAGCCACGGATGGACCAAGATCGGCCGATGTGATCAGCACTCGGCCGGGAAGGGAACCATCTGTGAGCCGGGACACTGTTGTCGATGATCGTGATGTGGAGGCGTCTCGTCGGTTGGCGGAGGCGTTGGATTCGTCGGTGATCGATGCGTTGTCGGCGGATGCGCAGGCGAGGGGCACGCCGGTTGATGGTGTTGATGGTTTGTTGAACAAGATGACGAAGGCGGTGATTGAGCGGTCGTTGGCTGCGGAGGTGACGGTTGGGTTGGGTTATGAGCGTGGTGGTCCGACGGGGGCGAGGTCGGGGAGTTCTCGTAATGGTTACTCGGCGTAGACGGTCGCGACGCCGAACGGGCCGGTGACGATCAATGCGCCGCGGGGTCGTGATGGTGTTTTTGGGCCCCGTATCGCGCCGAAGCGCGCCCGGCGGTCAGGGTGGGTTGACGAGATGGTTCTGTCGTTGTATTCGCGGGGGATGACGACGCGGGATATCGAGGCGCATCCGCGTGAGGTGTATGGGGTGGATGCGTCTCGGGGGTTGGTTTCGGATGTGACCGATGTGGTGGCTGATGAGGTGGGGCTGTGGCGGGCTCGGCCGGTGGATGAGGTGTACCCCATCGTCTATGTGGACGGGGTCCGGATCCGGGTCCGGGACCGGGGTGTGGTGACGGTGAAGGCTGCGCACCTGGTCATCGGGGTGGGTCTGGAGGGGCGTAAGCAGGCGCTGGGGGTGTGGATCGCCGAGGCGGAGGGGGCGAGGTTCTGGTGCTCGGTGCTGACCGAGCTGCGTAACCGTGGGCTTCGCGACATCCTGGTCTGTTGCTGCGACGGGCTGTCTGGGTTGCCGGAGGCGGTTACGGCGGTGTTTCCCGATGGGTGCGGCTCTTCTGAAGTGAGCACGGAGGGGTTCGTGGCCAGCGGTTCTGCGCGTGTCTTGATCGTTTGATGGGCTCCTTCCGGCTACGTTCGGGGTGTCTTACGTCCGGAACGTGGCAAGTGAGAAGGAGCCCGGTGTCAGAGTACGCGCAGCAGGCGGAGTCAGGGCTGGCGGAAACAGTGGTCGAGGGGTTTGACCGGTCCCGTGGGTTGTTCGAGGAAATCGTGGCGGAGCCGGCTGGTCCTGGTTGCGGAGAGTTGACGCATGCGCAGCTGGAGGATCTGCTCACCGAGCGTTCCCGGGAGCTGGTGCGCAGCTTGTCTCAGGACCACCTGGATTTGCGGGCCGCTCGTGAGCAGCGGCGGGTCGAGGGTGTCACCGGCGTTGATGGCGTGGTGCGCACTCGGGTGGAGCAGGGTCACCATCGCGAGTTGGCCACCGTGTTCGGGAGGGTCAGGGTGACCCGGATCGCCTACCGCGCAGCTGGTGTGGCCAACCTCTACCCGGCGGATGCGGTGTTGAACCTGCCCGCGGGCAAGCATTATTCCCATGGGCTGCGGCGCCTGACCGCGATCGAGGCGGCGCGCGGGTCGTTCGAACAGGCCGCTGAGGCGGTTCAGCGGGCGAGCGGGGTCCGTGTCGGTAAGCGCCAGCTCCAGACGCTCGCGCTGGCCGCGGCCACCGACGTGGCCAGCTTCTACACCCAGCACCACCCCTCCCCCCGCCCGGATAGCGACCCGCCGGTGCTGACCTTCGATGGCAAGGGCATCGTGATGCGTCCCCAGGCGCCGCGCGAGGCCACCGCCAAGACCGCGCGGGCCGGGGGCCAAAGCCGGCCACCCGCCTCTCCCCCGGGGAGAAACACGGCCGCAAACGCATGGCCGAGCTCGCCGGTGTCTACGACACCACCCCAGCCCCTCGTACCCCCGGCGATGTCATCTCCCGGCCCGGACAACCCCGCTCAGGCACGACCGGGCCACAGGCCCGCGGGAAACGGCCGGCCGCCAGCATCATCGACGACATTCCGGCTGTCGTCAGGGTCGCCTTCGACGAGGCCGAACACCACGACCCCGAGCACCGCAGGCCCTGGGTCGCCCTCGTCGATGGCAACGCCACCCGAACCCAGGCCATCCAGACCGAAGCCACCCGCCGCCAGGTCCAGGTCAGCATCGTCGTGGACTTCATCCACGTCCTGGAATACCTCTGGAAGGCCGCCTGGTCCTTCTTCGACCCCGGCGACCCCGACGCCCAGACCTGGATCGCTGACCAAGCGACCAAAATCCTGGAGGGCGAAGCCACCACCGTGGCCGCCGGGATCCGCCGCCGCGCCACCCGCTTTGGCTACTCCGCATCCGAACGCAAAGGCGCCGACCACACCGCCACCCACCTCACTCGCAAAAGACCCTACCCGGACTACCACACCGCCCTGAGTAAACATTCAGCCGGTACACGTTGGTGTTCTGGGTGGTGGCATGGTGTGATGACCGGCGGGCTCGTGTCGGCCGGGTGGGTTTATCGTGGGTTGCCTGGTCAGGCGGGGGCAGGGTCCGGGGGCAT
>Ga0213882_10000131_pt1 | contig 32971 bp, 28 predicted proteins | sample BarmaccoBMER_R09_FD_160106 | JGI IMG/M metagenome (GOLD analysis project Ga0213882, IMG submission 160106) | Barbacenia macrantha exposed rock microbial communities from rupestrian grasslands, the National Park of Serra do Cipo, Brazil - ER_R09 ...
CCGAGCGGTCCGTAGACGCGACATGGAAGCGCATCGGCACCCTCCTCGACGCCTTCCAACCCAACGAATGCGCCAACTACCTGCGCAACGCAGGCTACGCTTCAATATGAAGAGGACTCACTCTAGGCGACTGGCAACTCGCCGTCCATCAGCTTCGGGAAGAAGCCCTCATGGGCCGCGCGGAGATCGGCGAGGGGGATGGCGTGGTCGCCGTCGGGAAGCTCGAAGATCAGGCGGCTGCCGCAGGTGCGGCCGATCGCCTCCACCTCGACCCCGGCGGCGTGGGCGCGGCGGAGGAAGGTGAGCAGGCAATCGTCGCACAGGGTGGCGACGTAGACGCCCTGATCCTCGGCGAAGAGGTCGGCGGCGCGGTTCGGCCGGAGCTTGTTGATCAGCGCGCCGACGTTTCCGGCGAGCGCCATTTCGGCGAGCGTCACCGCCAGCCCGCCGCCGGAGACGTCGTGGCAGGCGGTGATCGCGCCCCCGGCGATGGCGGCGCGGACGAACTCGCCGGCGGCGCGCTCGGCGGCGAGGTCGACCGGCGGCGGCGGACCTTCCTCGCGGCCGTGCCGCTCGCGCAGCCACAGCGAGCGGCCGAGATGGCCGCGGCGCCGGCCGATGACGACGATGACGTCGCCTATGCCCTTGAAGGCGAGGGTCGCGGCCTTCTTCCAGTCGGCGATCAGCCCGACGCCGCCGATCGCCGGAGTCGGCAGGATGGCGCTGCTCGCACCGTCCTCGCCCTTCGTCTCGTTGTAGAGGCTGACGTTGCCGCTCACGATCGGGAAGTCGAGCGCGCGGCACGCCTCGGCCATGCCTTCGATGCAGCCGACCAGCTGGCCCATGATCTCGGGGCGCTGCGGATTGCCGAAGTTCAGGCAGTCGGTGGCGGCGAGCGGCCTCGCCCCGACGGCGCACAGATTGCGCCACGCCTCGGCGATCGCCTGCTTGCCGCCCTCGTGCGGGTCGGCATGGCAGTAGCGGGGGGTGACGTCGGTGGTGAGGGCCAGCGCCTTGCGGGTGCCGTGGACGCGCACCAGCGCCGCGTCGCCGCCCGGGCGCTGGACGGTGTCGGCGCCGACCATCTGGTCATATTGCTCCCAGATCCAGCGCCGGCTGGCGAGATCGGGCGAGGCCATCAGCGCGAGGAGGTCGGCGGCGACGTCGGTGCGCTCCGCTATGTCCGCGAGCGGCGCCGGCTTGGCCGTCGGCACCCAGGGCCGCTCGTACCAGGGCGCGTCGTCGGCGAGCGGGGCGAGCGGGATGTCGGCCTCGACCTCGCCCTTCCAGCGCAGCACGAGCCGCCCCGTGTCGGTCACCCGGCCGATGACCGCGAAATCGAGCTCCCATTTGCGGAAGATCGCCTCCGCCTCGGCCTCCCGGCCGGGCTTCAGCACCATCAGCATCCGCTCCTGGCTTTCCGAGAGCATCATCTCGTAGGGGGTCATCCCCTCCTCGCGGCAGGGGACGGCGCCCATGTCGAGCTCCAGGCCGACGCCGCCCTTCGACGCCATCTCCACCGACGAGGAGGTGAGGCCCGCCGCGCCCATGTCCTGGATGGCGACGATCGCGTCCGACGCCATCAGCTCGAGGCAGGCCTCGATCAGCAGCTTCTCGGTGAACGGGTCGCCGACCTGGACGGTGGGCCTCTTCTCCTCGCTGTCCTCGGAGAAGTCGGCCGAGGCCATGGTGGCGCCGTGGATGCCGTCGCGGCCGGTCTTGGAGCCGACATAGACGACCGGGTTGCCGATGCCGGCGGCGGCCGAATAGAAGATCTTGTCCTGCTCGGCGATGCCGACCGTCATCGCGTTGACGAGGATGTTGCCGTCATAGGCGGAATGGAAGTCCACCTCGCCGCCGACCGTCGGCACGCCGACGCAATTGCCGTAGCCGCCGATCCCGGCGACGACGCCGGCGACGAGATGCCGGGTCTTGGGGTGGTCCGGGCGGCCGAAGCGCAGCGCGTTGAGGTTCGCAACCGGCCGAGCGCCCATCGTGAAGACGTCGCGCAGGATACCGCCGACGCCGGTCGCCGCGCCCTGATAGGGCTCGATGTAGGAGGGGTGGTTGTGGCTCTCCATCTTGAAGATGGCGGCCTGGCCGTCGCCTATGTCGATGACGCCGGCATTCTCGCCGGGACCCTGGATCACCCAGGGCGCCTCGGTGGGCAGCTTCCTCAGGTGGACGCGCGAGGATTTGTAGGAGCAATGCTCCGACCACATCACCGAGAAGATGCCGAGCTCGGTGAGATTGGGCTCGCGCCCGAGCGCGTGCAGGACCCTTTCATATTCCTTGGGGGAGAGGCCGTGCTCGGCGACGATGTCGGGCGTGATCGGGCGCGTCATTCAGGCCCTCTAGGGCCCTCTGGAAAGGGGGACACGTACTTTTTCGCGAAAAAGTACGTGTCCCATTCAGGCATGACGCAGCCCGGAGGCTATTTGGTGTCGCACTTCTGGGCGCCCTTGCCGGGGCCCGAATAGCTGATCGTGTTGCCGTTGCCGCTCACCGAATAGCCGTCGGCGACATAAGGCGCCTGGCCGTCGGGCGAGGTGAGGACGGTCGGGCTGGCGTCCTTCTTGGTGCGCACCGCCACCGTGTTGTTGGTGTAGAAGTCGGCATAGACGAGGCTGTTGTCGGCGCAGCGATAGGTGCGGCTGGCCTGGATCATCGGCGGCGGCGCCACCGGCTTGGCGTTCTTGAGCTGCTCGGCCTGCGGATCGTCCTCGCCGGCGACGATCGTCGTCGGCTTGTTGTTGCAGGCGGAAAGGGCGAGGAGGGCCGCCAGGGGGGCGACGGCAAGGCGGGGGAGGGACTTGTGCATTCTCCATCAATTCGCGGCCCCGGGAGGGGCCGTCAAGCCGTTTTCAACCAAGCGCCTCCGGCCGCCTCGCGGCGGGGTTCGACAAGCCGGGTTCCTTCGGTTACCTTTCCGTCCCGAAACGAAGCGGGGATGGAGAGCTCAGCCGCGTGCAACAGCGTGAACGTGTCCGCATCGGCCTTACCGGTTTGGCGTTCGTGTTCATCCTCGTCCTCCTGGGCGCGATCTTCGCGAGCCCGACGAGCGAGGATTCGGCGGCGAACGTCGCCGGCCGCCAGATGAGCCCGGGCCAGGCCGCCTCCGGCCCGGCCAACGAGGCGCTGCCCAAGGAGCCGCTCGCCGAGCTCGGCGTCGCCCCCGGCAACGACGACGGCAACGGCGCGGCGGGGGCGACGCCGAAGCCGTAGGTCCGGCCGGTCGCGCGCCGGCAAAGCGGCGACGATCGGCATCGGGCCCGCGCCGGGCGGCGGCTGGCTGTAAAGCCGGCTGGGGGCCGACGGCCGAAGCGACTCGATCGTGAGACGGCGGAGTCTAGCCACAAACTTATCCACAGGCTCTTCCATCGGAACAGGCCTCGAACCGAAGCATGAACAAACCGCGAAAGTGTAGCCATCTCCCTCATAAAGGCATGAAATCCCCAAAAATGGCATGAAATCCCCTTCCCTCGCCGGGGCCGTGATGTTATCCACCGCTCTCTAGAGTAACGGGGCACTTCTCCAGCTGACCGGTGAGTCACGCGGCCGCAGACCATGCGCGTTTCCGCGAACGGGGAAGGTCCGCGCGTTTGGAGCGGGTACAGGGGCGTGGAGATCGACGACTTCTTCCAGGGAAGCGCGCTCAACGCGGTGGACGCCAAGGGGCGTCTCTCCGTCCCTGCCTTCGTCCGTTCCGTCATCGAGCGCCGCTCCGACGCGCGCGCCATCGTCGTCGGCGCCCACGAGGTCTCGCCCTGCCTCACCGCCTACGGCCGCGGCTACGCCCGCAAGCTCTACGAGGACATGGAACGCCGCCGCCTCGCCGACGAGGAGAAAGGCGGCGCGCTCCAGGACCATTATGCCCGCGCCCGCCGCGCCTTCGGCATGACCGAGGACGTGCCCTACGACACGAGCGGCCGCATCGTCCTGCCGCCGATGATGCGCCGCAAGGGCGGCATCGAGGACCTCGCCCTGTTCGTCGGCGTGGGCGGCACGGTGGAGATATGGAATCCGCGAGTCGCGCTTGCCGAGGGCGATGCGGACCTGAAGGAGATCGCCGCCTGGCGGCTCGAAGAGAAGGGGCTTTCGCTGTGAGCGCCGGCGCCGCCCCGGCCGCCGCCGCCCCGCACGTCCCGGTCCTCCTCGCCGAGGTCGTCGCCGCCTTGGCCCCCGCGGCGGGCGAGACCCATGTCGACGGCACGTTCGGCGCCGGCGGCTACACCAAGGCCATTCTCGAAAAGGGAGCGTCCCGCGTCTACGCCTTCGATCGCGATCCCGATGCGATACAAGAAGGCGCGGCGCTGGAGGCTTCGAGCGGGGGGCGCCTGACGCTAGTTCCGGAGCGTTTTTCCCGGATGCGTCAGGCGCTTGCCGCCCGCGGCGTGGAGGCGGTGGACGGCGTCGCGCTCGACATCGGCGTTTCCTCGATGCAGCTCGACCGGCCGGACCGCGGCTTCTCCGTCCAGGCCGACGGGCCGCTCGACATGCGCATGGCGCGCGACGGCGAGAGCGCCGCCGATTTCCTCAACCACGCCCCGGAGGAGGAGATCGCCGACATCATCTACCGCTACGGCGACGAGCCCAAGTCGCGCCGGATCGCCCGAGCCATCGTCGCCGCGCGGCCGATCGGGCGGACCGCCGAGCTGGCGGAGGTGGTGCGCAAGGCGGCGGGCTTCCACGCCGGGAAGCGCAAGGACCCCGCCGTCCAGACGTTCCAGGCGATCCGGATCCACCTCAACGAGGAGCTCCAGGAGCTCGAGGAGGGCCTCGAGGCCGCCGAGCAGGTGCTTCGCCCGGGCGGCCGCCTCGCCGTCGTCACCTTCCACAGCCTGGAGGACCGGCTGGTCAAGCGCTTCCTCAAGGAGCGGAGCGGCGATCGACCGGCCGTTTCGCGACACTTTCCCCAACATCCGGCCGCCGGCCCCTCGCCCAGCTTCGAGGCGGTGGCCAGGCCGGTCCGCGCCGGGGAGGACGAGATAAGGGCCAATCCGCGCGCCCGCTCGGCCACCCTCCGCGTCGCCCGCCGCACCCACGCAGCCGCTTGGAAAGAAGGAGCCCCGGCATGATCGCGAGGGGATTCAAGTCCGTCATCTGGGTCGCCACCGTCGGCGGCGCCGCCTTGTGCTGCTACATGGTCTCGCTCCGCGTCGCCACCGAGCGCGCCGACCTCGCCAAGGTGGAGAGCCAGATCATCGCCGCCAAGCGCGACATACGCTCGCTTCAGACCGAGCTCGGCACCCGCGGCCGCCTCACCCAGCTCGATCAGTGGAATTCCGACGTCCTCGCCCTCTCGGCGCCGACCTCGGCCCAGTTCGTCAAGGACGATGTGGCGCTGGCCCGGCTGGAGCGCCGCGACTCGACCGTCGCCGACCAGGCGCAGAACGTGAGGATGGCCTCGGCCGAGGTCGCTCCCGCGCCGCAGCGCGCCCAGCCCGCGCCGCGGGTGCTGCCCGCCATCGCGCCGGCTCCGGCGGCGCCGCCGCCGATGGTCCGGCGGGCGAGCTACACGCCCGGCGACGTCGCCGTGCCGGCCCGCCCGGCGCGTGCCCCGGACAAGCCGGCATCGATCGCGCCCAGGCCCACCAAGCCCGGCAAGGACGAGATGGCGGCGGCGGCGGCCAAGCCCGCCAAGCCCACGCCTGCCAAGCCCAGGCCCGCCAAGCCCACTGCCGTCGTCGCGGCCGCCGCCGCTCCGCCCGCCGCCGCCAAGCCCGCGACGGCCAAGCCGTCCCCCGCCAAGCCGGCGCCGCTCAAGCCCGCCTTGGTCACGGCCGCCGCCGAGCCCCGCCGGACGGCCACGGCGGTCAAGCCGGCCACCGCCAAGCCGGCGCCGCCCTCCCGGACGGCGACTCGCGCGCCGGGAGGCGAGGCCCACCGATGAGCGCCGTCGCGATCAACCCGCCGCGGATCGGCGACGTCGCCGCCCGGCCCGACGCCCTGTCGCTGGTCTACCAGCGGCTGATGATGATCATGCTGGTCTTCGCCGGGGTGACCCTCCTCGTCATCTTCCGGCTCGCCTTCCTCCAGCTGTTCACCGACCGCACCGGCGCTTCCGAGATCGGCAACCCGCTGATCCCGCCGCGCGCCGACATCGTCGACCGCAACGGCGTCGCCCTCGCCCGAACGATCGACGCCTGGTCGATCGCGATCCACCCGAACCGGCTGCTCAGCAATCCGGACGAGCTGGCCGAGAAGCTCGCCCAGCTCATGCCGGAGAAGAGCGCCGACCAGTATCGCGCCATCCTCAAGTCCGGGAAGAGCTTCGCCTTCCTCAGCCGCCGGGCCGTTCCCGAGCTGGTCCAGGCCGTCAACGCGCTGGGCGAGCCGGCGGTCGAGTTCAGCCGGGAGCCCGAGCGGCTCTATCCCCAGACCGGCCTCGCCGCCCATGTGCTCGGCTGGACGAGCATGGAGGGCAAGGGGGTCGCCGGCATGGAGAAGGTGCTGGACTCGCGCCTTACCGAGCCGGGCCTGCGCGGCACGCCCGTCGCGCTCGCGATCGACGCCCGCGTGCAGGCCGCGCTTGAAAGCGAGCTCGCCGCGGCGATGGCCAAGTTCAGCGCGATCGGCGCCGCCGGAGTCGTCATGGACATCAGGACCGGGGAGGTGGTGGCGCTCACCTCGCTGCCGCAGCTCAACCCGAACTCGCCCGGGCGGGGCATGCTCGAGGCCGGCTTCAACCGCGCGACGCTGGGCGTCTACGAGCTCGGCTCCACCTTCAAGCCGTTCACCGTGGCGATGGCGATGGATGCGGGGATCATCAAGAGCTTCGGGCAGATGTACAATTGCCCGCGCGCTCTGCCGGTCGGCGGGCGCTTCACGATCACCGACACCCACCCCTTCGGCCGCGCCTGCTCGGTCGCCGAGATCATGAAGGAAAGCTCCAACATCGGCACCGCCCAGATCGCCGCCCAGGTCGGGTCGCAGCGGCAACAGGCCTTCCTTCGCCAGATGGGCTTCATGGAGCCGGTCTCGATCGAGCTGAACGAGCGCGGACGGACGCTGACCCCCGGCGCGAACTGGGGCGACATCGCGACGATGACCGTCGGCTACGGCCACGGCATCGCGGTCACGCCGCTCCACCTCGCGACCGGCTACGCGACCTTGTTCAACGGCGGAATCTGGCGTCCGGCGACCCTGCTCAAGGTCGGGCCCGGCCACCAGGTGCCGGCCGGGCACCGCGTCTTCACGGAAGAGACTTCGCGGCGCATGCGGGCGCTGCTGCGGCTGGTCGTCACCGACGGCACCGGCAGGAAGGCCGACGCGCCGGGCTACCGGATCGGCGGCAAGACGGGTACGGCCGAGAAGATCGTCGGCGGCCGCTATACCGGCGCCGCGGTCGTCACCACCTTCGCCGGAGTCTTTCCCATGGACGCGCCGCGCTACGTGATCGTGGCGATGCTGGACGATCCCAAGGCGACCGCCGACACCTACGGCTTCCATACCGCCGGCTGGAACGTCGCGCCCGTCGTCTCGCGGGTGGTGAGCCGGGTCGGGGCGCTGCTCGGCGTCGCTCCGGATCCGGCGCGCGAAGTCGACATGTCGGAGGTCCTGCCCTACGTCCACCGCGAAGCCGAGCATTGAGCCGATGCGCCTTCGCGACCTCGCCGGGATCGACAGCGATTCTCGGGTGACGGGATTTGCGATCGACCACCGCAAGGTGGCGCCCGGAACCGTCTTCGGCGCGTTTCGGGGCACGATGTTCAACGGCGAGGACTTCATCCCCGCGGCGGTCGCCGCCGGAGCCGTGGCCATCGTCGCCCGCCCGGGGGTGGCGGTGGACGGCGCGCCCCTCCTCGCGGCGGAGGAGCCGCGGCGCGAGTTCGCCCGGCTGGCGGCGAAGTTCTTCGCCCCCTTTCCCGCCACCGTGGTCGCGGTCACCGGCACCAACGGCAAGACCTCGAATGTCGAGCTGACCCGGCAGCTCTGGCGGATGGGCGGGCTCCACGCCGCCTCGATCGGCACGCTCGGCGTCACGACCGCCGACGATCAGGTCACGACCGGCCTGACGACCCCCGACGTCGTCACCTTCCTTTCCAACATGGCTGGCCTCGCCCGCGAGGGGGTTACCCACGCCGCCTTCGAGGCGTCGAGCCACGGTCTCGCCCAATATCGCACCGAAGGCCTGCGGGTCGGGGCGGCGGCCTTCACCAACTTCAGCCGCGACCATCTCGACTATCACGGCACGATGGAGGCCTATTTCGAGGCGAAGATGCGCCTCTTCACCGAGGTCGTGGAGCCGGACGGCGCCGCAGTGCTGTGGATGGACGATCCGAAATCGGGCGAGGTATTGCGCCGTGTCGAGGCCCGCGGCCTGCGCCGGATCACCGTCGGCACGCGGGGCGAGACCTTGCGACTGGTGGAGAGGATCCCGACGCAGCTCGGGCAGCGGCTGGTGCTGGAAGTAGAAGGACGGCGCCACGACGTGAACCTGCCGCTGATCGGCGCCTATCAGGCGGCGAACGCGCTCACCGCCACCGGGCTGGTGACGGCCACCGGCGGCGATCTCGGCGAGACCCTCGCCCACCTGGCGCGCGTCCAGCCCGTGCGGGGGCGGCTTGAGCGGGCGGTGATCAGCCGGGCGGGGGCGCCCGTCTACGTCGACTATGCCCATACCCCCGACGCGATCGAGGCCGCCGTCGCCGCGCTGCGGCCGCACGCCGCGGGGCGCCTGATCATCGTCTTCGGCGCCGGCGGCGACCGCGACGTCGGCAAGCGCGCCGAGATGGGGGCGGTAGCCGCCCGCCTCGCCGACCTCGCAATCGTCACCGACGACAATCCCAGAAGCGAGGATCCGGGCGCGATCCGCCGCGACATCCTGGAAGGCGCGCCGAGCGCCCGCGAGGTGCCCGGCCGCCGCGAGGCGATCGCCGCGGCGATCGGGGAAGCCCGCGCAGAGGACATCGTCCTCCTCGCCGGCAAGGGCCACGAGCAGGGCCAGATCGTCGGCGACCGGGTCCTTCCGTTCGACGACGTCGCCGTCGCAAGGGAGTGCGCGGCATGACGCCCCCCCTCTGGACCTCCGCCGAGATTGCCGATGCCACCCGCGGCAGCGCCCACGGCGCTTTCGAGGCGACCGGCGTCACCTTCGACTCGCGCGAGGTCGGCGCGGGCGATCTGTTCATCGCGCTGAAGGGCGAGAGCACCGACGGGCACCGCTTCGTCGCGGGAGCCTTCGCCGCCGGCGCCGCCGGCGCGCTGACCGGCGAGGCGGTCGACGGGCCGCATGTCCGCGTCGCCGACACGACCCGCGCCCTCGACGATCTCGCCCGGGCCGCGCGGGCCCGTACCGACGCGCGGATCTGCGGCGTCACCGGGTCGGTCGGCAAGACGGGGACCAAGGAGGCGCTCTACGCCGCGCTCGAGCGCTCCGCCCCCGGCGGCGCGCACCGGTCGCTGAAGAGCTACAACAATCATACCGGCGTGCCCCTGTCGCTGGCGCGGATGCCGCGGGAGGCGCGCTACGGCGTCTTCGAGATGGGCATGAACCACGCCGGCGAGCTGGCGGCGCTGACCCGTCTCGTCCGGCCGCACGTCGCGATCGTCACCGCGATCGCGCCGGCGCACCGCGAGTTCTTCGCCAGCGAGGAGGAGATCGCCGCCGCCAAGGGCGAGATATTCCAGGGGCTGGAGGAAGGCGGCACGGCGATCGTCCCGTTCGACAGCCCGCATCGCGACAGCCTCGCCGCGTCGGCGCGGCCGCATGCGGCGCGGATCGTTACCTTCGGCCTCAGCCGCGACGCCGACGTCCACGCCCGAGACGTGGTCGAGGCCCCCGGAGGCGGATCGCTGGTCACCGCCACGCTCGCGGGGGCGGAGCTGACCTTCACCATCTCCCAGCCCGGCGAGCATTGGGTGTCGAACGCTCTGGCGGTGCTGGCCGCGGTCGAGGCGATGGGGGGCGACCTCGCCGCCGCCGGCCTGGCCCTCGCCGACATGCCCGGACTGAAGGGCCGCGGCGAGCGCCGCCGCATCGCGGTGCCGGGCGGCGAGGCGCTGCTGATCGACGAAAGCTACAATGCCAATCCGGCCTCGATGGCCGCCACCCTCCGCACCTTCGGCGCCACGAAGGCGGCCGGGCGCCGCATCGCCGTGCTCGGCGCGATGCGCGAGCTCGGCGACTCCTCGGCCGATTTCCACGCCGGTCTCGCGGACCCCGTCGAGGCGGCGCGCGTCGATCGAGCGATTCTCGTCGGCGAAGAGATGGCGCCGCTTGCAAAAGCGCTTGGCCAAAAGGTTAAAATCGCGCATGTCGCCGACACGGCGGCGGCCGTCGATCTGCTGACAGGCGAGATCGGCCCGGGCGACGCGATACTCGTCAAGGGATCGAACTCGATTGGGCTCGCCGCGCTCGTGGAGGCGCTGGCGGGCGGGACAAGCTGATGTTTCTCTGGATTGCCGAACAGCTGGGTTTCCCGGGGGTTCTGAACCTCTTCCGCTACATCACGTTCCGGGCCGGCGCGGCGACCGCGACCGCCCTGTTCCTCGGCCTGATCATCGGCCCGAAGTTCATCGGCTGGCTGCGCGTGCGCCAGGGCCACGGCCAGCCCATTCGCCTCGACGGGCCGCAAAGCCACCTCGCCAAGCGCGGCACCCCCACCATGGGCGGCCTGATGATCCTCACCTCGCTCAGCGTCTCGATGCTGCTGTGGATGGATTTCACCAACCGCTACCTCTGGGCGTGCATGCTGATCACGGTCGGCTTCGGCCTGATCGGGTTCCTCGACGATTACGACAAGGTCACCAAGCGCAGCCACAAGGGCGTCTCGGCGCGCATCCGGCTGCTCGCCGAATTCCTCGTCGCCGGGATCGGCTGCGCGATCATCACCTGGGGGGCGGGGACCGAGCTCTACATCCCCTTCTACAAGGGGCCGGTCATCGACCTCGGCCTGCTCTATCCCTTCTTCGGCGCCTTCGTCATCGTGGCGTTCGGCAATGCGGTGAACCTCACCGACGGGCTCGACGGCCTCGCCTCGATGCCGGTGATCATCGCCAGCCTCGCCTTCCTCGTCATCTCCTACCTCGTCGGCAACGCGAAGTTCGCCTCCTATCTCGGCATCCCGCATGTGCTCGGCGCGGGCGACCTCACCGTGCTCTGCTCCGCGATCGTCGGCGCCGGCCTCGCCTTCCTGTGGTTCAACGCGCCGCCCGCGGCCGTCTTCATGGGCGACACGGGAAGCCTGGCGCTCGGCGGGGCCCTCGGCGCGATCGCCGTCGCCACCCAGCACGAGATCGTGCTCGGCATCATCGGCGGGCTGTTCGTGGTCGAGGCGATGAGCGTCATCATCCAGGTCTTCTTCTACAAGCGGACCGGCAAGAGGGTGTTCAAGATGGCGCCCATACATCACCATTTCGAGCAGATGGGCTGGTCCGAGCCGACGGTGGTGATCCGCTTCTGGATCATCGCCTTCGTGCTGGCCCTCGCCGGCCTTTCGACGCTGAAGCTCCGGTGATCACGTCCGGCGCCTTTTCCGGCAGGAGCTACGCCGTCTACGGCCTCGCGCGGTCCGGGCTGGCGACGGTCGAGGCGCTACTCGCGGGCGGAGCGAGCGTCATGGCCTGGGACGAGAAGGAGGAGGCGCGGCAGAAGCTCCGCCCCACCGCCGAGGCGGCGCTGAGGATCGCTGACCCGCTCGTCACCTCCCTCTACGGATTTGCCGGCATCGTCGTCTCGCCCGGCGTGCCGCTCAACCGCCACCCGATCGCGGCGCGCGCCCGCGAGGCGAAGGTGCCGCTGACCGGCGACATCGAGCTGTTCGCCCAGGCCCGCGCCTCGCTGCCGCCGCACAAGGTGGTCGGCATCACCGGCACCAACGGCAAGTCGACGACCACGGCGCTCATCCACCACATCGCCAGGACGGCCGGCATCCCCACCCTGATGGGCGGGAATATCGGCCTTCCGATCCTCGCCCAGGACCCGCTCCCGGCGGGAGGCGTCTACGTCCTCGAGCTCTCCTCCTACCAGATCGACCTCACCCAGAGCCTCGACTGCGAGGTCGCGGTGCTGCTCAACGTCTCGCCCGACCATCTCGACCGCTACGACGGCATGGACGATTATGCCGGCTCGAAGGCGCGGCTCTTCGCCATGCAGTCGCAGCGGCACGCGGCGGTGATCGCCGGGGACGACGATTATACCCGCGCCCTCGCCGGGGCGATCACCGGCCGGCTGGTGCTGGTCTCCGCCCGCGACGTGAAGGATTCCTCGCAATGGCCCTCGCTGCAGGGCCCGCACAACGCCCAGAACGTCGCCGCCGCCGTGGCCGCGGCCCGCGAGCTGGGCGTGGCCGACGCGGCGATCGCGCAGGCGCTGGAGAGCTTTCCCGGGCTGCCCCACCGCATGGAGCGGGTGGCCGAGAGGGGCGGAGTGCTCTTCGTCAACGACAGCAAGGCGACCAACCCGGCCTCGGCCGCGCCCGCCCTCGCCGCCTACCCGGCGGTGCACTGGATCCTGGGCGGGCGGCCCAAGTCGGACGATCTCGACGCCTGCGAGCCGTGGCTCGGCCACGTCCGCGCGGCTTATACGATCGGCGAGGCCGGGCCGAGATTCGCGGCGCTGCTGCGGCCGAGGGTCGCGGTGAGCGAGTGCGGCGAGCTCGGCCGGGCCGTCGGCGCCGCCGCCGCGGCGGCGCGGGAGGGGGAGGTGGTGCTGCTCTCGCCCGCCTGCGCCTCGTTCGACCAGTTCACGGATTATGAGGCGCGCGGAAATGCCTTCCGCGCCGCGGTGGAGGCTTTGTGATGGGCGTCGTCGGACATGTGAGGAGCAAGGGCGCCAACCGGCTCGGCCGGTCCGATCGGAGCGCCGCCGGCCGCTGGTTCTGGGAGATAGACCGGGTCCTCCTCCTCTTCGTGGCGGTGCTGATCGCTATCGGCCTCGTCGCCGTCGCCGCCGCCTCGCCCGCGGCGGGGCAGCGTTATTCGGGCGCCGGCATGACCTTCGCCCCGCTCCACTATTTCTACCGCCAGCTGGTCTGGATCACCCTCGCGCTGCCGGTGATGATCGGCGTGTCGATGCTGCCGCGCCAGAAGGCGAAGCGGCTGTGCCTCATCGGCACCGTCTTCTTCATCGGCCTGCTCTTCCTGGTGCCGATCATCGGCAGCGAGGTGAACGGCGCGCGGCGCTGGCTCGGCATGGGCTTCGCGCAGTTCCAGCCGTCCGAATTCCTGAAGCCGATGTTCATCGTCTCGATCGCCTGGCTGCTTTCCCTCAAGGGCCAGGACGAGAGCCTGCCGGTCGTGCCGCTTTCCGGCATCGTCACCGGCCTCATCGCCCTCTTGCTGATGAAGCAGCCCAATTTCGGCGAGACGGTGATCTTCGCGTCGGTCTGGGTGCTGCTGCTGACCCTTTCCGGCGCGCCGCTTCGCTTCCTCGCCATCCTCGGCGCGGGGGCGGTGGCGGTCGTCATCCTCGCTTATTTCTTCTACCCGGTCGCCCATACCCGCATCGACGGCTTCCTGTTCGACCATGGCGACACCTACCAGACCGATTCGGCGCTGAGGACGCTGACCGCGGGCGGCCTGTTCGGGGCCGGGCCCGGGGCGGGCACGCACAAGTTCCAGCTCCCAGAGCCCCATACCGACTACATCTTCTCGGTGATCGGCGAGGAGTTCGGCATCATCGCCTGCCTCGCCATCGCCATCCTCTACATGGCGATCGTCGCGCGGGTGCTGATCCGCCTGCTCCACGAGGAGGACCGCTTCGTCGTCCTCGCCGCCGCCGGCCTCGTCTGCCAGTTCGGCATGCAGGCGCTGATCAACATGGCGGTCAACGTGCAGATCGCCCCCTCCAAGGGGATGACGCTGCCCTTCATCTCCTACGGCGGCTCCTCTATGGTGGCGCTGTCGATCGGCATGGGGCTGCTGCTCGCCTTCACCCGGCGCAACCCCTATCTCCACCGCTCACCCTATGTCGTGAAGTGGAGCGGTCGCTGATGGTATTCTCCCGTCACTACGTCCTCGCCGCCGGCGGAACGGGCGGGCACATGATCCCCGCCCACGCCCTCGCCGAAGCGCTGATCCGGCGCGGCCACCGGGTGGCGCTGGTCACCGACGATCGCGGCGCGCGCATCCCCGGATTGTTCGAAGGAGTCCAGGTCCACATCCTGCCGGCCGGCCGCCTCGGCGGCGGCCCCGCCGGCTGGCTGAAGGCGGTGCGCAACATCTTCACCGGGCGGGCGATGGCGCTGCGGCTCTACGAGACGTTCCGGCCGAGCGCGGTGATCGGCTTCGGCGGCTATCCGGCCCTTCCCGCCTTGCTGGCGGCGAGAAGCGACCGCATTCCCTCGCTGATCCACGAGCAGAATGCGGTGCTCGGCCGGGTCAACCGCCTGATGGCCGGCAAGGTGGACGCGGTGGCGACGGCCTATGAACAGGTCGACCGCCTGCCCAAGAGCTATGCGGCCAAGACCCACCTGGTGGGCAACCCGGTGCGCGACGAGGTGCTGGAGCTGCGCGAGCAGCCTTTTCCGGCGCTGACCGGGGAGGGCGTGTTCCGAGTCCTCGTCACCGGCGGCAGCCAGGGGGCGACGGTGCTGTCGCGGGTGGTGCCGGACGGCCTCGGCCTCCTGCCCGAGCATTTCCGCCGCCGCCTGCAGGTGACTCAGCAATGCCGCGCCGAGGACCTCGAGGCGGTCCGCGCCCGATACGCCGCGCTCGGCATCCCGGCGGAGCTCGCCACCTACATCGAGGACATGCCCGAGCGCCTCGCCTGGTCGCATCTCGTCATCGCCCGGGCCGGCGCCTCGACGATCGCGGAGCTGACCGCGGCGGGACGGCCCGCCATTCTCGTCCCCCTGCCGAGCGCCACCGACGACCACCAGACCGCCAATGCGCGCGAGATGGCCCGGGCCGGCGGCGCGCGGACCATCCCCCAAAGCCGCTTCACGCCCATCGAGCTCGCCAAGCAGATGCAGAAGCTGGCGCTCGACCCGGAGGCGCTGGCCAATGCCGCCGAGCGCGCCCGCGCCGTCGGCCGGCCGCGGGCGGCCGAGGACCTTGCCGACCTCGTCGAGCGCACCGGCCGGGATCCCGGCGCCGACCTGCTGCCGGCCGAGGAAGTGATCCTTCGCCCCATCCCGAACGGCGCCTTTGCATGAGGGGGGTGGGGACCGACATCGGCACCATCCACTTCATCGGCATCGGCGGCATCGGCATGTCCGGCATCGCCGAGGTGATGCACATCCTCGGCTACAAGGTGCAGGGCTCGGACGTCGCGGAGGGCTATGTCGTCGAGGGCCTTCGCAAGGCGGGCATCCCGGTCCTGATCGGCCATCATGCCGACAATCTCGGCGAGGCGGCGGTGGTCGTCGTCTCCACCGCGATCCGCAAGGACAATCCGGAGCTCGTCTGCGCCTATGAGCGGCGCATCCCGGTCGTCCGCCGGGCCGAGATGCTGGCCGAGCTGATGCGGCTGAAATCCACGGTGGCCGTCGCCGGGACTCACGGCAAGACCACCACCACCTCGATGATCGCCGCCTTGCTCGACGCCGGCGGGATCGACCCGACGGTGATCAACGGGGGCATCATCAACGCCTACGGCTCCAACGCGCGGCTCGGCAGCTCCGACTGGATGGTGGTCGAGGCGGACGAGAGCGACGGCAGCTTCCTTCGCCTCGACGGCCAGATCGCGGTGGTGACGAACATCGATCCTGAGCATCTCGACCATTATGGCAATTTCGACAAGGTGAAGGACGCCTATGTCGAGTTCGTCGAGAACGTGCCCTTCTACGGCGCGGCGCTGCTGTGCGTCGATCATGCCGAGGTTCAGACGATCATCCCGAGGCTGCGCGACCGGCGGGTGATCACCTACGGCTTCGCCGCCCAGGCCGACGTCCGCGGCGACAATGTCCGGCCGGTGGCGGGCGGGAACCTCTTCGACGTGGCGCTGCGCGACCGCGGTGGCGAGGTGGCGACGATCCGCGACGTCGCCCTTCCCATGCCGGGCCGCCACAACGTCCAGAACGCCCTCGCCGCGATCGGCGTCGCCGCCGAGCTCGGCATCCCGCACCAGACGATCGCGCGGGGCTTCGCCAGCTTCGGGGGCGTCAAGCGGCGCTTCACCCATGTCGGCGAGGTCGACGGCGCGGCGATCATCGACGATTACGGCCACCATCCGACGGAGATAAAGGCGGTGCTCTCGGCGGCGCGCGAAGGCGCCGTCGGACGGGTGATCGCGGTCGTCCAGCCCCACCGCTACACCCGGCTGAGGGACCTGATGGACGAGTTCCAGGCGGCCTTCAACGACGCCGACATCGTCTTCGTGGCCCCGGTCTACGCCGCCGGCGAGGAGCCGATCGAGGGCGTCGACGCCGAAGCCCTGGTCGAGGGGCTGAAGGAGCGCGGCCACCGGGCCGTGAAGGCGGTGGCGGATCTCGACGACCTCTGCCGCAACCTGCGCGATCTCGCCGCGCGCGGCGACATCGTCATCTGCCTGGGCGCCGGCGACATCACCAAATGGGCGGCGGGCCTCGCCGACGGTATCTGCGAGGCGCGGGCGACGAAATGAGCGCGGTCTCGGACATGGCGGAGAAGGTCCGGTTCCGCGGCGAGGTCGAAGCCAACGGCTCGCTCGCCGACTTCATCTGGTTCCGCACCGGCGGTCCCGCGCAGTGGCTGGTGAAGCCGAGCGACTCCGAGGATCTCGCCGGCTTCCTCGCCGGGCTCGACCCCGACGTGCCGGTGCTGCCGGTCGGTGTCGGGTCGAACCTCATCGTCCGCGACGGCGGCGTGCCGGGCGTGGTGGTGCGGCTGCCCAAGGCGATGAGCCATGTCCGCGTCGAGCCGGGCCACCGGCTGCGGGCGGGCGGCGGGGCGATGGGCATCACCGTCGCCTCGAAGGCGCGCGACGCCGGCATAGCCGGGCTCGAGTTCCTCCGCGGCATACCCGGCACGGCGGGCGGCGCCGTGAGGATGAACGCCGGCGCCTATGGCCGGGAGGTGGCGGACGTGCTGGTCGAGGCGACGCTGGTGCTGCGCGACGGCCGCGTCGAGACCTGGCCCAGGGCCCGGTTCGCCTATACCTACCGGCACAGCGAGGTTCCGGCCGGCGCCGTGGTGGTGGAGGCTTTGTTCGAGGGCCGCGCCGGCGAGCGGGCGGCGATCGGCGCGGAGATGGACCGGATCGCCGCCGAGCGCGAGGCGAGCCAGCCGCTGAGGAGCCGCACCGGCGGCTCGACGTTCAAGAATCCGCCCGGCACCAAGGCGTGGAAGCTGATCGACGCGGCCGGATGCCGCGGCCTTCGCATCGGCGACGCGCAGGTGTCTGAAAAGCATTGCAACTTCCTGCTCAATCTCGACAAGGCGAGGGCCGCCGACATCGAAGCGCTGGGCGAGGAAGTGCGGCGGCGGGTCCTCGATAGTTCCGGCGTCCGACTGGAGTGGGAGATACAGCGCGTGGGGGTGACGTCGTGAGCTGCGCCGCGCAGGCGATCCTCCCGCACGGGGGGAGAATCTGATGCCCCCCCTTCACGTCGCCGTGCTGATGGGCGGCTGGTCGTCGGAGCGCGAGGTCTCGCTGCTGAGCGGCGCGGGCGTCGCCGAGGCGCTCGAGAGCCTCGGCCACCGCGTCAGCCGCATCGACATGGGTCGCGACGTCGCCCAGCGGCTGACCGAGGCGAAGCCGGACGTCGTCTTCAACGCCCTCCACGGCACGCCGGGGGAAGACGGCACCGTCCAGGGGCTGATGGACCTAATGGGCCTCAAATACACCCATAGCGGGCTCGAGACCTCGGTGATCGCGATCGACAAGGAGCTCACCAAGATGGTCCTCGTCCCGCACGGCATCCGCATGCCCGAGGGGACGATCGTGGAGAGCGAGCGGCTCTACGAAACCGATCCGATCGCCCGCCCCTATGTGCTGAAGCCGGTCAACGAGGGCTCGTCGGTGGGCGTCGCCATCGTCACCGCGGGCGGCAACCATGGCAGCCCGATCGGGCGCGACAGCGAGGGCCCCTGGAAGCATTTCCCGCGGCTGCTCGCCGAGCCCTTCATCCGCGGCCGGGAGCTGACCGTGGCGGTGCTCGGCGACGAGGCGCTGGCGGTGACCGAGCTCCAGCCCAAATCGGGCTTCTACGATTACGACGCCAAATATACGGACGGCCTCACCCAGCACGTCTGCCCCGCCGAGGTGCCGGACGAGATCGCCGAGGTGGCGAAGGCCATGGCCCGGGAGGCGCACCGCCTGCTCGGCTGCCGCGGCTGCTCCCGCTCCGACTTCCGCTGGGACGACGAGCGGGGGGAGGCCGGCCTCTATCTGCTGGAGGTCAACACCCAGCCGGGCATGACCCCGCTCAGCCTCGTTCCGGAGCAGGCGCGGTATCGCGGCCTCTCCTACGCGCAGCTGGTCCAGAGGATCGTGGAGGAAGCCCTATGAGCGCCAAGATCGCACGCGGCGGCGGCGGCTCGCGCAGCCAGCCCCGGGGAAAGGCTTCGGCGCGCGGCAAGGGGAGCCGGTCCGCGCCGGCCCCGGCCCTGCCGGACGCGTTCCGCCGCATGAGCGGGTGGATATTCCTGCTCATGCTCGGCGCGGTGGTCCTCGCCGCGATGATGGCGCTGAGGGTCCCGCAGATGATCGGCGGCACGCTCGGCGAGACGGCGGGCGAGGCGGGCTTCTCGGTGAGCCGATGGGAGATACGCGGCCTGCACCGGATGGACCGCAAGCGCATCGACGACGTGGTCGACGGCCAGCTCAGGCAGACGCGCGCCGAGGCGCTGATCGACCTCGAGGGGCTGAGGCAGCAATTGCTGCGCTTCGGCTGGGTCAAGGACGCGCGGGTGTCGCGGCGGCTTCCCGACGGCCTGGTCATCGACATCGTCGAGCGCGAGCCGCGCGCCGTCTGGCAGAATCGCGGCATGCTGATGCTGATCGATCCCGAAGGCGTGGTGCTCGACTATGTGAGGCTGGACGCGATGCCGGACCTGCCGCTGGTGATCGGGCCGCAGGCCAATGCCCATATCGCCGAGCTGGGCCGCCTCGTCGCCTCGGCGCCGCGGCTGAAGCCCGCCATGGAGGGCGCGACCTGGGTCGGCGGCCGGCGCTGGGACCTGAGGTTCCAGTCCGGCGAGGTGCTGGCCCTGCCGGAAGGAGAAGGCGCCGCGGCGCGCGCACTGAGCTATTTCGACCACCGCGACCAGGCGACGCAGCTTCTCGGCCGCGGCTTCGTTCGCTTCGACATGCGCATCCCCGGAAAGTTCATCGTCCGCGTGTCGAACGAGCCGGGCAGCACCATTCCCTCGATCGCCCCCGATGCGCCGCCGGCCGCCGCCCAGCCCGCGCCTCCCCCGCCGGCTCCGGCCGGCGCGCAGGGCGACGTCGACGCGACGAAGACGATCTGATGAAGCGGCCCTCTGTTCCTCCCCCGCGCAAGCTGGTCACCGCCCTCGACGTCGGCTCGTCGAAAGTGTCCGCGCTGATCGCGGAGCCGGGTCCGGAGGGCGCGCTCAAGATCCTCGGCACGGGGCAGCGCCAGAGCCAGGGCGTGCGCCGCGGCTTCATCGCCGACATGGAAAAGACCGAAGGCGCGATACGCGAGGCCGTCGAGCAGGCGGAGCGGATCGCGGCGACCAACATAGAGGACGTCTATGTCGGCTTCTCCGCCGGCGGCCTGGTCAGCTCGCTCGCCAGCGTAGAGGTGCAGATCGGCGGTCGCCGGGTCGGCAAGGAGGATGTCGACCAACTGCTCGGCGTCGGGCGGGATTCGATCGATGCCGAAGGGCGCATGATCCTCCACGCAATGCCCGCCCTCTACACGCTCGACGGGCTTCAGGGCGTCAAGAAGCCCCTCGGGCTCCACGCCGACCGGCTGGCGGTCGACATCCATGTCATCGCGGCCGAGCCTTCGCCGGTGCGCAACCTCGACCTCTGCGTGCGCTCGGCGCATCTCGGCGTCGAGGCCATCGTCGCCTCGCCGGTGGCGGCCGGGAAGGCGTGCCTCAGCGAGGAGGAGCGCGAGCTCGGCGTCGCCCTGGTCGAGCTCGGCGCCGGGGTGACCAACGTCTCCGTCTTCGCCGGCGGCATGCTGGTCGGCCTCAAGTCGCTGGCGGTGGGCGGAGGCGACATCACCGACGACATCGCCGCCGCCTTCGGCACCCGCCGGGTCGAGGCCGAGCGGATGAAATGCTTCTACGGCTCGGCGATGACCAGCCCGCGCGACAATCACGACATGATCGAACTGAAGCCGATCGCGGGGTCCGAGGAGGGTACGGAAGCGGCCCGCATCACCCGCGCGCAGCTTATCGCCGTCATTCGCCAGCGGCTCGAGCATCTGAGCGGCGAGGTGGCGGGGGCGCTGAAGGATCTCGGCTTCGCCGGCCCCTTCGGGCGGCAGGTGGTGCTGACCGGCGGCGGGGCGGAGCTGAAGGGGATCGCCGATTATGCCCAGGGCGTGCTCGGCCGGGCGGTCCGGATCGGCCGGCCGAGCCTCCCGGGCCTGCCCGACGCCCATAGCGGACCGGCCTTCACCACCCTGGTCGGCCTCGCCCAGTTCGCCGCCTCCAACGAGCTCGACCTGCGCTCCGTCATGGCGCCGCAACCGATCGCGCAGCGCCCCGCCGGCAGCGGCGGCGTTGTGCAGCGGATGCTCAACGCCTTCCGCAGTGGCTTTTGAGATTCACTGCGTGGCGCACGGGACTCACTTGCGTGACTTTTCGGACTCACGGAGGCGTTTTCCCCCGAAAAAATACCGGGTCGTTAACTTTTTTCTCGCGCCCAAGAATCGCATCGTGCAAAAGGGTTTAGCGTGTGTTGACTAGGGCGTGAGCCCAAGGGGGAGAGCATCCGATGAGCATCGATTTCATCCGTCCGGAAGTGGATGAGCTTCGGCCCAGGATCAGCGTGATCGGCGTCGGCGGCGCGGGCGGCAACGCCGTCGCGAACATGATCCAGAACGACGTCCAGGGCGTCGACTTCATCGTCGCCAACACGGACGCGCAGGCCCTCAACGCCTCGCCGGCCAACCAGCGCATCCAGCTCGGCCTCCGCATCACTCAGGGGCTCGGCGCCGGCTCCCGGCCGGAGATCGGCAAGGCCGCGGCGGAAGAGGCGATCCAGGAGATCGAGGCGGCGCTAGAGGGCGCCCATATGTGCTTCATCGCCGCCGGCATGGGCGGCGGCACCGGCACCGGCGCGGCCCCGGTCATCGCCAAGGCGGCGCGCGACAAGGGCGTCCTCACCGTCGGGGTCGTCACCAAGCCGTTCAGCTTCGAGGGCAACCGGCGCGGCCGCTCGGCCGAGTCCGGCATCGAGGAGCTTCAGCAGCACGTCGACACGCTGATCGTCATCCCCAACCAGAACCTGTTCCGCATCGCCAACCCGAACACGACCTTCAAGGAAGCGTTCATGATGGCCGACGAGGTGCTTCAGCAGGGCGTGCGCGGCATTACCGACCTCATGGTCATGCCCGGCCTCATCAACCTCGACTTCGCCGACGTCCGCTCGGTGATGGGCGAGATGGGCAAGGCGATGATGGGCACCGGCGAGGCGTCCGGCGACAACCGCGCCATCGAGGCGGCGGAAAAGGCGATCGCCAACCCGCTTCTCGACGGCGTCTCGATGCGCGGCGCGCGCGGAGTCATCATCTCGATCACCGGCGGCGAGGATATGCGCCTGATGGAGGTCGACGAGGCCGCCAGCCACATCAAGGAGCTGGTCGACCCCGACGCCAACATCATCTGGGGCTCGGCCTTCAACAACGATCTGGAGGGCAAGATCCGCGTGTCCGTGGTCGCCACCGGCATCGACGCGGACGCGGTGACCCAGGCCCCGCCGCAGCCGGCCAAGGTCTTCGCCTTCCCCGGCGCGGCGCGTAACGCGATGCCCGAGGCGCCGCGGACGACGCTCGCCGCGCCCGAGGCGCAGGCCATGCCGCTCGCCCAGCCGACCGACCATGTCGCCCCGCCGAGCGAGCAGGAGCTCGCGGAAGCGGCTTCGGAGACGGACGAGCTCACCCTCGACACCCCCGCCGTGGAGGGCGAGGGCGACGAGCTTCTCCTCGACACGATGATGGACGAGGGCGACGGCGGCGAGGGCTTCACCGAGGACGATCTCACCGGCGGGCCCGAGGCGAGCGCGCCCGGCACGCGCAGCTGGATCACCGGCGAGGATGCCGGCGCGGCGAAGCCCGCCCCGCGCGAGGGCGGCACCCTGTTCGAGCGCATGTCCAACATCGCCCGCGGCGCCGCCAAGGCGCAGGTGGAGGAGGAGCCGCAGGCGCCGGCGCGCACCCGCCGCGACCCGCTCGACATCCCGCGCTTCCTCGGCCGGCAGAACAACCAGTAAGGCGTCACGGGGAGAGCCTGGATGCAGGCGCTCCCCGTTTCCCACTCATCGCCCGCCGCGACCGCCTGAGCGCTAAGTCGTTGCGGGTTAAAGCCGGCCCGGCTTTTCTTCGGCCATGACGCAAGTGAAGTGGGGCACCCGGCTCGGCCTGGCCGCGTTGGGTGCGGGGATGTTGCTGGCCGGGGGGCCGGCGTCCGCACAACCGAACGGGACCTCGCCGCCGGAGACGTCCGGGAGCGCGCTGTCGCGCAACCTCAGGACCCTGGCCGACAGCCCGCGCAGCCTGCCGGCGCTGATGGGCGCCGGCCAGGCGGCGCTCGAGCTCGGCGATCCGCGCGCGGCGCTCACCTTCTTCGCCCGGGCCGAGGAGGTCGCGCCCCGCGACGGCCGAATCAAGATGTGGATGGGCTCGGCGCTGGTCCAGCTCGAGCAGCCGCGGGCGGCGCTCAAATTCTTCAAGGACGCAACCGACCTCGGCGTGGCCGAGGCCGACGTGGCGAGGGACCGCGGCCTCGCCTACGACATAAGCGGTGATCCCCGCCGCGCCCAGCGCGACTATCGGCTGGCGCTCCAGAACCGCCGCGACGACGAGGTCACGCGGCGGCTCGCCTTGTCGCTGGCGATCACCGGCGACCGCCAGGCCGCGCTCCAGCTGCTCGACGGCCAGCTCGTCTCCGGCGATCGCGCGGCGGGGCGCACGCGCGCCCTGGTGCTGGCGCTGACCGGCGACATGGCCGGCGCGGGCCGCGCGGTGCAGGCGAGCCTTCCGGGGCCGCAGGGGAGCGCGATGCTGCCCTTCCTCGCGCGGCTCACCTCGCTCGGCTATGCGGACCGCGCGCTCGCCGTCCACCTCGGCCATTTCCCGACCGACGGCCGCACCGCGCCCGCGACGCGCTATGCGTCGGACGATTCCCTGCCGGGTGTGGCGACGCTCGGCCGCGGCGGCTCGACCGAAGCGGCGACCGAGGCTGGAAGGCCGGACCCGGCCCAGCAGCTGCTCCAGCGCCGGGTGGCGGAGGGCGAGGCGGCCCGCGCCGCCGTTCCCGCCCCGCAGCGGACGGTGCCGACGCAGGTCGCCTCATCCGCTCCGGCGACGGGCAGGGCGGCGACCAGGGCGCCGGCGAGGAGCGCGCGCGGCCTCGCGCCGCCGGTCTCCGCCTGGTCCTGGTCGCGCGGCGTCGATCCGGTCGCGCAGCCGGCACGGGCGCCCGCCCGCGCCGCCGCCGCCGCGACGCCGCGAAAGCCGCAAGACGCCGGCCGGCTCGCCGAGCCGGTCCGCAGCCACGCCGCGCCGCCGCAGCCGACCGTCGCCGTAGCCTCCGAGCCCGCTCCGCCGCCCCGCGAGGCGCCGATGCGCGAGACGCCGGTGGAGGTCGCGGCCGCGGATCCGACGCCGCTCAGCGGCCTGCCTTCCTCGTCGCTCCCGCCGCCGGCGCCCGACCCGGCGCCGGTGCAGGCGGAGCCGCCGGCCGCGCCGCCGACCGAGGCGGCGCCGGTGCCGAGCGCCAGCCGGCTCGCCGATCTCGCCGCGGCCGTCGCCAGCATCGCCGACCCTCCCGCCGCGCGGCCCGCTCCTTCGCCCTCGCGGCCCTCGCCCTCTTCCTCGCGGCCGCGAACCGAGAAGCCCGCGCCGGGCCGCGCCGCCGCGGACTCGAAGCCGGGCCGGGAGAAGCCGGCCGCGGAACGTTCGGCGGAGGCCTCGTCGCGCCCGCGGGCCGCGGTGACCGCGGCCGCCGCCGGGAAGAAGGCCGCGTCGCCGGCGCCGGCGCGCGAGCCCAGCCGCGTCTGGGTCCAGGTCGCGGGCGGCGCCGACCGCGCCTCGCTGCCGCGCGAATTCGCCCGGCTCCGCGACAAGGCGCCCAAGCTGCTCGGCGCCCGAAGCGCCTGGACGGCGAAGCTCAACGCGACCAACCGCCTGCTGGTCGGTCCCTTCGCCGACGCCGAGGCGGCGCAATCCTTCGTCAACGCGATGCGCAAGGCCGATCTCAGCGCCTTCGCCTGGACCAGTGAAGCGGGCGAGAAGGTCGAGAAGCTCGCCGCCAAGTGACGCCGTCCGCCCCCTGCGCTTCCGACCCGGCGCGCTCGCGCGGACGGCTTCACGGCGACGCCGCCGGCGGCCAGCGCGGCCCGCGCGACGCCTTCCAGCGCGACCGCGACCGGATCGTCCATTCGATCCCGTTCCGGCGCCTGCGCCACAAGACCCAGGTCTTCATCGCGCCCGACGGCGACCATTTCAGGGTCCGCCTCACCCACAGCCTCGAAGTCGCGCAGATCGGCCGGACGCTCGCCCGCGCGCTGGGGCTGAACGAGGACCTCACCGAGGCCTTGTGCCTCGCCCACGACATCGGCCACCCCCCGTTCGGCCATTCCGGCGAGGACGCGCTGGAGGAGGCGATGGCCGAGGCGGGGGGCTTCGATCACAACGCCCACACGCTTCGCCTGCTGACCCGGCTCGAAGCGCCCTATCCGCGCCATCGAGGCCTCAACCTCAGCTGGGAGACGCTGGAGGGGCTCGCCAAGCATAACGGCCCGGTCGCCGCGCCGGGCTGGGCGCTGGCCGAGATCGACGGGGAATGGCCGCTCGACCTTGGCCGCTGGCCCAGCCTCGAGGCGCAGATCGCCTCGATCGCCGACGACATCGCCTACGACAATCACGACGTCGACGACGGCCTGAGGGCGGGGCTGTTCACCCTCGACGACCTGATGGCGGTGCCGCTCGTCGCGCGCGGCTGGCAGGCGGTGCGCGCCCGCTATCCCGACCTCGGCGAGGCGCGGCTCGCGCCCGAGCTGGTGCGCGACCAGATCGGCCTGATGGTCAACGACGTGCTGGACGAAACCCGCCGGCGGCTCGCCGAGACGAACGTCCGGACGGCAGAGGACGTCCGCGCCGCCGGGCGGCCCCTCGCCGGCTTCTCCCAAGGAATGGCCGCCGAGGAGCGGTCGCTGAAGCGCTTCCTCTACGAACGCATGTACGACGCGCCCCCCGTGCGGGCGGTGAAGGTCGAGGCGCAGCGGGTCGTCGCCAACCTCGCGCGCGCCTATCGGGCCGAGCCCGGGCTTCTCCCCCCCGGCTGGCGCCATGAGGGCGCGGACGAGGTGGAGACGTTGCGCGCCATCGGCGACTTCATCGCCGGCATGACCGATCGCTACGCCATCGCCCGCCACCGCGAGCTGGTCGGCCCGGTGGAGCTGCCGGAGGCCTTCTGAGGCTGGACCTTGTCGAAGCGCATCCGCTAAAGGCGGCGTTTTCCGCAAAAGGATCGACCTTGAGCACCCTCTACGCCCGCTTCGCCGCGCATCTCGACGATGCCCTCGACGCGCTCGAGCGGGAGGGCCAGCTCGCGCCCGGCGTCGCGCGCAAGGCGGTGGCGGTGGAGCCGCCGCGCGATCCCAGCCACGGCGATCTCGCCACCAACGCGGCGATGGTGCTGGCCAAGGCCGCCGGGACGAACCCGCGCGCGCTCGCCGGGCTGATCGTGCCGAAGCTGTCCGCGCTCGACGAGATCGACAGCGCGGAGGTTGCCGGACCCGGCTTCATCAACATCCGCCTCGTCCCGGCGGTGTGGCACGAGGAGATGCGGGCGGTGCGCGAGGCGGGCGCCGATTACGGCCGGTCGAAGCTCGGCGCCGGGACGCGGATCAACGTCGAATATGTGTCGGCCAACCCGACCGGGCCGATGCACATGGGCCATTGCCGCGGCGCCGTGGTCGGCGACGCGCTGGCGAGCCTTCTCGAATATGCCGGCTACGGCGTCATCCGCGAATATTATGTCAACGATGCGGGCGCCCAGGTCGACGTCCTCGCGCGGTCGGTCCACCTTCGCTACCAGGAGGCGCTCGGCCGCCAGATCGGCGAGATTCCCGAGGGCCTCTATCCGGGCGACTATCTCAAGCCGGTCGGCGAGGCGCTCGCCGCCGAGTTCGGGGACGCCTATGCCGATGCGCCCGAGGCGGCGTGGCTGGAAATCTTCCGGCGGCGGGCGGTGGCCGCGATGCTCGACCTCATTCGCGCCGACCTCGCGACGCTCGGAGTCCACCACGACCTTTTCGCGTCCGAGGCCGAGGTGCAGGCTTCCGGCGCCGTCGACCGCGCCTTCGCCCTGCTCGCCGACAAGGGGCTGGTCTATACCGGCACCCTGCCGCCACCCAAGGGAAGGCCGGCGGAGGATTGGGAGCCGACCGAACTGCTCCTGTTCCGCTCGACGGCGTTCGGCGACGACCAGGACAGGCCGATCAGGAAATCGGACGGCAGCTGGACCTATTTCGCCGCCGACACCGCCTATCACCTGCAGAAGCTGCAGGCCTCGGACGAGCTGATCAACGTCTGGGGCGCCGACCATACGGGAACCGTCAAGCGGACCCAGGCGGCGGTGGAGGCGCTGGCCGGGCGGCCCGCGCTCGACGTCAAGCTCGTTCAGATGGTGCGCCTGCTGCGCGCCGGCGAGCTTGTGAAGATGTCGAAAAGGTCGGGCAGCTTCGTGACGCTCGCCGAAGTCGTCGAGGAGGTGGGCAAGGACGTCGTGCGCTTCACCATGCTGACGCGCAAGAACGACGCCCAGATGGACTTCGACTTCGCCAAGGTGGTCGAGGCCTCGAAGGACAATCCGGTCTTCTACGTCCAATATGCCCATGCCCGCATCCGCTCGCTCCACCGGCGCGCCGAGGCCGCCGGCGTGGATCTCGCCGCCGAGGCGGACCTGTCGCTGCTCGACGCCGACGAGCTCGAGCTGGTGAAGCTCGGCGCGCAATTCCCGCGGGTGGTGGAGGCCGCGGCGGCCGCGCACGAGCCGCATCGCATCGCCTTCTATCTCGCCGACCTCGCCGCCGCCCTCCACGCCTTATGGAATCGCGGCAATGACGATCCGTCGCGACGCTTCCTCATCGAGGATAATCCGGCATTAACCCGTGCGCGGCTAGAATTGGCCGGCGTTATTGGGCAGATTGTGCGGAACGGCCTCGGCATCATGGGGGTAGCCGCGGCGGAGGAGATGCAGTGATGACCGACATCCGCGCGGAGGACGGCGCTTCGCTCGACCGGGAGGACCGGCTCCCCTGGCTCGAGGCGGTGGAAGAGGATGAAGGCGGCGAGGGCCCGTCGGCGCTCAAGCTTATCGTCGCGGTCCTGATCGGCCTCGCCGCCATCGGCGGCATCGTCGGCGGCCTGTTCTGGCTCGGCAATCGTGACGGCCGTACCACCGCCGACGGCGCGCCCGAGGTCATCGCCGCGCCGCAGGGCGACTACAAGGTGCGGCCCGACAAGCCCGGCGGGATGGCGGTGGAAGGCGAGGGTGACACCGCGTTCGCCGCCAGCGCCGGCGCCGATCCGAAAGGCCAGATCAACACCAACGCCGTGCCGGAGGCGCCCGTGACGCAGGGCCAGCGGCCGGCGCCGGCCGCACCGGCTGCGCAGGCCCCTGCGCCGGTCGCCAAGCCGGCCGCCCAGGCGCCGCAGGCCCCGGCGCCCGCCGCTCCGGCCACCGGCGCGGCTTCGGGCGCCACCATCCAGCTCGGCGCCTTCCCCAACGGGGCGGCGGCGGAAAAGGCGTGGAAGGGGCTTTCGGGGCGGTTCGCCTATCTCGCTCCGCTCAGCCACAGCGTCGTCTCCGCGAACGTCAACGGGAAGACCTGGTACCGGCTGCGCGCCAGCGGGCCCGGCGCCGCCGGCGTCTGCGGCCGCCTGCAGGTGGCCGGAGAGCAGTGCCTCAAGGTCTGAGGCGGCTACCCAGGCCAGTGCGGGGACGGTAGGGAGGCGGCATGCAAGCCGCCATTTACGGCCTTTCCGGCCCCGATCTGACGCCCGGCGAGCGCGACTTCTTCCGCGACGCGGATCCCGCCGGCTACATCCTCTTCGCCCGAAACTGCGTGTCCCGCCCGCAGATGCGGGCTCTGACGGACGCGCTGCGCGCGCTTGCCGGCCGCGACGACCTGCCTATTCTCATAGACCAGGAGGGCGGCCGGGTGGCGCGGATGAAGCCGCCGGAATGGCCGCGCTTTCCCGCCGCCGAAGCCTTCGCCCGCCTCTACGAGATCGCGCCGATGAGCGCGATCGAGGCGGCGCGCGCCAATGCCGGGGCGATCGCGCTCCAGCTGCGCGAGGTCGGCGTCAACGTCGATTGCCTGCCGGTCCTCGACGTGCGGCAGCCGGGCGCGACCGACATAGTCGGCGACCGCGCCCTCGGCGGCGAGCCGATGCAGGTCGCCGCCTTGGGCCGCGCCGTGCTGGACGGGCTCGAGGCGGGCGGCGTCGTCGGCGTCGTCAAGCATATTCCCGGCCACGGCCGGGCGCTGGTCGACAGCCACGAGAAGCTGCCGGTCGTCAGGGCGCCGGAGGAGGCGCTCGCCGTCGACATCGAGCCGTTCCGCAGCCTTGCCGGAGCACCCATGGCGATGACCGCCCACCTCGTCTACACCGCCTGGGACGGCGAGCGGCCGGCCAGCCAGTCGCCCGTCGTGATCGAGGAGATCGTCCGCGGCCGCATCGGCTTCGACGGCTTCCTGATGTCCGACGACATGGGCATGCATGCCCTCTCCGGCGGCTTCGACGCGCGCGCACGGCTGATCCTCGACGCCGGCAACGACGCGGTCCTCCACTGCTCCGGCGACATGGGCGAGATGGTGGCGGTCGCTTCCGCCGTCGGCGCGCTCGAAGGAAAGGGCGCCGAGCGGCTTTCCCGCGCCATGGCCACCGTAGCGGGCATCGATCCCGCGGGCGACTATGCGACGCTGGCCGAGAAGCGCGACCGGCTGCTCGCCCTCGCTTAGCGTGTCTTCAGATCGGGCGGAATCCGCCGACGATCGGGACGACGTCGTGAGCGGAGAGAATCGGAGGCGGTTCCGGTTCCGCCGACCGGCCACGAGCATCGAGCGCCCGGGTCGCGGCCCCGAAGGCCAGGTCGACGACCGCCTCGGCGGCGAGGCCGATCGCCGCGCCGGCGGCGACGTCGCTCGGATAATGGGCGCGGCGCGGGATCTGCACCAAAGCGAGCAGTGCGGCGGTGCCGTAAGCGGGCGCGGCAAGCGCGGGATAGTCGCGGGCCAGCGCCCGGCCGACGGCCACCGCTCCGGCGCTGTGGCCGGAGGGGAAGCTTGTCTCCTCCTTCGCCTCGCTGCCACCCGGCGCGGGGCGATGGTCCTTGCCCGGCTTGGCCGTCGAACGCGGCCGGGTGCGGTCGACGCGCCGCTTGACCGCGTCCTTCGCCAGGGTGGCCAGGGTGTGCGCCGCCAGCATCCTGACGCCGGCCGAGGCGAGACGCCGGTCGCCCGCGACGATGCCCGCCGCGATCACCGCGCCGCACAGGATCCGCATCGCCGGCTGGTCGCCCAGGTCCGCGACGCATTCGAGCACCGTTCCGCCACCCCGCCACGACCTTGCCGCCGCCGTCGCCGCGGCGTCGGCGTCGAGGACGGCCCTGGCGACCTCAAAAGGCTTCGGCGGCATGGCGCGCGAAAGGGGAATCGGCGTAGCGGGCGAGGAGGTCCTCCGGCCCGTCGTAGAGGGCCCAGGCGCCGGCTTCCTCCAGCAGGGCGTCGTCGAAGCCGCCGCTGCGGAAGGCGATAGTGCGCACGCCCGCCCGGGCGGCGGCCTCGACGTCCCAGGGCGTGTCGCCGACGACGAGCACCTGCCCCGCGGTCAGCGGGATCAGCCGGGCGAGGGCGGCCTCGAAGATGTCGGGGCACGGCTTGGAGCTCTCGACGTCGTCCTTGGAGGTGAAGGCGAAGACGAGGTCCTCGCAGCCGATCAGCGCGAGGTGATATTCGACTTCGGCCTTGGACGAGGAGGAGGCGAGGACGATCCGGATGCCGTCCTGCGCCAGCCGTTCGAACAGGGCGCGGACGCCGGGGAAGGGGACCGCCCGGGGAAGATAGTCGCGCTTGAAGAGGTCGCCGCGATAGGCTTCGAGCGCGGCGCGCGCCGGCTCGTCCAGATCGGGGAGCAGGCTAGGGATGAGGTTGTCGCCGCCCTTGCCGACCTGGAGGCGGATCGTGGCGACGTCGATGTCGTGGCCGAAGTGAAGGAAGGCCTGGCGCCAGGCCTCGGCATGAAGGTCGTTGGTGTCGACGAGGGTGCCGTCGACGTCGAACATGACTCCGCGAACGGCGGGAGGGGGCTCATCCATCGCGCGCCAACGGTCGGAAACGAAAGTGTTTCCCTCGGCGCCGGCTTTGCGGACATATATCGAGAGCCTGATTCATGCCTTGGGTTGAAACGCCGCCGGCGCTTCACCCACGACTATCAGGCTCTAGCGGCAGGTCTCGCCGACGAGGCGGAAGCGCAGGAGCGGCCCGCCCGGATCGATGCCGGCCAGCCGAGGATAGGCGCCGATGAAGCGCTCCATTCCCGCGGAGAAGTTCAGCACCCACGCCTCGCCCTCCGCGTCGCGCAGCGGCAATTCGAGGCGGATATTTCGGGCGGCGGAGAAGGTGAAGGTCGGTGACATGGGGAAACGCATGGCAGCCAAACCTTCAGAAATGCTTTCCGGCTCCTCCGCCCTTCGCGCTTAATCGGGAATAAAGAACTTTCCGGCAGAAGGAGATGCAAGGGGGGCGGAGAGCGACTTGAGCGGGATAGTCAGCCGATTGCGCGAAATCGGAAGGACCGATCGGACGGTCGCCGACGAAGTGCGCCGTTCGCTGGTCGAGACCCTGTTCGTCTCGTCGACCTCGCTGGGCGTTGGAGCGGTCGCCGGCGCGGCCGCGAGCACCGCCATCGCCTTGTCGAGCGGCGACCCGTGGCTCGCCGTCACCGCCGTAGCGATCGGCCTCACCGGCACGGCGCGCATGTGCCACGCCGTCTTCTTCCACCACACCGCCGCGCACGACACGGTGGCGAGCGCGCGCTCGGAGACGATGTACGAGGTCGGCGCCTGGGCCTACGCCCTCCTCCTCGGCCTTCTGACCCTGCTGACGCTGCTCCGCTCTCCCAACGCGCTCCACCATTTCATCGCCGGCACCGTCACCATCGGCTACGCCGCCGGCATTTGCGGCCGTAACGCCGGTCGCCCGGTCATCGCCATAGGCCAGCTCGCTTTGGCCTCCCTGCCCATGTCCGTCGGCCTGTTCATGAGCTCCGATCCAGTGCGCTGGGTCCTGGGGATCGTGGTGGTCGTCTTCATGATCGGCATGACCGACATCACCTTCCAGACCTATTCCGCCGTGCTCAAGGCGATGTCCGCGACCCGGGAGCAGAAGCGGCTCACCGCCCGCTTCGAGCGGCTTGCTCGGTACGACGCGATGACCGGCCTCGAAAATCGCGGCGCCTTCCAGGAGCGGCTGCAGGCGGAGCTGACCGCCGTCGAAAGCTCGGGCGAGCAGCTGGCCGTGCTCTGGGTCGATCTCGACAAGTTCAAGGAGATCAACGACAGCCTCGGCCACCCGACGGGCGACCGGGTGCTCTGCTCGGTCTCCCGCCAGCTTTCCTCGATCGTCGACGGACGCGGAAGCGTGGCGCGCTTCGGGGGCGACGAGTTCGTGCTGCTGGCACGCGGAACCAAGGCCGGATTCGCCGAGGACATCGCCCGGGAAGTGATGCGGGCGCTGGCGGTGCCGATGAACATCGACGGCGCCTCGCTGCAGGCGACCGGATCGATCGGAGTCGCCGTCGCCCCGGGCCACGGCCGCGAGGCCGAGATCCTGCTGCAGCGGGCCGACATGGCCCTCTACCATGCCAAGTCGAACGGCCGGAACGACTTCTGCCTGTTCGAATCGGCGATGGAGGAAGAGTTCCTCGAGCTGCGCGCCCTCGAGGCGGCGCTTCGCGAGGCGATCGAGCGCGAGCAGCTGGAAGTCTATTATCAGCCGATCGTCGACCTGAAGAGCGGCCGCATCACCTGCTGCGAGGCGCTGCTGAGGTGGCACCATCCGGAGCTCGGCCTGGTCTCGCCGTCCCGCTTCATCCCGCTGGCGGAGAGCACCGGGCTGATCACGCCGATCAGCCATTGGGTGCTCGGCCAGGCGTGCGCCGCGGCGGCGAAGTGGCCGGAGGAGGTGAGCGTCGCCGTCAACATGTCGCCTGCCCTGCTCAAGGACCTCCATCTCAGCCATATGATCCTCGGCGGCCTCTACATGTCGGGCCTCGCCGCGCGCCGGCTCGAGCTCGAGATCACCGAGAGCGTGCTGCTCGAGGAGAACGCCCAGTCCAACTCGCTCATCCGCGAGTTCCAGAAGATCGGGCTCAAGCTGTCGATCGACGATTTCGGCACCGGCTATTCGTCGCTGACCTACCTCAAGAAATACCGGTTCGACAAAATCAAGATCGACACCACCTTCATCGCCGACGTGACGCGCAGCCGCGAGGCGCGCGCGATCATCCACGCGCTCGTGGGCCTTGCCGACGAGCTCGACATGGAGATCGTCGCGGAGGGGATCGAGACCGAGACCCAGCTCGGCTACGTGACCGGCGCCCGCTGCACCGCGGCGCAGGGCTTCTTCCTCGGCAAGCCGATGCCGGAGGCGGAGATATTGCGGCGGCTCCAGGCGCAGAGCCGCGGCGAGGACTGGTCCGCCGGCAGCGGCGCGGAAGTGCCGCCCCTGCTCAAGCGCCTCCAGGCCTGAGCGCGGCGCGCCTTAGAGGTAGAAGTCCGTATAGGCGAAGGCGTGGCCGTCGACGACGGTGACGGCGATCGAGAGGTCGGCGTTGCCGTCGCCGTTCAGGTCGGCTTCCACCGTCCAGTGGCCGGGATTGGAATTGTCCTC
>Ga0213882_10000132_pt1 | contig 32836 bp, 27 predicted proteins | sample BarmaccoBMER_R09_FD_160106 | JGI IMG/M metagenome (GOLD analysis project Ga0213882, IMG submission 160106) | Barbacenia macrantha exposed rock microbial communities from rupestrian grasslands, the National Park of Serra do Cipo, Brazil - ER_R09 ...
CGGCGTCGGCGTAAAATTCAGGCCGAGGCTCGTCGTGCGCAGCGTTGACACGCCGCGAAACGACGTGAAGCTGAGCGGGCAATAGAACGTGTTGACGGGCGTGCACGGCAGGTAGCCTCCGTTGATATAGTGATCGCCGACGTTGAGGATCTGATAGCCGAGGTACGTGTTGACCGCGCGCGAGAACTGCCGGCTGATCGTAAAATTCTCCGACGTGTTGTCGATCCAGTGCGGCAGCGAGTTCCACTGATACTGTTTCGAAAAGCTGGCGTTGAAATAGTAAGTCTGGTACGGACTCGGCGGATTGTTGAGCTTTAACGCCGGCGTGAAGAAGCTGAATCCCAAGACGGTGTTCCAGATCGTCCTGTACACCGGGCAGTAGTAGGTGAACTTCTTCGGGACCGGTTGATACGGGCAGGGTGAGCCGTACGCCTGGAGCCCCGGCACCGGGATCGGTGCGAATCGCGGGCCGCCTTGCGGCCAGTATCCCGGAAATCCGTTCAAGTACTGCTGGCCGCCGACGCTGTCGTGATTGAATCCGTACCCCTCCCAGATCTGCTCGTACAGCGGCAGCTTCCCGATCCGGTTCTGGAAGCTGGTGGCGGTGAGCTCCACTTGCGTGGGGTGGTCCAAGCTGCCGGCGATCGTATGCGGCAGCTCGAGCGCGCCCGGCCCGAGCACGTTGTAGTTCGTCAGCTGCGACGTCGCCTGCAGGTACGAATGGGGCATCGCATAGGTCGCGGTGAGGTACGTCGTCTGCTGCGCGGCACGCGGAAGGCTCAGCCAGCTCTGTTGCGTGTAGTATTGCGTGAAGCTCGAGATTTGGAACCTGCTGCCGAGCTTCTCGTACAGGTCAAGGTTCCACCACTTCTCCGCGCGCGTTGCCGGATTCACCGAAAAGATCGCGTACTCGTGCTGGCCGACCAGATGCTGCTCGACGGCAAGGTACGTATGGTACGTCGGATCGTAGCGCAGGTGCACGGCGGTGAGCGAGTTGTCGGTTCCGGCGACGTTCCACGTGAGGTCGGCGGTGGCGCCGGAGAGCGTGTTTTGAGCGAAATACTGCTCGGGACTGAAGTTGATCACGTACGAACCGAGCGGAATCGGCGCTCCCGCCAGATAGGTGTGCGAGTTGATGAAACGCACGAACGTCTTCGTGCCGATCACCGCACCGGTGCCGGTGATGCTCGGCTGTTGCGGCACATCGGGAAAGTAGAACGCATCGCCCGGCATCACTCGGCCCTTCGCCGGATGCGCCAGGTCGCCGTTGAGGAACGTCCACCGGTCGGGCTCGCTCGTTACGGGAACGAAGTAGATGCGGCGGAAATCGAGGAAGTCGGAGATTGCAGCGCCGCTGACGGTTCCGCTGGAGTCGTGCAGCGTCACGTGACCGGCGACCAGAAACCGGTTGAGTTTTAAGTCCATCGAAAACGAGTCGCCGGTGACCGTGAAACCGTCGCTCGTGCGCAGCCGCACGTTCCCGTCGGCCTCCAGCAGAAAGCGATCGTAGTAGAAATCGATGCGCGTTGCGTTGAGGTAGATCAGCGCCGAAGGCGGCGGGCTGGTCGTGCTCTCCGGCGCCGGTGCCGCGGCTTGTGCCGCGCGGCAAGCGACGAGGAAGGCCAGCATCGTAAGCGCGGCCGGGAGCACAGTTCGTGGCACGGTCGCAACGCTTTTTCGATGCGAGGGCGCCTCTCCTACGCGGGAAGGCGCGCTGCGTGAAAGCCAGAAAGCGCGCGCATGAAACGCGTCGTGGCGCTCGTCATAGATTCGGGGGGCGTTGGCGCGCTCGACGACGCGCAGGACTTCGGCGACGCCGCAGCGGTCAACACGATCGGAAACACGGGCCGCTATGTCGGCGGATTGAGGCTTCCTCGTTTGCAACGTCTCGGCTTGGGGTTGCTTGCGGAAATTCCGGGAGTGGCGCGCGTCGCCGAGCCGGCAGCCGCGGTCGCGCGATTGCGGGAACGAAGCCGCGGCAAGGATACGATCACCGGTCACTGGGAGATGATGGGCATCGTCACGAGCGTTCCCTTTCCGACGTATCCGAACGGGTTCCCCGACGAGATCGTCGCCGAGTTCGGTAGAATCACCGGCAAGCCGCCGCTTGGAAATAGACCCGCATCCGGCACGGAGATCATCGAAGAGCTCGGCCCTCAGCACGCGCAGACCGGCAGGCCGATACTGTATACTTCGGCCGATTCCGTGTTTCAAGTCGCAGCACACGAAGACGTGGTACCGCTCGAACGGCTCTACGACTGGTGCCTCCAAGCGCGCCACATGCTTCGCGGAGCGCACAACGTGAACCGCGTCATCGCGCGTCCCTTCGCCGGAAAACCGGGGTCTTACCAGCGGACGCCGAATCGCCGGGACTATGCCGTCGAGCCGCCTCTCAATTTGCTTGACGAATTGAAGCGCATGGGCGTCAGCGTGCACGCCGTTGGAAAGATCAGCGACATCTACTGCGGTCGCGGCATCTCGTCGTCGGTGCGCGTCGCCGATAATCGCGAAGCGATGGCGCGGACGATGGAGTTGCTCGAGCGCGTGGACGCCGGTTTCATTTTCACCAACCTCAACGATTTCGATTCGAAGTACGGCCACCGCCGCGACGCCCGAGGTTACGGTCGCGCGTTGGAAGAGTTCGATACGTTGCTTGGGTCGATGGAGCGGCGTTTGCGTCCCCGCGACGAGCTGATCATCACCGCCGATCACGGCTGCGATCCTACGGCGTCGGGCACGGACCACACCCGCGAGCACGTGCCCTACCTGCATCTGAGTTCAGCAGAGGGACGCTCGCTTGGTGATATCGAGGGTCTGGACTACGTGGGACGAACGGTACGAGAGGCATTCGCATCGTGCAGATAGCCATCGGCATTGCAGCGGAACGTAACGTTCCCGAAGCGTGGTGGGCGCTCAAGCGTACGACCGACGTCGTTCTGGGCGTGCTTTTACTATTGGTGGCGGCGCCCGTCATCGGGGCGGCCGCCGTGGCGATCGCGTTCACCACCCGCGGGACGCCGTTCTTCGCGCAGGAGCGAGTCGGAATGAACGGCCGCCGGTTCAAGATGTTCAAGCTGCGCACGATGGTCGCCGGCGCTCACGCCATGCGTTCGAGCGTCATGCATCTCAACGAGGTTGACGGACCCGTCTTCAAGATCCGCGACGATCCGCGCTTGCATCCGCTGGGGCGGTTCTTGCGGCGGACGAGCATCGACGAGTTGCCGAACCTGGTCAACGTCGTGCTCGGCGACATGTCGCTCGTCGGTCCGCGCCCGGCGCTGCCGAGCGAGGTCGAACATTACGATGCCTTCGCGCTGCGGCGCCAAAGCGTTCCACAAGGGATCACGTGTCTTTGGCAGGTGAACGGGCGCAGCGGCGTGTCGTTTGAGCACTGGATGGAGTTGGACAACCGCTACGTCGACACGTGGACGCCGCTCGGCGATTTGCTGATCGTCGCCAAAACGATTCCCGCCGTGATACGGAGGAACGGAGCGCATTAACGGCTCCCTGCACCTGCGGGTAGTTCCCGAACCTCGCCGCCCGCGCCGCCGCGTCTCGATCGCCGCCTCCACGCTCTTTATCATGGGCGCCACGTTCGCATCGACGCTTCTCGGGTTCATGCGCGAGGTGGTCAATGCGCGGTACTACGGTACGCGCTGGGAGATGGACACCTTCCTCGCCGCGGCGACGATCCCGACGATACTCTTCGGCGTTTTCAACGGCGCGCTCGTCAGCGCGCTGGTTCCAACGTTCTCGCAATATTTGGCGCGCCGCCGAGACGAGGAGGCGTGGCGGCTCGCAAACACCGTGCTGAACCTGTTGGCGATCGTCCTGACGAGTTGTGCGGTCATCGGTTTCTTTACGGCTCGTTGGTACGTGCCGGTCATCGCGCATGGCTTTCCCGCGCCACAGATGGGCGTGGCGATCCGCATGACGCGCTGGCTGATGCCGAGCATCGTCGCCGTCAGCCTGAGCGGCGTGCTCTCGGCCATGCTCAACGCGTACCAGCGGTTTCGCTCCGCCGCGCTCGTGGGGGTCGCGGTCAACGCCGTGACGATGGCGTGCGTCGTTCTGCTGAGTCACGGCATGGGCATTTACGCGCTCGTCCTCGGCACCGTGCTCGGCTTGAGCGCCCAGATGCTCGTTCAGCTGCCGTCGTTTCTTTCCATCGGCCGATATCGTCCGGTCATCGACCTGCGCCACCCCGGGCTGAAGAAGATCTGGGTCTTGCTGGGGCCCATCATCGTCGGCTCCGCCGCAGGTCAGCTGGCGCTGTTCTTCGACCGCTTCTTTGCCTCGACGCTCGCCCCCGGCTACATCGCGGGCATGAACTACGCCACGAAGCTCGTGAACTTCCCGCAGCAGATTTTCGCCGCGGCGATCGCGACGGTGATCTTTCCGTTGCTCGCGGCGCAGTTTGCGCGCGAAAACCGCCGCGGCGTCGCGCGCAGCGTCGTCACCGGCTTGCGGCTGGTGAACTTCATCACGATTCCGTCCGCGTTCGCGCTGATCGTGTTGGCGCACCCGATGGTGCAGGCGCTGTTCGAGCGCGGAACTTTCCAAGCCAGCGCGACGGACTTGACGGCGAGCCTGCTGCCCTACGCGGCGGTCGGACTCATCGCGCTGGCCGCAAACGTCGTCTTGACGCGCTGTTGCTTTGCCTGTCACGAGACGCTCGCCCCGGTGACGATCTCCGTGGCGACCGTCGTGCTCAACGTCCTGTTGTCGCTGGTATGGCTCCCAAGTCTCGGCGCGCGTGGATTGCTCTTGGCCAACTCCGTCAGTCAAACGGTGCAGGCCGCGCTGCTCTTGATGGTTGCGGCGCGATTGGTGTCGGGCATCGATTGGCGCTCGCTCGCGATCTCCGGCGGCAAGGTGTTGCTCAGTTCGTTTGCGATGCTGCTCGCGTTGGGCTGGATTGGCGCACTGGGCGTCACGCCGGAAGCGAGCCTGGCCTCGCGTGCTTGGTTCCTCTTCGGCCAGATCGCAATCGGCGCGACCGTCTTCATCGCGGCCGCGCGCGTGCTCGGCGTCGAAGAGCTGGAGCTCGCTTGGCGCACGATCGTAGCGAAGTTCGAGCGCAACCTCGTCAGCCCGCCGGAAAATCGCGAAGCCCCAATCGCCTAAAACCGTGAAATCGTTTTCTTGTTGAAATTGACTACGATTACTATTTCACGGGCAGGCTCGATATTCGGCGAGAGCCAACGTAGCTGCGCCATGCTCTCGATCCTCATGCCCGCTTACAACGAGGCTAGTTCGATCGCCGAGAATGTGTGCGAGACCGTCGAGACGATGCACGCCTTCGGCATCGACTTCGAGATCATCGTCATTGACGACGGAAGCATGGACGGGACGCACGCCGCCGCAAGTCATGCGCTCGCGCGCTGGCCCGATCGCGTGCGCGTCGTCCGTTGCACGCGCAACGAAGGGAAGGGTAACGCGCTCATCTGCGGCGCTTCCTACGCGCGCGGCGACTACGTTGCATTTTTGGATGCCGACATGGATCTGCATCCCGAACAGCTCGCCGATTTCTTCGAGATCATGCGCGCCCGCGGCGCCGACGTCGTGATCGGCTCGAAGTTTCATCCGAGGTCGAAGGTGGACTATCCGCCGACGCGCCGCGTGTGGAGCCTCGGCTACTACATGCTGGTCCGCGCTCTCTTTGGCTTGCCGGTGCGCGATACGCAAACCGGCATCAAGCTCTTCCGTCGTCAGGTCTTGGACCACGTGCTGCCGCGCATCTTAGTCAAACGATTTGCGTTCGACCTCGAGCTCCTTGCCAACGTGCACCACTTCGGCTATCGCATCGCCGAGGCGCCGGTGACCCTGAACTTCCAACGGGTCTGCAGCAGGCTGCGTCTGCCTGCCGTTGCGAAAGTGTTCATCGACACGCTCGCGATCTTTTATCGCATGCGGATCCTGCACTATTACGACCGGCCGCACCGCCGGCCCGCGGCCCTGGAGTCCGCCGCGGCCTCGCACGAAATCGTCGTTCCTGTCACGATCGCAGACTAGCCGCACTCGGGAACCCGGCGCGGCGCTGGTGCTCTTGTTACCGGGGCTTGGAGACGCGCTGGCCGCAAGTCCGCTGCTTCGCGGTTTGGCGAGCGCGGCCGAGCCGTTCGATGCGCTGACGTGGCAGGCGCCGGTAACGGAGTATGTTCGTGCGCTGGGCACCGCGCGCGACGTCGTCGAGCTCCCCTGGCGTCCGAGGCCCGCGGAGTTGCTCCGAGTAATTGCCGGGCTGCGACGCCGGCGGTACGATCGCTGCATTCTGCCGTTTCCCGCCACCCGCTGGCAGTACGCGGCGGTGGCGCGCGCGGCCGGCGGACGCCGGCTCTGGATGCACGAGTACGGCGGCGCCTCGAGCGCGATCGCGGCCACGACCGCCGGCGTACGCGTGCCGTTGCGCGGCGGCCATCGCTTGGCGGAGAACCTGCGTCTCGCGCGCGCCATGGCGCTCGGAGAGGCGGCGGAGTCGCTGCAGTACTTGATTCCCGCGCAGTGGCGCGCGAGCACCATCGCCGGAGTGCTCGGGATACACCCCGGCTCGATGGCGTACAAAGGGAACGAATCTAAGCGCTGGCCATACGAGCGATTCGTCGCGCTGGCTCGCTCCCAGGCTGCGAAAGGGCGGCACGTGCGCTTCTTTCTCGGACCGCACGAGAACCGGGAGGCCGCTCGCGCGGAAACCGACTTTTTGGGCGACGCTGCCGTCGCGGTGATCCGGGAGCCGCTGACGGAGGCCGCGCAGCGGCTGTCCGAATGCGAAGTCTTCGTAGGAAACGACGCCGGCTTCACCCATCTGGCCTCGGGGCTCGGAGTGAAGACGCTCGCGCTGTTCGGGATGACGAGCGAGGTGCGGGGGGCGCCGATCGGACCCGCGATTGCGTTGCGTCCGTCGCTCTGTCCCGCCTGTCACGACGAAGGATCGCATCGGTTTGTGTGCGTACGGCGACTCGACTATCGCTGCATCGTGCGCGATGTGGAGTTTGGTGCGGTCGATCAGAACGTCGATCGCCTGTTCGAACTCTCGACGGTGAAACAAGAGTTGAGCCTCGAAGGGCCATTCAGACTCTACGGAAAGGCATACTCGTGAAACAAGAAGCGGTGCAGGCGGCAGCCGGCACGCCTCCCTGGGCGGTCGTTCGATCGCAGCCGGCATTGTTGCGCAAAGCCGGCATCCCGGCGCTTTTTGTTGCGCTCGCGCTGCTCGTGACGAGCGCCTACGGCCAGGGACTGCAGCTCAACGACGGACAGGCCGCGCTGCACATCGATCCGCTCAAGTTCCTCGGGCAACTGCTCTCGGCGTGGAACCCCGCGCTCCACCTCGGGACGCATACCGGATTTTGGTTCCCCTACGAGACTCCGTACGCGTGGGCGTATGGGCTGGCGGAGCTCCTCCGCGTGCCGGCCGCCGTCGCTCAGCACTGCATCGTCTTTTGCGTGTATCTCGGCTGCCTCGCGTCCATGTACTATTGCCTTCGGTACGTCACGCCGTGGCTGAGCGAAGCCGCGCGCGTCGCCGGCGCGTGCGCCTACCTCTTCAACATGTACGTCGCGCTGAACTCGCAGGCGCAAATCGTCTGGCTGTTGACCTACGCGACGCTGCCGGCCATGGTCGGCATCACCGCTCGCGCGATCCGCGGCGAGATGAACTATTGGCGCGCCGGGCTGTTTATCGCCCTGCTCGTCCTCGCGGGCGCGGGAATCAATCCGCCGCTGGTGGGCATCAACGCGATTCTGCTGACGCTGTTCGTCGGGATCGCGATCCTCTTCGATCCCGCGCCTATCGCCGCGCTGCGCCGCACGTGGCCGTTCCTGGCGATCGCCGCGATCGGCACCGTCGCGGTCAACCTTTACTGGCTGGTTCCATTTGTGGATTTTTTCCGCGGTGCGTACCTGAACGGCGTGTTGAGCGAGGCCCCTTCGATGCACAACGCTGCGACGTCGTTTGCCAACGTATTGCGGGGGCTCGGACACTGGGCGACCTTCGTCTCGTTCGCGGGGAAGGCGTACTTCCCGTGGGCGGCTCCCTATGCCGCAGGTTTTTTCGGTGCGCTGCTCTGGTTCGTTCCGATCATCGCGCTGGCGGGTATCGCGCTGCGGCGCAATCAGAACCCCGCCATGCTGTACTTCTTGATCGTGACGATCGTTTCGGTTCCCTTAGTGGTCGGCTATTACCACGATCAGGTCGGCGATGCGGTGACGACGCCGATCTACGACCTGCTCTATCGCAATTTCCCGGGCTTCCAGATGTTCAGGTTCTCGTATAAATGGGTGGCCGGCGTCGAGTTCGGACTCTGCGGCCTGTATGCGATCGCCGCGGGGGCGCTCGTTGCGACGCTGCAGGAGCGCATCGACCGGAATCCACGTGCGCAGCGCCGGCGGTGGCTGCGCCCGGCGACGGCCGCCGCCTTCGTCGTCATGCCGATCGTCATCTTCATCCCGGTGCTGATCGCGAAGATGAACTATCCCGGCGCGGTGCTGCCGGCGTGGGAGTATCGCGAGAAGGCGCTGCTCGGGAACGATCAGCGTCAACGCGTTGCGCTCTTTCCGACGCAGTACCTCGAGCAGTTTGATTGGGGCTCGCCGCAATTTTACATAGAGGACTCACTGATCGATCGGCCCCTGATCTACGGACTGTTAGGCAGCGCGCCCACCGAGGGGACCGACGTCTGGGAGAAGCGCACCTACCGCGCCGCGCGGGAGGGACTTCCATTTGCAACCGACATGCTGCGCGTTCTGGGCGTCGATACGATCCTGCAGCGCGACGACTTCATCCCGGTCATTGACTTCAGCTCTCCCGGAGAGTCGCGGTTCAATACGACGACGCTGACGCACGATCTGCTGCACCGCGTCGTCGGCGCCTCGCAAGTTCGTTCCGACGGACCGTTACGGGTGTATCACGTGAACGGGACGCTGCCGCTGCTCTACGGCGTCACGCATCCCGTCGTCAGCACTGCGCCGATCTTCACCGACGCGTATCTCGGAAACGTTCCCGCGATGGCGGCCGGGAGAGCGCAGTTCGATCCGCCGAGCCGTTCGACCGATGAATTCTCCGGCGCGCTCCAGAGCATCGCTCCGATCATTCCCTCGTCGCCGGAGCAGATCGTGGACCTGGCGGTCAACCAGGCGCTGCTGCACGGTGGAATTCGCGTGAATCCGCCTCCCGCGGACGTCGGATGGACGACGCCCTTTGAAGTGCGCGACGGCGGCGTGTACGAGGTGTTCTCCTATGAGCAGTCGCTGTTGTTCCAGCGCAGCCCGGCACAGAATCTCGAAGTTGACGGCACCTATTTCTCGCCGTTGACCACCGGCGGCGCTTGGACGCGGTACGGTAGGCTCAATCTGGCGTCCGGCGCGCACTCGCTCTCCGACGGCTACCCGGATCCGGGGCTCGTCGTCGCGTTGATCAACGCTGACGACTTGCGCGCGTGGGAAGACCGGATTGCCGGGCTGGCCCGCGCGCTGCCCCGCAATCAAACGAACACGACGCTCGTCTATGGACCGAAGGCGACGATCACGCTGCCGGCTTCGGGCCGCTATCGCGTTCGCGCAGGCGCGGTGGCGCCGTTCGGTCCGGACGGGCAAGCTCGGACGCGCATTCTGCCCCGCGGGACGTATCGCGGCGCGTTTCCCGTGGCGCTCTCACCCGTGCTCGCATATCTTCCGGACGGCGGCGTCTTCGGAACGTCGCAGATCATGATGCCGCCGCAATGGTATACCGACGATGCCTCGGCGTATCGGTGGCAACGCGGCGATCCGATGTCGTGGCTCCTCTTTGCACGCGACGCGCACGTCCGCGTCTACGCCGGCGGGACGGCGAGCGCGCGCACGCGCGTCTCGATGCGGGTCAGCCGCCTGCAGGTGAGCAACGCGATGACCGTTCGGGCGAATGGGGGACCGTCGCAGGACGTCATCATCGGCGGTCCGGCGGCCGCCGCGCAAGCCTACGATACGCCGTCGCATCTCGATGGTCCAACGCCCGTTGCGGTGACCTTCTCGCTCGATTTGCGGCCCGGCTGGAACGACGTCGAGTTTCGTTTCCATTCGTTGGGCAACGAACGCGGCGATCTCGGGAGCAGCGTGATCTCGGCCGCGGTCGCTCCGGACTTGGAGTTCGCGCGTACAGGACGTTCATCGAACCGGCAGGCCGCCATCAAGGACGCGGCATTCAATGCGGTCGCTATTGCGCCGCCGCCGGACGGCTTGGCCGGCGATCCGGAGGTTGCCGGGACGATCGAAGGCATCGGTAATCGCGGCGCATGGGTCGCCGTCGCGCTGCGCGATAGCGGGAGAACGGAGTATCGCGTTGCACCGATCTCGCCCAGCGGTCCGTTCGACGTCAACTTCCTGCACGAATTTCCCAACGGCTGGTCCGATGCGTCGCAGCGGATCGCCGGGATGTGGTTCATCTGGCGAGACGCGCGACCAAAGCTAACGGGAATCTACTACAACGTTCATGCGATGCCGGCGCGCGCGTTGGATCACCCGCAATCCCTCGTCGATCTTCCCATCCGCGTGGATGGACGCCTGATCGGAAACAGGCCCGTGTCGCTCTCCGCCGGACGGCACGTGATTACGAGCGGCGATCCACAGGTGAAGATGACGCTGCTCAGCGTCGAGCCGCTGTCGTTGCCCAGGACGGCGCGCCTGCGCGTTGATTGGCACCGACGCTCTCCGACGGCCTTGACCGTGACGGTGCAGAAGACGGCGAACCCGTTTCTGCTCGTGTTCGATGAGGCATATCACCGCGAGTGGCAGGCAACGATGGACGGACAACCACTGCCGCACGTAATTGTTGACGGAATCGTCAACGGGTGGCTCGTGCCGAGTCTCCCGAACGGAGGCGAGATCGCGGTAAGCTTTGGCGCGCAAACCCTCTACCTGGTGGCGGCCGTGCTCTCGTTGCTGGCGCTGATCCTCATGGTCGTGCTGGCGTGCAAGCCCGAACTTTGGCCGATTCGAACAACGCAGCGCTGACCGCCTGCGCCTGGGCCCTCGAACGAGCGCTGCGCTACGCGGCGGCGACCGCCGTCGTTGCGCTGGCAATCGCGACGCTCACCGGCGGAACGGCTGCCGAACGCTTTGCGACCGTCGCGTACGTCGCGGCGATCGCGGCGGCGATTGCTGCGGTGCTGCGTTGGTTCTTGCCGGCGCTGCCCTCGCAACAGCCCGCAGCGGATCCCCGTTTTCCGGCGGCGTTCGCGTTCGCGCTCGGCCTCGCGTTGCTGATCGTGGCGGGCGCCGCCGCGGCATCGCAAAGCGCGGCCGAAGTCCGCGTGGTCGCGCTGTGCTTTGCCATCACGGGTGCCGCCGCACTCGTGCACGGCGGCGCGTTTTCGGCGGTACGGCGCCGATTGGCGGACGCAAACTATCTCACGGTGGCGATTCGGTACTGCGTGATCGTCGCGCTGTGCTCGCTCGGCGCCGCCGCGCTCTTCGCCGGCGAAGCGACGGACGCGCTGGCAAAGTTGGCCTATGCGTCGGCGTTCGTTGCAGCCGCACTCGTGACCGCATCGCTCGCCGCGCCCTTGCGCGCCGGCAACTTGGCGGGCCGCGGCTACGCTGAGGCGCGCCGGCTGCTCGCGACGCCGGCGGCGGCGAACGTCTTCGCGCGCGCCGCGTGGTATTGCGTCGCGGCGATCGTCGCGGGCTTGGCGTTGGCGAGCCTCTTGCCGGCAGTCTACGCGGAGCGCTTCGCTACCGCCGCATACCTCGCGTCGCTGCTCGCCGCTTTTGCGATCGGCATGCGTTGGCTGTTGCGCTCGTCCGCTAGCGACGATGCGCCGCCGCGCGCCGGGTGGCTGCGAGCGGCGGCGACGGTCGCGGCGTGGTTGGTGGCCGGCGCCGCGCTGGCGTTCAGCGCGGTCGCAGAAGCCTTGTTGATCGTTGCGGCGCTCTACGCAATGGCCGCCGCGATACGGCGCGCGGCACTTACCACAGCACACTAAATGGTGACGCGCCTTCCAGCTTTCGTAGCGGCGGCGGCGTTTGCGGCGTTCGTTTGCGTGCTCGGCATACCGACGCTGCGCCACGATTGGAGTTGGCCGATCGATCGCAGCGCGATTCCGACGTTTCTGCAAGCGTCGATCGGCGGTTGGGTCCCAACCGGTTTCGGGCAGTTTAACGCGCATCCAACGACCTATCCGATCGCGTTGCCGGTCGCGCTCGCGATGTCGCTGTTTGGACCCCTCGCGGCGCTCGTGCTGTTTGCGCTGGCGGTCGGCTACCTCTGCGCGGTCGCCGCCGCGACAATGGCCCGGCGCTGGACGAGCTCCGCCCCGGCGCAGATCGGCATGATTGCGTTCGCGCTGTTCAACCCGTGGGTGTACAACGAGGTCGTCGCCGGCCACCTGATCATGGTCCTTGCGTACGGGGCGACGATCGGCTTGATCGCCGAAATGTCCCTCGGACGCAATGCGTCCGCAGCGCGCTGCGCGTTGTGGCTGGTTCTCGCGCAGACGCAACTGCAGTTTCTGATCGTAACGCTGACCGCCGCCCTGTTCTTCGCGCTCGCGACGCGCAAGTGGCTGGTTCCGGCCGCCGGGGTCGTGATGGCGCTGCCGTCGGCGATTGGCGTGATCGCGGAGCGGAGCGCGCTCGCCAAGACACCGTACACGCTCGCGTGGCAAGCGAATCAATCGGTTTTGCCGGCTGCGCTGACGGCGCTGCGCGGGTACTTCCCAGGATACGCCGATCACCTGGGCGACCTCGCGGCGATCGCGACGTGGATTCTGTTGGCGCTTGCGATCGTCGGCGTCGTTGCCTTCCGGCGGTCTCGCGCCATGATCTCCGCGGCCGTCGTTGCGATCCTGCTCTTTACGATTGTGACCGGCGTCTACGGACCGTTCGGCGCGCTCTACGCGTGGACGGTTCGCAACGTGCCCGCGAGCGGAGTCTTTCGCGAGCTCTACGACTTAGCGGGAATATTCGCGGCTCTAGTGCTCTTCGGTGCGGCGGCAGCGACCGCCGCCGTCCGTCCGTTCCGTTACGTCGCGCTCATCGCGGGCATACTGTTGCCGCTGTCGTGGCTCGCCAGTCCGCCCTCGGGGTTTTGGATCGGGGCCGACGCATACCCCCATCCGGAGATATCTGCGGCGCCGTTCGAACGCGTCGCGCTGCTCCCGGCGTTTCAACCGTTACAGCTGCGCACTGGGGGCGGCGACGGCGCGGATCCCGACGCGCATACGTATCCGTATTCCGTCGCGGCGCTCAACGAATATCTCCCTGGCTATCCAGTTGATATGGCGCTTGCCGCGTACGAGCAGAACGGCGATATCGCTGCGCTGCGCGCCCTCGGCGTCAGCGAAATCATTGCGCGACCCTGGCTGCTCTCGCGCACGAACGGCGCGATCGGCCTCGCGGCCGCATCGCTCGCCCCTCCGCCGCGCAACATCGATTCCGAGGTGATTCGCTACGTGAACGATCCGGCGACGATGATCGCGCGTTGCGCAAGCGAGCAAGTCGTCGCGCTGCCCAGCGCGATCGGGTCCTGCGCGATTTTCTTCGACGACGTTCCGTCGGCGCGCGCCGAGGTGACGCCGCTGTCGCCGTACGGCGATTCAATCGATCCGCGAACCGGTTGGATCGACGCGCGCTTCGCCTTTGCGGCCGTGCCGCAACTCGCGCAGGGGATCGGCGGAGTAGTGACGGTGTCGAGCCTGCCCTACCGCCTGCCGGTCGCCGACGCCGTGCTGGCGTTCGTACGCGGCGCGTTACGGGATTCGCGCGACGTTGCGCTGCTCGTCAGCCGCTCGGGAGAGTTTCGTTGGATTCACACGACGTCGCCCACGGTACGGTGTTTCGGCCTGTGCGAGCTCGTCGCGCAGACGCCGGTGCCGCCGCGGCTCCCGCTCTCTGCCGCGCCGTCGCCTATCGCTCCGCTAAGCTTTCGGAGCCTAACGCCGTGGATGTATCTCGTCGAATCCGGAAGCGCGCGGGATGGGCTGCTTCGCTTGAACCAGCGTTACGATCCGGGGTGGATCGCCGTCGCTGCAGGGCGGCTCTTACCGCACCTGCGCATCGATCTGGCAAGCAATGGCTGGGAGCTTAGCTCGGCGCAATCGAGCACGATCGTGCTGGTGCATGCGACTTCGGTCGCGCAGGCGCTGGCGGAATTGGCCGGCATCGCGCTTGCGCTTTGGTTGCTGAAGGCGGCGCTTGTGGAGCCGACGAACCGCGAGGCGCAGTGAGTTCCGCCATGTCGGTCCCGTTCGTTGATTTAAAGACGCAGTTTCGTAACCTGCGCGACGAAATAATGCCGCGCGTCCTGCGCGTGATGGAGGACGCCACTTTTATTCTGGGTCCCGACGTCGGCGCGTTCGAGGAACGCTTCGCCGGCTACGTCGGAACGCGGCATTGCGTCGGCGTCGAATCCGGAACGGCGGCGCTGCAGCTCGCGCTGGAGGCGCTCGGAATCGGCGACGGCGACGAGGTCATCCTTCCCGCAAACACCTACATCGCGTCGGCGATCGCCGTTTCGGCGACGGGAGCGTCGCCGGTCCTCGTCGATTGTGACGATGCCTATTTGATGGACGCGAGCAAGCTCGATGCGGCGGTAACGCCGCGCACGAAGGCGATCATGCCCGTGCACCTGTACGGTCAAGCCGTTCCAATGGAACCGATCCTGCGCTGCGCGCGACGGCACGGACTACGCGTCGTAGAGGACGCGTGTCAGGCGCACGGCGCACGCGACGCCGGAAGAGCCGCGGGCAGTTTTGGCGACGCCGGAGTTTTCAGCTTCTATCCGGGCAAGAACTTGGGCGCCTACGGCGACGGCGGAGCGGTACTCACCGACGATCCCGAGCTCGCCGAACGGGTTCGGTTGTTGCGCGACTTCGGTCAGCGCAGAAAATACGAGCACTCGATCAAGGCCGGCAGCTGTCGCCTCGACTCGATTCAGGCCGCCGTGCTCGACGTCAAGCTCGCGCACCTGGACCGCTGGAACGATGCGCGCCGTCGCAACGCGCGGCACTACGATGCGAAGCTCGCTGCAATCGGCATCGCCCCGCCGCGACGGTTGACGGACGACGGACACGTGTACCATCTCTACGTCATCGAAGTCGAACGGCGTTCGGCGGTGCAGCAGTTCTTGAGCGAGTGCGGGATCGCCACGGGAATCCACTATCCGATCCCCATCCATCTGCAGCAGGCCTACGCGGATCTCGGTCTGCGCGCCGGATCGTTTCCCGTAACGGAGCGCGCCGCGCACCGGATCCTGTCGCTGCCGATGTACCCGGAGCTGCGCGAGGAGCAGATCGACCACGTTGTGGGCGCCATCGAGCGTTCGCAACGCCTCGTCCCGGCGTAGCGCGCTCCACGGCAGCGTGCGCGAACTAACGGCGGCCGTAGTCGGCGCCGGCTACTGGGGACCCAACCTGGTACGTAACTTTCACGCCTCGGACGCATGGCGGGTGGGATACATCGTCGACTCCGATCCTGCGCGGTTGGAGAGACTCTCTCGGCTGTACCCGCAGGTCGCCGTCGCGTCGCAGATCGATGCGGCCCTAGAGGACCCGCGCGTCGACGCGGTCGCTCTCGCGACGCCGCCACGGACGCATCACGCGCTTGCGCGCAAGGCTATCGATGCGGGCAAGCACGTTCTGGTCGAGAAGCCCTTGGCCGAAACGCACGGCGCGGCGAGCGACTTGGTGGAAGCGGCGCGGAGCGCCGGCGTGCGCCTGATGGCCGATCACACGTTCCTCTATACGGGGTCCGTGGAGAAGCTGCGTGCGCTGCACGAGAGCGGCGAGCTCGGCGACATCTACTACGTCGATTCCGTGCGCGTGAATCTGGGACTGTTCCAGGAGAGCAACGTGCTGTGGGATTTAGCTCCGCACGACATCTCGATCATCAACTACGTGTTGGGAGAAGAGCCGAGCGGCGTGGCGCTCCAGCTCCTCGCGTGCGTGCACGCGGAGACGCCCGACGTCGCCTTCCTGACGATGTGGTACCCGAGCGGCACGATCGCGCACGTTCACTTGAGCTGGCTCTCTCCCGTCAAAGTGCGCCGCACGATGATCTCGGGCAGCCGCAAGATGGCGGTTTGGGACGACGTGGATCCGAACGAGAAGATCTACATCTACGATAAGGGCGTGATCCTCGACCCATCGAGCACGACGTTGCAGCAGCAGATGGTCTCCTACCGATTGGGCGATCTCATGGTGCCGCTGGTTGACAATCGCGAAGCGCTAGGGAAGCTCATCGACGATTTCGCCCATTCGATTCACACGGGAACGCCGACGCGATCGGAGGGTCGTTTCGGCGCGGGCGTCGTGCGCACGATCGAAGCGGCCTTGCGCTCCGCGCGCAATCACAGCGTCCGCTTGGACCTTTAGGGTCCCTCCTTCGATTCCCGTGCTGCGCTTCTCGCTGATGCTGCCGACGCTCAATGAGGAGTGGCGCGTCCGTGCGCTGCTCGACTCCATTGCCGCGCAGCGCTATCCCCGCGACCGCATCGAGCTGCTCGTTGCCGATGGCGGCTCGACCGATCGGACGATCGAGATCGCGCAATCGTACGGCGCGGTCGTGCTGCCGAACCCGATACGCCGCGCGGAGCCGGGCGCGGCCATGCTGTTGGGGCATGCGAGCGGCGACGTAGCGACGTGGCTGGCTGCCGACAACGTGTTCGGCGACGAGCTGTTTCTCGAACGGCTCGCGCGTCCGTTTGCCGACCCTCGCATCAAGGCCGCGTTTCCCGCGTTGATCAACACGGCTGCGGACGGCGCGACGACGCGCTACTTCAATGCGTTCACTGACCCGTTCAACCACTTTCTCTACGGCGCGGCCACGTCGCCCGCGTCGTTTCGTCGCGTCTATCCCGTCAAGCGTGAGACGGCGGACTATGTCGTGTACGACTTTGCCGCCGGACCGCCGCCGCTGGTCGCGCTCGCGCAAGCCTTCACGATGCGCCTGCCCTACCGCAAGCCGCCGGGAACCGACGAAGACGACGTCGCGCCGGTGGAGACGCTCATTGCGGAGGGTCACGATATCGCGTTCGTGCCGAACGCGACGCTCGAGCATCACACGGTGGGAGGGCTGAGCGATGCGCTGCACAAGTTCGGCCCGCGCTTTCGCGCCCGCATGACGGACCGGTCGCAGCCGGTTTGGAGCCGCCTGCGGAGCTCCCGCAGCCCGCAGCGCATCCGGGCGTACCTCTGGCCGTTCTATTCCGTAAGCGTCGTTCTACCGGCGCTTGCCGCCGTCAACGGACTCGTGCGCGACCGGCGCAGCGAGTGGGTCTACCATCCCTTCCTCAGCGCGGCCTTCGGCTTCGAGTTTTGGCGGCAGGCCTTCAGGCTGGGCTGGGATCGCCTGCGCGGACGGCCGTAGCTGCGTGCCGAGGCGTAGCCGGCCGTCGCTCTCCTCGAAGACTTCGCTCCAGTACCGCATCATCACGACGCCGGCGCGGTGGCGGCCCGAAAAATCCGCGATGTGACGCTCCTCGATCATGTCGATCATCAGCGACGCGAAGTTAATGCCGGCGGCCGTCGTCAGCGCCAGCGTTCCTGAGAAGCGCGGATTCATCTCGATGATCGAAAAGCTTCCATCGTCGCGCAGCATCCCTTGAACGTTGGCCGGCCCGCGCAAGCCGCTCGCCTCGACCACGTTGCGAACGATCGCTTCGATGCGGGGGTGATGATAGGTGCGGCCCTTGACCGAAACACCGGCCTTGATCGCGATCCGCTCGCGCGGCACCGCGGCGACGACTCGTCCCGGCTCCGCCGCGAAGCAGTCGACGGTAAACTCCGTTCCCTCCACCGCCTCTTGGACGATCAAATCGCTGCGGCCCTGCGCGGCTTCGTGCAATGATTGGAGACTGTCCACGCGCGTCGTGCCGACGGATCCGGATCCGCGCCGCGGCTTGAGATAGACGGGAAATCGTTTCACCGGCATTCCGGGCGAATATGGGGCCGTCTGGGGCCCTGGAATGCCGAGCTCGTCGAGGTACCGCGCGAAGTTCAGCTTGTCGCCGGTGCGTTCCGTGATCGTTCGCGGCGGCAGCAAGACGCGGCATCGGATCGCCTCGAAGCGCGCGCGCGCGTCGTCGAGCGGAAGAAATTCGCTTTCGACGATCAGCGGCACCAGCAGGTCGATCTGCAGGCGATGCGCCGCCTCGAGGCAGGCCGTCGCGAACTCCGGCTGCGTCGCCGGCGGCAAGACCACGAACGCGTCGGAGAACGCGCGCGTCGCGTTGAGCTCGTTCATGTCGCCGGCGGCGATGAAGTCGGCCCTGCCGTCGTCGCGCAACGCCTTGATCAGCGACTGGGCCGTCACGGTTCCCGCCGCCGTGATCAAGATGCGGCGTACCGGATCCTTAGAACGCGTCATGCGGGATCCAACGATGACTGAGATCTTTTACCCGGATCGTTCCGGGGTGGTGAAATGCGTAAAACCGATTGTCGGGGCCGACGTAGACCGTGTCGCCCGTCAGCGGATCGCGGCCGTAGAAGACGATGGCGTTCGTCGGCGCGTCGTAGACCCCACGCCAATGATAACCGCTCGGAAGGTGCGCGTAATCGAACTGCGCTGACGAGTAGCATCCCGCCAGCGTCAGTACGAGAACGCCGGCGGCGCAGGCTTGCCTAAGGTTCCTAGTACGTTCGGACGTTTCGCAAGCCGGCTGATCTGAAGGCCGCGGCGACTTTGTCGGCGTCGGCGCCGGCGTCGGGATAGAGCACGACGGATCGGCCGTTCGCCACTGCATCATCGAAGTTGGCGACCTCATCGCCGGGAATCGGATAGGCGGAGAGGTAGTGCGCGGTGGCGCTGGCGCGCGAACGAAACGAGCCGAGCGTCGCTTGATGGCCGCCGATTCCCGGAACGCCGGTCCCGCCCGAATCGCTCATGATGCCGTGGCCGTGCGTCATGTCGTCGGCGAACGAATCGTTTTCGACTTCGGCAATGACGTCAACGAACTCGAGCGCCGATCCTTCGGTATCCTCGGCGCTACTGCTGACCACTTTGACCTTGCTCAGGTCGATCGCTGCGCCGGACAGCGCCTTCTCGAGCGTCTCCGGGTCGGACTGAGGGAAGATCCCAACGACTAAGCCTGCTGCCACGCCTTTGCGACTCCTTACCCGCCGTACATTTTAATGGCGTGGCCGAGCCGTTCGACGCCCACTCGAATATTCTTCTCCGTCGCATTCGAGAAGTTGAGCCGCATGCCGTCGTGCACGTTGCGATGCGGATAGAAGTTGACGCCCGGAACGAAAACGACTTTCATCTCCGCCGAGATGCGCAACAACTCGGTCGTATCTATGCCGGGCACCGTCACCCAGAGAAACATTCCACCTTTGGGACGAGTGAATGCGACGTCGGCGGGCATCGCCTCCGCGAGCGCATCCGACATGACGCCCTGCCGCGCCGCGTACGTCCGCGCAATTCGAGCGACGTGCGCATCGAACGAGTGGCCGTCGCTCGCATACTCGGAGAAAATGTACTGCGTGAGCGTACCGCTGTGCAGATCCGCGCCTTGCTTCGCGAGAACGACCTTCTCGCGTATCTCGGCATCGGGGATCACGAGCCACGCGATCCGCATGCCGGGTGCCATGATCTTGCTGCCGGTGCCCAGATACATCACGGGTGCCGACGTGTCGTAGGTGATGAGCGATGGCAGATCCTCGCCTTCGAATCGCAGCTCGCCGTACGGATCATCTTCGATAATTGGCAGGCCGAAATGCTCGCAAATGCGCACGACCTTCTCGCGGCGGCCGCGCGAGAGCGTGCGGCCAGTCGGATTCGAGAAGTTCGGCACGACGTACAGAAACTTCGGGAACGGATCGGCGCGCTCGAGCACCCGCTCGAGCGAATCGGGGATCAGTCCCTCGTCGTCAGTATCAACGGTGAGATACCGCGATTGATACGCGTCGAAGGCTTGGATCGCGCCCAGATACGCGGGATCTTCGAGCACGACGTGATCGCCGGGATCGAGGAACACTTTCCCCAGCAGATCGAGGCCCTGCTGCGACCCATTGACGATCGTCACTGTCGCCGCGTCAAACGCGCAGCCGCTGCGCCGGCCGAGTCGCTCCGCGACCCAAGTTCGCATCTCCGGGATGCCTTCGGTGACGCTGTACTGCAGCGCCGCCGCACCGTAGCGTTCCAGGACCCGCTGCGTCGCTCGGGCGATGGCGCCGGTCGGGAATAGCTCCGGGGCCGGCAGGCCGCCGCCGAAGGAGATGACCTCGGGCTGTTGCGTGACTTTGAGCATCTCGCGAATCGTCGAGGCGCGCAGGTGCGCCGTTCGCGCAGCGAACTTCGCGGCTCGCGAGATGATCGCCATAGGGCGAAGAGATTATCCGGCGGCCATTGGGGGTCCGCTTATGGGGACGCCTGCAGCGGATGCGCCGGGGCGGATCAGCGCGTCTCCCGCGAACGAGAGAATCGTCGCTCCCAGGCCGGTCAGGCCGACGAGAATCAGCACGAGCGTACCGATCACCGGCACGCATTCGGCGGCCGTGATCAGGGCGATTCCCACAACGAGCGCGACGATCGGCGACGGAGTCGTTGCGGGACTGATGAGCTCGCAGAGCCGGCGCCCGATGAGTAGCGCCAGCGCCGCCGTTCCCAGAAACGCGCTGGCGACGACGAAGACGAGCTCCACCAAGATCAAAGGCAGCAAAAGGATCGTAATGGCGAGCAGCACCGCCAACGGGATCACCGCAACGCAGCCCAACACGCCGATCATCACCGACAGTCCGGGATGGCGCTCCAGGCGATCGAGCACCATGCGAGTCCGCAGCGGAAAGATCAAGAAAACGAGCAGCGCGAGCAAATTCCAGGAGAGCCGCCAGAGCAGCCGATGGTCCGGAGCGAGCGGCGCGTACGCCGTATCGTCGGGCGCCCACGGAACGACGGCCTGGGTCACTGCGCCGCCCACGGCGTGCAGCTGGCCCGTCACGATTCCGCCCGGGCGCACGTCGCAGTTGCCGCCGATCACGTTGACGTCGCCTTGCACGACGCCGCCGATCGTCGCATCGCCGAAGATCACGGTGAGATCGCCCTCGACCACCTGACCCGGCTCGACGACGACCGAACCGAAGTACGTTCCGCCGTGATAGACCGCCTGGGTACCGGCGTCGGCGCGGCCGATCGTCAGGGTCAGCGCGCCCGCGAAGAGCGCCGCAATCAGCGATAACCGTAAACTCATCAGCGAACTCCTCGAACGTCGCGCGGTACCGCGGCCGGCCGTAGCCGGCGGTATCCGTAGATCAACGCAAGCACCAGGAAGATATCGAGCAGCAACACCGCGGTCACCGCGGCTGCGGCGAGCGGCGCGGCGGGCGCCAGCGCTCGGAGCGCCGCCCCCGCGGCGGCGATACTCTGCTGCTCCGAGACGACGAGTGCGGCGACGGTCCCAACGCCTCCGCCGCGCGCCAGCGTGACGGCGGCGACCGCCCAAGCGATGACGAGATAGCCGATCAGCACCGCAAGAAAGGGGACGCGCCGCGCGGGCCGCAGCGGCGCGGCCGCCGCAGCGGAGACGACGGATTTAGTGAAGTCCGGCGTCATTGCGGCCGGCGCACGAGCCGTCAGCAACAGCCCGTCGATCACGCGAAGCTCCTCGAGCAACGCGGCACAAGGGTCGCACTCCGCGACATGCGTCGCGATTTCGAGCGCCTTGCGCGGCCGCAGCGAGCCCTCGAGGTAATGGTCGAGCAATAGCTCACACGATGAGCAGCGCACCGGCACCTCTCTTGGCGCGATCGTAGGAGAGCGCATTTTGCGCCCCCGCTTCCCGCTCGCGCATCTTCTTGGTGAGCGCGATCTTGCCGCGGTGAATCAACGTTTTGACGTTACCCAGCGATAAGCCCAACGTGCTCGCGATCGTTTGATATTCCATGTTGTCGAAGTAGCGCAACGCCAGCACGGTGCGCGTCCGCTCGGGCAGCTCGGCGAGCGCCGCGCGCAACTCGCGCTCCGCTTCCTCGCGCAGCACGCCGCCCGCGGGATCGGCGTCGCGCGACAGATCGGGGAATGCCGTTTCGATGCCGTGCTCTGCGGAGAGCTCGGCCAGTTGCGGGGCTCGCAACGACTTTGCGAGATAAGTTCGAATCACGTTACGCGCAATCTGATAGATCCAGGTCGAAAACTTTCCAAGCTGCGGATTAAAGGTTCCGAGATGGGCGTACGCCCGCAGAAAGGTCTCCTGCGAAAGGTCGGCCGTTTCCGATGAGTTTCTCACGGTGGCGCCGATGAAGTTTGCGATGCCGCGCTTGTAACGGTCGACGAGCACGCCGAAAAGCTCTCGTTCTCCCGAACGCACTCGCTGCACCAGAGCTTCGTCGCTCTGATCACGAAATGCCATCCCTCCTCGATTCGGTTCCTCTGGCGGCTCCTACCTAGCCGCTCGGGCGTTTGTTACGCGACCGGTCGCGACCGCAGGGTAGGGCTCGCCGCGTCGCGCGGCGACAAGACCGGCGCCGCGCGCAACGGCCACTCGATCGCGAGGTCGGGGTCGTTCCACGCGACCGTGAATTCCGCGGCCGGGTCGTACGCCGCCGTCTGCTTGTATGCGACGATCGTCTCGTCTTCCAAAGCAAGAAAGCCGTGCAGGAAGCCCACCGGGATGTAGATCTGCTCGCCGCGCAGCGGCGAGAGCACCGACGCGTGCCAGCGCAGATACGTCGCGCTGTCGGGCCGGAAGTCGACGATCACGTCGAAGGCGCGCCCGTGGATCACCTCGACCAGCTTGGCCATCCGCGCATCGCCGTGGAGACCGCGCAAGACGTTGCGGCGCGAGAGCGAAAGGTTGTCTTGCAGAAACTCATCGGTGATGCCACATTCGTGGTACCTGCGCGAAGAATAGGTTTCTTTGAAGAAACCGCGTTCGTCGCTAAAAACCTTCGGTGTCAGCATCAACGCGCCCGCGAGAGGTAAATGCTCGATCTCCATAAGAACGAGGGTACCATGAACGGCAGTGCGACTCCGCTGCGCACGTTGGTGCTGCGGCGCGGGTTCGAGCGCCTTCGCTCAAGCGCGATGCTCAAACAAAGCGTGCTCGTCTTTGTGGCGAGCATGGTGCTGAACCTTTGCGGTTTCATCGCGCATGCCGTGGCGAGCCGGCAGCTGGGAGTTACGATTTACGGCGAGCTCTATGCGCTGATCAGCGCCGGCGTCATCGCCGCGCTGCCGGCGGCGTTCGTCGGACCGGTGATCGCGCAACTGGCTGCCGAGTTCCGCGCGCTGCACGACGACGGCCATCTGCGTGGTTTGCTCGACGGCGTCGCCTTCGGATTCGTCGCGCTCGGAGCGCTCTATCTGTTGGTCGCGATTCCCGGCGCCGTCCCGTTTTCGCGATTCTTGCACGTGCCGGTGTGGTCGGTTCCGTTCGTAGGGGTCTTGGCCGGCATCGTGCTGTTCGTCACCGCCCTACGCGCGATCGCGCAGGGCACGCAGGATTTCGCATGTTACGCGCTCTCGAGCATCGCCGAAGGACTCGCAAAAGTTTTCGGCATCGCGTTGCTGGTCGCGCTCGGCTTGCGTTTGGCGGGCGGTATCGTCGGATTCATCTGCGGTCCGCTCGCCGCGTCGATCTATCTAGGATTTCGGCTGCGCCGCCGGTACGCGCGCGCGACCGCTCACCGAGTGCGGTACGATTGGCGGCGCATCCTCAACGCCGGGGCAGGCGCCGCCGCGGCGACGATCGCGATCGCCTTGATGGGTTCGGCCGACGTCGTGTTGGTGAAGCACTTCTTCGATGCGCACGCGGCAGGGCTGTACGCCGCGGCCTCGCTCGGTGGAAAGATCTTGCTCTATCTCGTGGGTTTCGTTCCCACGGTGCTCTTGCCGCAGGCGGCGGACCGGCATGCGCGCGGCGCGCAGACGCGGGAGGTGCTCTACGGCGGCCTTGCCATGTTCGCGCTCGCGGCGTTGCTGGGTCTCTTCATCTTTAAGTTCTTCGGCGTCTACGTGCTGCACGCGCTCGTCGGTCACGCCTTCGATGCGGCCGCGCCGCTGCTGGTCAGCTATGGGCTCGCGATGGTGATGCTGGCGTTGACCAATGCGCTAACGTCGTACGGCATCGCGACGCATCGCCTCGGTTTCACGATTCCGCTCTTCGCGTGCACCTTCGGAACGCTGGCCATCATTGCAGTCGCCCATCGAAGCTTGGGAATGGTCGTCGAGGTGATGGTGATCGGCAACTGCGCGGCGGCCCTCGCCGTCGGTCTCGCACTGGTCCTCCAACGGAACACCGGCAAACGCCGCTCGACGCTCTAGCTTCCCTACTTTGCGCGTCCTGCTGATCGGAGGCTCGGGCCAGCTGGGCACCGCCATCCTCCGGCGCTGGAGCGATTGCGAGATCGTTGCGCCGCCGCATCGCGAGCTGGACATTGCCGACTCGGACGCGCTTCGCTCCGCCGTCGAACGCATCGAACCCGACGCGCTCGTCAATGCGGCCGCGTTTCACGACGTCGACACGTGCGAGCGCGAGCCGGAGGCGGCCTTCGCGATCAACGCCGTGGCGGTCGGCCGCGCCGCGCGCTTGGCCCGCGACCGCGGCGCGATCTTTCTGACGATCAGCACGGATTACGTGTTTGACGGCGCTTCGGACGTCGCGTATGCGGAGACCGATCTACCGCGACCGCTCTCGGTCTACGGAGCTTCGAAAGTTGCAGGCGAGCATCTGACGCAGTCGTCGGGCGGCAAGGCCTTCGTCGTGCGTACCTGCGGCGTGTACGGGGAGTCCTCGACGACGTCGCGCCGGCCGCTCATCCGGCGCGTGCTCGGCTGGCGCGCCGGCGACGCGCCGCTACGCGTCGTGGACGACGTTTTCGTCTCGCCAACCTTCGCCGGACACTTAGCCGACGCGTTGCGACGGCTGATCGCAACGCCGGCATACGGCCTCTACCACGCCGTCAACGAAGGGCCGGTGACCTGGTACGAGTACGCCTTGGAAGCGGCTCGCTCGGCCGGCTTGGCGATGCCGATCCACCCGATCGGAGCGTCGCAGTGGAAAGCGGACGCGGTGCGGCCGCGTTTCTCGGCGCTTAGCAACGGCCGGCTCGCCCGGCTGCGCATCACCATCCCGGATTGGCGCGAGGGCATTCGGGCGTACCTTGGTTCCTTGAAGGCGTCTTAGGGGTTTTGCGCGCGGGTCGCTAAGATAGGGCGACCGTGGAACTGCGAATCGACCGCTCGGGCGTCGAGCGCTGCCGTGCACTGGCGGCGAAGATCGTTGCGCCCGTCGAGGCCTTCATCGCGCGTCACTCGACGGTCTCGGTCGAGCGCGCCGTCTTGCGGCTACTGGGCGTGGACGGCGTGACGGGCGACCAGGTTCCGATCCCCAACGCGCTCCTCGACGCTGTGCCTGCAGCGGTGTGGAATCACGGCGTCGCTTTGGCGTTCGGCCGAGCACTCGCCGAGACGGGGCTCGATCCCGCGCCGCTCGGGGAAGCCATTGCGGCGGGACGATTCTCGCTGGAACAGTTTAGCGAAACGCCTCCGGCGGCGGCGCGCGGCGCGCTGCGCCCGTACGTGGAGGCGGCGCTGAAAAGAATTGGCGGCCAGCGCGAGGTGCGCGAGCGCAAGCTGGCGGAACTGCCGCAGCTCCCCCCGCCGCTGCTCTACGTGATCGTCGCGAGCGGCAACATCTACGAGGATCGCACCGCCGCCGTGGCTGCGGCGCAAGCCGGAGCGCAGGTCATCGCCGTGATCCGCTCGACCGGCCAGTCGTTGCTGGACTTCGTTCCCTTCGGGCCGACGACCGAAGGGTTCGGCGGCACCTATGCGACGCAAGAGAACTTCCGCATCATGCGCGCAGCGCTCGACGAGGTCGGCGAGCGGCTCGGGCGCTATGTCATGCTCACCAATTACGCGAGCGGGCTCTGCATGCCGGAAATCGCTGCGATGGCCGCGTTAGAGCGCTTGGACATGCTGCTCAACGACTCGATGTACGGGATCCTGTTCCGCGACATCAACATGAAGCGCACGTTCGTCGATCAACACTTCAGCCGGATGCTCAATGCCCGCTCCGGGATCGTCATCAATACGGGCGAAGACAACTACTTGACCACCGCCGACGCGATCGAGCAAGCGCCCGCGGTTCTGGCGTCGCAGTTTATCAACGAGGAGTTCGCGCACCGAGCGGGGCTGCCCGACGACCAGATCGGCCTGGGCGACGCGTACGAGATCAATCCCGATCTCGAAGACAGCTTTCTCTATCAGGTCGCGCAGGCTCAGCTCGCGCGCGAAATATTCCCCGGTGCCCCACTGAAGTATATGCCGCCCACGAAGCATATGACGGGCGACGTCTTCAAAGGTCACTTGATCGACGCGATGTTCAATCTGACGTCGGTGATGACGCGGCAGCAGATTCATCTCTGCGGCATGCTGACCGAAGCGATCCATACGCCGTTCCTGGGCGATCGCGCGCTGTCGCTGGAGAACGCCCGCTACATCATGAACGCGGCGCGTCACTTCGGCGACGAGATCGTGCCGCGACCCGGCGGCATCATCGAGCGGCGCGCCGCGAGCGTTCTCCAGTCGTGCGAAACGCTGCTCGAACACGTTGCCGCGATGGGACTGATGCACGCGATCGAGGCGGCGACGTTTGCGGACGTTTCCAGGACGCCGGACGGCGGGCGAGGCTTCGAAGGCGTCTTCGAACGAGCTCCAGATTATTTCAATCCCTTCGAAGAGGCGTTGTGCCTGATTGCGACGGTATCGTGACTCGTCACTCACGTCGTAGTCCTGGTAGTAGTAGGGTTGCAGCATGAGTAGGTTTGTCAAGCCGTATGGCGACACGCTCGACGACGGTAAGGTGCAGCTCTCCTTTACGCTGCCGGTCGAGTGGAGCGAGGCGGCCGACGAGGCGGCGCGCCAACTTGCCGTCAGGATGGGATTCACCGACGTGCAAGTCGCCGACGGCCGCGCGATCGCGCCGGGCTTTTCATTTTTCGTCGTCTATGCGAGCACGCCGCAGGCGGTGGATCTCGAGGGTATCTCCGCTTCGTCTGCGCGCACGCACGCCATGACGATGGAGGAGATCGACGACTTCGTTATCGAGCGCATCGGGCGGAAGATTCGCGTCGCCGGCGCGTGCATCGGCACCGACGCGCACACGGTCGGCATAGATGCCATCCTCAACATGAAAGGTTACAAGGGCGATTACGGCCTGGAGCGCTATCACATGTTCGAGGCGTTCAACCTCGGCAGCCAGGTGTCGCCCGAAGCGTTGGTGCGGTACGCCAAGGAGCATCACATGGACGCGCTGCTGGCGTCGCAGGTCGTCACGCAAAAGGGGAGCGACATCAAAAACTTCACGGCGCTCGGCGAGCTGCTCGAAGCCGAAGGAATTCGCGATCGCGTCGTCTTGATCTGTGGCGGGCCGCGCGTCACGAATCGGCTGGCGAGCGAGCTCGGATACGACGCCGGCTTCGGCCGCGGCACGTTGCCGAGCGAGGTCGCCGCCTTCGTCGCCGTGACGCTCGCGGATCGCCTGCGTCCGGCCGTACTCCGCTAGGGCGCAGGCATTGGCCAAAACCGCGCTCATCACCGGCATCACCGGTCAGGACGGGTCGTATCTGGCGGAGCTGCTGCTTGGAAAGGGCTATCGTGTGGTCGGAATGACGCGCCGCACCAGCACGGAGGTACACGAGCGGATCGAACACATCGTCGGCGACGTCGAAATCATCTCCGGCGATCTGCTCGATCAGAGCTCGATCACCTCGATCGTCAACGACGTGCGCCCCGGCGAGATCTACAACCTGGCGGCGCAATCCTTCGTTCCCGCCTCCTGGAGCCAGCCGGTGTTGACCGGCGAGTTCACCGCGCTCGGCGTGACTCGCGTGCTCGAAGCCATTCGCCACGTCGATCCCGCGATACGCTTCTATCAGGCCTCCAGCTCCGAGATGTTCGGCAAAGTGCAAGAGGTGCCGCAACGCGAGACAACGCCGTTCTATCCCCGCAGCCCCTACGGCGTCGCGAAAGTGTACGGTCACTGGATCACCGTCAACTACCGCGAGTCGTACGGCATCTTCGCTTGCAGCGGCATCAGCTTCAACCACGAGTCGGAACGCCGTGGCAAGGAGTTCGTGACGCGCAAGATCACCGATGGGGTCGCCCGCATCAAGCTCGGTCTCGCGCGCGAGCTGCGGCTGGGAAATCTCGACGCGCAGCGCGATTGGGGATATGCGGGCGACTACGTGCGCGCGATGTGGTTGACGCTGCAACAAGACCGCCCCGACGACTACGTGATCGCGACGGGCCGGACACATAGCGTGCGCGACTTCGTTCGTCTCGCATTCGAAGCGGCCGGGCTCGGCTCGTACGAGCCGTACGTCGTAGTGGATCCGCGCTTCGTGCGTCCCGCGGAGGTCGACTTGCTCGTCGGCGACGCCGGCAAAGCGCGCGACGTCTTGGGCTGGAACCCGGAGGTCAGCTTCGAGCGCCTCGTGGCGATGATGGTCGAGGCCGATCTCGACCGGCTCGCAACACGGGGCATGCGCAACGCTCCTTGAGGAATTCGGTCGCTTGCGCCGTCCTCGCCGCCGCATCGCTGCTCGGCGCGGCGCCGCAGCTCGCGCGCCAAATCGACCTGACGCGCTACTTCCCGAGCAGCGCTGCTGAGGCTGCGAGCCGCGCGAAGACAATTGGCGACGCCGAGGCGTTCGCGCGTTCGCCGGCGCCGACGACTGCGACGGCCTGGCTGCGTTGGCTGCAAACGCACGATGAGCTGTTACGAAGACTTGAGCGTCACGATATTTACGTCTACCTCCGCGCGGAAGAGGACGACGAAGATACGAGCGACGCCGAGACCGACGACCGGCTCGGCGATCTGGAGGGCCGAATCAACGACCGCGTCGCGAGCGCCGCACGAGAACTGGGCGCCGATCGCCTCGCTCGCCTCAGCGCGACTTCCTTGCTGCGCCCCTACCGCTATTTTCTAAATGCGTCGTTGGCGCGCGGCGCGCATCTGCTCGGGCCTGCCGAGCAGCGAACGGCTCAGGTAGTTGCCCAGCCCGTGCTCGATGTGGCCGCCGGCGGATACAAAGCGTTGCGGAAGTCGGCCGGCTCGGTCGCGAGCGACCGGAACGCCTATGCGGCGCTCCTCGTTTCGATCGTGGCGGCGCGCAACGGCGTGGCGCGTCTGCGCGGGTTTTCGGGCGCGCCCGAGGCGTCGTATTTCGACAAATCGATTTCACCCGCATCGGTCGACCGCGCGCTCGCGGCGATTCGCGGGTCGGTCGCCTACGCTCGGTTTCGTCACGTCGAGGGCCTGGCGCCGCGGCCCGCATTCTCGCCTCCGCTGCTTTCGCTCGACCGTGCGATCGGGCTGATTTTGGATGCGGAACAACGGATGGGCCCGCAGTATGCCCGCGCCTACGCCGCGTTGCTCGACCGCCACGACGCGCGGGTCGAAATCTGTGAGGGCCCTCGATGCGATCGGACGGGCTTTTCCGTCGGCTTTGCCGGCGCGGAGTCGGGCGTCTATTACTCCGGCTACAACGGAAGCGTGAACTCGGCGCGGGCGCTAGCGCACGAGTGCGGCCACGCGGTTCACCGCCAGTTCATGAATCGCAATCAGCCCATCGCGGCGTACAATCAAGGCCCGACATTCATGTTCGAATCGTTCGCAATCTTCAACGAGCTGCTCTTTCTCGACCACCTCTACGCGACTGCGCCGGACACCAAGCAGCGCGCGTATTATCTCGATGCTTTTTTGAACGACGCGACGTTTCAGATCTTCGGCTCGGCGGAAGAGACGGATCTGGAGAGTGCGATCTACCGCGGCGTCGTCGGCGGTACCGTTCGAACGGCCGGCGACCTAGAGTCGCTCACTACCGAGGTTCTCGGGCGGTACGATCCGGTGGGAGCCACGGCGCCCGGCGCGGACCTGTACTGGGCGAAAGATCGTCTCTTCTTTGCCGATCCGTTGTACGACGTCAGCTACCTGTACGCCGGCTTGCTGTCGGTGCGATACTTCGCCGACTTCGAGGCGAATCCGAAGGCCTTCTCGACTCGATACGTGGCGCTGCTGCGCAATGGTTTCACCGACACGCCGCAGGCGTTGGAGAGAAAGTTTCTCGGGATCGATCTTGCGAACGAAGCTGCGCTCGTCGCCGGCGCCGCGGCGTTCATCGAGGCGCGCACCGCGACGCTGTTGCAGCTCTATTCGAACGGCACGTCCGGACGATGATGCGAGCGCTGGTCACCGGCGCGAGCGGCTTTGTCGGCGAATATCTCGTCGCGGCGCTGCGGCGCGACGGAGCCGAGGTTCTGCCCTGCGGCGGCCCGCGCGACGGCGGCGACTATTTTCCGATCGATCTGAACGACGTCGCGTCGCTCGAGCGCGCGCTCGAGGCCGCGCGACCGCAGGTCGTCTTTCACCTAGCCGCGCAGACGTTCGTTCCGCAAGCGCTCGAATCGCCGCTCGAAACGTACGACGTCAACGCAATGGGAACCGCACGTTTGGCTGAGGCGATGCGCCGCTATCCTGGCGCGCCGCCGCGGCTCATCTTTGCGAGCACGGCGGAAGTATACGGCTCGCGACCCGCGAGCGACTATCCCTTACGCGAAAACCTCGATTTGCAGCCGGGCAATCCGTACGGCGCGAGCAAGGCCGCGGCGGAAGCGATGCTGCGAGCGGCGGCCTGCGGCTTCCGCGGCGACGTCGTGATCGCGCGGTCGTTCAACCACATCGGTCCCCATCAGAGCGAACGCTTCGCCGTGGCCTCGTTTGCCGCCCAACTCGCGCGCATCGCGCGGGGAGCGCCTCCGCAGCTGCGCGTCGGCGATCTCACGGCGGCGCGCGACTTTCTCGACGTGCGCGACGTCGTCGAGGCCTACCTCGCGCTGGCCCGTTCCCGTTCGACTCCGCTGCGGACAGGCTGTGAGGTATACAATGTGTGTAGCGGACGCGCCGTCGCGATTCGCGACGTCCTGCGCGAGCTGATCGCGATCGCGCGCGTCCCCGTTGAGGTCCGTGAAGATCCGGAGCGCATGCGCGCGAGCGAGACGCCGCTCACCGTGGGCGATCCTTCGAAGCTTCGCGAGCGCACCGGGTGGGCGCCGAAGATCCCGCTGGTGCAGACGCTGCGCGACGTCTACGAAGGCGCGCTGCGGGAAGGCGACTAAGGCGCCGGCATGAACGGCGGCGAGAGCGCGAACCTGCAAGCGCTCGTCTTTAAGAACCGCGGGCTGCTGCTCGCGCTGCCGGCGGCGGCGCTCCTGATCTTCGGTCGTCCCGATCTCTTCAGCATCACGCTGGGGTTACCGCTCGCCGTCATCGGCGAGCTCGTGCGCTGCTGGGCCGTCGGCTATTCCGGTGTTACGACGCGCAACGACGTCGTCACCGCGCCGCAGCTGATCACCGCGGGACCGTACGGCTACGTGCGCAATCCGCTCTATCTCGGAAACTTCATAACGGCCGCAGGCTTCGCGATCGCGTTTACCGGCGGCAACGCTCCGGCCGTTCGAACGGCGCTGATCGTCGGGTGCCTCGCGTGTATGCTGGCAGTCTATGCCGTCGTCGTAGCGCACGAAGAGCGCTTCCTCCGCGGTCAATTCGGCGAACGCTTCGAGGCGTACTGCGCGCGCGTTCCGCGAATAGTTCCGCAGCTGCGAGCGCCGCAAGATCGGAACGGATCGTGGCGGCCCAGCGTGCTCGTGGACGCCGAAAGCAAGACGTTCGCCATCTTCGCCGCGATGATCGTCGCCCTATTCGTTCGGCTGCGCATCGGGTAAGGGACCCTAATGGAAACGCGGCGCCGGCTGCTGCTGGCAGTTATCGCGAGCGCGTTCGTTGCGGTGCTCGAGTTTTGGGGCGGCGCGGCGTCGCGCAGCCTCGCGCTCAGCACGGACGCCGTGCACGTGTGCATGGACGTCGTCGCCCTGTCGCTGGCGCTGCTCGCCGCCGTGGGCGCCGCGCGTCCGGCGGATCCGCGGCGCACGTTCGGTTACGGCAGAATCGAGGTGCTCGGCGCGCTCGCGAACGGAACGCTCGTGCTGGCGGCGACGGGAGCGATCGCCTACGCCGCGATTCGGCGCTTCGCCATGCCCGTCGAACCCCACGCCGCGACGATGGCGGCCGTGGCCGCGATCGGATTGGGAACGAATGCCGCGATCGGGCTGCTACTGCGCGGCGACAGCCGGCGCGACCTCAACGTGCGCGCGGCGCTCTTTCACGTGCTCGGCGACGCGCTCGGCGCCGTCGCGGTGCTCTTCGGGGGCGTCGCCATTGCGCTGACGCGCGCGGCGTGGATCGATCCGCTGCTCTCGCTCTTCGTAGCCGCGATCATCGTAGTCGGCGTCGCCCGAGTGCTGCGCGACGCGACGAGCGTGCTGCTGGAGAGCGTCCCGCGCGACGTGGACTCCGGCGATCTCGCGCAGCACATCGCGCGCATCGGCGGCGTAACCGGCGTCCACGACCTGCACGTATGGTCCATCGGCAGCGGCTCGCACGCGCTCTCCGCTCACGTGCTGCTCGACGACCGGCGCTTGAGCGAGGCGACCGACGTGCTGCGCGAGATCGACCGCTGCGCGCAAGTGCATTTCGGCATCGCGCATGTTACCATTCAGTTCGAATGCGAGACGTGTCCCGTGGTCGTCCGGCATTGATGCGGCTTCGCATCGCAGCGATCGTCCTGCTGTTGGCCGCGGGCTGCTCGGGCGGCGGTTCCTCCGGAAGCAGCGGCTCGCGCTTCGTTCCCCAGCCCGGCGGCTCGCCGCCGCCGACGCCTCCGCCGCGCCTCGTGCATAAATACATCAAGCACGTCGTGATCGTCGTGCAGGAGAACCGTAGCTTCGACAATCTCTTTCACGGCTTCAAAGGTGCGCGCTACGCGGCGTACGGGTACATGCACGACGGCACGAAGGTGACGTTGCA
>Ga0213882_10000138_pt1 | contig 31673 bp, 26 predicted proteins | sample BarmaccoBMER_R09_FD_160106 | JGI IMG/M metagenome (GOLD analysis project Ga0213882, IMG submission 160106) | Barbacenia macrantha exposed rock microbial communities from rupestrian grasslands, the National Park of Serra do Cipo, Brazil - ER_R09 ...
TGTCATGGCGCTTCGACAGTCAGGTCTCCCCTTCCGCCGGCCACCAGCTACGGGGCCGCTTGGCCGCTACCCCGACCGGACTCTCACCGGCAAGTCCATCACAGCTTGACAGGACACACCCCCCACCGCCCACCACTCCGACCGGCGGCCACCCGGGCCTCCCGCGCCGCCTCCACGTACTCACCCAGACCCCTGCGAGCGGTCCGCATCGCATCCGACTGGAGATCATCAGACTCCTCCAGAAGCTCTCGGAATCCACCCTCATCAACCCTGTTCCGCACGAAACCTCCCAACAGCTGGTGGGCGCTCGATCTCACACAAGACGCGCGAGAGGAAACAGCCGAGCTTTCGGCTCCGCACCCCCCGCCAGTTCGCGACATTCGGTCACGATCAGGGTCACATCGCCACCGGCTCGAGGCGTGGCGAGGTCAGAACCACCTCTCGATGACTAGCGCGAGGCCGTCCTCGGAGTTGCGAGCCGTGATCTCGTCGGCCGCCTCGAGAACGGTGGGATGGGCGTTGGCCATCGCCACCCCGTGCCCCGCCCACCGCAGCATCGACAGGTCGTTGGGCATGTCACCCAAGGCCAGCACATCGGCCGACGCGACTCCCAGCTCGCCGGCCAACCGGGCCAGTCCGGTGCCTTTGGTGACGCCAGGCGCGGAAAGCTCGATCAGTCCGTACCCGGTGGAGTACGTGACGTCCAACTGGCCCCTCGACCGGGTCTCCCGTCGGGCCCCCGACTGGGCCCTGAGGAGCTCCCCGACCGCGGCGGCCATCATGTCGCTGTTCGCGTCCGACTGGCGGACCAGCAGCTTGATCGCGGGTCGGCTGAGTAGCACGTCTCGCGGCGCGTTCACCGCGTCCGCGCCTGGCCAGGGGTGGGTGTATCCCGACTCGGCGAGGAACTGCTCGGCCCCGTTCACCGCAGCGCTGCCGGTGGGCAGCTCGACGGCGAGCTTCGCGCCCGGTAGCGCGGTGGCCACCACCGCCGCAGCGTCGCGCAGCTGCGCCGGATCCAACGTCACCGTGTAGCTGACCTGGTCGGTCGCGGCGTTGTAGAGGACCGCGCCGTTGGCGCACACCGCCGGCCCGGCATGCCCGAGTTGCTCGACGACCGGGAGGACCCATCGCGGCGGTCGGCCGGTGACCAGCACGAACGGCACTCCGGCGGACACCACCCGATGCACCGCCGCCCGGGTGCGCGCCGAGACCTGATCAGTCGGGTCCAGCAGGGTGCCGTCGACATCTGACGCGACCAGCAACGGCCTTCGCATGCCTCGACCCTACGTTGCCAGACGTGATCAACCGTCTAGCTCGGGCCCATGGAGAGCCCGGCGGCGGCCTCGAGCAGCATCCAGCCCGACAGCTGTACCGACAGGTCGCGCTCGGCCAGTCCCGGTCCGGGCGGCTGTGCCGGAACAGTCCATTGCGGACCGAACACCGGGCCGCCGTCGGCGACACCCCGGTTGCGCCAGGCCGCCTCGGCGGAGTCCAGCACCAGGCGCGCGGCGACCTCCCCGGATGGCAGGGCCACCGCGGCGAGGGCGAGGTAGCGGGCGAGGATGCCGGTGAACAACCCGCCGTCGCCTCCGCCGTGCCCGAGCAGCACGCCGCCGTCGGTGAGGTGCTCGGCGACCGCGTGCACCGTCGCCTCGGCCTGCCGCCACCAGCGCGGCGCACCGGTGGCGGTGCCCAGCTCGACGCAGGCCCCCAGCAGCACGCCCTGGCAGTAGCTGTAGACGGCCCGCTCCACGGTGCGCACCGACCCGTCCGGGTTCACCCGCGCCCCGTCGAAGACCAGGCCGGTGTCCGGATCGACCAGGTGCGTGAGAACCCAGTCCGTCAGGGACGCGGCGATGCCCAGGTTTCCCCGGCGGGCGTAGAGGATCGCGGCCGGGCCGGTGGCCGGGACGTTGACGAAATCATCACCGACCCGCCACCGCATCCCCCCGCTCGGGCCCCGCCCGGAGCGCAACCGGCGCATGATGGCCCGCTCCGCGCCCGGCTTGCGCAACCCGGCCAGCGTCGCGCCACGTTGCAGCGCCAGGCCGAGCCAGGCGATGTCGTCGTAGTAGTCGTTGACCCAGCCGGTGATGTTGCGCACCCGCACGCCGCACGCGAGTGCCGCGATGGTCTCCCGCCGCCACTGCGTCGGGGCGCGGTGATAGGCGTCGATCGTGCAGTCCAGCAGGTGCGCCTGCCACCAGTAATGCCAGTGCGCTAAGCGCCCACCCGACCAGTCTGCCGGCCAGCTGATGCCGCCCAGCCGGGTCCCTGGCAGCCCCCACACCCGGCGAAGATGCCGGGTGTGCACCGCCCGCTCAGCGGCGGCCGCCCGGGCCGCCCACACACTCACCAGGCCAGCCCGAGATCGGCATGCTGGCGGATCCAGGCATGCATGGCGATGCCGGCGGCCACTCCGGCGTTGATCGACCGAGTGGAGCCGAACTGCGCGATCGAGACGGTCAGCGCCGCCCCGGCGCGAGCTTGCGCGGTCAGTCCCGGCCCCTCCTGCCCGAACAGCAGCAGACAACGCCGCGGCAGGCCGGCGGTCTCCAACCGCACCGCACCCGCGGAGTTGTCCACGGCCACCACGGTCAGGCCCGCCGCGGCGGCGTGCGCGAGCAGCCCGGCGATGTCGTCATGGTGCCGCAGGTGCTGGTAGCGGTCGGTGACCATGGCGCCGCGGCGGTTCCACCGGCGGCGGCCCACGATGTGCACCTCGGCCACGGCGAAGGCGTTCGCGGTGCGCACCACGGTGCCGATGTTGTGATCATGACCGAAGTTCTCGATCGCGACGTGCAGCGGGTGACGGCGGGCGTCGAGAGCCTCGACCACCGCGTCGCGGCGCCAATAGCGGTACGCGTCGACGACATTGCGGCGGTCACCATCACGCAGCAGTTCGGGGTCGTAGCGGGGGTCCTCGGGCCAGGGGCCCGGCCAGGGGCCGACGCCTACCGGATGGCCGGACTGGCCCCACTCTGTGGGGCCCTGTGAGTGGCAAACAGTGTTATAGCCCTCTTTCGCGCTCACAAGAGTAGACAGGTGCACGTGATGATCGTAGAGGTGACGTGGTCTCCCCAGGTGGGGAGTCGTTCAGCGCGGGGAACACGTCGACTTCGCAGTGCGGCTGAGGTACGTCGGGCTGCGAGCCTGCGCAGGGGCCACAGATGACCCCCGAGGCACTCGGGGAGTTCGGTGAGGAGCTGACCGAGCAGGAATGGGCCGATCTTGTCCGACACGGCCGCCCACCCGAATCCGGTATCAAAATCACCCTGCCGCTCACCCAGGACGAGCTTGCCAGCTGGGTCGGCGCGTCCCGAGAAGCCGTGGCCAAAGCCCTTCGGACCCTCCGTGCCTGCGGCTACGTGCGGACCCAGCGCCGCATGGTCACCGTGGTCGACATCGAATGGCTCCGACGACACGCCCGCTGAATGTGCACAAATACCGGTTCGCTACCGGTACGAGTACCTTTGCGCGACAACCACCATCCGGCACGGTGAACCAAAGCAACCTATTTCACTCGGAAAGGGGTGCGTTGTGCGCATGTCGAGCACGATGGGGAGCGCGGGGCGGGCACCGCGACCGCAGCCGACAGGCGCCGCCGCGGCACCGAGCTTTCGCGGCGGGCTGTCCCGCCGATCACGATGACCGCCGTCTGGGGCGCCGGCCTCGGCGGGCTGCTGTTGCTGTGCCTCGGCGCGCTGGTGGGTAACTCCTGGACTGATCAGGCCCTGGGTCGACGGTACCAACGTCTGGCGATCGAGCGGCGGGAGCTGAACGAATGGCGCCGCGCACTGCAGGAAGCCAGCCCGCGCTGCGTCTGGTGCGGCAACCCGATGGCCTTGTCTACCGAAGGCCGCCCAGAGGCCGGTGACAGGGTCAGCGCGACGGCATGCGGTGACCCCTCTCCAGCGGGGACAGCTCGCACAGTAGGTGCACGCCGCTGAGTGACGGTCGTTTCAAGATGATGGTGTGGGTTTGAGGATTTTGAAGGGACGGTGCATGTCGCGGCTTGCCGAGCGGGTTGCTTCGGTGATGTCACGTCGGCCGGTCAGCTGGATCGTTCCGATGGCGAGGTTTCTCAGGGCGGCCGTCACACGGAGCCCTGATCTGGTGCGCGCCGTGGAGTTGTCCTCACCGTAGACGGTGTCGCGTGGCCAGTGCGGGGACTCGATGCCCCAGTGGTGGCGGAGGAAGGTGGCGAGGCAGCCGGGGGTGCCGGGTCGGGCGGGTGGGTTGGTCACGCCCGGTGCCGCGACCGCGGAGCGCGGGGCATCGGCCGGGTCGCGGGTGTGGCGTTCGGTCAGCCAGGCCTGGTTGAGGTGCGGGAACGGTAAGCCCTCGGGTGCGGGGAGCACTGGGAGGGTGCGGGTGGTGATTCGGCCGTGGCCGGTGTCGATGTCGCGCGGCGCGATCGGGATCTGTGACCGGGGCAGCGCGTCGAGCACGGCGAAGAGCCCGGGCTGGTTCTGTTCGACGGTGAACACAAGTCCCACGCCGCGTTCGTGCAGGTACCGGGCGTGAGCGCGTGGGGTGTGGAGGGCGTCCGCGGTGATCACCGCTCGTGTCAGGTCGACACCGACTTCGGCCAGCCCGTCGAGCAGTGGGGCCGGACAGGGGGATCTCGTTGCTCTTCGCGCCGACCTCGACCCGGCCCAGGACCAGAGCGTCGCGGTGGGTCGCGGCCGCGAGTAGCTGCACCTGGTCGCCCTCGTGTCGGTGACGCCGCGCACGGTCTCACCGTCTACCGCGATCGCGACCAGTTCGGGGGAACCGCCCTCAGGCCCGCGTGCGTCGGCCCCAGTGGCCACTCGCCAGACAGCGGCCTTCGACGGTGGCGCGGCGCAAAGGCGAGCACCACCGCGACCGGGGTGAACCCGACCCCGCTCGCGGCGACCGTCAGAGACCTCAGCGAACCGCAGCAGCAGCTCAGGACACATCACCGGCGGCGCCGGGAGGTCCTGGACAACGGCCGGACACGACGTCATCGCGCCGAGCGCGACGAAACCCGACCCGGCGAGGGCAGGATGAAGCGGCAACGGAACTCCGGTGGCGAGAAGTCTGTGAGAGGACCCCTCCTGATACCGTCGCCCCTCCCGACGCGACACGCCGAAGATCACCAATCCGGTATGTCAGCGCTCAACCCAGTGCCCGATCGCCCAACGACAGAGCCGTTGACCGCACTATCGATCTTGAAACGACCGTGGCCGCTGAGGTGACAGCCAACCATGATGCTCTTCCCGAACTCCATGCGGATAGGGCATCATGGCATCGACGTGGTCTGACCGCTGATAGCCGTTCAGCAGTCACTCACCGTGATCGTGCGGCCGATGCTGTGTCGAAGGGGAATCTACGCCATGGACTCATTCTCAACCGACATGGAATCGGGTGTCGAATCCGAGTTGATCGACCTTGGCGCGGTCTCGATGACGGTGCTGCGGGAGTTGGATCACACAGTGTTCAGGCAGGCGTTGCGGCACGTGATGCGGCAGACTGCGCACCCACAGGTGACCGCTGGCGGAAGCCTGTGGAAACCGACCGACTGAACAGCGTTGCATGACACCCGTGCTCCGCTCGGACCATGCTGGTCGTCTCCGCCCATCGAGTTGCCGAAGAAGCATGACCGTGCCTGCAGAGGACCACGCCGCAAGCCATGACTTCGCACTCCACCGCCTGTCCTGGGCTGACTTCGACCATCTGGCTCGCGGTGAGGGAGGAGCTGGTGTGGTGCTGCGGTTGCGGAGCGCGGAGCGAAGCAGAAGGCTCCTCCTGCTCAGGGCCCTGGTGGAGGAGACCACAAAGACTCCGGAGGTGTTCGGTCCGCTACCGTCATCGGAGGATGCCTGGGAGTTGCTGGCCCGGGTCCAGGAGAAAGCGCCCAGGGCCCTTGATCTGATACTCGCCCATCCCTATGCCGGTACCTGGGCCGGTTACACCATGCGTCTGCTCCGCAACCGAATCACCGGAGTATGCCCGATGTGGATGCATGTCGGGCACCTGCACGCACTGGCCGCCGCGGCCGCGATCCACGCGAGGCTTGACTTTCAGACCCATATACCGCTCTGGAACGGCGGGGCCATGCTGCCTACTCTGGGCCTGGCTCAGTTGGCCGCCGATTCGCTGTGGTCGGTGGCCGAGGTGCGCAGCGAACGTGGCCAGGTGGAGGTCGGCAACGACGCCGCGAGTGTGCAGCTACCCCCCGTTTGCGCGGGGGATGCTCCAGGGTGGTGGGGCATTCAGCGGCTCACGATGCGGGCGGGTGAGCACGTGCTCTCGGTGCGCCTTGACGACCTCGACCCGTACCGGGGTCTCTACGAACCGGTGCTGCCACAACGGCTCGATGCTGCAGAAGTGGATGCCTGGCGCGCACTGCTCGACCAAGCCTGGCACCTGATCGTCCACCACCTTCCTGACATCGCCGACGCCCTCCGAGCGGGGCTCGACTCGCTGGTGCCCCGTCCGGCGGTTGCGTTCCAGATGCCGAGTGCCTCCACTGGTGAGGCCTTTGGTAGCGCGATCATCGCCCGACCGCCAGACGCCGCCTCGTTGGCGGCCACGCTCGTTCACGAGTTCCACCACATCCGCCTAGGCGTCCTGCTGCGTCTGGCCCGGTTACACGAGGAAGACCCGCGTGAGCGGTTCTACACCCCGTGGCGAGACGATCCGCGCCCGATCGGCGGCGTAGTGCAGGGCGTGTACGCGTTCTTCGGCGTCACCGCATTCTGGCGAGCACTCGCCCGCGCTGGCGCTAAAGCACCGGATCGCAGGGCCGCATTCGAGTTCGCGCACTGGCGCGAACAGGCGTGGCGTGTCCTTTGTGTGTTGCGCGATGATCCGGTCCTCACCCAGGCCGGCCGCCGGTTCGTGGACGGCATCGCCGAACGGCTGGGCCCCTGGCGAGACGAGCCGGTGCCCGCCGACCTGGGCGCTCTGGTCGCGGCAGTGAGCGCCGATCACTACGCCGGCTGGAGGATCCGCTACCTGCGGCCAGATCCCGCAACGGTGGCGGACCTAGAGACTGCCTGGCTGGCCGGACGCACACCTCCGGTGGCCACTCAACTGGGCACTGACCGAGGACCCACGCCGGTGCCGGACGGTTCCTGGTCGTCCGCACGAGCTGACCTGATCCGGCTCAGCGTCGCCGACCCTCTGAACGGCTGGAACATGCTGTCCAGGACATGGCCGAGCGTCCCCGACGCCACAGCGGCGGACTTCGCGTACGTCACCGGGCGACTCACCGACGCCGCTCGCGGCTACCGCGCCGAACTGGCCGCAGATGCGGACCGCCCGGCCGCGTGGGTCGGCCTCGGCCTCGCCCTGTCGGGGCTGGGTGTTACGCTGGCTAGCCGGGCACTACTGCACTATCCGGAAGTGGTCCGCGCCGTGCACCGGGGGATTCGGGCCCGCACGCACACTGTGCCAGCCCCCGAAGACCTGGCCGCGTGGATCGGCCGGTTCGCGTATTGACCCAGTTCCGCGGGGGACGCCGACTGTCACGATCACAGCGGCAGCGGGTCGATGTCACAGTTGGCCCGAACCCCCCTGGCCGCTTCCGTGGTGGCCAGATGGGCATCGCCCAGCACGTGGCGGTACCGGGTCAGACCCTCCGCGTGCTTCGTCTCCGCCTCCTGCGTGCGGCCAAGGGTGCGTAGATCAAGGGCAAGGTTTACAAGCGCCGCAAGCGTCGTGGGATGGTCAGTGCCCAGCACACGCTTGGCTCGGTCCAACGCCTCCGTGTCAAGTGCCAGGGCTGCCTCGGTCTCACCCAGTGCCGCGAGGTCGCTTGCCAGATTGATCCCACTGACGATGGCGTGCGGATGATCTGGACCGAGTGCCGCCCGGAACTGCTCCAGCGACCGCTCATCGAGCTGTCGCGCACCGGCGGCATCGCCGAGCAGGCGCAGCGTCACCGCCAGGTCGACGATCGCGGACAAGGTGTGTGGATGGTGCTCACCCAGACTCTGGCGATACCGGTCAAAGGTCTGCTCACCGAGCTTACGTGCTGACGCAAGGTCGCCAGCGTGTCTCAGGTCGATTGACTGGGCGAGGGCGCAGGCCATTGCGTCCGGATGATTGTCCCCGTAACGCGGCCGGAACTGCTCCAGTACCTGGGCAGACAGCTCCAAGGCGCTTTGGTGGTCGCCGTCCTTGCGCCTGGCCACAGACAGGTGGTGGAAACGCCGCAGGGTGGCGGCCGTATCCGCACCGAAAAGCTTACGTGAGCGTTCAGCCAGCTTTTCCTGCTCAGCACGCGCCCAGACGTAGTCGCCCGCCTCCCGGTGAGCCAGGATCAATACATTGAGCGCGTGAAGCGTGTGCGAGTTGTCATGGCCGAGCACTTCCGCCCGACGCCGATAGGTGTCCTCCCCCAGCTCCCGTCCCCTGCGGTATTCCCCAACGAGCCCTAGACTCACGACCAGGTTGTACGCGGTCGTCAGAGTCGTGGGGTCATCATCACCGAACAATCCCTTGGTTTTCTGGTAGATCTGATTGTTCAGGTCCAGCGCGGCGATGAAATCACCCAGGCTTTTCAGGTCGGTCACGATAGCGAGTTCTGCGGTAACTGTCTCCTCGCTGTTCTCGCCGGACACCTGACGGCGCAGTCCCACGGTGCGCTGGTTGATCCCCGCCGCCTCGGGATACCGGCCGAGTGTCCACAGGAAGAAACCCAAGTTCCCGGCCGCTTCAAGCGTTCGCGGATCGGCCTCGCCGAGCCTTTCCGACCATACCTCGACTGCCTGCTCGGCGAGCCTGGCGGCCTCCTCGTGGTCACCCCAGTAGTACAGAAACATCATCAGGTTCACGACGAGCTGCCGCACCCACGGGTCGTCGCATTCGATCACCCTTGCCGCGTCGGCATGCGGTAGCACGTCCTGGTACCGCGGCCACTGTTTTGGCGAGACCGGATCGTTCGGGTCGAGGGTGGCGAGCAGGACATGCGCACCGTGGAGCATCTGCTCCCGACGCTGCGGCGTCATGCGGCTGCTGAGCACCATCTGCACAAGCCGATGCAGCAGCAGGGTGTTGTTACGATGGTCGATCTTCGCCAAACCGTACCGGCGGATGTCCCGGATAGCGCGGTTGATCTGCATCGGGTCACGGAGTGCCGCATCCAGCTCTGGGGAGATGAAGACCCCACGGACACCGGTGAACAGGTCCCGGGATATCGGTTCTGGAGCGAAAAAAGCACACACCTGGAGGAGTTGGTGCGCTGCTGGATTCCGGGTACGCAGCTCGTCGAAAGAGACATTCCAGGCCGCCCCTACCGACGCTGCGTAGTCGGCGGGCGCTGACGTGTCGAGGATCTCCGCGACCTTCTCGTCGAACAATCTGAGATACTCGCGTACCGGCATGCCAGTCTCAGCCAACCACGTCGCGGCTTGTTCGATAGCGAGAGGCAGATCACCCAGCTTCTCGGCCAACCGGTCGGCTTCCTCATCGTCGATCTCCGGACCGCGGCGCCTGAGCAGTTCCTTGCTCTCCTCCCGGGCGAACACGGCTACCTCGAGCGGACTGGCGATTCCGGCCCAATCCGAGTTCCGCGACGTGATCAAGATCTCGCCAGGCCCGTTGGTCGGGAAGAACGGTCGCACCGTCTCCGGGCTTTCGGCGGAGTCGAAGACCAGTAACCACCTGCGGTAGGGCCGACCGATCCGCAGGGCTTCCCGCACCGCAGGCACGGCCGTGTGCGCCTCGGCGCTCCCCGGCAAACCCAGACGCTGGGCCAGATCGGTGAGCCCGGCGCGGATCTGGGCCTGCTGCGTAGCTTGGATCCACCAGATAATGTCGTAGTCGTGCAGGTGCCGGTAGATGTATTCCACAGCCATTTGGGTCTTGCCGATGCCACCCATGCCGTGCAGGGCCGCGGGCAGGACGGCGGTGGTGCCACCGGGGGTCAAACGTACGCCCAACTGGTCGAGCAGCTCCGTGCGTCCGGTGAAGTTCGGATTGTGCGGCGGCACATTGCCCCAGATGGGCGGAACGTCATCCGCTTGCCGCTCGCGTGAGGCTACCGGCACGAACTCGGTCGGCGGGTCCGGATGTGTCGTGGCGGAAGTGCCGACGGCGGCTGCCTGGCGCAGGGGCCCAGCATCGTCGGCTGGCGAGTCGAGGACAGATGTCAACGGGCGAGTCGGTTCACTCGCCAGATTCGCGCGATCGGCCACGGCAGCTATTGTGTCAGCACCGGCTACCCGCGCACTAGTGAGACTCCCGGTGGAGTGAAGCTGACCGGCGCGGGCCAGGTACGGGCCGCTAAGGGCACGCATGACTGTGCTCTCGATCGCGACGTAGTGCGCCGTGTCGGCGGTGAGTGTAGGATGCGGGGTGCCATCCGGATCATCCAGCGCTCTCCGGAGGTGGTGGAGCGCGCTGATCTCGTCACCGAAACGCTCAGTGACCAGGCGCACGACGTGTGCCGTCTCCGAGCGTCGGGCCCCGCTGAGCAGTATCCCACGCACCGCCTCGATGAAGTCGAAGGTGGTCGTGTCCCAGGCGTGCCCACCGGCGGCAGTGGCGGATGGCCGCAGGAGCCCGCTGGTGAAGACCTCGGCCAGATGATCAGGTCCGGACTCGGGAACGAGTTCAGCCTGCACGAGTCGAGCCACCGGCAGGCTGAGATCCGGCGCGGCGGCCAGCAGCGTGGCGAGCCGGAAGGCCGCAGGTGAGGCCACGCTGAGGAAATTCAGTACCTTCTCACGGGCGGACAACTCGCCGACGGTTGAGCCATGAGACTCGCGTGCCCCATCCCGGGATGACTCCGGCTCCCGAACATGGTCACCAGCCAGCAGCACGGTGGCATCGGTCGGTTCCCGGTAGCTCCCGGTGATCAACCGAGTCCACCAGCCCAACCAGCGCGCTTCCAACTCCAGGACAGGGACCGGGACGACTCCAGTCGGCACGGCTGCGGCGGGGTCGGGTGCCAGCCAGGCATCCGACAACTCCAGCCGCCACCTACGGTTGGGTCTCAGCGGACCAGGCATGGTCAACCGGGCAGGATGCAGGCCCAGTCCACCACGTCTCCAGAGCCGCTGCGGCAGCAGATGGACCACGGCCACTGGCATCGAGGCGCCCCATTGGGCGAGCAAGGGGGAGACCAGATGCTGTCGCCAACACTGGCCGACACCGTCGGTCAACACCAAAAGGATCCGCCGACCGGAGGGGTCCAGCAGCTCGGCGGGACCGCGGATTGGCGTTGCCAGAGTGCCACCGCGCAACACTGGCGTGGCGGGCGATCCTTCTGACGGTTTGTGAGTGTCGAGCAGTCGGAGCTGGATCGAGCGAAACGCGCCAAGCCGTTCCGACAGAGAGATGACCGCAGCAACAGTGGACCGCCACAATTCCATCGACGGGCTGACGTCTACCACCAAGGTCAGGTCGAGCCAACGCACCGTGTCCGGCTTGGTCACCGGCAACCACAGCCCGTCCTGGACAGCCTGTTCCGCAGTGGCGTCCTCATCGAGGACGACCTCCTCCGCACGCCAAGACGGGACCTTTCGTTTAAGCGGGCGAAGAGCACGGACGATATCCGCAGAGCCAGGAAAGTGTGGCGCAGCGAGCTGGGCTACACTACCTAGGTCGGTTGGCATGAGGCGTGGCGCCTCATCGTCGCAGCGATCGTCTGTATCGCGGTCGGCGAGCCGGCTCTCCTCCCCGCTTCGGGCGGATGCCTCGGGCTCTGCGGATTGGGTGACCGGGGGGGCACGTGACTCGACGCGGTCATCGGGCCCATCTTGTGGAAAGGTGCCGGGATCAGGGATCTCTGCGCTGGCCGGCGGTTGCACCCTGTCCTGCGGCATGCGCCCCGGCCCGGTGTGTCTGCGCCAAGCGTCCTGGGTGACCGAGGTCAGCCAGACAGCGTCCGCCACCTCCGACCACGTCAGGTCATCGACACTGAGCCGCGCAGTGTCCGCACTCCCTATACCAGCCACTATACCCACGTCAGAGCACCGAAGAGGTTAATTGCCGCCACAACGCATCCACTAGTCGCGGCCACGACACGTCGTTTTCACGATACGCGCCCGAGGTCGCCAGATACACCGCGTCCAACAACTTGTCGGCGGGCAAGCCCCCACTCGCCGCGCTTCGGTCCACGAACTCCTGGACGAGCCGCATCCGGTACTCACCATCCGCGTCCACCATGTGGGCGTCCACCATCGCGGCGAGCTGGTCGGCACTGGGTGCCCGCATCTCCAACCGGAGGCACCGGCGCAGGAAAGCTGGGGGGAAGTCCCGCTCTCCGTTGCTGGTGATCACGATCATCGGGAACGCGTGGCACCGTACTCGGCCCCCGACAATGGTGGCCGTTGCCTCCGGGTCGTCGGTGAACACGGACACCTCGGAGGAGCGGTTGCGCATCCGCTCCAGCTCCTGGATGGTGAACTCCCCGTCTTCGAAGATGCTCAACAGGTCGTTGGGCAGGTCGGCTTCACTCTTGTCCAGCTCGTCGATGAGCAGCACGCGGGGCAGCCTGCGGGGCAGGAACGCCGTCCCCAACGGGCCGAGCCGCAGGAACTCACCTATCGGCGGTTCCTGATCCACGGAATCGGCAACCGCGGCCGAGTCCACCGCCCGGCTGCCCACCTCTCGGCTCCACCTGGCCACGGCCTGCCTTGTCCCGGCGGCCAGTGCACGCCCGATGGCATCGTAGCCATACTGACCCGATTTCAGCGTGGTGTGGCTGGTAATGGGCCACCGCAGCACCCGACCCAGGCGCAATTCCTGGGCGATCCGCAAGGCCAGACTCGTCTTGCCGGTGCCTGGACGTCCCGTGACCAGCAACGGGCGGCGTAGGTACAGCGCGGCGTTGACCATGTCCACCTCATGCGGGTCCACGTCACGCTCGGACAGGTGAAACCCCGACCCGAGCCGGCGTTCCGCCTCACCATCGTCTTCGGGAGGCACGTCGCGCGCGGGCAACGGGCCGCCACGAAAGGTCCGCCACGGCGGCGCGGCGGGAAGGAGAACAGTCAACGGAATGTCATACAACGGCCGGCCGGTGCCACGGTAAACCCACCAGTCGGGCGTATCGAAACGAGGTGTCCGCTTATCCGGCGACACCTCGTCAGGAGGCTCGTTCACGATCATCGACGATGTCCCCTCGTGGCTGTGGCTGGTCTGGCGGCCGGCCTGCTGGCTGATCGAGAACCACTAGACGGCGCGGATCGTCCCATAACACCACCAAATCGCGTGCGATAGTCACATCGAACGGTGCGGCTGACGCTTGGAAAAAAACTTGACGCGAGGCCTGTGCCCGCCCAGGTAAATCACCCAAACCGCCGTCCCTGACGAGCCAGGCGACAGCCTCCCGAAGGACCCCCGGCGACGCCTCAGGATGCCATACTAGCGCTGGCAGCCCTGAGCGCAATGCTGCGGTCAGCTCATCCGCGCCCGGCCGCGGTTGGCAGGGCGGCGCTGCGGTGAGCACCATCAGCACCCACTGCGGATCACTCAGGACGGCGTCAACACGATGGCGTTCCTCGGTGTCCGCCGGCTGCCCGAAATGAACTCGCGCCGCCGAGGGATCGGTCGTCAATGCCTGCCAGCGCTGATGCCACACTCGGTGCCACTGCGACGACCGCATCCGTTCCAGCGAGCGCACCACGACCGGGTAGTCCAGGCACAGCGGACGCGGATCTCCCGAGGCATGTTCCTTGTGCCAGAGATGCACCGGCAGGGTCAGCAACGAGCGCGGCAGTACGAACTCCAACGCCACCGCGCCCGCGTGTCCGGACCACGCCCGCTCCGCGCTCACCACCAGGTCGTCGACGCACCGCTCGAGCTCATCGAACGTGACCATACGGATCTCACCGCGCGCCGGCGGCCACTCCGAGGGATCGTCCTGCCGCCAGTGAGACAGCAGGTAGCGGTGCGGGTCGATACCATCGGGCTCCATAACGATCACCAGGTGAAGCCGGGAGTCGCCCGGAATCCGCGAAGCCGCTGCCGTCCGCCGCTCCCGTAGCTCAGGTTCGAGTCGAAGGCGATGCGCCTGGTCATCGTTCCATCTCCTCAGACGGGCGCTCACGTCGCCACCGACCTGATGCGCTACGAACTCGACAAACGTCAGCGCGGGCGGGAACCCGTCGGCGTCGGCGTTGAACTCGGCCAGGTGCGCGAATGCTTCCCACGCGTTTGCAACGCTCCAGGCGGGGGGCACGCCGGGGCCCGCGGCTCGGTTCACCAGCGTCCGGAGTTGCGGGCTGGTGATCAGGACCAGCCAATCGCGCAAGCGCTGCAGCTCCTGCGCGGGCAACAGGTCGAGCACGCGGGCCGCCGCGCGGTCGGGCAGGCGTAGCCACGCCACGGTCGAGGTCTCCTTGACCGCGACAGGGATCCGCCGGTACGAGCCTGGGTCAGCCGCCGGCTCGTGGACGATCACATTGTGGTAGAAGGCATCGGAGGCGATCAGCGCGAGCACACCAGTCGACGACCGCAACGCCGATTTCGCTCCCGATGCCTCCAGGATGCGAAACGCGAAGTTGACCGCCTGGCTCACCGCGCCGTGCTCGCCCTGGTACACCTCGCCCGCATGCAACGCGACTCGGAGTTGTATCGCCGCCTCGGCGGAGTGAACCACGTTGTGTCGGCGCAGCCACGCAACCAATCTGCTCGGTAGCTGATCAGCCAGCTTACTGTTGTCCGCCCCCGGCGGCACCAAAATCATCTTTCCATCGCCGCGGTCCTCCACCACACAGGTGCCCAGGTCGACGCCGGCTTCGGCAAAAGCGCCTTGCAGCACGGTATACAGACCCTCGTGCACGGCGCGCTGGTGGATCATGGTCCTGGCCGGGTCGGTGAAGCGTGCGACGTCGACCACAACGATCGTTTGGTGCAGCATGGGCCACTGCTGCGGCACAAGGCATCACTCCTCCCGAACGCCGGCTGTCGGTCGACGACCATGCGACACCTGGATTATCCTGGAGTCGGCAACCAAAAGCTCGCTCATCGCCAGCACCGCGCGGTAGGGCAGCCCGGCCGCTTCGATGGCCTCGCGGGCCCCGGTGTCCCGGTCCACCACGGTGGCCACGCCGACGACGTGCGCGCCCGACGCCCGCAGCGCCGCCACAGCGGTGAGCACTGAGGCGCCGGTGGTGGAGGTGTCCTCGACGGCGAGCACGCGACGACCCGCGACATCCGGACCCTCGATGCGCCGTCGCATCCCGTGCTGCTTGGTCGACTTGCGCACCACGAAGACGTCCACCGGGGGGCCGGGCGCGTGCAGCACGGCGGCGGCGACCGGGTCGGCGCCCAGCGTCAGGCCACCCACCGCCTGGTAGGACCAGTCGCTGGTCAGCTCGCGGACCAACCGCCCGACCAGCGGCGCGGCCTCGTGGTGCAACGTGACCCGTCGCAGGTCGACGTAGTAGTCGGCCTGCGCCCCGGAGGACAGCGTGACCCGGCCGGGCACCACCGCCAGCTGCCGTACCAGCGCCGCGAGCCGGGCCCGGGACGGGCTGGTCACCCTCGCGGCGCCAGTCATCCTCGGTCCCGTCCACTGCGCCCCGCGAGGCGCCGGACGAGGCCGCGAGGCAGCACGTCCACCAGTCCCACCAGCGCCCGGTACTGCCGGCCGGGCACCGAGATGGTGCGCCCGCGTCGCAGGTCGGCCAGGCACTCGCGGACGACGGCGTCGGCCTCCAGCCAGAACGCCGACGGGCTTGCCGACACGTCGATCCCGGCGCGGGCATGGAACTCGGTGCGGACATAACCCGGACACAGCGCGAGCACCCGCACCCCGGTGTCCCGCAGCACCATCGCGAGGCCCTCGGAGAACATCGTCACGTACGCCTTGCTCGCGCCGTAGGTGCAGTCGCGACCGGGCAGGAAGCTCGCCACGCTGGACACGTTGATCACTGCGCCCCGGCCGGCGCGCAGCATGCCCGGCAGCGCGGCGTGGGTCAACCGCAGCACGCTGGTCACGTTCACGTCCAGCTGCGCCTGCAGATCCGTGATGTCGGCGTCGACGAAGGCGGTGGCGGTGCCGAAACCCGCGTTGTTCACCAGCAGATCCACCGGATCTCCGGTGCGCAGCCGCTGCTCGACCAGCTGTCGCTCACCGGCGCTGGCCAGATCGGCGGGGAACACCTCGGCACTGACCCCGTGCCGCCGCGTCAGCTCGACGGAGCACCGTCTGAGCCGTTCGCGGTCCCTGGCGACGAGCACGAGGTCGTAGCCCTCGGCGGCGAGCCTACGGGCGAAGGCGCCCCCGATCCCGGCGGTGGGACCGGTAATCAGCGCGGTCGGCATAGTCTCCCAGGCTAGCCTCGTGCCCGGCGTTACCGGCCAGGGCTGAACTAGCTGGTGGCCCAGTCGGCGGAACCCCTGAAATCGACGGGCTCCTCGGCGATGTCGAAATCAGCGACGTCGAGCAGGTCGGCGATCTCGTCGAGAGCGCGCAGCAGGCGCTCCAGGCGGGCGGGCGTAGCGGTACACGGTGCCGCGGCCAGCACCCAGTCCCGCTCCACCCAGGCAACCGGGATGTCGGGTCCCAGCGCGCCCGCAGCGAAGACGAACTCGGGCGACACCAGCGGGCCGGCCCGGTCCGGATCACTGACCAGAGCGACCCGGTCACCGACGGGGCCCAGCACGCTCAGCTCGGTATCCCGCGGTGACGGCCGGTCTGGCAGCCACAGCTCGGCGACCAGATCCGCACCGTGGTCTCGCCGCTGCACCGCGACCACCACGCTGGAGATCTGGCCCCCCTGCTCGTGGTCGAAGACCTGCGCCACGCGGCGCCCCAGCGGGGTGAACAGACTGCCGACCACGATGTCCTTGGCCAGCCCCCGGCCGCCCTGCGCGAGCGCACCATGGCGCCAACGACCGGCCAGCACCGGATCGGACAGCACGAACCGCCACCCCCGCAGCGCCGCCCAGCGACGCCGTTCCCGCTGGTGCGCGCTGTGGTGACCGCGATCGAGGGCCAGCAGCACGCTCCCCGCCGCGGCGGCCAGCCCCGCGACCACGAACCACACCCACGGTGACACAGCGCTGAAGGAAGACACCAGACCGAGAGTAGTACCGCGCCTCACCCATTCCGGTGAGCACACGCCGTTAGCGGGGCCGGTTCCATTCCGCCAACCGTTCGACGATCTTCCTCGGCCCCGGTGCACCACGCAGGTGACGCCGATCACCTTCCGGTTCTCGCGAGAAGCGCCCGGGGTCGTTCGGCGGTTAGTGCGTCGGTCACCTGACAGACGATGCCGTGGGAACGACGGCTAGTTGTCCACACTCCGTGGACCGCCGATCCCAAAACGGTTGCGTAAGCTGTCCAGCTCCCACACCCGACACGAGGCGCGCCGATCCAGGGTCACGAAAAGATCACGTGCGATCGGGTCTGGCCGGATCAACCGCAGCGCGGTTCGGCCAGCGGCGTGCAGTTCGGCGTAGTCATATCCCCGTTGGGTGACCGCCGGTGATAAGTCGCCCTCCTCGTCATACCAGGCCTTCACCGATGTTGCGCAGGCGCCATTCGGAGCCGATTAACGGTTCCAGACCCGGTCCGGGGAGCTGTTCGGCTCCGAATGGCGGTGTCGACCTCGCTACCTGCTGGGGCGCCAGATGACCAGCGCGGTTCCGGGGGCGGGGCGGACCGGGACCAGGTCGCGGCGGTAGGAGGCGTGCACCGCCGCGGCGGTGCGCTCGGCGAGGGCCTGCGCCTGGGCCAGCTCAGCGCGGGCCTCCCGCAGCTCGCCGACCAGCTCGGTCAGCCGGGAGTGAAGCGCCTGCACCTGGTTCTCCAACTCGATGATCCGCTTGATCCCGGCGAGATTGACGCCATGGTTCTGGGACAGCCGCTGCACCTCTTGGAGCAGTGCGATGTCGCGGGCCGAGTAGCGGCGCCCGCCACCCGAGCTACGACCGGGCGAGACCAGCCCCATCCGGTCGTAGCTGCGCAGGGTCTGCGCGTGCAGCCCGGCCAGCTCGGCGGCAATGGAGATCACGAAGACCGGGGTGTCCTGGTCCGCGCCCGGTGGGGTCGGGGGGATCATCGCGCCGCCCCCGAGCCCTGCACGCGGGTGAACAGCTCCGCCCGCAGGTCCTGCCCGGCCGTGGCCTGCGCGTAGGCCGCCAGCGCCTCTTTCGCCCCCCGATCCAGCTTGGTGGGGACCACGACCCGCAGGGTCACCAGAAGATCACCGGTCCGCCCGTGCCGCCCGGCGATGCCCTTTCCGCGTACCCGCATGGTGCGACCGTTGGAGGTGCCCGCCGGGACCTTGAGCTTCACGGTGCCATCCAGGGTGGGCACGGTCAGCGTCGTGCCCATGACCAGCTCGGGGAACGACACCGGCACCGTCAGCGTGAGGTCGTCACCGGAGCGCCCGAACACCGCATGCGGGGTCACGTGCACCAGCACGTAGAGGTCACCGGCCGGCGCGCCACGCATGCCCGGCTCCCCCTGCCCGGCCAGCCGGATCCGCTGGCCATCGGCGACTCCGGCGGGGATCCGCATGGTCAGCGTGCGGGTTCGGCTGGACACCCCGCTACCCCCGCACTCGGTGCACGGGTCGTCGATGATCCGGCCCTTGCCGCGACAGTCCCGGCACGGCTCCGAGAAGGCGAACGTGCCCTGGCTGTGGGTGACGAAGCCGGTGCCACCGCAGGCCGGGCAGACCCGAGGGACGGTGCCGGCGCGGGCCCCGGAGCCACCGCAACTGCCGCAGCTGGTCGGACTGGCCAACCGCAGCGGTACGGTGGCCCCGCGGACCGCCTCGGTGAAGTCGATCCGGACCTCGGTCTCGACGTCGGTGCCGCGCCGAGGGCGGCCCGCCCCGGCGCCACCGGCCCCGCCGCCGCGGTTGGCGAACAACCCGCCGAGCAGGTCACCGAGACCACCCGCCTCACCGGTCCGAGGCGCCGCGGTCCCGAACAGGTCACCGAGATCGAACCCACCCGAACCGCCGAAGCCGCGACCGCCGGGGCGGAAACCGCCGTTGAACAGGCTGCGCGCCTCGTCGTACTGCTTGCGTTTGTCCGGGTCCGACAGCACACCGTAGGCCTCGGACACCGACTTGAAACGCTCCTCGGTCCGCGTGTCGCCGGGGTTGGCGTCCGGATGCAGCTTTCGGGCCAGCTTGCGGTATGCCCGTTTGATCTCCTCGGCGGACGCGGTGGAGGAGACACCCAGCTCTGCGTAGAAATCCTTTTCGATCCACTCTCGGGCGCTCACCGAACACCTCCTCCCCGCATCAACTGTCCTGTAGTTTGTCCTGGAGTAGCTGTTCGGAGCCACGACCCGGTTCACCGTTACCAACGGGTTCAGCGTCACCGGAATGCCCGCTGTCGCCGCCGGCGTCGGTCACCGCCACCATCGCTGGGCGCAGCACCCGCTCGCCGAAGCGGTAGCCGCGGCGCAGCACGGCGGTGACGGTCGGCGAGTGGACATCCGGGGAGGTGCTGTGGTGCACGGCCTCGTGCACGTCCGGGTCGAAACCGTCCCCGATCGCCCCGAAGGGTTCAAGACCCTGCGCCTGCAGCGCGGTCACCAGCTTGTCTGCGACGGCCTTGAACACACCGGACAGGTCACCGTGCGCATGCGCCTGCTCGATGTCGTCGAGCACGGTGAGCAGCTCACCGACGACCTGCGCCTTGGCGATGGCGATGACGAGCTGGCGGTCACGCTCCACCCGGCGGCGATAGTTGCTGTACTCGGCGGAGATGCGTTGCAGGTCACCTGTCCGCTCATCCAGCTGGGCCTGCAGCGCATCGAGCTCCGTCGGGCTCGCCTGCACACCAACGGAGCCGGGGCCACCCGCCTCGACGTGCACATCGCCACCGGCAGGCTGCTCACCCGCCGGTGGGACTCGAACCTGGCCCGTCACAGGATCGATCCTCCGCTTGTCTCGCACCACGACTCTGGGCTGCTCCTCACCAGCGGCATTACCGCCGAAGGAGCCATCTCCGGGACTCACTTCTTGGCACTCCCGGGCTCCTCGTCGACGATCTCAGCGTCGACGACGTCATCTCCGGTCCCCGAGGACGAGGCTGTCGACCCGGACGCCGCCGCCGAGGCGTCGGTCGCCGCACCGGTGTCCTTATACAACGCCTGGCCCAGCGCCTGGGACTCGGTGGCGAGCTTCTCCATCGCGGCCCGGATGGTCGCGGTGTCAGTGCCCTTGAGCGCCTCCTGGGCCTCGCCCAGCGCGACGTTCACCTTGTCCTTGACGTCTGAGGGCAGCTTCTCATCGTTGTCCTTGATGAACTTCTCGGTCTGGTAGACCAGTGACTCGGCCTGGTTGCGGGTCTCGGCCTCCTCGCGGCGCTTGCGGTCCTCCTCGGCGTGCTCCTCGGCGTCGCGCATCATCCGGTCGATGTCTTCCTTGGGCAGCGCCGACCCACCGGTGATGGTCATGGCCTGGGACTTACCGGTGCCCATGTCCTTGGCCGAGACGTTGACGATGCCGTTGGCGTCGATGTCGAAGGTGACCTCGATCTGCGGCACGCCGCGCGGCGCCGGCGGCAGGCCGGTCAGCTCGAACATGCCGAGCTTCTTGTTGTACGTCGCGATCTCCCGCTCGCCCTGGAACACCTGGATCTGCACTGAGGGCTGGTTGTCGTCAGCGGTGGTGAAGATCTCCGAGCGCTTGGTGGGGATGGTCGTGTTGCGCTCGATGAGCTTGGTCATCACGCCACCCTTGGTCTCGATGCCCAGCGACAGCGGGGTGACATCGAGCAGCAGGACGTCCTTGACCTCGCCCTTGAGCACACCGGCCTGCAGGGCCGCTCCGACCGCGACCACCTCGTCAGGGTTGACGCCCTTGTTCGGCTCCTTACCCCCGGTGAGCTCCTTGACCAGCTCGTTCACCGCCGGCATCCGGGTGGCGCCACCGACCAGCACCACATGGTCCATCTGCCCGACCGAGATACCGGCATCCTTGATCACATTGCGGAACGGGGCACGGCAGCGGTCCAGCAGGTCCGCGGTGATCCGCTGGAACTCCGCGCGGGACAGCGTCTCGTCCAGGAACAGCGGGTTCTTGTCAGCGTCGACGGTGATGTAGGGCAGGTTGATCGCCGCGCTGGACGAGCTGGACAGCTCGATCTTGGCTTTCTCGGCGGCCTCGCGCAGCCGCTGCAGGGCCATCCGGTCCCTCTTCAGGTCGATGCCATGGGATGCGCGGAACTTGTCCACCAGCCAGTCGATGATCCGCTGGTCCCAGTCGTCCCCGCCGAGGTGGTTGTCCCCGGAGGTGGCCTTGACCTCGACCACCCCTTCGGCGATCTCCAGCAGCGACACGTCGAAGGTGCCACCCCCGAGGTCGAACACCAGGATGGTCTGCTCCTTCTCGCCCTTGTCCAGACCGTAGGCCAGCGCGGCCGCGGTGGGCTCGTTGACGATCCGCAGCACGTTGAGCCCGGCGATCTGACCGGCCTCCTTGGTGGCCTGGCGCTGGGCGTCCTCGAAGTAGGCCGGCACGGTGATCACCGCGTCGGTGATGTTCTCACCGAGGTAGGACTCGGCATCGCGCTTGAGCTTCATCAGCACCCGCGCGCTGATCTCCTGCGCGGTGTACTTCTTGCCGTCGACCGTGGTCGACCAGTCGGTCCCCATGTGCCGCTTGACCGACCGGATGGTGCGGTCCACGTTCGTGACCGCCTGGTTCTTGGCGGACTGGCCGACGAGTACCTCGCCGTTCTTGGCGAAGGCCACCACCGACGGCGTCGTCCGCGAGCCCTCCGAGTTCGCCACCACCGTGGGCTCGCCGCCTTCCAGGACGGCCACGACGGAGTTGGTGGTCCCTAGGTCGATACCGACCGCACGAGCCATGTGAGCAACCCTTTCGAACGTGACTGGAACTGACTCAAGCTTCCTTGAGTGCATCCCGCTCAACCTATCTGACGGACCTAACGTCCAGTGCGGCGGCCGTGTTCCCGGCCTGAGCGCGACCGCCTCGCTGTCGCCGAGCTCGACCCCGGGGCTGTCCGCCGTCAGCCGGCGACCCTGATGTCGAGCTCGGCGCACACCGGCGTTGCGGCTTCGATGGCGTGCTCGACCTCGGCGACAGCCTCATGGGGCGGCAGACCATGAGCTTCCCCCGACGAACCGGGCTGGGGGCACGCGTGACCCGGCTGGCCAGGTGGTGGCGCTCACAGCCAGGGTGCCGGCACACCGCCTGGCTACTACTGAGTAACTAGTCGTAGTCTGCGACGAGGAACTCGCGGGAGTCCCCGGCTACGTCGCCGTTAACCTTGGGTTCCGCGGAGGTGGGCACCGTGACGGCAGTGCGACTGGCGGTCGGCCTGGGGCTGACCGCCCTGACGCTCGTTCTCGCCGGCCGACGGGTGTGGTGGCTGTACGCGCTGATCCGTTCCGGGCAGCCGGCCCACGGCCGCACCGCAGACCTCGGCGCCCGGCTGTGGACTCAGGTGACCGAGGTGTTCGGGCAGCGACGGTTGTTGCGGTGGACGATCCCCGGCCTCGCCCACTTCTTCACCTTCTGGGGCTTCGTCATCCTGCTCACCGTCTACATCGAGGCCTACGGGGCGCTGTTCGACGCGAACTTCGCCATCCCGCTGGTCGGGCACTGGCCGGTGCTGGGCTTCGGCCAGGACGTCATCGCGCTCGCGGTGCTCGTGTCGATCATCACATTCGCGGTCATGCGGGTTGCGCAGGCACCGCGGCGCAGGCAGCGGGCGTCGCGCTTCTACGGCTCGCACACCGGCGGCGCCTGGCTGATCCTGTTCATGATCTTCAACGTGATCTGGACGTTGTTCCTGTTCCGGGGAACCGAGGTGAACACCGGCACCTTCCCCTACCCGCAGGGGGCGTTCGCCTCCCAGGCGGCCGGCGCGCTGCTCGCACCCTCGGGCGCGGGGACCAACCAGGTGCTGGAGACGGTCGGGCTGCTGCTGCACATCAGTGTCATGCTAGCCTTTTTGATCATCGTGCTGTACTCCAAGCACCTGCACATCTTCATCGCGCCGATCAACGTCGCGGCCAAGCGGATGCCCAAGGCGCTCGGCCCGCTGCCGCCGATGGAGTCCGGTGGCAAGGAGATCGACTTCGAGGACCCGTGCGAGGACGACGTCTTCGGCCGAGGCAAGATCGAGGACTTCACCTGGAAAGGCATGCTGGACTTCGCGACCTGCACCGAGTGCGGTCGCTGCCAGAGCCAGTGCCCGGCGTGGAACACCGGCAAGCCGCTGTCCCCCAAGCTAGTGATCATGGATTTGCGCGACCACCTGTTCGCCAAGGCGCCCTACCTCATCGGCGACCAAGCCCTGCCGAACCGAGAGGGCCCAGACCACAGTGATGTCGACGTGCTGGCGCTGGCCGCGGGTAACGGTCATCACGTGCCCGAGTCCGGATTCGGCCGGGTTCCCGGGTCGGGTCCGGATCAGGCCACCCGGCCGCTGGTGGGTAGCGCCGAGGTGGGCGGCGTGATCGACCCCGACGTCCTGTGGTCGTGCACCACCTGCGGGGCCTGCGTGGAGCAGTGCCCGGTGGACATCGAGCACGTCGACCATATCGTGGACATGCGACGCTACCAGGTACTGATCGAGACGGAGTTCCCCACCGAGCTGGGCACGCTGTTCCGCAACCTGGAGAACAAGGGCAACCCGTGGGGGCAGAACGCCTCCGCCCGGATGGACTGGGCGAAGGGGCTGGACTTCGAGGTGCCGCGGCTGAGCGGCCAGACGCTGCCCGATGACGTGGAGTACCTGTTCTGGATCGGCTGCGCCGGCGCCTTTGACGACAACGCGAAGCGGACGGTACGGGCCACCGCCGAGCTGCTGCACCACGCCGGCGTCAACTACGTGGTCCTCGGGGACGGCGAGACCTGCACGGGTGACCCGGCCCGCCGATCGGGCAACGAGTTCGTCTTCCAGGTACTCGCGCGGCAGAACGTCGAGGTGCTCAACACCGTCTTCGAAGGCCGCGAGCCGGGCCGCCGCAAGATCGTGACGACCTGCCCGCACTGCTTCAACACCCTGGGCCGGGAGTACCCGCAGCTGGATGGGCACTACGAGGTGGTGCACCACACCCAGCTGCTCAACCAGCTGGTCCGGGAGGGCAAGCTGGTGCCGGTACCGGCAGCCGATGGGCCCGCGGTCACCTACCACGACCCGTGCTACCTGGGCAGGCACAACGAGGTGTACTCGCCGCCACGCGAACTGGTCGCCGCGTCCGGTACCCAGCTGACCGAGATGCCCCGGCACGCCGAGCGTTCGATGTGCTGCGGCGCCGGGGGAGCCAGGATGTGGATGGAGGAGCGCATCGGCAAGCGGGTCAACCTGGACCGGGTCGACGAGGCGATCGCCACCGGGACCTCCACGATCGCCACCGGGTGCCCGTTCTGCCGCGTGATGCTGACCGACGGCCTCACCACCCGTGAAGCCGAAGGAACCGCCCGCAACACCACCGAGGTCCTGGACGTCGCCCAGCTCCTCCTCACCGGCGTCAAGCGGGGGTCCACACCGCCGATCGGCTCCGACTAGCGCCCCGCCCGGGGTCCGGCACCGCTATTCGGCCCCGGATGGCGCCTCGGATCGTTCGAGCAGAGCGAGGACGGTGGCGCGGAGCTGGTCGGGCTGGGCGTTGGCGGCGAGGAGAACCTGTACCGCGACGCCGTCGTCCTCGCGGAGCAGGGCGAGCAGGAGATGCTCGGTGCCGATGTGGTTGTGGCTGAGGTGCAGTGCCTCCCGCAGGGCCAGCTCCAGCACCTTCTTGGCCCGGGGGCTGAACGGTATGTGCCCGCTCGGCGTTTCCCGACCGAAGCCGACGACCTCCTCGACCCCGGACCGGGCCACCTCCAGCGTGACGCCGACACGCTGGAGCGCCTGCGCACCGATGCCCTCGCCCTCGGCCAGCAGGCCCAGCAGGAGGTGCTCGGTGCCGAGGTAATGGTGATGCAGCCGCCGGGACTCCTCCTGGGCCAGCACGACCGCCCGCCGGGCCCGAGAGGTGAAACGGGTGAGCAGGCCCTTCGAGAGGGCCTCGACCCCGCCCTTGACCTTGACGATCAGCGACCGCAAGGCGGAGTGGCGCTGCTGAGCCGCCTGCTTGCTGACGCCGAGCGCGGTACCGACCTGGGACCACGAGCACCCGGCGGTCCGAGCCTCCTGGACGAAGTGGTCGAGCAGGCGCTCCCCGAGGGCGGCCAGCTCCTGCTGCCGGCGCGACGCGCTGGCCAGCAGCTCAAGCGGCTCGAGGCTGTGCGCTTGGGCCTGGGTCTGGGTGATGAGCTCCTCGAGTGTCATGCGTCAACTATCACTTGACGAGGAGGGTGCCGTCAAGAGTTTCTTGACGCTACTCAGCGGCGGGTGTCGATGCGCTGGAAGTTGAGGTAGGCCCGGGAGGGGGTGGGCCCACGCTGGCCCTGGTAGTGGGAGCCCGCTGCGGCGCTGCCGTAGGGGTGCTCGGCGGGACTGGAGAGCCGGAACAAGCACAGTTGCCCGATCTTCATCCCCGGCCACAGCGTGATCGGCAGGTTGGCCACATTGGATAGCTCCAGGGTGATGTGGCCGGTGAAACCGGGGTCGATGAAGCCCGCCGTGGAGTGGGTGAGCAGCCCGAGACGCCCCAGGCTGGATTTCCCCTCGAGCCGCCCAGCGAGATCATCGGGCAGCGTGATCTGCTCGAACGTCGAGCCGAGCACGAACTCGCCGGGATGGAGCACGAAGGGCTCGTCACCCTCCGGCTCCGCCAGGGACGTCAGCTCGTCCTGCTGGAGCGAGGGGTCGATGTGGGTGTACTTGGCGTTGACGAAGACCCGGAAGAAGCGGTCCAGCCGCACGTCGATACTGGAGGGCTGGAGCAGCTTCTCGTCGAACGGCTCGACACCCAGGCGCCCGACGTCGATCTCGGCCCGCAGGTCCCGATCGGACAGCAGCACGCCGACACCCTAGTCGGCGACGCGGCTCACCCCGGAGGCTCCTCACCGTACTCCGTGCCATGCTAGGCTCTAGCTGTGCTGCGGGTGTAGTTCAATGGTAGAATGAGAGCTTCCCAAGCTCTAGACGCGGGTTCGATTCCCGTCACCCGCTCCACTCCAAAGGCCCAGGTCAAAGAGCACATTCTGCTGGCCTGGGCCTTTGCCTTAAGCACAGTCATCGATCCTTCGTGCCATTCCCGTGCCACTATCTGACCGTGACCAGCATGCCGGTCGAGCCGTCATCGTCGTCGTCCGCATCGCCCGGTTGAGTGGCTGTTACGTTGGACTCCGCGTGGTGCGCATCGACCAGACCGCTGAGCCGGTCCGCGATCGCCCGATCTTCCACCGTGGTGGCATGCTGGTAAATCATCGCGGCTCGGGGGCTGTCATGGCCCATGCGTGTCATCAGGTCCCGCAGGCTCGCACCCGGGGCGGCCAAGGTGTTCCCAGTGTGACGCAGATCGTGGAACCGCAGACTGGGTGCACCGATGCCCGCTACGGCCTTCCCCCACTTCACCAGCGGGTTGAAGTTCCCCCGTCGCATCGGGCCACCGCGAAGCATGGTGAACACCAACGCGTCAGCTCGCGGCGCGACGAAGTCCCGCAGGTGCGCCACCAGCTCAGGCCGGATCGCCGCCGGTACCGTGATCGTCCGCACGCCCGCTCGTGACTTCGGCGGCGTACGGACCAGGCCGCGCCCGACGAGATCAATGAATTGGGAACTGACACGCACCCAGCTCCCATCAGGCGCCACATCGCACCGGCGCAGTGCGGTGACCTCACCCCATCGCAGCGAGCAGAACGCGGTGATGAGGATCAGCGCGCGGTACTTGCGGTAGGGCATCACCTCGGCGAGTGTGAGCACTTGGGCGACGGTGAGAACCGGGCGCTCCTCGGAATACTCCTTATCGGCGCCCCTGATCTGGCACGGGTTACGCGGAATCAACCGATCTTCCAGCGCGGCCGTCATCAGGATGGCCCGCAAGAGCCGGTACGCCTTCGCCGCCATCGTCTGCGACACACCCTCCGCGATGAGCGCGGCCCGCCACTCCCGCACCAGCACCGTAGTGATCTTGTTCAGCGCCACGTCGCCGAGCTGCGCGAGGACGTACTTTCTCAGCAGCCGGTGGTAGAGCTGCACCGTGCTCGGCCGCAGGCCGGGCCGTTGCGTGATCCACCGCTGCGCGTAGTCGCCGAACGTGACCGTGCCCCGCTTCGGGTCGGTCCAGTCGTCTTGTATGAGCTGGGTCTCGACCACGCTCAGCGTTCGCTCGGCGTCACGCTTGGCCTCGAAGGTCCGGGGCAAGGATCGCAGCTGGCCATCAGGCCCCCGGTAGCGAACCTGCCAGCGACCCGAGGGGAGCTGGCGGACGTTGCCGAACCGACGACGTTTGTTCGCCATCACGCCACCCCCCGCAGGTCACGCGACACGCCGGCGCCGGTAATCGGCTCGACTCGACCAGCAGCGAGCCACTCGTCAAGATCGGCCTGCGCGACGCGTACGTGTCTGCCCACGTGGTGAAAGGCGATCCGGCGTTGCGTGATGAGCCGGCGGACGAACCGCTCGGAGGTGTTCAGGTAAGCGGCCGTCTCGGAGACGCTCAGGTACTTCTGCATGGTTGCTCCCCCTGTCTCACGCGGCTTGATCACTGGTTGCCGAACAGTTTTGGTCGGGTGGTGGGTCGTTGGTGGCGAGTTGGGCGGCGGTGTATTCGGCTTTCCATCGCTGTCGCTCCGCGATGGCATGCAGCAGCAGCACAGGCCGTGCTGGGATGTCGGGGTCGGTGGGAGCGGGGCGTTCCCACAGGTACGGCCCGTCCTCGGGACCATGGGCGGGCTGGATCCCGGCCCGCTGGAGAAGTTGCCGAACAAATTCGCCACGCTCAGCTCGGTGGTCCTCCAGGGTCTTGTTCGACCATTTCCGGGACACGAGGACACGGCGCCCGGCGATGCCGAGGTGTTCGGGCTTGTGTGCCTTGCCTTTGCACCGCCCCGGGGTCATGGAGTGTCGGGCGCCGTGGGGTTGGATTCCGTAGAGCAGCCACACCGGACACCGAGGCGAGCACGGCGTGACCCGCAGCTCGGCGTGCAACCGGTGGGCGTGATCATGTTGCCGGTCGGTCGCGGTGTCGGTGAGACCGGCGGCCTGCCCGACGCTTTTCGTCAGGTACACCGTGAATCTCTTACCGCATACTCTCTGCATGACTGCATCGAGACCGCGCCGGGCTGGGGGGCGCACGCACCTGGAGATCGTCCCTGACCAGCTGGTGTGGGCACTCTACGGCCGGGAGTCGTTGGATCCGACGGGGTTGGCGGAGCAGGTGGCTCACCAGCTGGAGGAGATGCGTCCGTTCGCCCTGGGCATCGGCGGGCGGATCGGGCGGGAGTACCCGGAGAACAACGTGTCAGCATTTCGCCGGGTCCAGGTGGCGCTGCCGGATGGCACGTATGGGTATCGGGTGGTGCGCCCGGACTGGGACGCGATGATGACCGGGTTGCGCCGGGGTGAGTTTAATGCGTTGTGTTTGCCGAATATTGATCGGGGGATGCGTGATCCTCGGGACTTGGAGGATTTGATTGATCTGGTGGAGCAGTATGGTGTGTATGTGGTCGGGATGACCGGCAGTATTGATCTGACCACGGATGAGGGGATTTCCAGTGCGCGTCGGGAGGTGGATCAGCGGAATCGGGAGTCCCGGAATATCTCGCGGCGGATGGTGAATGGGAATCGGCGGGCGGCGTTGGCGGGTCGTCATCATGGGGGGTCGAACCGCCCGTTTGGGTGGCGCTCGGATCGGGTCACGGTGAACAAGCGGGAGGCGAAGCATATTCGCCGTGAGGTGCCCCGGTTGTTGAGGGGGGTGAACCCGCGAACAATCGCGATCGAGTGGAACGAGCGCGGGATTCCCACGGTGAACGGTGTGCAGTGGCGCGCGGTGACGGTCATGCAGATTTTCACGAACCCTCGGTTGTGTGGCTGGCGCACCTATCTGGGGGAGGTCCTCAAGAATGAAGACGGTAGCCCGGTGCGGGGATTGTGGGAGCCGATCGCGACCGAGGAGGAACATCAGGCCCTGGTCAGAGTGCTCAGTCCGCCGGTGTCGTTGCGGCTGCCCCGCCGGGGCCGGGGCTCGACGACGAAACGCCTGTTGTCGCCGTTTGTGCGGTGCGGGAAGTGCAACGCGCGCATGTACGGCACGACGCGGCGTGACCGGCGCAGCCAGACAAGCACGGTGATTTACCGCTGCCCGGGCAAAGGTGTCGGAGGCTGCGGAGGTGTGAGCCGCTCAGCCGCGCCGATTGATGAGTATGTGACTACGCTGGTGTTGATGGAGCAGAGTAAGATCGCACTCCGGAAGCTGGAAGAGCTACCGCCCTGGGAGAAAGAGCAGGAGCTGGCCGGGGTGCTGGCTCAGATTAAGGAAACCACCCAAGCGTATGAGAATCAGAAGATCTCCGGAGGCCGGTATTTCCCATTGATCGAGCGACTGGAAGCCAGGGAACGGACGCTGAAGACCGAGAAACGCAAATATGAGGCGAAACGCCAAGCCCGGGTAGAAGCCGCTACCGATTTGACTACGGAATGGAACCGCTCGGATTTCACCCTGGAACAAAAGCAAGCGGCGATCGCGAAGAGCATCACCGCGATCGTCATTCAACCGGCACCCCGCCAGGGAGTGAGATTTTCCCCGGATCAGCTGACCATTGTGTGGAGAAACGACGACGAGACCTGACACCCTGACCTGATGGTGCGTGGTGAGGGGCCACCCCGGGCGCGCGGGGTGGCCCCTCACCGTAGTGTGCTGGTTACTCCTCGGCGATGTCCAGTCCGTAAATTGCGGCTACCTCACGCGCCCATTCCCGGGAACGGTCCGGGGCGTTTTTTAATTGTTCCCGCGCCCACTGCTCAGGTGTGGGCATCGCGGACTTCGGATTCTGGTTCTCCTTTCGTTTCGCGGGTTTGCGTGGTGTGCGGCGTGGTGGTCGCTCCCCTGTGGGTGCACGGCGTGGCCGGGCGCTGCGACGTGGATGAGTGCTGGCCTGGCTCACCTCCCCTCTGCCGGTTGGTTCCCCTTCTGCCGGGTGGGTGTTGATGGTGACGGTGTGTGTTCGTCCACGTCCACGTCCACGACGCGGGTGTGGCCCTACGCGCGCAGGCGCGCGCGAGGCCGTGGACACACGAACGGTCACTGTCGGTCACCACGCGGGGTGCGACGGCCCCGCCGATGACGACGGCGTGGAGCACTAGGCCGGGGCGGCGGTCGGCCATCTGTGGGTCCGCTGGGCGGGATCGCCCGCCAAGCCCCGCAGGTGGTCCGCACCACCCGTCCGGCCCGGACATGCTCCCGCAGCCGGTAGTACACCCAACTGCGCCCCCTCCCGCAGGCGCTCATCAGATCCGCAATGAGCGCCCCCTCGGGTCCCACGCGGCGCAACGCCGCCCACAACGCGGTTTCCGGCGTTTCTGGGCCAGCGGGGTCAGAGCTACCTCTTGGGGTGGGATCGGGCCTGTCCGGGCGTTCTGGCGTGCCCTGCGGCCCCTCGGGGGATCGGCGCTCGGTATGGGCGCCGACGTGACGGGTGATCTGCTCATCGGTGATCAGATAACCCCGTGCCCGCTGCGCAGTGGTGTGCTCCGGCGTGGAAATCAGGAACGTGCCGGGCAGGGTCAGGGTGTGCGCCTGCCAGCCGGAGGTGAACGCTCCTTGACCGAGGATGAGATCCACGTCCCGGCGCTCCCGGACCCGTAAACAGATCCGGACATCCATTTGGGAGCGGACCGCCCCGTGACCCATCGCGTCCTGGGTGGGGCGCTGGGTAGCGACGAGCAAATTCACCGCCACAGCACGGCCACGCCGCGCGATCGAATCAGCGTACTCGTGCGCCTCGGGAGGTAGTTCCGCGTATTCATCAATGATGATAATCAACGCCGGTGACGCGGGAGCCGGTTCCCAGACCCGAACCCCGATCTTGGCCAATGACGCCGCACGGCGGTCCAATTCACCGACCGCATCAACCAACAAGGCCCTAGCTTGATCGGGGGTCGTGGCCAAACGGTCCAGACACGCTTGCCAGGGTTGGAGTTCCATGCCTCCTTTCAAATCGATCCCCCAGACCCGCACATCCACGCAGGTGATCAGGTAGGCCAGGATCACGTTCAGAATCCCGGATTTCCCGGAACCCACCATGCCCCCAATCAACACATTACGCCGCAGCAGCAACACCCCGACCGGGCGCCCGTCCTCGAACAATCCCAACGGCAGGAGCTGGGAAATCGAGATGACCGGAGACCCGGGCCAGGCAATCGGCTCGGCGTGGGGGTCGGTCTCGATCACCCGGACCACGCACCGGTCCGCGCGGTGGTTGTCCGGGAACACCCGCACGCTTCCTGGTCGCAGTCCGAATGAGGATTCGATCGCGGGTATCTTGTCGATGGTTTGTGTGGTGGTTTTTCCATTGCGCAGGATGACCCGTGCGGTCCAGCCCCACGCGTCCACGACCACGGATGCGATCTGCGCCCCGGTCAACCCAATCGACTCGGCGATATCCGGCCAGGCTTCGAGGGTACGTTCCACCCGCACCCTCGCCCGGCGCCGCCGATGCACCCACCACGGAACACCCAACACCACCATCGCGAGTGCGGCAATTGTGGGAAGTGGTGAGGTCGTAGCTATTCAGCAGGCTCGGGGCGGAAGTGATCGCTGAGCTGTCTGGGATGGCTGCGGAGTGTCGACTTGATCGTGAGTGGATGATGCGGATCATGTAGTGGCGTGTCTGGCGGTCCGGCTGCGA